>Ga0208624_1000079_pt1 | contig 52945 bp, 41 predicted proteins | sample Knorr_S23_td_DCM_FD_185607 | JGI IMG/M metagenome (GOLD analysis project Ga0208624, IMG submission 185607) | Marine microbial communities from Southern Atlantic Ocean transect - Knorr_S23_td_DCM_ad_71m_LV_A (SPAdes) (version 2) | ecosystem: Environmental > Aquatic > Marine > Oceanic | place... | reverse complement strand
CGAGTATGGAATACCTGACTATTTTAGTCAATTATCGAAGGGTCAAGAGCTACAGAAATAGTGCCATATCCTCAGTCTGCAGGTAATCGGTCGTCTTAAAGAGCAGATGCCCCTTTGCGTCCGTGATGACAAAAAACGGTAATCCGACATTGAGTTCCGGAAACCGAGGGTCTGCTGCATAAACATCAAACTCGGGGCTCGTGTCATACACCTTTAGGAGCACAGCGTTCTGCAGCGCGGCGTTCAAGGTGGCATCAGTACCTGTAAGCTTTACGAACTCCTTACAGTTGGCGCACCAGTGGGCGTAGAAATCGATAAACACGTTGCGACCCGTCTGAGCGGCCATTTCATAGGCAACGTCCCTATCCAGATGCCAGGTGAGTCCATGCTTTTCTTCGATGAGTAAGCTCGCGATAGACGCCTGTTCTCCATCGAGATTCGCTATTTGTGTGATGGGTGCCGGTAGCATTCCGCGCAAAAATAATGTCACCCCAATGATGGCGGCCGTCGCCGACAGAGACCGCTGTATACGTTGCTGACGCGAGATTATGGGGTCTTGCAAGAAGTACAGAGCCAACAGCAACAAGACCAGCCCACCCATCGAAAGACTGACTTGTGCAGTATCCAGTCCCAGCACCAGAAGTCCTTTTTCTACATAAAGATGCGAAAACCATAAAATGAGGAGTGCCAGAAACCACTGGATGACTCGCATCCATGCACCACCTTTCGGTAACTGAGTGCCAAATAGACCGATCATTAGCAATGGAAGTCCCAGGCCAAGCCCAAACGCCAGCATACTGACCGCACCCTGGATGGCAGCCACGGCAGGGGCACCATCGCTGGACGCCGCAATCGCCAGCAGAATCCCCACCACGACCGGTCCGACACAAGCAGATGACAACAAACCTGCACTCATCCCCATCAACACTGTACCGGTCGCTCCGTCGCCGGGATCAGTCCCACGTGACTTAAAAATGGGTAAACGAAGGTAATCCACCACAGCCAGTGCAAGAACCAGAAAGATGCCGCCGATGACCAGGTTGGTCACGGAATATTGCATCAGTTCGTTCAGGAAACCACCGCCAAAACCTGCAAATGCTCCGAAAACGAGATATATCATCACGAGGCCAAGGTAATAGAGCAGCGGATGAACCCATCTAGATGTACTGCCACGCGCGCGCAGCACAGAAATCGTCACCGGATACAACGGATACACGCAGGGGAGCAGGCTCGCCACCAGGCCACCTGCAAACAACCACAGATAGGTCAGTAGACTCCCATCAGCCGACAACAACTGTCCGCTGATCCAGGTATTGATTTCGGCAAGGCCCGGCATCACAGGTGGTGGTTCAGGCTTCTACCTGTGAGAACAAGAACAGCATTTCACGGCTGATCTGTCGACAGCGCTCGTCATACTTTGCTGCTTCAAGCTCCGTATTGTCGAATGCTTTTGGATCAACATACGGAATCGCAACCCGATAGCTCGCACCGTTAACGGTCGGGCAGTTCTTGTCGGCATCCGAACAAACCATGACGGCGCAGAAATTGTCCTGGGGATTCTCTTCGTGTTCGTACTTTTTTGAGAACGCGCGCATCGGCTCTCCATCTTCACCATTACGTACGTGGTAGAGAGGATTCTTGCCCTCCAGGGTTTTCTCTATGTTGAACCCGGCGCGTTTCATCGCAGCAACCGCCCTTGGGTTGAACGCGGTCGCCTCCGTACCACCTGAGAAGGTCTTCACACCTTTGATGCCATAGTAGTCAGCTGCAGTCTGCGCCCACAGTTGCGACATATGGCTCCGCCGCGAATTGTGTGTACAGATGAAGTTAAGGCTGGCCTCGTTACCAATACCGGTTTGCGTGCGGACGTACAGTGCGATTCTGCGCAATTCTTTGCGCCTTTCATCATCAATCTGGTCGAGTTGATTCAGAGAGGTATCAATATAGTTTTGAACGGGTTGATACAGATCCGCCACGCCCGTCAGTGGCACTGCAAAAATACACAAAGCTCTACAAAACAAATTCGTTATCTTCATACCAGCTCCAGAAAAGGTCCGATTAGAGCGCCCGAGTAAACTTGTAATATAAGCGTGCGATAAAGATCGCACGGTTCGATTTACTCTGGAATTTTACTTTGGCCCCAGGGTTATTCCCCCGGGTCAAACCAATGTCGTGTCCGGTTGGCTACAGCGACTAATGACAACATGACCGGGACCTCGACCAGCACCCCGACCACCGTCGCCAGCGCAGCGCCTGAGTTTAGGCCGAACAAGGAAATTGCAACGGCAACTGCCAATTCAAAAAAATTCGACGTGCCGATCAGACAAGCAGGCGCTGCAATATTGTGCGGAAGGGAAATCGAACGTGCAGAGACATAGGCGATAGCAAAAATGCCATAAGTCTGGATCAGGAGCGGTATGGCAATCAACACAATCACCAGGGGCTCGCCGATAATCTTCTCAGCCTGGAGACCGAATAAAAGCACCACGGTCGCCAACAACCCAACCACTGACCAGGGTTTCAACATCTGCACAAACATCTCGACACCGCGACCGCCATCGCGCATTTCAAGCTGTCGTCGGGTGATAAACCCCGCCACCAACGGTAGGAGTACGTAAAGCACTACCGACAGCAGCAACGTCCTCCACGGGACCTCGATATCTGTGACGCCCAGGAGAAAGGCCGCAATAGGCGCAAAAGCAAAGATCATGATGATGTCATTGACCGACACCTGGACTAGTGTGTAGTTGGGATCGCCTTTAGTAAGCTGGCTCCACACAAACACCATCGCAGTACACGGCGCCACACCCAGGAGAATCATGCCCGCGATATACTCGGTGGCCGACTGTGGATCGACAAGATCCACAAAAATAACTTTGAAAAATAGCCATCCGAGCGCGGCCATCGTGAACGGTTTGATGAGCCAGTTGATGATCAGTGTGAGGATGATGCCCTTCGGTTTCTTTCCGACTTCCTTTAGCGAGTTGAAGTCCACCTGCACCATCATCGGATAGATCATGATCCAGATAAAAACCGCCACCACGAGATTCACGTGGTTGAATTCGATAGCAGCAATCGCTTCGAACACCGAGGGCATCAAATAACCCAGAGCGACACCCGCAAAGATACAAAGACCTACCCAGACAGTCAGAAACCGCTCAAAAATGCCCACGCTGTGCTCTCGGAAGTGTCCAAACCCTGAAGGCATGGGAGTATATTCCAGATCAGGAATATGAAATACAGAAAGCTAGAAAAGAAACCTCAGTACTGACCGTGTCGCTTCAACCAGGCCATGGAGAGGGGCAGCTCATCCTCATCACGACCCTTCGGCATCATGTCCATTATGTGATACGCGCCGTCGAATTTGTCGAAACCCCAGGTCATTCCAGAGCCAATCCCACCGAGGTGGCAAATTAACGCGTAACTGCCAATACTGTCTGGCCGACGAAGAGGAGAACATCATGAACGTGTTTGAATTGAAGGATCGCGTCGCCATCGTGACGGGCGGGGGCGGCACGGAACACGGTACAGGTAGAATCATCGCGATGGCCTTGGCTGATGCCGGTGTAAGCGTCGTACTCGCAGGGCGTCTCGACAGTCACTTAGCCTCCGTGGCGAAAGAACTTAATGCTCAGGGGGCACAAACACTCTCCGTACCCTGCGATGTCACCGATCCAGCGCAATGCGCGGATCTTGTTGCCACGACAGTAGCCGAACTCGGAAGACTCGATATTCTGGTAAACAACGCTGCCACTGCACTTATGGTTGATCCTCTGGAACTGACGGAACAACAGTGGCGCGATAGCATTGATGTCAATTTGAATGGCGTGTTCTTTAGCGCACAGGCAGCAGCACGCCACATGGTCGAACAGGGGCACGGACATATTGTCAACATCGCTTCTTCGTCCGGTATCAAAGGAGATGAACATATGGCGCCCTACGCCGCTGCCAAGGCTGCTGTAATCAACCTGACACGCACTCTGGCCACCAGCTGGGCGATTCATAATATCAACGTCAACTGCATTGCTCCCGGCAGTATCGCAGTACCGGACCATGATCTAACCGGTATTCCACAGGATGAACTGTTACGGCAACGTGCCTTCTTGGACCAGAATAATCCACCGATCCAACAACCGGGCTCGCCCGACGACATCGCCGACGCCGTACTCTTCTTCGCGTCTGATGGTGCTGCGGGTATGACCGGGGAAACATTACCGGTCAGAGGTGCCGAGTGGGCATCGGCCTATAGTTAAGGAAATTCTACATGTCGAGATTTGATCTAAATGGCAAGGTCGCCATCGTCACAGGCGGCGGCAGCGGTATTGGCAAAGCCATCAGCCTCGCGTATGCGAACGCGGGCGCAGACGTGGTGGTGGCGGCTCGGGGTGCAGAAAGACTGGAAGCAGCGGCGGAAGAAATTAGAGGATTGGGTCGTCGTGCCCTGGCAGTATCCACGGATGTCACAGAGCCCGACCAGGTGGATGCACTCATTGAACGAACCACTCATGAGATGGGCAAAGTCGACATCATGGTTGCCAACTCGGGTGGGGGCGGCTCGCCGAAGCTGGAGGACATTACGCTCGAAGATTGGGAAAACCAGATGCGCCTGAATCTCAGCAGTGCGTTCCTGTGTGACGTCTCAGCAGGCAAAGCGATGATTGCTCAGGGAACCGGCGGGCGGATCATCAACATCTCTTCGACCGCCGGAATCAACCTCAACCCAGGGCTCCCAGCCTACGCAGCTGCCAAGGCCGGCATGATCAGCTGCACCAAAAGCCTGGCCCTATCGTGGGCCGGTGAAGGCATCAATGTGAACTGTGTTGCCCCCGGATTCACCGCCACCGAAGGGATCCGGAGGGCGGGTTATGTTCCATCTGATACACGTAAGGACGGGACCAAGGTACCGCCACTACTTATGCCCAATGAACCAGAACACGTCGCCAACGTTGCTGTGTTTCTTGCTGCTCCCGCCTCATCGCACGTTACGGGAGAGGTGATGGTGGTGCGCACGATGTTTCATATGGAGCGGAGTGATGACGTGTTGCGCGATCGCGCGGTACTCACACAATAGAACAATATGGGCGCACCCAAGGACACTAAGTCTCAATCCCACATAGCCGAACAAAATCAATCTTCTGCTGATCCGTCATCTGATCAAAAGCAGGCACGCGTAGTTCAGTCACTGGCAGGTCAGCAAATTCCGGGGAGTCCATCTGCAATGTCGCCGCCACATTGTGCAACCCGTTACCCTCTTCCATATCCTCGCCCAATGCCATCGCGACTTCACGCGGCCATGGTCCCACAGGATCCAGCATGATGCTCGCCTCGCCTGCCTCGTTGATATCCAGACCAAACGGATTGGGCCTGCCCACGTAGGTCTCTATGGCGGCGAACAATGCCCCTTCCTCAACGTTGCGCTGTTGCTGGCCGACACTGCCATACTTTGCGCCAGACTGATGACAGATAGATCCCCAAGGCACTTTCCCGTGAAATCCAGGAATCCCCAATGACGCCTCTGTGACACCATCGCCCCCGGTAACAACACCATTTTTGACCATAAGGTAGTAACCCGCGCTCTCACGGCCGCCAGTCATCAAACGCGCAGGTGGATGTGTGTAGTGTTCAGTAAATGACCAGGTGATCGTGTCAGGTAAATTGGCAGCCTGCAGCATCCGGATGGCGCAATTGACACACGCTTCGCCCCACTCCCTGGAGCCAAATTCTCCAACCGGTTCCAATGTTGACATCTCGATGACGGGCATTGACGATCTCCTTCTCCAGGCATTTTCACACTTTGTAAACTTTTGCGGTACGTCACCGTACCCTACTGACCTGACGAGGCGACCATTGTCGACCATTGAAGAGCAAGGGACCAGTCTGCCCCATTACAAAATCTATGCGTTGCGCTACGCGGTACACGAACAACGTACGGCCAGTCACAACTTCATTGCTTACGACATGCACGATGGTCCGATGCCACTCGACTTCTTTGTGTGGGCCATCGTCGGTACAGAGCGCACTATTGTGGTGGATACAGGTTTTGGTCAACGCGAGGCCGATGAACGTGGACGCCAACTATTGCGTACACCTCGTGCCGCGTTGGACTCCATCAACATTGACAGTCACTGGATCGAAGACGTCATCATTACCCACCTGCACTATGACCATGCAGGAACTACAGAGGATTTTCCCAACGCCACCTTCCACATTCAAGATCTGGAAATGCAATTTGCGACCGGGCGGCACATGCGCCACGGCGTCATGCGTGCCGCGTTCTCTGTCGAAGATGTTATTCGGTTTGTGAAGCACGTGTACGAGGACCGTGTCGAATTCCATGATGGCGATGCGGAAATCGCACCAGGAATATCCGTCCACTTTGTTGGTGGACATACCATGGGTTTACAGTGCGTGCGCGTGAATACCGCCCGCGGCTGGGTGGTACTGGCCTCCGATGCCAGTCACTACTATGACAACATGAACAAAGCATCACCCTTCCCGATCGTCTATGACCTGGGCCAGATGCTGGAGGGATATGACGTACTACGCCACTGGGCGGACTCCGAAGACCACATCGTACCGGGTCACGATCCATTGGTACTTCAGTACTATCCACCCGCCAGCCCGGAATTGGCAGGAGACGTTGCACGGCTCGACCTGCCACCGTATATCCGGAGCGAAAAGCCATGAACCACAACCGAGTCGGATTTATAGGTGTCGGAGTTATGGGCGAACCCATGTGCCGTAACATCGCGCAGCATTCAGGGGCCACCGTCACCGCGTTTGACCTCAACGACGAACCATTGACTCGCCTGGCGTCTAAGGGGGTAATTCGCGCTGAATCAATCGCAGATGTGGTTCAGTCGGCCTCAATCATTTTTCTCTCTCTGCCGGGAGGTCCAGAACTGGAAAGAGTGTGCAGAGGAGACGATGGACTGCTAGCAAATACCGCCACTGGACAGACGATCGTTGATACCTCCACAGCACCGGTGAAACTCACTCGCGCGCTGGCTGCACAGTTTCAGGACACGGGTGTCGACTATGCAGACACGCCAATTGCTCGAACGCGACAGGCCGCAGAAGCAGGGACGTTGAGTATCATGGTGGGTGCGAGCGACGAGGTGTACACACGTATCGAACCCTTCCTGCGGTGTTGTGCCAGCGATATTACTCATTGCGGTAATGTGGGTTGTGGGCAGGTGTCCAAGCTGATGAACAATATGGTGTTGTTTCAGAACGTGGTCGCCATCGCCGAAGCACTGAACGTGGCTCGCGGTGCGGGTCTGTCAGACGACGTTTTATTCGACGTACTCAGCAAGGGCTCGGCAAACAGCTTCGCCCTACAGAATCATGGTCAGAAAGCGATCTGGCCCGACGAGTTCCCGGAACGCGCTTTCCCAACGACCTACGCACAGAAGGACCTTTCATACGCCCTTCAGCTTGCTGAGGATTGCGGACTGGATCTGAGTGGCGCGAAGAATGCTAGCGAGCTCCTTGAGATCTCAAGAGCGGCAGGCTACGGCAATCTGTATTTTCCAGCGCTGGCACGCATCATCGGGGATTAATAGATGGTTGACCTTCCCACAACGTCAGATCCGGAGGAACTCACGCGGCTCCGCATCGAACGCTTTGCGCACGAGCTTGACGACAATGGATTGACCATTGTCCCGCCTTCAGTATTCGAAATCTCTGAGTCCTTTTTCATCAAGCTCTGAGAAACCGTCCTCTGGATCGCTGAACAGCAAACTAGCGCTAGCTTCGACCTGGCGCGAGGCATCGATCGAAATCTGGGAGGCCGTCCAGACGAAATCGGTCATGTCATGATCATACACCTTGTCCATCAACATCCTGCCTTCGAACAGGTGCTTACGCATCCCGTCAAGAAAGCGCTCATGTCACACCTGCTGGGTCCCGTTCATCGGCTCTCCCACAGGAGTTCCCGTATCAAGTGGAAGACGCCTAACGTATGGACAAAGGGGATGAGTACTGGCATGCACGCCGATCAAAGTCGGGTTCCAGAGCCCTGGAACTGGCGTGCTCCACACATAGCCAACATGAACTGGCTGCTAACAGACTACACCAGGGATGATGGTACGTTGTCCTATGTGCCTAAGAGCCGCAAGGAAGAAATATTCCCACCCCAGAACGAGGCCAACGAACGCGCCGTCCCCGTCGAGGCACCCATGGGATCTCTGGTCATCTTCCAGAGACGCACAAAACACGGCTCATTCCGCAAAACAACGCCCGGTCTCCGTGTCAGCCTGCACGGGGTGCATTGTCATCCGTATATGCTCCCCGGGCAGGACTACAAGGGTCAGCACTCAGACCCGTGTTCAATCGCAGTGCGGATCCGAACTATCTCCACATGTTGATGCGCGATGACGAGGAGATGTTGGCGAAAAGTGCATATACGCACAGCGTTAGCTAAATGAGGTCTCAGGAAACTGTTCTGTGATCTGCATAATTGGAGAGCCAGACGCAAACACAAGATAGGTCCGAGAAATCAACCAATCGTTCGGATCGCAGCCAAGATCAAGACCACGATCACCCGCAGTCACTTTTTCCGTCCAGCAAATCTCTCGAAATGTCTCCAATCGATGTTCAATGATGAGCGTTCCAATCGGTTTCTCACTGTAGAGCAGTTCATCACTCATCCTCTTGGGAAGCCGATCAGGAACAATCAACGATTCTGCGAAAAGATGAGCTTTACCCGAATGTTCACCGCAGAGCAGAATCTGGCGACGCATTAACCGAGTCCCAGCGTGTAGATCGAGCAATGGAATATGACGCTCGGCGGTCTTCACAGTTTGATGCAGCTTTTGCACTCTGATTGGCTCTGCCATATATATGGACAACATCTCGGTCACCGTACCATCAGTCATGAGCAGAATGCGTTGGAACGGTGGTAGCGAGGGGAGGTCTATCGTGATCGATGGCGACATAACCTCATCTTACACGCACGCCGGCATCATGAGATGCTATTTGTATGAACACCCTGTCCAGCTTAACTGACCGCAATTTCGGCAAATTGATCACCAGTCGAAACACTGATCTCGCGATGACGCCCTAGAAGCGGCGATTGGAAATGTGGCACAGTTTCTAAATAATCGGGAGTGGCCTCACACGACGATGTCACCATATTGCTGAACGGTAGAAAAGGGCCTTGAAGCGAGCGATCTGTTCCATTGGATTTTCATTCCTCGGTGGATCTGCCTTCTAGCTGCTGGGTGGCGCACACAGCCTTGATATCCACGGTATCGCAACCACACACGACGGTCCGGCAACACTATCTACAACAGGCTGGCGTTTCCCAACTGGTGACCTGGGAAAACCGCGAACTCACTCCTTGCAGTCCAGTGCCCTTGAGACAACATCCATTCAGGTCGCAAACTCGCTGGTATTCTAAAGTGCAATTAGCGTGGAGGACTGCATAGCGTTCAGTCGCGTCGCTGTCTAGCCGTTGGCGTAGTGTTCGATGCGATCTCGCCACAATGTTGGAGAATCATCACATCGAGGTAGGACGCGTCTTAAACGGATCGGATAGCACCCGCAATACAGTCATTAGTCAAAGCAGGCATCAGATAATCATCAGCATGAGTCTCCATCGATGCAAGGACAAACGTCAAAGCTAGTGCAAGGAGCCTTCGCACACGGCCTACGACATCCTGACTATCGATTGGGACGCCGACGCTTCCGCATGATCTCCAGAATGTCTACCCACGGTTTGACCTCACAGCGGGCTGCCCAGGCCTCATAATACGATGACAGCTCCGCAACGATCTCTGGATGCGACTCAGAGATATCGTCAGTCTCGGTCCTGTTCTCGACCACGTTGTAGAGTTCCCAATCACCCGGATACTTGCAGACAAGCTTCCAATCACCCATCCTCACTGCTCGATTCCCTTCATGTTCCCAAACCAGTGCTTCTTTGCCATTCGGCTGATCATCGAAGATTGGTGTGAGCGATGTCCCTTCAAGCGGTTTGATAGTGTTGCCGTTGAATTGTGCTGGATACTCCGCACCGGCGACGTCAACGCAGGTGGCCATGATATCCGTCAGCTGGCCAGGCTGATGGCGAAGCTCACCGCGAGCTTTTACGCGATCGGGCCAATGCACAATGAGGGGTGTGGCAATGCCGCCTTCGTGGACCCAGTGTTTATACTCACGAAATGGAGTGTTCGACAGATTTGCCCAGGGGACACCATAGCTCTGATAGGTATCAACAGGACCCGGCATGATGTCCGGATCGTTATTGAATCGCACAGGACGACCATCTCGGGTTTCGGTCGTACCAGACAAAAATGCACCACTCTTCGACCAACGATCAAAATCGATCTCTTCAGCACACGCGCCATTATCAGCCAGGAACACGATTAACGTATTATCTATTTGATTGTTGCGTTCGAGTGCATCCAGAATGCGACCAATGCCTTGATCCATCCGGTCAATCTGCGAGGCATATACCTCCATGCGCCGCGACTCCCATGATTTGTGCTGCGCATCTTCCCACGGTGGCTGAGTCGCGTCCCTAGGTGTCAGAGGCCAGGAACGGTCCAATAAACCAATATTCCGCATTCGCTCCAGTCGTTCCTCTCGCAACTTGTCCCACCCAGCATCAAAGCGCCCGTGATACTTCGCAATGTCCTTATCGTGGGCATGTAGTGGCCAATGGGGCGCAGTGTAGGCGGTATATAGAAAGAAAGGTTCGCCGCGATTCTCATGCTGATCAATGTACGCGACCGCATGGTCGCTAATTGCGTCTGTCAGAAAGAAATCATCGGGTTGCTCATCGACATTCAGTGCTTCGTTTTCGCTCGTCAGTGTTTTTGGCTGCCAGTAGTTAGCTGCGCCTGTGATGATGCCAAAGTAGCGATCGAAACCACGCTGACGCGGCCAGCTGTGCTTTGGTGCGTCTGGCGCTGTGTGGCGCGTGACATGCCACTTTCCACTCATGTAGGTCGCGTACCCTGCACTTTTCAATACTTCTGCGATCGTCACACAGTTCGCGTTCAGGTCACCGCGGTATCCATCTTCATCGAAGTCATCAACCATATGTCCCACACTGGTCTGGTGGGGGTGTAACCCCGTCAGAATGGATGCACGCGTTGGGCAGCATCGGGCCGTGTTGTAGAACTGCGTAAAGCGCAGCCCGTTACCCGCCAGTCTGTCGAGATTCGGTGTCATGACCTCACCCCCGTAACACCCGATATCCGAGTAACCCATATCATCATTCATAATGAGCAGGATGTTGGGTTGATCATTTTTCGCCATTGGGAATCTCCAGTCTCAGATGGATGACAAGGCCGAGTGCAGCTCGATGTCGCCATCCAACACGCTGAAGCACTTGCGAATCGTATTGGGTCGATCGAGACAGGCCACCAGCGTCGCCGCCAGATTCTCCCGGGAGGTTCGGCCGCTACCATGAAGGTCGGACGATACCGCAACGCGCAAGGTTGCCTCATCGTCCGTCAATCCACCTGGACAGACAATCGTGTAGTCCAGATCAGTTGCCACCAGATGGTTATCCGCATGGGCCTTCGCTTTGTGATAATGCTTAATAGGAGACGTGCTGTTCACGTCGTTGTTGATGGAACTCAACATGATGTAGCGTTTCACGCTGTTCATCTGGGCCGATACCATCGATCGAATAGCACCCAGTTGATCAACAAGAATGGTCTTGTCCTTTCCTGTTTTGCCGCCAGAACCAGCTGCGAAGATCACGGCCTCACAACCTTGCATCACATGGTCGATCGGATACTCTAGATCACCCATTACCGTTGGGACACCCATCTCGTCGAACCTCGCTCGTTGCGACGGATCCCGGATCATCGCCACCGGATCATGTGGCGAATCCACCATGCGACGGATCGTTCGTGCCGCCGTATTGCCATTGGCACCTATCACCAGAACTTTCATGGGATTCCCTTTTTGCAGTCGGACGTAGAAGTGTATCAAACGGTCCATGACCAAAGCTTGCAAGCGTCCCACAATCTAAGCCCCGAGCCCCTGCTGTGACACGAGGAGACACGCGCAGACGATCAAACTAAGGCCTTACTGCATTTTGAGTAGACTCAGTGGCATGGTGAAGGGACCTACCACTACCTGAACGGGCAACTTTATAGGGGCAATAGGTCCACGGCTAGAGAAACACGGCCTGGGTACCTAACTGTTTAGCGCCAAGTCAGAATTTTACTCTGACTCCTAATTTCTAAATTTATACAGGCCAATCGATCTGAACACCGTCGACGGAGAATGCCGGTGACGTTTTAGTGCCCATGGACTTCCACGCGGGACTCAACATACGATCATTCCAACGTCGATGGATGCGTCTAAGCTTTCGTAGCGTTCTTGTTTCTGTATCAGCAAGATTTGAGCGTTCACCGATATCCTCAGCCAGGTTGTACAACCAGTCCCTGCCTCCCGCATGGATCAGTTTCCAGTCGTAATGTCGAATCGCCCAGTTCGCACCACTTCGCCAGTACAGCGTTTTGTGGGGCTGCCCTCGTTTGCTCCCATCGACATAGGGCATCAAATCGACACCGTCGCCGTGCTTCACCGGCGCACCCACAGCAGCCATGACAGTTGGGTAAACGTCCAGTGCACTGACTGGAGACTCAAAAGTTTTTCCACGCGGCACGGTACCCGGCCACTGTATGACAAAAGGTACGCGAACACCGCCCTCAAAGAGCGTCTGTTTACCCAAACGCAACGGGTCGTTGGTGCAGTAATCCGCAACACCGGCACCGTTGTCACTCAGGAAGATCACGAGCGTGTTCTCTAACAGTTCATGTCTCTCTAACGAATTAAGAATGGCGCCCACACTGACATCCAGTGCAACAGTCATGGCAGCATAGACTCGACGGCTTTCGTCCTTGATGTGTGGAAATTGGTCGTAGTACCGCTGGGTCACTTGCAGAGGTTGATGTACTGCCAGGTGCGGCACATAGAGAAAGAAAGGTTGATCCTGATGGCGTTCTATAAACTCGAGTGCTTCGCGAGTATAGGCTTCCGTCAGGTATTCATTCTCGACTACCGGTTCGGTGCCTCTCATGATGACGTTGTAGTCCCGTCGTCCCTGCCAGGGGCCCTCCGGTAAAGGTGGTCGTCCCGGGCGGGAGATGTTCACATCGTCGCGCTTTGGGTCAATGTAGTCGGTCCAACCCTCCAACGATCCAAAAAACTCATCGAAGCCATAGTTTGTCGGATTGAACTTGAGGTCCAACCCCAGGTGCCACTTACCCACTATGCCTGTCGCATACCCATGCGACTTCAAGGCTTCTGCCAGCGTTTTTTCACTATCAGGTAGACCATCAGTTGGTTTAGCGGGCAGGAATTCGTGACCGAAACGCTGCTGATAAAGACCAGTCAACAGAGACGCTCGCGAAGGCGAGCAGACGGGACTGGTCACGTATCCATCGGTAAAACGAACGCCCTCCTCTGCGATGCGCATCAAGTTCGGCGTCGGAACATCATCACACCCATAGAGCTCACTGTCACAGTAACCCAAGTCATCAGCCAGGATCAGAACGACATTGGGGCGACTCGTGTCCGCGAGGGTGCTTGCGCAACAAAAGAGTGTCAGCAGCGCGATCCCGCGCCATGGAGCAATGATCCACTTCATCTCAAAATCTCAGCTATTACCGACTGTAGCTCGCAACCAGCATACCTACCCTCCAACGAGTTTGACACAGAGGCCAGACGGTAGGATGGAATTTACATTCGCTTGAACGAACGAAGCGAGAACATGACCGAAGAAGAACGACTATCAGACTCTGATTCCCGATTTAGCGCAGTCCCAGTGTTCGCGTGGTTCTGAACATCAGGCTGAGGAGACCCAGGAAGACCAGGGTAATCCCCGCACCCCAGAACACACCTTCCAGAGATACTCTGATCAGTGCGCCCGCGAGAGCATAGGAGAGTGGCGCCAATCCGTTGTTACAGAACATCACCACTGACATGACGCGACCCAACAGGTGTGACGGAATTCTCGCCTGAAACCAGGACATCAGCAGCACCGTCATATATCCGTCGATCAAGGCACCTACGACGGCTGCTCCCATTGCCCACTCCACGTTGGGTGCTGTTGCATAGACAAAAAAGGTCAGCCCCAGAATCATCAGATCAATTAGCAAGAGAGGGCCATACCATCGCTCTGGCGGCCGTGGAATCGAACCCGCCAGGAGCGTCCCGATCAGTGCACCCACCCCGAACGCCGAACTGATCATGCCAAAAGCGAGCGCTCCCTCATCAAATCGGAGGTCAGCGAGAACAGGAATGCCCACCATATAAGGCCCACGAAAGAAAAAAGTAAAGACGGAGAAGATGATCACCATTAGACGGACCGGCACATCCCGCCAAGTCGCAGAGAAACCCTCAATAACCGATTTCAGAATCGTCGCCTGACGACCCGCCGCACTCTGAACTAATGCGGGTAGTTGAATCAAAAACAGCGTGATCGCAGAGAACAGGAAACCAAAGCTGTCCACGAAGAATACCAATGCGATTCCAGGGAGGTCCGCACTGACCTCCTCTCCCCCGGCGCTGAATGCAGCGATCAGAACGCCGGCCAGAACGGGTCCGAACATCACGCTCAATTGCATCATTCCCTGCATCAACGCGTTGGCAGGAGGCAACAGATCAACCTTTACGACTCGAGGCAATATTGCCGAAGATGCTGGCCACGAGAACGCATCAACAACGCCAAAGAGAAAGGCCACCACGTAGATAGTCGGCATGTTGACCAATTCTGTCTGTACCGTAACTGCCAGCAAAAACAACAGCATCATACGCAGGATCGAGGACCACATGAGCACAACACGTGGGTTCCATCGATCGACAATCGCACCACCGGCAATCATAAACACCGCTCTCGGCACCCCAGAGATCGCCAGAACGATACCCATCGCTAGGGAGTCACCTGTCAGCTTCAGTACCAACCAGGGGAACGCGATGATCGTCAGGTTCGAGCCAATCATGGAGACAACCGAACCAAGCCACAGCAACCGATAGTTCCTCACTTTAAGTGGGAGCAACAGTGGCCACCGTGATCGTGGCAATCTTTCGTTGGAGGTCGTTCCTGACATGTGGGCTGAGGGAGATAAAGCATGCAGTCTACTGATTTGCTCGCGAGCTTCCACAGGGACTAGCGATTTAACCAACGAAAGAAGGGGTGAACTTCAAAAATCAAGGATTAACTCCCACCATGCTCAACCTATAATCTGCAGCGCTAAGGTTGAAAGGAACTTACGTGTCCGAAACCACAATCGACAATTTGCAAGCCGCGAAGGACCGAAATCGCAAAGTACCTTTGCGCACAAAGCTCGTTTTTGCGTCGGGCGCCCTTCAGGAAGCGACGGTGACTGCAGGAGGGATAGTCACAATCCTTTTCTATAACCAGGTACTGGGTGTGTCGCCAGCCCTGGCTGGAACCGCCTTTCTTATCGCCATGATCGTCGATGCAGTTTCAGATCCGTTGGTCGGTGCTATCTCTGATCGAGCCCAAAGTCGATGGGGAAGACGACATCCATTCATATTTGCCTCTGCGCTACCTATCGCCATCGCATTTTATCTGTTGTATCAGCCCGTCGCTGGTCTGAGTGAAACGGGCTACTTCATCTGGCTCACCACATTTCTGGTCGCCCTGCGATTGGCTCAGACCTTCTATCTAATCCCTCATGATGCGCTCGGCGCAGAACTCACTGACGACTATGAAGAGCGCTCCTCCGTGTTTGGCTATAACGCAGTTGTTCAGATGCTGTTGTCTATGCTCACAGCCATTGTGCTTTACAGCATCATTTTTCCCAGCACGCCCGAGTACGACAACGGCCTTCTCAATGAGCCTCAGTACTTTATTCTTGCAGCTGTCGGTTCTGTCACCATCGTGTTTTCCGTTTTGATCTGTGCTTGGGGGACCCTGGATCAACTGCCTTACCTCCACGGCGTTGATATTAGTAAGAAATTCAACTTTCGAAACTACATTAATCAACTGATCCAACTGCTCAAGATCAGATCCTATCTTTCTGCCTGCCTGAGCTTGCTCACCATCTATGCCAGCCTTGGCATCCTGAATATTGTGGCGACCTACGCCTATATCTATGTCTATGAACTTTCCAGTGAAGAAATGTTTTGGGCCGCGGCAGCGAAAATACCAGGCGTCCTAGTTGCAATTCCATTGCTCGCCTATCTGTCACGGTCCATGGAGAAGAAAGCGATCTTGATTCTCTCCACACTGACCATGTGCATCATGATTTCGCTCCCACACAACCTGAGGATGCTCGATTGGTTTCCGGCAAACGATTCGCCTCTGATTCTGCTCGCAGTCTTTGTGCCGCTATTACTCGGTTATATGATATTTCCTGTCTCTTCCATCATTATCGATTCCCAGCTAGTCGATGTGGCTGATGAGTATGAACTGCATACGAACGAACGCGCTGAAGGCGTTATTTTTTCCGTACGAAGTTTCGGAATTAAGGCGACGTCTGGTGTCGGTGGCTTTCTTGCTGGGTTTGGCCTGGAGTTCATCGGCTTCCCTGAGAATGCGGAAGTCGGCCATCTGTCGCAGGAAACACTCACCGGACTATTGTTTATGAACGGTCCCCTGTACCTGACCATCTGCCTGATTGCGGTCTGTTTCATGACGTTTTACGCCATCGACAAACAGAAACACGCAACCATACTCACCGAGTTAGAAAAGAGACGCGGTCCCTCTAACCGTTTGTTTTCCGCAGAAGAACACTTCGTAGCAACATCGCTGTCAGGGGCCGAACCTCGGGAATCTGGCTGACGCTATAGCCATAAGTATCTTTCAGATCAAAGATCGCCTCTGCCCTGATGGTGGCACCAATCAAGGTTGCTGTCCGGTTCGCATCGACAAGCGCCTAGCCCGCATCAACCCGAACTCTAATCACTCACTGAATGTGTGGCCGCTTCCGCAATGTCCGGACCGCTCCGGACAATCCAGATACCACTTGTGCACGAATCACGATCTCGTGATGAAGGATATAGTCCACACATCGAGCGCCATAATCAGGCATATCCTGAGGCAAACTTGGTAACACTTCGCTCTTGCCCACCTACTTTCCAATCGGCTTTGTGATGCCATCGATTCGGGACTCACGATCCGCTCCTCATTGTTTACAGTCACCTTAACCCTACTTTTACGCACACAGAACGACTCATCCCAAGGATGATAATGGCGTTACGTTTCTGCAGGTGGGTTTCGAAAGGCTTGGTGGCGTCGCCACTACCGCAAATAGCAATCGATTCGACAAATACGTTCAGCAAGTTCTCGGATACAGCGGTGTGCAGGACATGAAGCAGCCGCATCGTGTTCTGTTTAATTACATGCCCAGCGTAATCATGTATTAAATAAATGTAGACCGTATGCACTTAATTTATCGACTCGTTTTGACCAACAGATGCCACGTCAGAAGTGTGTAAACACTCTGTGGCCTCATGGGCTATCGGGTTGAAAGTCGCTATATTCAGGCGCGAACTACCAACCATCGACCGACATGAAAAGATTCACACTGCTATTCACACTTGTCATCCTCGCCACGCCCATCGCCGCTGAAGCACCGCCAAGCGTGGCCATGCTCGGCCTGTTCTACAATGGGATGAAAGCACGGGTAGTTGATGAGGGTATCCGAACCAAGTTCGCAGAAATCGATGTCGCAATTGGCGAAGCCTACCGGGGTGGACAGAGCGGAGAAGTCCGCCGTCACCTGTCCAGAGGTCTGTCATTGGCCGCCGGAAGAGGATGGGGCGCTCAACAGGAATATGAAGCCTCACTCACTGCAAGGACGGACGATGCTTTTCTGGACCCCGTCTTTCCTTTGACGGTCCGGTTGTCGCAGCTGTTTCCAGTTTCTCCTCCGGTCGATAAGGCCGCGCCACAAATGGTGTTATCCATCCGATTTGAAGACGCCCCACTTCGTGCCCGCATCGTACTTCATGAACCACCCCGTAATTTTTTTGTGTTAGGGAACAAGCTAAGAGAGATCGCGGACATAGGCGGTCTCAGTACCGATCTCATCGAGACGCCGATGGTCCATCAGCTTGATATCTCCGATATTGAGGATGGCAACTACCAACTCCGTGTGGAAATTTATAGTGGTGACCGAAACCTCGGTTCCAGCGGTACCCCCCTCTTCGTACGTCGTGGGCTGAGTGAGCGCGTCGCTGCGCTGCGTGCTGTTGCTCGCGAGGCCAAAGACGATGTCGAGGCCGATATCCTGTATCCCCTCGATATGATGCGCAAAATCAGCCACGACATCCTGGCGGCAGACGGATTCGACGTCGATGCCGAACTCTCGGCGGCCGAGGCCATCGCACAAGAGAAAAATCCGTTCAAGAACAAGAAAGGTGACTTCGAACGCCACTATTTTCTCGAGGGGTCGGAGGAAATTATGCCCTATCGCGTATATGTCCCTGAATCGTACAAAAAAGGTAAAAGGCTTCCGCTGATCATCGCCCTGCACGGACTGGGCGGGACCGAAGACACGATGTTTGCTCGTCTTTACGGGATGAAACCGCTCGCTGAGGAGAGAGGCTATTTAATGGCCGCGCCGATGGGTTTTCGACCGGATGGCGGATATGGGGCTATGGGTAGCCGCAACACCCATCGCGGACAGATGAGCGAGCAGGATGTCATGAACGTATTGTCGCTCATGCGTGACCAATACAACGTCGACGAAGATCGCATCTATCTGATGGGACATTCGATGGGTGCTATCGGCACCTGGTCACTGGCGGAACAGTATCCCGACCAATGGGCAGCACTGGGCCCTATCGCAGGTATGGGTAACCCTGCTGCGACCGAGGTGTTCAAGCATATTCCACAGATTGTGGTTCACGGGACCGCAGACAATACAGTACCAGTGGCCGGATCACGCGCCATGGTCGACGCACTCAAATTGCACGAGGCCAACGTGACCTACATCGAAGTTCCTGGTGGCGGTCATACCAACATCGCGCCAATGAACATGTCGAAAATCTTCGATTTCTTTGACGCACATCGTCGGGAAAGCTGACCTCACTCGGATGCCGGGTTTCCCCTATCATCTTCTGATTCGTGGGTTTCCTCTACCAGCCCGCGCGCACGGGCGCGACGCTCCCAGTCCTTGCGCGCTCTAACGCGCATGTCGGGTTCTTTATCGGACTCATCAAGAATCTCCTGACCCAGGAGGGTTTCAATCGCATCCTCCATGGTCACGACGCCGGCAAGGCCTCCGAACTCGTCGACGACAGCGGCAATGTGAACCTTTCGAGCGATGAGCCTGTTGAACAATTCCGGTAGGGGGAAGCTCTCTTTCACGATCATGATGTCACGACGGAAATTCGCGATACTATCTTCGCCTCGCCCCTCGATGACAGCTGTCAGCAAGTCACCCTTGAGTACAAACCCGGTCACGTTGTCCTTTGAGCCATGATTGAAGGTCGGAATCCGTGAGACCCGAAGTGGATCGTGTGTATTCAGAAACGACTGCACGCTTTCATCTTCTGCTGCCGCTATTACCACCGTTCTAGGTGTCATGATGTCTTCAACACAGATGGACTCAAATCGGATCAGATTGGCAATGATTTCTGATTCTTCTTCATCAAAGACACCTTCCCGCGCACCAATTTCCGCCATCGCGAGAAAATCGTTCCTAGAGAAAATACTGCCTTCGGTATCCCGCTTCAGCAAACCTGTTAGCCCCTGACACACCCACACTAGTGGTGCCAACACAAACAACAGGATTCGAAGTGAAGTGACGGTGAATCCTGAAAATTCCTTCCAGTGAGTGGCACCCAATGTCTTTGGCACAATTTCTGAAAACAGCAGGATGGCCAATGTCATCACCACGGGCACAGCCAGGGAAGTGATCAGAGGATTGGCATCAGTCCAGACCACAGAAGCCTGCGCACCCACGCCAATGGCACCCACCGTATGCGCTATGGTGTTGAGCGTGAGTATTGCTGCTAAGGGTCGATCGATGTTCGCTTTAAAGCGCGCTAGGTGCTGACCCATAGTCGTTTCCTCCCGGCGTTTCACTTCAGCAAATGTCGGCGTAATACTCAGCAGCGCTGCTTCCCAGAGGGAACATAGAAAGGAGAACACCAGTGAGATCGAGAAAAAGAGGATGAGCAAAGTCATGAAGGCAGCTTAACGTGCCAGTTCTAACTGAACAAACCGACCCCGATGTAAAATCGTTAACGGTTCAAATTTCAGGGAGCGCCACCAGACACAACGACAGATGGTACTTGCCCAATCGTAGTCACTTATCAAAGGATGCTTTGCAGGAAGAAATAACCGACGCAGATTTTTTTAGTTCCTTAATCAGGATGGCGTGATCTACAAATTACCCTGACGATGGCTACAGATTGATCGCCACAGAGCGGGAGTCTCCCAAGAACATAAAAATAATCTGAAGACCTCGTACGCTAACGGAACGTTCTCTGCTATGATCCGCCGCCACCAGTGACCACGCCATCCGACTCGAAAGGATCTGCCCATGCAACCCATGGCCTCCATGGCTCTTCGCGCAGCCCGTTCTGCTGCGCAGCACATCATGCATGGATTCGATCGTCCACATCTCATCAAGGCCTCTGAAAAGGCACATAACGATCCAGTCACCAACCTGGATCGTGACTCAGAGAAGATCATCATCGAAGAACTAAGCGCGCTGTATCCCGATCATGGGTTCATTGGTGAAGAAGAAACCTCTGAAATCAGTAATCCAGATGCCGAATACCAATGGATCATTGACCCTATCGATGGCACCTACAACTTCATGCGCAACATCCCACACTTTTGTATTTCCATCGGTTGTATGAAAAACGGTCGACTTGAACACGGTGTGATTGTTGATCCAGTTCGCAACGAGGAATTCGTTGCGAGCCGAGGTGGTGGCGCGCAGTTGAACAATAAGCGGATGCGGGTGAGCCCCATGGAAGAACTGGATGGTGGTGCCATCATCACCAGTCTCGCCGGTACCAACCATGATCAGGCCATGATAGACGCACACCAGAAACTGATTGGCAGTCTTATAGAAGCAGGCGTACGTCCCCGAACAACCGGCAGTGCCGCTCTTGATCTCGCCTGGGTTGCTGCAGGGCGTGTAGATGGATTCTGCGAACGCACCATCAATCTATGGGACATGGCGGCAGGATTACTGATGGTCACAGAGGCTGGCGGGATGATTGGTGACTACCAGGGTGGCGCAAACCCCATGAAGACCGGAGAGGTCGTGGCCGGAAATCCTAAGGTGTTCCGATTGCTGACCCAAAAAATCAAGGCCGCCGGATTCTGAACATAGTGCAGCCAATCCAGCCACTTTAGAATTACTAAAGCACAAAGTATGACAAAGCTAATCACCTTTTGAATTCTCTCGATCGTGATCCGTTTAGCAGTCTCGTTTGTTTTGATTGAGATGATCCTTCACCTCGCGGGTAACCGTGACGGTCAAGGAGTGAACGGATCAGGCCATTGCGGAGTCTTCTGCGAGCCAACCGCCGTATTCGCTCTCCCTCGCTCTGATGCACCAGCGCCTTCATATCCGATACATAGAGGCGGGAGCAACTATCGATATAGTCGTAACCTACACTGAAGCATAGACAGGTGTAATCCGCTCCGTAATCGAAGGCAATGACACCGCTTGTGCGGTCCCGCTGCCATAAGAGCTCATCGAAATCGCTTACTGCATCAGATCCGGTTCGTCCGCGCCTTCTTTGACGGGGAGCGCCAAATCTTCCTTCGAGATATTGAGAACTAAGAGCACATTGGCTGCGATATAGATCGAGGAATAGGTTCCCACAATGATGCCTATGATCAGTGCGATCGCGAAATTCCGAATCAACTCACCACCGAGAATCAGCAAAGCGAACAACACCAGCAATGTCGTCAATGACGTAACTAATGTCCGTCCCAACATCTGGTTGAGAGATGTGTCGATGATATCGGGCGGCGAGCCCCGCCGAACTTTACGGAAATTCTCTCGAATCCGGTCCGAAACCACGATGGTGTCGTTCAGTGAATAACCAATCACCGCGAGCAATGCGGCCAGCACCGTCAGATCAAACTCCCATCGTGTAAGGGCAAAGATCCCCAAGACCACAAGTACATCGTGAAAGAGTGCAATCACTGCACCAACGGCAAACTTCAGTTGGAAACGAAACGCTATGTAGATCATCACAACGCCCAGAGCTGTCAGCATCCCCAGCCCACCTTCATTGGTCAGCTCCTCACCGACGGCGGGCCCGACAAACTCCGATCGACGCAGTTCGACGGCTTCTCCAGACGCGTCTCGCAACGAACCAATAATACTGTCGCCAATTCTAGCGTTTTCCTGTTCACTGAGATGCTCCTGCGGAGGCATGCGAATCAGGATGTCGCGGTCCGAACCGAAATATTGAACCACATGACCGTCGTATCCAGCTGCTTCCAGTCCCTGGCGAACGGACTCCGGGCTGACCGCAGATTCATAGGAGACCTCAACCAGCGAGCCACCCGTAAAGTCGAGGCCCCACTCCACCTGTGTCAGTGCCAGCATGACAATGGAACCAATCACCAGGGCTATCGAGATACCCCCAGCGATCTTTCGGTATCGCATAAAGTTGATGTTGAACTCAGACATGGTCAGATCGCCAGTTTCTTGACGGTACGTCCGCCGTAAAACAGATTAACGAGGGCGCGGGTACCGATTATCGCGGTAAACATCGACGTGACGATGCCAATTGACAACGTGATCGCAAACCCCTTCACGGGCCCGGTACCAATAGCATACAGAATCACTGCCACCAACAGCGTCGTAATATTCGCGTCGAGGATGGTCACAAACGCGCGATCAAATCCTGTACTGATAGCCGCCTGAGGCGCACGTCCGTTTGCAAGCTCTTCTTTGATGCGGGAAAAAATCAGGACGTTCGCATCCACTGCCATGCCCACCGTCAACACAATCCCCGCGATACCAGGGAGTGTCAGCGTCGCGCCCAGACTCGACATCACAGCAACCAACAGGACGAGATTGGTCACAAGCGCAATGTTTGCCGCGATACCAAACACCCTGTAGTAAACCATCATGAACGCCAGAACAAGCAGCATACCGACCACAACCGAAATGGAACCGGTGCGGATGTTCTCCTCGCCCAGACTCGCGCCCACGGTTCGCTCCTCTGCGATATACATGTCTGCCGCCAGTGCACCTGCGCGAAGCAACAAGGATAGTTCTCTGGCTTCTCCTGCCTGCAATCCGGTAATTCGGAAATTACGGGGTAATGCGGATTGGACAGTAGCCAGGCTGATCAAGCGTTTGACCTCGTAGCTCTCTTCCGCGAGCGTCTCGACGCCATCCACGATCTGCTTAACATCCCGGGTCTTCGTCTCAATAAAGAGGACACCCAGCTTGCGCCCAACATTATTGACCGTGGCCTTGTACATCAGATCACCACCCTGACTGTCGAGGGTAATGTTCACTTGCGGCAGGCTGGTTTCTGGATCGAATCCGGGACGGGCATCAATCACACGATCTCCACGCAGAATGATCTTGCGTTCAATCTGAGCAGGACGACCTTCGTAATCGTAGGTCATGGTAGTTGACCGAGGTGCGTTGGGACCAGCCTCGAAGTGGAACTCCAGGGTCGCGACCTTACCCAGGATCCTTTTAGCAACTGCCGGATCCTGCATGCCAGGCAGATCGACCACAATCCTGCTTTTACCTAGCTGTTGAACCAGTGGTTCAGATACACCAAGCTGGTTCACCCGATTGCGAATTGTTTGTACGTTCTGTCCGACCGCAAATGACTCAATCTCACTTATGGCCTGATCACGCATGCTTAATACGATGCCATATTGACCATCAATCTCGCCCGTTGTGATCTCGAATTCCTGGTAAGTCTCCTGCAGGAGCAACCGCGCCTGGCTACGATCTTCCGAGTCCCGGAATAGAACAGTCAGCGCCCTCCCCTCAGTCGTCACCGAACTGTACCGCAATCGATCGTCACGCAACGTTCGCTTCACATCAGTTTCAAGCGCCTCAATGCGTTCATCGATCGTGCTTTCCGTATCAACTTCCATCAGGAAGTGAACTCCACCGCGCAGATCCAAGCCGTACTTCATCGGCGTGGCACCAATCGCACTGAGCCATTCCGGTGTGGTTGATGCAGAATAGAGTGCAACGATATGACGCTGCTCATCGCCATAAAGAGCGTTTCGTATGACGCCCTGACCTCGCAATTGATCCTGATCATTGGTCACGCGGATCTCACCACGCCCCGATACCAGTTCACTACCGATCACCTCGATGCCAGCTTCGGTTAGTGCGTCGACAGCGAGCGCCAAAGACTGCTCTGTCACCTGCGCTTCCACATCATCCACGGAAATCTGGAGCGCATAGTCGGGCGGGTAGATGTTCGGCATCGCATAGGTGATGCCCAGCACCACCACCAGAAGGACTGCAAAGTTCTTCCAGAGGGGATAGGTGTTCAACATGGCGTGTTCAGCATAAGAAGGGTGGCCTAGATCTGCTTAATCGTGCCTTTTGGCAACATGGCTGCAACGGCAGCCTTTTGTAGTTTGACCTCGGTCTTGTCCGCAATCTCGACTTCGATGTATTGCTCCTCGACTCGGCTGACACGACCCAGCAATCCACCACGTGTCACTATCTCGTCACCCTTCGCCACGCTGGAAACCAGTTCGCGGTGTTCTTTCGCCTGCTTGCTCTGGGGTCGCCAGATAAGAAAATAGAACACCAGCACAAAGGCCACAATGATGAAAATGTCGAAACCGAAGGGAACACCACCGCCTGCACCGGCTTCGGCGGCCTGAGCACTGGGGATCAGAAGGTCAATCATGGGCTGCACCTACTAAAAACGTGTATTGTCTACGATGTGGTAGGTAGGGAGCAATCATCTGGTGCACAAACAGCACCGTCTTCCGCTCCTCCGCCGGTTTCAAAGGGCCATTCCCTGCTGATCCCAGCCACGCCGGACCTCCTCAACGTGGGAACGAAGCGTCTGGTTCTCAATAGCCGTCCGCAGTCCTGACATCAGTGACTGGTAATACCGGATATTGTGGATGGAGTTCAGCTGTGCACCCAGCATCTCTCCCGTTTTGTCCAGATGGTGCAGGTAGGCGCGCGAAAAGTGTGTGCAGGTATAGCAATCGCAGGCCGCATCCAACGGCGAGTCATCCGTACGATGAACTGCGTTTCTGATTTTGACGACACCCGTCGAGGTAAAGAGATGGCCATTTCTGGCATTGCGAGTCGGCATCACACAATCAAACATGTCAACGCCACGCAATACGCCATCAACCAGATCCTGCGGGGTACCGACCCCCATCAAATAACGCGGTTTATCGATTGGCATCTTCGGAACAAGATGGTCAATCACCGCCAACATCTCTTCCTTCGGTTCGCCAACAGACAGACCGCCAATCGCATATCCGGGGAATCCAATATCAACGAGTCCCGCCAGCGATTCATCACGCAAAGTTTCAAACATACCACCCTGTACAATGCCAAAGAGTGCGTTGGGATTACCGAGCGCTTCGAACTCCCTGGCACTCCGTCCGGCCCACCGAAGTGACAGTCCCATCGATTCGCGGACAGCCGATTCATCAGCAGGATAGGGAGTACATTCGTCAAACACCATGACGATGTCACTATTGAGCGCGGTCTGCATCTGCATAGAGACCTCCGGGGACAAAAACACCCGATCTCCATTGATCGGAGACCGAAAGTTCACCCCATCTTCATTAATCTGTCGAAGAGCACCGAGGCTCCAGACCTGAAAACCGCCTGAATCCGTCAGGATTGGTTTATCCCAGGCCATAAATCCGTGGAGCCCGCCAAGATCGCGAATGATCTCAGGACCCGGTCTCAGCATTAGATGAAAGGTATTACCCAACAGAATCTGTACACCCACTTCATTGAGGTTCGCTGGTGACAAACTCTTGACCGCGCCATATGTACCGCACGGCATAAAGACCGGTGTTTCGATGACACCGTGGCGGGTTGTCAGACGTCCGCGTCTGGCCGAACCGTCGTTCGCAATCAGATTAAAATTCATAGGGAAGAGACTACCAGACAAAGCACACTCACCGAGTCAGCAACATGGCGTCGCCATAGCTGAAAAAGCGATATTCCTGTGCGATCGCCTCCGCATAGGCTCGCTGGATAGCGTCCAGACCAGAAAACGCACTCACCAGCATCATCAAAGTCGAGCCCGGCAGATGGAAGTTGGTGATCAGCGCATCCACTATACGGAATTTGTAACCCGGGTAGATGAAGATGTCCGTCTCGCCCTGGAATGGCACCAGGGTGCCACTGCGACTGGCGCTTTCCAACGATCGGACCGTGGTGGTTCCAACGGCAATGACGCGACCGCCGCGCTCCCGACACCGCGTCACCGCATCAATCAAAACATCATCAATCTCAAAGTATTCCGAGTGCATCTCATGGTCTTCAACAGTGTCGACCCTGACGGGTTGGAAAGTTCCTGCACCGACGTGAAGGGTTACGAACGCACGGTCTACGCCCATATCATCAATCTGTTGAAGTAACGCCTCATCAAAATGGAGACCAGCAGTCGGTGCTGCAACAGCACCATCCCTTGATGCATATACGGTCTGATAGCGATCACTGTCCGCCGACTCATCCGCTCGATCAATATAGGGCGGCAGTGGCACATGCCCACATAGTTCAGCAATCGCTAGTGGTCCTGGCTCTGGGAACTGCACTTGATAGAAACCACGACGCTTTTCGATGACCGTGACCCGATACCGGCCCGGTTCGCCGTCTCGATCAGCAAGGGTGATATCTGTGCCTGCCTTGGGCGTCTTGCTCGCCTTAATCTGAACCAAGGCTTTGTTGTTATCGAGGACCCGCTCGATGAGTAGCTCGACAGCACCCCCTGTCGCCTTCGACCCAAGCATCCTGGCAGGGATCACGCGTGTATTGTTGAACACCAGCAGATCCTCGGACGTCAGCATAGAAGGCAGGTCATAGAAATGATGATGCGACAGATTCGATGATCCACGACCTGTTGCCAGATGAAGCAACCGACTCTGGCTGCGCTCTTCTGTGGGGAAACGGGCAATCAGCCGCGGCGGAAGATCAAACTCAAAATCACTGACCTGCATGAAAAAACGATACCCGATGTAAGACATCAAGCGATGTACTATGCACAACGGGCTGCACTATGCAAAACGCGGCGGTGCTTTGCACAATGGGATTGACGGCCGTATATGACCACCTAAACGAAGAATCAGATCGCTTGAACACGCAATAACGGCTGCGGCTCTACATCAACCAGGAACATCTCAGGCCACTCGATCTGACCTCATGCGACCTCACTGTCCAGTTTTCCCCTGAAGAAGAAGTATAGGAGCGGCAGCCGTGTTCCTGAGGGCTATTACAATCTTGTCACAAATCTTCACGACCACGGGTTCAACGAGGGAGGTTCCCGGGCTCCTGGCACGTTGTTATAATGGAGGCCCTCTTTGTGCCGGGGTGGCGGAACTGGTAGACGCGCCGGATTCAAAATCCGGTTCCTTCACGGGAGTGTCGGTTCGATTCCGACCCTCGGTACCAAATTGATTTTCCTTCTGCAGCGCCGGGTGAATCGCACGTTGTCCCGGATATATCACCGCTGCTTCAGGGAACTGACGTTGATGGGTTGCTAAATGCTCACCACCGGAGCTGATTTCTCTTTGCTGAAGGCAACTTTCGCATCGCTAATGGGGAGAATCGTCGATTTAACGACTGCGGAATTCTAAAGCCATCATAGAACCGCATCGCTTTAGTCTTTCTGTGACCCATCGTTTCGATACGGTCCCTTTGTAGGCCCACGCGCGGACTTCGGATCACTGACAAAATCCTCGTCGAAGTCCGTCGCCATCCATTCCTTTTGATGAGATGGCCACAGTGAGAACATACGCGCCACCTCAGGGTCGTTGGATTTAGCGAGACGCTTTGGAATCAACCCACGCGAGAATGCCCAGGTCGTCACCGCCAATGGCTCACCATTGCCCGTTCGTAAACTGCCATCTGCATTTCTTAAATCACCAGCGCGGGCAAATACATGGTGCAGAATACGACGGGAGCCTTGTTGGGCCACATCCTTCTCAAACGGGTCATGCCGGGTGTGGACAGTAGAGCGATCAACGATGCAACAGGTGCCCGCTTTTCCCTGGATGGGTACCTCGCAGTACTCTTCACCAAGTGCATCTCTTAGGAGCTGAATATTGTGTATCCGCCGGCTCTTGGGCACCACTGCAAAACTCGGCGTCGTGTCGTCAACGTCGGTCAGATAGGTAAACGTGCTAAGCATATCCGGAGGGCCATAGGGTCGCCGCGTTTGACGCTGTGCCAAAGTAAGTTTCCCCCCACTGCAATCATCAGGGTGATACACCATCCCGTAGTCTGAGGTCTCCGGTTGCCACCCGCGGTAATTGAACTCGATGTGGCGAACATTCTCGGCTCCGCCGAGGATGCGTCCAACCAGCGGTAACGTTTTCGGATGGAAGACGGTGCCATCGAATTCCGGGTAGTTCAGTAAGGGAAAAAAGAGCTGACCCTGGTTCGGTACGTCAATCTCCGTCCCACGCTCTTTATGAAAATCATCACAAACATTGTTGAGCGCAAGTATTTCATCATTGCTCAGCTGATCGACGACGACATACCCATGCTCCTCGTAGAACGCGAATGCCTCATCGAACTGCGCGACCGGATCAAAAGGTGGAGGGTGATGTTTGATGATCCCAAATCCTTGCACGCCCTTGACTGGCATATTGCCTGGGCGACCCGGCATGTCTTTCGACGCTCGTTCGGCCACGGGCAATTCCTCCAGCGACGGTATCGTAGAGATAGGATCACTGATGTTGTCCAAAACACTCGTACTCATGCTGCACTTCAAACATTGTCGATGATTGGTGACAAAGCAACAATGCCTCCTTCACCTTCAATGAGCAAGCCGGCGATCTGGCAGGGACCAGCTGATTACAGACATCTCTACCAAAGAGACCGCATCACGTTTCTACTACTTTTATTTATGCACTCTGGCCGGCCCCGATCAGATGGCTGACCGTTATGACGGCGTTTGCGAAGTCTCACAGGAATGAGATTCTGTAGCCAACCCCTTGATCGATCTAAAGATCCAGATCGGGGTTATCCGCCCGCAAACGATTGATGCCGCTGATGATTTCAATCAGATGCAATGACTCTGCACGATTGAACTGCGGACATTCACGCAGATCGGCCGCTAGACATCGATGAATGGCTTCGGTCATATAGATAAAGCCCTGTTGATTCGGGAACGGTTGCGGCATGCGAATCGAGTCAGGCAGTCGATATTCAAACCGTTGCGACGGAGATGGCGTGTTCCCGTTGAGATAGCGTGATGGTGTGACGGGAGGTATCCGAACGGTTAACGCCGTTGGGCAATGTGCAGGTTGTTCCAATGTGATGCGACCTCTCGTGCCTATGATCTCAAATACCTCTGGAAACTCGCTCGGGAAAGCAATGAAGGTAATCACTGCATATCGATTGTTTTCGAATTCGACGATGGCACCGCCCGGTCCACCTTTCATACCTGACACCTGGATATTCACTGGCTTGGCATCTACACCGAACGCCATGGTCACCGCCTGTGAGGTATAGAGGGCATCGAAGTCCGCCTGAACGGTGACCACATCACCAATTGCAGCTTCCTCAATCAGGTGACGCGCGTGTTCCATCGCAGGAAAAAAGCGTGACCAGACGCCATCCTGCAACATGACATTCTCTCGTTCTGCGACCGCGTACATCTCCTCTGCATCGGCAACGGTATTTGCCATCGCCTTTTCACACAGCACGTGCTTGCCCGCTGCAAGTGCCATAAGTGTGTGTTCTTTATGAACAACGTCCGGTGTCCCCACGTAGACAATATCGATATCCGGTGACGTCACCATCGCCTCGTAACTGTCGTACGCCTGTTCAACATTGTGCTCACCCGCGAACGCGATCGCGTTAGCTGCATAACGACTGGCCACACCCGCCATGGTGGCACCCATACATTCACGCGACGCACAAACAAACTGGCGTGCGATTTCACCAGTCCCCATGATGCCCCAGCGCAGCGGAAACGAGACGTCTTCAGGTCGGGTCAGTCCAAGACGCACATCTCTGGGCGCATATACTTGCGCGGGAGGCGGTGCCGTTTTCTTCATGCGTTCAGACTTTGTCATCGAGTACTCTGTTGATCCAACGTTCAAGGACCTCCACGGTGTGAAGCTCTGTAATCGCCACATCGTGATGCGATTTTCGAAAAGACGGTGTGCCTTGAGCGCCACACGCGAGTGCCTCATTGTGCTCATCAATCACGGATTTCAAGAGCTTCAGATCCTGACCGGCTGGGAACTGATCCAATCCAATCCCGACATCCTGCCAGACTTTAACGTCTTCTCTAAAGAAATGTCCCTATTGTCTTCGAAATATGCATCCATCAGCGCTTCATGGATGGATTCAAACACTGTCTCGTCCAGCTGCGCTGCTGCTTTTACAACAAGATGCGGAGGGACGAAACACCTCCCGAAATCGTCTCGAATCCGGTACCCGACACTGTCACTAGTATGTCTCCTCCATCACTTGTTTTTTTATGTTCGTTCCTTTGGGCTTCAATCCAACTAACCACGCCTGCAGTCGGCTTGCCATAGTCGAACCATCTAAGATCACGGCTTTCAAAGCAGGCGTGAGCCAAGTACTCTCGGCTCAATAGTACGCGGAGAGAGAAATATGAGATTAGGCCTATTGGCGGGCATCGGCCGGGACTGGCAGACATCGCTCGCCAACGTGCAGGCGGCTGAGAGTATCGGCTACGAACTCGTATGTACCGGCGAAGCCTGGGGACCGTCCAGTATTCCATGGATGACGTTGCTCGCGGCGCACACAAAAAAGATTCATATTGGTACATCGATTCTTAACATCTATTCACGTTCACCTGGTGCGATTGCCCAGGAGTTCGCGATGCTGGAGATGCTCTCCGGTGGTCGTATGGTCTGCGGACTCGGCTCATCAGGTCACCGCGTGATCGAACATTTCCATGGGGTGAAGTTCGAAACCCCGCTCAGACGACTGCGTGAATACACAGAAATCATCAACATGCTGCTCTCGGGTCAGAAGCTCGAGTACCAGGGCAAAATCTATTCGCTGCAACGCGGTTTTGAACTCTCTTACGAGAAACAACGTGATCACGTGCCAGTCTATATCGCCGCCATCACACCGAAATCTATTTTTCAGACTGGGGAGATCGCTGACGGCATCTTTCCCATCCACTGGCCCAAACAGCACTTCACTACTTTGCGTGACCAGCTCGCGGAAGGCGCCGCAAAATCAGGTCGTACGGGTGATGCATTAACTATTGCGCCGTTCACCAATGTGTTTGTGCTCGATGGCAGTGACGATGAAAAACTCTGGCAAGCAGCTCGGCAACCCCTCTTCCACTACATCAATCGGATGGGTGACTTTTACTGGAATATGCTGGCCAGTAATGGTTACGAAGCGGAGGTAATGGACTCTCGCGCAGCTTGGAAAGATCGGAACATGGAAGGCGCGATGGAGGCGATCTCCGACAAGATGGTCCGAGATATCCAGGTCATTGGGCCACTGGAATCTTGCGCCGAACAGTTGGCAGAGAGATCCACCCTGGGCGCGGACGTGCAGATGATCCAAATGCCGGGAGGTTCTCCTGAAGACGTCCAAAAACGACTGGAAGCCCTGACCTCCGGAGGCTAGACATTTTGGCAGACTTTGATTGGAGCGAGGTCGTATCGGACCCCATCCAAAGTCTGAAGAACCCGACGGGCGACCAGGTTCAGGGCGAGTCAAGGCTACCGCGTTCTATTAAACGTTGACACTGAGTGTTTGAAAGCGTTGACAGTATCAGGTTAATTTCAAAGATGGCCTATCCGGATTCAGTGCTGCGTCGCAGAGACGTCCTCGACGATCTCAGAATTTCCTAAGGACAACAAGAGCCCAATGTCTGTGAACCAACCACTCCATTACCTGACGCTTCACGAACTCGCATCAATGATAGCTGAGAGGGAAGTCAGTTGCGTTGAGGTCACAGAGCACATGCTGACTCGTATTCAAGCACTCGAGCCAACGTTGCACGGGTACTACGCAGTACTCGGTGATCAGGTAAGGATTACAGCAAAGCAACGTGACGAGCAAATTGCGCAGGGTCGCACGCTCGGTCCTCTACATGGTGTACCCATCGCACTCAAAGACCTCTGTCATGTGCGTGGTACGCCGACGACCGGTGGCCACCACTTTCGACAAGGTCTCATTTCGGAGAAGGATGCAACGGTCGCACTCCGCCTGCACGCAGCCGGCGCTGTTCTACTGGGTAAAGTCGCAACCACAGAAGGTGCCATGGTGGGATACCACCCATCCTTTGATGTCCCTCGAAACCCTTGGGATCAGGATCGATGGCCAGGCGTCTCTTCCGGCGGTTCGGGCGTCGCAACGGCGGCTGGACTGTGTTTCGCATCACTCGGTAGCGATACCGGAGGATCGATTCGATATCCTTCAGCGGCCAATGGCCTGGTCGGGTTGAAACCAACCTGGGGAAGAGTCAGTCGACACAACGTGATGGACCTCGCACCAACGCTAGACCACGTGGGCCCGATGACCAGGAGCGTACGGGATGCTGCACGAGTGCTGACAGTCATCGCGGGTCATGATCCTGAGGATGAAACATCGCTGATTGCCCCCGTTGACGACTACGAAGCGGCACTTGAACAAGGCGCTGAGGATCTGCGAATCGGCTGGGATGAAGATTACGCAACATCAAATGTCGAGTCCTATGTCGTTGATGCCTTATTTAGCGCACTCAAACAACTGAAGAAAGCCGGAGCCAGTATCGTCGACGTTAGTGTTCCTCAGGTCACTGCCGATGAGACAGCAGCATGGAGCGTCATTGCAGGAACTGAAGCCGCTGTCGCACATGAAGCCACCTATCCATCCCAACATGATCACTATGGCGCGTACTTTCGTGAATTTCTTGCGAGCACTCAATCCATCAGCGGCATGGATGTTTCGAAAGCAGTTGTCGCACGCAAAGAAGCCGGCAGCCGAATGGCGAATGTGTTCAAGAACATCGACTGCCTGCTGTGCCCCACGCTAGCCAGTGAATCTTTCCAATACAGACCGGAAGCCGCTTACGAAGGGTTCAACCCTATCGAACGGACGATTGCAGGGGTCCCATCGGCGTTTTTTGCCAGAAACGGCCGTTTCATCACGATCTGGGACTACAACGGCTACCCGACGCTGTCTGTGCCGTGTGGCTTCTCACCAGTGGGCATGCCGCTCAGCCTTCAGCTAATCGCAAAACCCCTTGATGAATCTCTCCTGTTGCGTGCGGGATACGCCTACGAAAGCGCCAATACACACTGTGATCAACATCCTGACATTTAACAGGAATTACGTCTGACTATCGTCCCAACTCGCGTTTAAAAGGAGCAACTGATGTCAACGACACTTTTTGTCACTGCGGATGATCGCACCGGTGCTTTTGAATGCGGCGGCATTATTGCAGGTGAAGGTTTTGCAGTGCCGACAGGACCACATGCAAAGAGTGACGTCTGTTGTGTGGTCGACATCGATACCCGCCAGATCGAGGCGAATGACGCCGCGGCTCGGATCCGCGAGGCGCACCGCACTGAGGCGACCTATCGCGCCCACAAGATGGATGCAGGACTGCGCGGAAATTGGGCACAGGAAGTGTTTGCGCTCGCGGAACAAGGTCACAGCATTGCCATCGTTCCCAGCTTTCCCGATGCTGGTCGCCGTTGTAAGGACGGGGTCGTATATATTTACGATCAGCCTGTGTTGGACTCACCTTTCGGACAAGATCCACTGACTGCGCCCATCAGCAACCGACCAATCGAGGTGCTGGAGCATTTTGGCTGTCTCCACGACAACATTGTGATATGGGATGCCAATGATACGCTGGAGCTGAACGCGGCAGCTCAGCAGTGTTTCATCGAAAACCGCATGATGGTAGGCCCGGCCGGTGCCGTCGGCGCGTTCGCTGACCAGGTGCTGCCCGAACGACCACAAGCATCCGTACACATCGAAGCACCGGTCCTGATCATTTGCGGGAGTCTGAATGCAAATAGCCGAAACCAGTTGGACGTCTTGGGAGAGCAAATACTCCGACCTGGCGATCCGGTCGACCTGGCAACTCACATTCAGGTGGTGGCTAGCGAAATTCCTGATAGCGAAATCACCCTTGCCCAGTCACAAGCGAAAGCATCGCAAATGGCAGCCATTGCGCGTGACCACTTTTCCGCAGTGGAAACGTTAATTATCATCGGTGGCGACACCTCAGCCGCTGTTGTCCAGGACGAAACACTTGAGGTTCTCGGGACGGTCGCTGCCGGAATTCCAATCTCCCGATTCAAAGAAAAGCTACTGATCACCAAAGGTGGCGGTATCGGGACTACGCAGGCATTGCTCGATCTTCTCAAAGACTTTCTATAACAATAGGCTATGATTTCGCCAGATATTTTCTGCGGGGGCTAGATTCTTCGAGGTTCCAGGATCTAACCGATTCGTCGTCGTGGTGGGATCGCACCTTCACCAGCGTCCGTCGCAGCGAGCTTCTAACCAATCAGTAGGGATTCGAAGGCGATAATTGCCAGGCATTCAAACTGTGTACCGTGGCCTCACCACCCTCCGCAAACAGGCTGACCCCAACACTCCCTTTAGAAGGGTAGATGATGCGCGCCACAGCCTGACGCTGATTAGCGAAAACCTCCACGACTGACTTGTCGATAAAGACTCGCAATTTCAGACTTTCACCAGGACGTAAGCGTAAGGGCCCAGCATCTACGTTTTCTGACTTTTCGACACTACCCGACCGGCGCGCATCCAGGCGAATCACACCTGCAGATGCATCGTAACCAATCACGGTTTCTTCAACGTTTGCAGCGTTTTTAGAAGCAACCCCAACCTTGACGCCAAAATAGCGAGCTTCACCACTCTCGACATCGAGGTAAATCTCAAGACTGTCGCCACTGACTTCCGGAATCGCTCTATCTCGGTCAGCTGCGACGGTCAAACCTGACAAACTGACAGGCCGATACCGGAGAGCTTCAATCTCCTTTGGCACGTCGATCTGCATTTCATCGTTGTCGTCGAGGGACAACACTCTGGGGAGACTCATCGTCCCTGACCAACCCTGATCCCAGCGTTCCCGCCAGTGATGGACATCCATCAGCCACGCCCACATGATGCGACGCCCCTGATCGTCGACAAGGCTTTCGGGTGCGAAAAAAAGGTTGTCCGACCAACTCATCTGCGCATGAGAAACGGGATAAAACTGTTCGTCCTTCCACTCACCAACAAAGTAACGGCAACCCAGTTTATGGCTAATGCACATCAAGACATCCCGTCCATCGAGGGCGAACAGGTCCGGACACGAGACATCCTCAGCGATCGACACTCCTTCAACACTGTGCGCCAACAGATCACCCGTGTATCGCCAGTCGCCGTCCAGGGACTCGCACTTGGCGACACCAGGACGCTCGCCGCCAAAGATGGCATAGTAATACTCGCCATCGACCCAGCCAAAGGGGTCCCAGGACCGGTACTTATTATGATGCGTTTGCCCCGGCTCCGTCCGCGGCGTGATCACACCCAGCTTTTGCCAGGTATTCAACTCATCATCGAGCGCAACCGCCATTGCATTCCCTTCTTCGACCTGGTGATAACAGATAGTCGGGTTGCCTTCACGATTCAGGAAGCAGTTGCCGCTATACATGCCCCCCTTTAGTCCCGTTTGGTGTTGTCGCCAGTGAAAGAGATCCGTGCTGGAGATATGTCCCCAATGGTTGTCGACCGTCTTACCGTCTTTACGATCCTGATATATATAGAAGAGGTGGTATCGGCCTTGCCAATAGATCGCGCCGTTCGGATCAAAGGGCGCCGCGATACCTTCCGGGGCCACAATGTGGTAACCGGGCCGAAGATGATCGTCCAGGAGCTGTTCCCGGAATTGTCTGGTCACGTCGACTAAATTTTCTATCTCTTCCTGTGTCATCGCACTATCACGGCACGTCCTCTAGCATTTGTGCAACTTCATCAGAATAACAAACTCACTCACACGCCATTCCGAGTGATGTTTTCGAGATCCTATGAACGGACCTTGTCATCCAAAAGACGCGCTGATCACGCACACTAGTGCATGAGTATTACCACAACCCATGACGTGCCCCGGTGTTGGTCAATCATATGTTCATCTCTTTTTCGTGTAGAGAGTGGCGGACGCGTCCTACGACGACTACGGTCTATTCGGGTGGATTACCGTAACCTGCTGGTTCGCCTGGAATGTCTGTGTGAGCGCCGTACCGTCAGGCCAACTGATGGTCACCTCTGCCTGGGTTTCAATACCAAGACCAAAGTGCACTTCAAAAGGATTGTGAGACACATAATTGTTGCTTCCACCGACTTCACGAGTTTGCCGCACCCCGTTTGATAGAAGAGCAGAAACATGAGCACCAATGCCAAACGTATTGTTGCCATCACCTGTGACTCGAATGCTCAAATAATGGTTGTCACTGATCGTTTCATTCAGATACAACAAGAGATGATTCTCGGAGTTGTTCTGGATCAGAATATCGACATCCCCATCCCGCTCTACATCAAAACAGACGACCCCTCTGCCTTGGCCAGTGTCGTCGAGGCCAACGAGTGCGCCCTGTTCCTCAAATCGGCCCTCCTGTGTCTGGTGGTAAAAACGAACCCGGTCCGCTGTAAAATCACCGAGCGAACCATCAACCCACCCATTGACATGGAAAATATCCAGTCGGGTATCATTATCGAAATCTGCCGCACAAGCGCCCCAGCCCCAGCCGCCATTCGCCACACCCATTTCATCGGTCGCGTCGACAAACACGCCGTTGCCATCGTTTCGATAGTACCGGTTACCAAACTGATTCCCAAACTCGTCCTCAAGATTGTGGATCGATGTAACGAACCAATCCATATCCCCATCGTTGTCGTAGTCTCCGACGGCTGCTCCCATACCGGATTGGTCAATAATCACATCGCGATCGGTGATCTTCGTGAATGTCCCGTCATCGTTGTTACGATAAACCTGGCTCTCCACGAAGTCTGAAGCCATCAGCAAATCACCATCACCATCATTGTCGATGTCTGCAAAATTTGGTGTGAACGTATGATCAGTGTCAGATTCGACAAGATTGTTGGCAATTCCGGTTTCAAAACTGGTGTTACTGAACGTCATATTTCCATTGTTGCGCCACACCGTTTCTGTATCGTTCCCCGCAACATAGTCGGTCCCCCAGTGCGAAAGAAACAGATCCAGATGTCCATCTCGGTCATAGTCATAGAACGTACCTGACATGGTAGCAGAGGCGCTGAGAATTAATCCTGCTGCGTTTGTGATGTCCACAAACTGTCCATCCCGGTTTTCGTAAAGCGCGACGGGCTCATCCTCAATCGCACCGATGAACAGGTCCAGATCGCCATCACCATCGATGTCTCCAAATGCAGGACCACTCCCCCAGTGGGTTCGACCAAGCCCTACATCCGCACCAACTTCCGTAAATTCTGTTCCATCATTCAGATAGAAATGGTTGGGTACATCGTTACCACCCACCACGTAGAGATCCACAAAGCCATTCTGGTCGACATCGGCGGCAGCAACGCCGCCACTGAAATATCGGACGGCAATCGAATCGTTGTCGGCACTGTATTCACGTGAAAGCCCTGAATCGATAGCCAGCGCGAATGTGATGGCCGGAGTGTCGTCCGGTGGATCAGACGGTGGATCGACCGGGGGAACACTCCCAACTGGAGAGCTTGAGACGCTACCCGACCCACCACCACAACCGGGGGTCAAGAGACAGATCGACAGCACCAACGGATAGACCCAAGCTCTATACATACTCTATAAGCGGCGAACGTCCGTCATCTTGAAGCGCGTGAAGAAAAATGTCCCGTGGCCGACGCCATAGATTACTACTCACCGATGGGAGGCGATATTATACCGCGGATGTGGTTTTCAGATTGTAAAAAATGCAATAAGGCATCGTTCATGTTGCGGATATTGTCTGCTGTGATGGTGTCAGTCATGGTGGTGACTTGCGGCGGCGGTGGCCTTCCCCCAAGTAATCAAACCGGACCTGTTTCCAGTCTCAGACTGGAGGTTAGTGGTGGGACCGGTACGGGCATCTTTGAGGCTGGCGATATTGTCGCCGTTCAAGCAGGTGGCCCCGAAGAAAGCTACTTTTTCTCACACTGGTCTTCTGATCAAGGCGGCGTGTTTGCCGACGCCAGAAGCATGGACACAACATTCACCATGCCCAACTTGCCATTCGTCCAGATCAGGGCTAACTACATCCCTAACGTGGGACCGGATGAAGATGTTTCAGCAGCACGGCGGTGGAATGAGGTACTGCTGCAGTCAATCCGCAATGATTTCGCTCGACCGACCGTTCATGCGCGGAATCTCTTTCACGTTTCTGCTGCCATGTACGACGCATGGGCGGCCTACAGCACGTCAGCGCAGCCATGGTTGTTGGGTCGAACGCACGCGGACATTACCTGTGAACTCCCCATCCTACCGAACGTTGCCAACATTGAGGACGCACGTGAGCAAGCCATGAGCCACGCTGCATACCGACTGATTCGACATCGATTTATGGAGTCCCCAGGGGCAGAACAGATCGTTGCAGATGCCGAGGCCATGATCGATTTCCTGGGTTTCGATCGCAATGAGACAACTGCGGACCTCTCAACAGGTCCAGCCGCGCTTGGCAATCACATTGCGCAATGTTATATCGATCTTGGACTGGTCGATGGCGCCAATGAAGCCAACGGGTATATCAACCGGCATTACATTCCGGTTAACGAGAGCCTCCGCCCCGAGTTTGCCGGTAATCCCGCCATCACCGACATGGACCGCTGGCAACCTCTATTGCTGATCGAGTTTGTCGACCAATCAGGCAATCCGACCGTGCAACGAGATGGGATGATCGCATTTGGGGGTCCGAACCAGCCTGAGTTTGTCAGCGCCGAATGGGGTTCAGTGATGCCCTTTTCCCTCTCAGACGAGGATCTCACCCTCTATCACCGTAACGACTTTGACTATAGGGTGTATCACGATCCCGGGCCGCCACCACTGTTCAGTGGCGAGCTCGCTGACAACTACAAGTGGACGTTTGCCCTGGTATCCATTTGGTCATCACATCTGGACCCTGACGATGGCGTCATGATGGACATCTCACCCGCAAGCCTCGGCAATATCCAGTTCTACCCAACCGCGTTTGAGGACTACCCGAAGTTCTACAACACGTTGGATGGCGGTGATCCGGGTACCGGGTACGATTTCAATCCAGCGACGGGCATGCCTTACGAGCAGCAACTCGTCCCTCGCGGTGACTATACCCGCGTGCTGGCAGAATTCTGGGCCGACGGACCACATTCAGAGACACCCCCAGGCCACTGGTTTGTCATTCTGAATGAGGTTAATGACCACCCGCTGCTGGTAAAGCGGTTCGCTGGTTCCGGCCCCATACTTACCGACCTTGAGTGGGACATCAAAGCGTACTTTGTGCTCGGTGGCGCAATGCATGACGCAGCGATTACTGCATGGGGTATCAAAGGGTGGTATGACTACATTCGTCCGATCTCCTCACTGCGCGCCATGGCCGCTCTGGGCCAGAGTTCCGACGATACGGCGGCTTCCTTTCACGAAGATGGTCTGCCTCTGACCCCAGGGCTGATTGAACTGGTCGCAGTTGGCGATCCATTGGCAGGTGCAGTCGGCGAACACGTCGGCAAGATCAAACTTCTCGCGTGGCGGGGACCTGAATATATTGAAAACCCTGACGTTGACGATGCGGGCGTAGGGTGGGTCCTGGCGGAAAACTGGTGGCCCTATCAGAGGCCCACATTTGTGACGCCACCATTCGCCGGTTACGTCTCTGGACACTCGACCTATTCACGAGCCGCTGCTGAAGTGCTGACCGCCCTCACCGGAGATCCTTTCTTCCCCGGAGGCATGAGCGGATTTGAAATCGAACAGGATGAATTTCTTGTCTTCGAAGACGGTCCGAGCGTGCCCTTGACTCTTCAGTGGGCGACCTATCGTGATGCCTCTGATCAGTGCAGCCTCTCCAGGATCTGGGGTGGCATTCATCCACCTGCCGACGACATTCCTGGAAGACTGATTGGCATTGAAGTGGGTCAAGACGCGTTCGCGTACGCGACAGCCTTCATCGACGGAACGGTCCCGTAACCGACCGGACAGAAAAAAGCCTGCTCCATAGATGCTATGCAGCAGGCTTTTTGTTCAGGGAGCGTGATCGCAAGAACGCCCTGCGACCAATTGGCTCAGCGGATGTTCCAGTTCACTACTAAACCGACACGCCGTGGATCAGTGAGTGTACCCATTGGCGGGTACAACGGATTGTCAGTAGAGAACTGCGGCACGTAGGCCACGAGACCAATCTCGTCAAACACGTTCTGAACAAAACCGGTCACTGAAACCCGCTCATCCGGTGACGTCCAAGTTGCCCTGATGTCGGTTCGGCTGTAGGCACGCATGATCTGCGAGTCGATGTTTTGAACGTTTGGATACCGCTCACCGGTGTAGTTGATCCATCCCGAGATGTTCAATGCACCGGGAATCGCACTCAGCTCTGTGTCGTAGGAGACCGTGAACGCCATCTTGTGTTCAGGCTGCTGTGGCAGTCGACCACCCGTCCACGAACGTGGTCGCTCATAAAGGTTGGTGACCATCATGCCGGTTTCCTGATCGATATGCTCCCACGTACCCAACTCCCCATCAGGGTCAGCAGGGCCAACAGACTCAAATGTCCCAAGGTCAGATCCGAGGTAGGTGTAGAAACCACCAATCTTCAGCTTTTCGGTCACATAGTAGTTGCCTTCAACTTCGAAACCCCAGATCTGGGATTCTGGAATATTGACAGTGTATTCCAGAATTGGCGACTCCGCAGTTGGTTCCAGACAACCCAGCTCATCCGCAGCACCGGAACAGATCGGCAGACCGGGATCTGAACTCGCGATCTGCTGACGGTCGTTGTAATCCTGATAGAAGGCAGCCGCCCGAACATTAAGTCTCTGATCAAAGAACAACCCCTTCACACCCGTCTCATAGTTGACAAGGGTTTCTTCCTCGATCGGCGGATTGTAGTTACTGGAATCGTTGAAGCCCCCAGCGCGATAACCGGTGGAGATACGACCATACACCATGGAGTTTTCTGTCGGTTTGTGCTCAACACCAATATTCCAAATCACCTTACTCCAGCTCGGGTTCGGGTCCGCGCCTTCAACCTCACCGGGCTTGGCGGATGTGGTATAAGTCGAGAGGAACGGTTCAGCCGCAATCCCTTCTAGGTAGTTCTTCTGCCAGTATAGGAACTGGACAACTCGACGCTTAGTATCTTTGGTGTAACGCAAACCACCGGAGAAGGACCAGTCCTCATTGTGGTCGTACGTGACGTGTGCGAACACGGCTTCCGCTTCCATGAAGGAATCGGTACCAAAGTAGTTAACCGTCAGATGATCATCGCCTGTCGTGCAGACCGTTTCATCACCACCCCAGTTTGCCCAGGAGTCTTCAAAGACCGGACTACAGACATCAAAGGTGTTACCCAGGCCAAAACCATCCCAAGCGTAATCGTCGCGGGAGACTGCCCAGAGGTTGTAGCCTTCGTGTTTGTACAAACCTGCAATGAAGTTCATTTTACCGTCGTAGTTGGAAACCAACTGGAGTTCATGAGATTCATCTTCCATGATGAAGGGCGAACGATTACGTCGGTCGAACCACGCGCCATTCGGAACGCTCGGACCCGTCTGGTTCGTTAAATCCAGGTCACGCGAAGTGAACTGATCCAGGTCGTTCTTACCGAACACGTACTGCAGTACCAGATTCTCCGTAAGGGTGATGTCGACGTTGATACCGTACTCTTCGCGCTCAACATCTGAGATACCCGGACGGTTTACATTGATTACGTTTCGGAGGTCATCACACTCATTCGCAATAATGCCGTTACAGTTAGAGACAGCGGGCGATTCTTCCGTATAGCCGAACCACCAGTTCTCGGGCTCTGCGAACGTCCCCTCACACTGATAGGGAATTCCATTAATGGTCCCTGTCAGGTTATCCTCAGTGATATTGTTGTAAGTATCGGCTGCGCCAGGGCCATAGCAAATCCATGGTTTGTCACGAGGTGGATCCAACAAGCTCAGACTGGTGCGCGGAACCCCCGTATCATGCGAATGCGCGTAGCGCAAATTGATGTCCAATCGTTCCGTTTTCCAACGTAACTGCGGTGAATAGCTGATTTCGTCGGGCTTGTCATAGTCACCACCCAGACCAATATTTTCCTGTGCACCTTCACCGTGATAACGACCACCGGTAATCCGGAAACTCATCGGGCCTATCAACGGTCCACCCCAGGCCACGTTCAGGCGTCGGGTTGTCTGATCGGTGAATTCGCCTGTGACATTGAGGTCCCATTCCGGCGTAGGCTTCATCAGCACATAACTGATAGCGCCACCGATGGAGTTCTTCCCATTTAGCGTGCCTTGGGGTCCTCGTGCGATTTCAACTCGCTCAACGTCAAACAGATTGGGGGCGACACCCGTTGCCGTTCTGGAGTAGGCACCATTGACATAAGTTGCGACACCCATATCCATGTGGTTAGCTCCCGCGATGTGTGTCCCGATGCCACGCAGGACGGTACCCTGGCCCGTCTGCTCTTCAGATTGACCAAACTGCAAACCTGGCGTCAGCGCTTCAAGGTCACCTTCATCAACGATCCCGAGTTCTTCCAGGGCGCGGGCGTTAAATGCGGTAATAGTCAGTGGTACATCATTGATATTTTCTTCTCGTTTCTCAGCTGTGACGATAATCTCATCAGTGTAGTAGCCGGGGTCATCGCTCTCTGCGTAAACATGAGCCATACCGCCATACACCAGCGCAGCGCATAACAGCGCCAGCTGCTTTAGCTGGGTCGTTTTATTCATTGGTCTCCCCCATCAGAGTTGTTGTGCTCGCCGGACAGCGGCGAACGCCCTATAAATATGGCCTGTAGACATCCTAAGTTCAAGTTACAAATCACCCAAAACGGGGATCAAATCCTAAGAGACGCGCGGCCCACTACCCGGACTGTAATTCCACGAAACGGCGATACTGACCATTTGGAATCGACAACAATTCCTCATGGCTGCCATTCTCCGAAACCTGACCTTCTTCTATAAAAACTATCCGATCTGCCCGAGCAATTGTCGATAAGCGATGAGCGATGATGATCACCAATCTGTTTCGCGCCACCTCCTGAAGCGCTTCAATTAGATACGTCTCTGTTTCAGGATCCAACGCCGATGTCGGTTCATCCAGGATCAGAATCGGGGTATCACGAATCAAGCCTCGCGCAATGGAAATACGCTGTTTCTGACCCACAGACAACTTGCTGCTGGTTGAACCAAGCATAGTCTCATAGCCTTCCGGAAGTTCGCTGATGAACTCGTGAATACCAACGACATTGGCAACTCGTTCAATATCGTCCTGAGTCGCTTCGGGTGCACCGTAACGAATGTTGTTCGCAATCGATTCCGCCAGCGTTTCCGTCTCCTGGAAAACATAGGTGATCTGGCTTCGAAGACTATCGATCAATACCCCATTGACGTTGAGGCCATCAACCAGGACCTCACCTTCACTTGCCGCATGGTAACGCGCGATCAGGTAAGCAAGTGTGGTCTTACCGGCGCCTGTTGGACCAGCCAAAGCCACGATTTCACCCAAGCGGGCGTCAAACGTGACATCGGATAATGCGCGACGACCGTCTGGATACACAAAGCCGACCCGTTCAAACGAAACGCCTTCCTCAACACCGGTCAGGATGGTACGCCCCATTTCCTTCTCCTGCTCCAGATCAGTCATTGCAAAAACACGACGCGCACTCGCGATGGGCGTCTGCAATCGGATCCACATCCAGACCAGAGCGTTAGAGGGTTCGTTCATCGCCCAGAAGTATCCCAGCACAACCGCATAGTCTCCCGCGGTCATTTCACCCTCGATCACCTTACTGAGTAGAAACAACATGAACGCCCAGTAGAAAAATTTCTGTGCGATCTCCCCAAATTTCTCCACGAGACTTTCCGCAATCGCGCGGTATCGTTCTCGACGAAACGAGTCTGCACTAGACAAGGCAAAACGCTCTTTCTCGATCGCATTCGCACCAAGACTCTGAACTGCCTGGATATTGTCCATGCCTTCTTCAGTCGTGCTGACAAAAACGGTACCCGCGGCAACGTTTGCCTGCGCCCGACGACGGATTATGCGTGCAAACGGTGCGGTCGCAGCAAAGTAGACAGGCATCGCCCCGACCGCAAACAGGACCACCAATGGAGAATCAGGATAGGCGCTCAACATGGTAAGTAATGCTGAGACAAAGGCGACGATCGCCCAGCCGCTGACTTGTATAGTGATACGAATCACCGAAGGGAGCCCATGGACATCATGCATAGCCCGATAGACCGAGTCGCCGATCGGCTGGTCATCAAGTTTGGTGATGGGCAAACGACGAAGACTTTCAAACAACTGTGATCGCACCATGTGCAAGAGCGAGTGCGCCATTCGTTCTTCAATCAGGTCGTGGACATAACCCCAGATGACCCTTAATGCGACGCCGACCATCGTCCAGATCGCCAGCCAGGCGAGGATTGTCACTGCGGAGGACCCCAACAGAAAGTCGATCACGGGGAGTAAAAACGTCGGGTAGCCCTTACCATCTTCAGGCAGTGGCTGACCCAGAACTACATGATCAATAAGGACCTTCGTTGCCCAAGGTGCTACCGCGACACCGACTGCGGTCGCGATCCATTCCATCGACAAGACTACGGCAAACCGACGCCAGAAGAATCGGATCATTATCAGGCACCGCCAGATCATGCTTAGCGTTTCCCGCATATCAACGTCGGTCTTCTGGTCAATCAGGCTGGCTTGTTCGTCCAGAGCAGCCTCGTCATTCCGCAACTGGCTCAGTGAAAAGCTCTCTTCTGACGTAAAGTTGTCAGACATCGCTGTCTTCCCACAAGTCCGATTCAGCCTCTACAAACGAGCGATACCGTCCCTGTTCAATCGCCATCAGTGAGTCGTGATTGCCGCTTTCGACAACGCGACCCGCTTCGAGATAGACAATGCTATCTGCACGACGAATCGTTGATATTCGGTGTGTGATCAAAAAGATCGCGCGATTGGTCTTGCCTCCATCGTTTGCCCATTCCGTAAGATTGGCCAGAACCTGGTGCTCGGTTTCAGCATCCAACGCAGCAGTCGGTTCATCCAAGACCAGAATCGGCGTACCGCGGACGATCGCTCTGGCGATAGAGATCCTCTGTCGTTGACCAGTAGAGAGGCGTCCGCCACGGTCGCCCAGCATCGTATCGAGTCCTTCAGGCAGAGAGGCGACTGTGTCTTCTAGGCAAGCAACGCGAATCGCATCGCTGACCGCATCATCACCCGCATCGGGTACGGCATATCGAATGTTGTCACGCACGGTCATGCCAAACAGGACATTCTCCTGCAAGGCAATGGCGATATTCTTCCGCAGCGAGTCCACGCTGAACGCATGTAGATCATGATCATCGATACACACACGGCCACCATCTGGATCGTACAATCGCAGAAGAAGATTCATCAGTGTCGACTTACCGGCACCCGTCGGCCCGACAATCGCGGTGACAGCTCCCGGCATAGCCGTCAGATTAACGCCCTTAAGAACCGGGCGGCCGGTATCGTAGGCGAATTCCACATTTTCGAAACGAATCTCCCGATGGAATCCCACAAACTCAATCGCATCCTCGCGGTCATCTACTTCCGGTTCCAGATCAAGAATATCGAACACCCGCTTCAGGCCCATGGCGATGTCCTGAACAGATCCCCACAACTGCAGCAACCAACTGAGGCCCCAGACAGACTGCTCATAACGTTCGCTCGCCCATCGGAACGCCGACAGGTTCCACACCACAAATGACAGGCCCGCAAGCGCGATCAACTCTGTAGAAAAGGTCGGTTCATCACCATTGACCCAGTACGCCATCGAGAAAACTCCTGCGAGCACGAAAAATTCCATGTACGAATCCATGATCACTCGGACCCGGAGCCATAGACGGGTATCACGGTATTCGGCATTGAAGGCGATCATCGAATCATCCTCAAACGTTTCCTGTGTTCGTGCACCCGCCTGGTATGCCTTGGCCAGCCGAATAGAACGAAACGACTCCTGTACGCGTGAGGTGAGATCTGCATTCGCCATGCGTCGAACGAGAGAGCGGGTTCGGAAGTGCGGCATCGCCCACCTTGCAAGGTAAAGGGTCGGGACACCTGCGAGTAGCACCAGCAAGAACAATGTTGGTGACATAATCAACAAAAGCGCCAGACCCGCGATCAGGTTCATCGCGACCATGGCAAGTTCACTCAGTATCTTCAGAACATTCGTAACAGATTCAGAGTCCGATTGAATTCGCCAGATAGAATCACCGGTTCGCTGATCCGCATGGTGCCGCAGAGACAACCGATGCCAACGATCCACCAGCGCCAGCCGCAATCCATGATTGATCCGTTGAAATATCCAGATCGCGTAATACAGGATTGCCAACCCTAGCGGCCAAAGCAGTAGGAAAAGCGCAAATTCAATTTTTACCGGCGCCCATCTCAGTTCCATGCGCTGTTCTTGCGTCAGTGTTTCCACGACCTCCCGAGACATGTCCGGATAGCCAATCATTGCCGCCAGACCAGGCATCAAGGGTTCATTCTGTAGGATGGACTGATTGATCACTTCCGCCAGCAACAATCCGAGCAACATAAAGCCAAGCCCCATGATCAGCTCAAGACTGTAGTAATAGACGATGTGAGACGCGACGCGAATCCGGTATTGAATACCCTCCGCTCCGAATCGGAGCTGAAGAAACCATCCCAATAAACACACGAGGCTAATGAGTCCCATATAGGCACTGTGAACCGAGCCCTCGATCAGAACGACCGCAACCATATTAGCTAGAAGAACCGAAAGCAGCAGCGTAGTGAACGAAACTACCTGTAGCACACCAGACAGAAATGGCAGGGGCCATGTACATAGGACGCTCAAAGCAACAAGACCATAGAAAAGGTTGCACGGATACGTCATATCCGTTGGCACAAAACCAAGCAGAGGACCCAGCAGCGCAATCAGAGTCACCAGTGGCGGCATATAGACGAAGCTGAATCCGCGCCCACCGATCAGTTCCGCGACGCGCTCCTCTGTACCTTCCCCCGGTCTCCACCAGCGACCTAGAATCTGAGGCGAGATATATGGCCAGCTGCGGAGGAACAGTTGCGTAACAGCGATAAATCCACTGGTGTCGTTTTTCGCCGACAAATCCCGATCAGTTGGGATCTGATCACCTTCTCCATAAAAGGGAACCGCATCGGCGAGGTCCTGCGATCTGCCAGTCTCGTTGCTCAAGCGTCTATTCTTTTCTTGGCCCGAGCCGATTCTACAGAAGTCTTGTCCTGTGTTGCCGGACATGCAACGCTTATTCACCCATTACGGTCAGGGACCAATAACGTCCTTGCTACAATACACCGCACATCCCACGAGGTTTGAAGATAGCATCAATGGTTACGAACAAGATCGTTTCCACATTCAATACAGCAGATCTGGGTCGATCGCATTTCGAGGGCTGGCTTGCCGATCGTATGATGTTGAACATCGAGAAACGACTGCTCACGCTGGACCTAGATATGATTCTCGACCCTTTCGAACACCGGCCGGGTCAACAATGGTGGGCAGGAGAACATGCCGGCAAGCATCTTCATGCCGCCACACTCGCTTGGCTGTACGCCGGTGATGATCGTCTGAAAGCCCGCATGTCAGAGACTGCTGCACGTTTGATCGCAACACAACTTCCCAACGGTTATCTCGGCACCTACAAGGACAGCGATCAGTTTCGACAAGGGGACGGACTCGGATGGGACGGACCGGTGTGGGATGTCTGGACCCACAAATATTGCCTAATCGGATTACTGACCTACTACCAGGCGACCAGGGATCAATCGGCAATCGACGCCTGCCGTCAGGCGGCGGATCTGATGTACGAAAACTATGTAACGAAAGGCAAGAGCCTGCGACTGGCCAGTGCACATCTCGGGATGGCCGCAACCAGCTTACTTGAGCCTATGACCATCTTGTATCAGGAAACCAGCGAGCCACGATACCTCAAATTCTGCCATCGAATTGTCGATGCCTGGGAAGACGAGAGTGATCCCGAAACCTGGATGTACGAAGACGGATGTCGGTTACTGACCAGTCTGCTAGAAACCGGCGACGTTTACAGGACCGCCAATCGCAAGGCTTATGAGATGTTGTCCAATCTGGTTGGATTGATGACCCTATATCGCGTAGAACCGGACGAGCGATACTTTAAGGCATGTCACAACGCGTGGAACGATATTGCGGGAGGACGCCTTTATATAACCGGCACTGCCAGCTACTTCGAACAATTTACCCAGGACGGCAGAATGCCTCCCGGTCAGGCGGTTGGGGAAGGTTGCGTCACTGTCACATGGCTACAGTTGACACGACATCTGTTTGAAGTGACTGGTGAGATGAAGTACGCCGATGAACTTGAGCGGACCATCTACAACGCACTCCCTGCCGCACAGTCCCCTTTGACTGGTGAAGTCAGCTACTTCTCGCCGTTGATAGGCCACAAGGACTACAACGGTCATGATGTCAAATTAATACCGGCAATTTCATGTTGTTCCAGCAGCATTCCCAGAGGAATGGCCATGATTCCATCGTTGGTCTCGGGCGCGCTGCGCGGCAACCCTGTGCTGTTGCAGTACACACCCGGTGTACACGTTTTGCCCTTTGGCGATGACGCATCTCACGAAGTCACTTTAAGAGTTCGAGGTATCTATCCAAAAGAGAGCGACCTTGAGGTTGTCATCGCATCAGCAACCACCGAGCGATTCACTCTCGCGCTGCGTGTCCCAATTTGGGCAGAGGGGTTCCGAGCTCACATCGATGGCGAGGACATTTCCATCCCCGAGACCCGGCTGATCGAAATAGATCGTGCTTGGCAGACGGGCGACATTATTCACATCCACATTCCACTAGATATCAGAGTGGTTTCTCATACCGATATTACCAGTGACGCGGTGGCCTTTGTTCGGGGTCCACAGGTGCTCGCAACGGATACCGCAGTCGATGGGCACCTACCCAATGGTAATTGGTGGGGCAACGATCTACACGTCCATACCGCTACCCAGGGTGGTCAAGAACAGTTGTTCGAACTCGTGCCATTTGCAGACGCGGGACAGAACAAAGAGGCCTATGCAGTACTTCACGACGGAATAGCAAGGAGTGAGCCATGAGAGACCATAGCTCTTACTTGCTCAACGACGACGCGATGCAACGCTTCATTGTCGAAGGCTACTTGCAATTGCAGTCCGATCTGTCTCGTGACTTTCACACACGGATGTATGACGAACTGGAACCTCTTGATGAAACCGGTCCGCTTGGGCACAACAATCTTCTTCCATGCGTCCCTGAACTCCGGCACATACTGGATGAACCGAAAGTCGTTGGCGCACTCACGTCTATCCTAGGCCCGGACTACTACCTGCATTTCCATCGGCATGATCATGTCAACTACCCCGATGGTGCCCAGGCGCTTCACAAAGATGGCGATAACCACTCCCACAACGCAATGGACGGACTGCGTCGATATCACCCCACCAGATTTGTCATGCTCCTGTACTACCCCCAGGATACACCGATAGAGATGGGTCCGACTGGCATCGTGCCACGCAGCCAATACGTGACCCGACGTGAAGTAGATCGCCTCAGCAAGCAATCCGGACGTATTAAGACCGAGATCTATCAGTCCTTTCGGTCAAAACTCGACAAGGAAGCATTCCAAGGCACCAACCGCTTCCAACGTTATGCAGAGATGGAGGCAGAGTTCGAAGAGAACCATCCTGACCTTGTCACCGAAATCAATAACACCAACGCACCTTGGGAGGCCGCAAAGATTGCACTCACCGGTGACGCCGGGACCATCTCAATCGTGCACTTTGATCTTGTGCACGGTCGGTACACCGCGAATGTCGCAGGCAAGCAGCGACATATGGTGAAATTTCTGTTCGCAAGAAACGAAGAGCCCACGTTACCCACATGGCGGCATAGCGATACCGCCTGGCGCGGTCCGGATAACGATCCTCAGGCGCCTATCTGGAAACACATCTGGTCCTGGCACCTAGGTTCCCGTGACACCAACGCTTCAAAGCGTGACATTAGCGAACTGACTGAGGCACTGCTCAGCAAGGACGACGCAACGGCAATTGGGGCAAGCTACGAGCTTGGCTCCACAGAGGAAGGACTCGAACCACTTTTTGAATATTTCTTTTCAGACAATCTCGATCTTAGAGCCATCGCGGCTTACGGCATTGTGCGCAGTGCAGAACTGGCCCTACCAGAACTTCTGTCGAAACTTGAGATCGACGACCCTGAGCAACAAGCCAGGATTCTCGACCTGATCGGCGATATGAGCCTACGTGCGGAGTCAGCAGCAACAATCGTCGCGTCATTAGCAATTAGTCGAGACGTCACCGTGAGACGAACGGCGATTGAAGCACTGGGGTTGGTTACCCAGCAACATTCAACACTGGACTTACAAGTGATCAAAGCCCTGACGGATGCACTAAGGGATGATGATGCACTGGTTATTCGCAACGCAACATTTGCAATCGCGAAGTTAGGTCACAAAGCCGGCACCGATGCGATCATCGATCAACTGGAGAAGAATCTCTATCACTGGCACCATCATGTGCGAGGCTGGGGAATCGAAGCGTTGCAGCGCCTTGGTGACCCTCGCGCTACGCAACTGGCCATTCGCTACCTCACATCGACGCGATGGGACCCAGCCGCGAAATCCGGAGATCGGCCAGTCACGCGTGAGACCATCCGCAAAACGACGTAGCCTTCATCATCTCGCGGTTCGCCAACGAAACACGACCAACTAACCGAACGTGCAGATCATCGTAAAAGGTTTGTTATTGTGCGTCACAGCCTGCTCGCTGTTACTCGTCAACAGCCACTCACATGCGGTCGATGTCGACTCGCTAGAATTCAGCCACGGGATCGCTATCTTCGGCACATTGAAGTACCCCGCTGACTTCGCACACTTTGACTACCTGAATCCCGATGCGCCGCGGGGTGGCGAAGTCATATTGTCTCATCCTTTCTCGTTCGACAGCCTCGCGCCCCGCCCTCTCGGTGAGTCTGGTGCCCCTAACGGTTATCACCTGCAGAACGATCCACTGGTGGTGCGCAGCGGTGATGAACTTGCGGCCTACTATGGTCGTCTTGCCGAAGGTATTGCCGTCACCGAGGACCGGATGACGTTGGTGTTCAGGATTCACGCACATGCAACATGGGACGATGGCAAGCCCATCACTGCACGTGATGTGGTCTTCACGTTTAATCCACCAGGGAACGCCGACAGCGTGCAATCCTTCTTTGACGTGTTCGAAACTGTGACTGCAATCGACGAAAGGCATGTGGCATTCCGACTGAACGCACCACTGAACTATAACCACATCACATCGATCCAGTATCGGCCAATCATTCCAGAACACTACTGGCGTGATAAAGATCCAACCGCCGCCACCATGGTGCCGCCAGTAACGAGCGGTCCGTACAAAGTCACGGAGGTAAAAGCCGGTAGGCATATCGTATACAAGCGTCGAGACGACTACTGGGGAGAGGAGCTCCCGCTCAACCAGGGACGCTACAATTTCAACACCGTACGTTACGAGGTCTATCGCGAAGCTGCCGTCCTGCGTGAAGCATTCATGAAGGGTATGGTCGATATGATCGAAGAGGACGATATCCGCTTCTGGTCTACCGCCTACGAGGGTGACGCGATGGACAAGGGTTGGATCAGAAAGATCCGTCGAAACTATGGCATTTGGGTTGGGATCGGGAGAGCGCTCGTCTTCAATACCAAGATACCCAGGCTCGCCGATCGACGTGTACGTAAAGCATTGACCCTGTCGTTCGCCTTCGAGTGGTACAACCAAAAGCTTTACCACGGTGAACGCAGTCGCGCGACCAGCTTCTGGCCCAACACGATTCTCTCCCAAGATGGGTTGCCGAGCGAACGGGAACTGACACTTCTGGAACCCTATCGTGATGACCTGCCGCCAGAGCTCTTCGAGCAGCCTTTCGGTTTTCCACCAGCATCCAACGATAGTGAACATCGGGAGAACCTCCTACAAGCAAGAGATCTACTTGCCGAAGCCGGATGGCATATCGAAGAGGGGGTGCTTCGGAACTCAGAAGGCGAAGACTTCACCCTAGAATTTGTAACCCAGGACCCCGGCAACCAACGCATCTTGCTGCCCTGGTTCTGGACACTTGAGCGTCTGGGTATCCAAGCGACCATGCGGCTCATGGACATCAGTCTATTCGTCAACAGGATTCGCTACCATGAGTATGAGGCACTCATTCAAACCCACGACTTCCTGATGCCGCCCACGTTGGAGGTGCGCGCAAACTTTCACTCGACGGCCGCCGGAGCCATCGATTCTCGTAACTACATGCACGTGAACATGCCTGTCATTGACCATCTCATCGAGAAGTCAGAACAGGCGGAAACAATGAAGGAGCTGATCGCCGCGTGTCGTGCGCTCGACCGGGTTGTAATGTGGCAGCACTACATGATTCCGGTATACGCTTATGACGCGCGCCGTACGTTGCATTGGGATCGATTTGGGCGACCTCCCCACCCAAAATACCGACCCGCATATCCGGATGGTTGGTGGTTTGACGCCGAGAAAGCAGAGAGGATTCGGCTAAACTAGCGACGATAGATCACCGGTG
>Ga0208624_1000078_pt1 | contig 53306 bp, 42 predicted proteins | sample Knorr_S23_td_DCM_FD_185607 | JGI IMG/M metagenome (GOLD analysis project Ga0208624, IMG submission 185607) | Marine microbial communities from Southern Atlantic Ocean transect - Knorr_S23_td_DCM_ad_71m_LV_A (SPAdes) (version 2) | ecosystem: Environmental > Aquatic > Marine > Oceanic | place... | reverse complement strand
TAACTCCATCCAAGAGCTTGACGTAGTAGGGGCTTTTCTTGACATCCGCGACCAACATAGGCTCTCCCTTGAAAGCCACTCGCCCTGATATGCCCTTTCCCAGGTGCAGGGCGTAGTCGTCTAATTCTGATGGGTACCCGAGCGCGTATTCGATTTCCAACAGCCCAGTGTCTGGGCTAATCAAGGCAATGGATGCTGAGCTAGGCTGAAATAGCCGTTGGATGGCTTCCATAGTGGCCTGATAAGCGTCGCGGACATTGAAGGCGGCGCTGCCCGCTTGGCTGATTCGATAAAGACAGAGAAGAAGAGCGGAATCTTCGATTTCGTCGTTTTCCGTATCTTGTTTCATCGCGTTTCTATGGCGACTGCAGAGTCGATACGGGAATAGATCCCGCCTCCGAGCAAACGTTCTCCGTCATAGATTGCCATGACTTGGCCGAGAGCTAGAGCTCGTTGCGGCGTCTCGAAAGCGATTTCGGCAAATCCTTTTCCCGTAGGCTTGCAGGTTGCCGGTATTCGTGGATCGCGGTAGCGAGCTTTTACCTCAATGGAGGTTTCCTGGCTGATTGGATCCGCGATAAAACTCATATCGGCAATCTGACAACTTTTAGCGTATAGGCCTGGGGCGTCGGGCGATTCGAAAGCGACAAGCAAGGCTTTCCGGCTCGGATCTTTTCCCACAACGACGTAATTTTGGTGATCGCAATTAGAGGGAACGCCGATCCCTTTACGCTGGCCGATGGTGAAGTAGTGAAGTCCTTTGTGCTCTCCTAGAATGATATCGTCCTCTGCTTTTAGGATAGGGCCGGGATCGTCGGGAACATATTCCCTGAGGAAGTCCTGCATCTTTATATTTCCGATAAAGCAGATCCCTTGGCTGTCTTTCTTTTTAGCGTTGGGTAAGCCCGCCTTTCGAGCCGCATCCCTCAGTTCCGGTTTGGTGAGATCGCCGATAGGAAAGCGCGCTCGCCGCACTTGTTCCCGTCGCATCATTGCCAGGAAGTAGGTTTGGTCTTTGTTCTTATCTATCCCTTCTATAAGAACGGGATCATCGGTAGATCTTTCGAGACGGGCGTAGTGGCCGGTGGCTACCGAGTCGAAGCCATGATCCATCGCGTAGTCGAGGAACGCCCCGAACTTGATTTCCCTATTGCACATTACGTCTGGATTGGGAGTGGTTCCTGATTGGTAGCCGGCCAGAATGTAGTCGACGATCCTCGACCGGTATTCCTCCATCAGGTTAACGACGCGGAAAGGGATGCCGAGTTTATCCGAAACGGTGCTAGCATCCTCAATGTCCTGCTGCCAAGGGCAATCTCCTAGAATCTGGTCTTCATTGATCCAATTCTTCATGTAGGCGCCCTCGATCTCGTAGCCTTGCTGCTGCAAGCGGAGAGCGGCAACGCTGCTGTCTACGCCGCCCGACATCGCTACAAGGATCTTCTCGCCCATGCTGCCAATCAGGAGGTACTCTTGAGGGAGTCGCAAGCCCGGATGTTGTTCGAGGGACTGTGGTCAATAGCGAGCGGCCTGAAAAGAAAGGAGCTTTACCGATACGATTCTCGTATCCTCATTCTCGCCGATCAAATAGGGGACAAAGTAGCGGTTGCAGCTTAGCGTTACGCTGACCTCGACAGAGTCCGACGATTGGATGGGGGCTTTGATTCTCCTGGTTATGCCCTCGGTGGACCAATTTTGGAAGGTTGAGCCCTGGAAGTTCAGCCTGACTTTGGCGTTTTGTTCGGCGAGCGATTCGGGCATTTCGATAGTCGCTAGAATCCATTTTGTATTGGAAGAAATCGTCAGGCTTGTCTCGTAGTAGGGGCCTATCCATCGATTTGGGCAAAGCGCGTCTGGGACCTCTTCCCTGGGCCGAAATTTTTGGGCTAGCGATCCCCATCCCAGCGTCCCAGCGAACGGAAAGAGCAACCTGGGTCCAATCTGGGTTGGAGCGTTCCAAGAGGCTACGATGCCGCGTAGGCAAGCCGCGCCATAGCGCCGAGCCATCAAGGCGGATTCGGCCCGTCTCAACGAGGCTATCGCCTCTGGCCGGCTGCTTCGGTGGTGGAGCCGATAGGAAATTTCACATCGCCAACGCAATGGCGAACGCCACGAGCCCCAGTACTTGCGACTGATTTCCTCGCACTCACGAACGAGAGATGGGTGACTCTTGTTCACGGTCTTAGACTCGTCATGCAATCGATAGTGGCTCCAAATCTCAGGAACGGGATGGAAGCGAAATCGAGCGCTGAATCTACAAAATAGGTCATAGTCGACCGCATGTGGAATCGTCGTATCCAATTCCCCGCAGGCTTCCCAGACGCTTCGGTGCCAAAACGTGGATGGCTGGGGGATTTGGTTGAAATCTCGATTCCAGATGGCGAGTTGGTCGAAGTGATTTCGGTAGGTCCAGGGATGATCCTTGGATTGCTTCGATGGGTCGCTGCCAAAAAAGCGGCTTCGCCCAAATACCACGTAGCGCTGGCGATCGGGATCGATTTCCTGGGCGACTCGTTTCAAGCACTCCTTTTCCAAGAGATCGTCAGAGTTTAAGAATCCCATGATATCTCCAGTTGATCGGCGGAAACCTCGATTAATGGCGTCCGCTTGGCCTGCGTCGTCCTCAACGTAGAGCGTAAATAGTTCTGGGCGCTCTGCTGCGAACTGCTTGGCGACATCTTGAGAGCCGTCAGTAGAGCCGCCATCCTGTATAATCACTTCCAGATTTGGGTAGTCCTGATCGACGAGGCTTTGCAATGTGGCGGCCAAGTACTTTCCTTGATTAAAGGAAGGAGTGACAATTGATATTCTTGGATGTCCGTTCATTCGCGACGCCCCAAAGGGCGGAACAAGCCCAGAAAAGCGAAGTTTCCAAGAAAGAGTTGCGACTAGAGCATAACGAGGCAAGCGCTATTAGCGACGGTATCGAGCCCAACTAGACTGAAGACAGGACTGGCTTTTTTGGATTCAGCGCGGTAGAGCTCAGCTGCTCTTCATGATCCCTGAATCGTTTTGCGAGGAGATCCAGCAAATTCTTGGCGAGACTCTTGCCTCCGTCGTGCTGTATGGTTCCACGACTTCAGGGGAACGCAACGAAAAATATTCGGATTACAACCTGATGGCGGTGTGCCGAAAGCTGGGTCTGGAAGAACTGGATGCAATGAGGCCTTTGACCGAGAAGTGGGCCCGATTCGGAAACCCGCCGCCGCTCCTATTTACTTGGGCTAGACTCAAGAAATCTTCAGACGTCTTCCCAATCGAACTGCTTGAAGTCAAAGAGCGCAATCTGATCCTATTTGGTGAGGACGTGATGAAGCGGCTACCCATAAGCCACGCCAATCTGAGATTTCAGCTCGAGCACGAATTGAAGGGGAAGCTTATCCAGTTAAGAGAACGGTGCCTGATGGTAGATGGTCTCGAAGCGGAAGTGACAGAGCTCATGATCGCGACGCTTTCGACCTTTCAGATTCTGATCCGAGCTGCTTTGAGGTTTTTCGAGGTGAGTATGCCTTATCGCAAACGCGATGCGGTCAGGCGTTTCGCCAGCCATGTGCCCTATTCTCTGTCCGCCCTTTATGAGATTCAGGACCTCAGGGACGGCAAGTTGGAAAGAGAACTGGTCGACGTTACGAGTCTATTCCAGCGCTATTTAACGACCGTCGAAGAAACGATTTGATTCACGATATGGGTCATCGACGAGTTTAAAAGAGATTCCTGCGATCCGGTTCGGGAGCAGGCTCAGTATACCAATTATGCTTAGATCGAGACGGTTGTCGTTCTAGCTTGTAAAGCTGAGTAATATGACATTGTGGTTTGGTCGGAATCATGTCCTCTCACGAGCCGCATCGCATCGCCAAAGCTTTCCTAGATTCGCCCAAAGGTGGAGTGATTGAGCTCAACTACGATTGGAAGGCCCGTAAGCTTCCGAGAATCAGCCTGGAAACGAATTCGGTCCGCGAATTGGAAATCCACCGTCTCCCAGAAACCGATTTCTCCAAGGAGAGCCGTTACTATATCGATGATGCAGGTAACGCGGTCTTTGTCTTGTCTCGCGACGAGTGCCCGGAATTTAAATACGGAGAAAACGATGTGTTCTTAGTGGGGCCGTTCAATGGATGGCAGGAATGCGTTGGCGAGCGCGAGTGGCGGTTGGAGCCGGGCCAGTCCGGAGAAGCTACCATCTTATCGATTGAAGTTCCTCTCGAGAAATTGGGATCCGCTGACGATACCTCCTTCAAATTTGTTACGAGTCGCCATCGATGGCTGTTAGTTGATGACGAAGCGCCAAATCTTGCCGACGACGGAATGGGAAATTACAACTACTTGTTCTCGAGTAGGCGAAGCGGCCGCCATCGATTTCGCTTTGAAATAGCAGAGCGCTTTGATCTCTCGGAGACGCACACGCTTATTTACAAAGGTAGAACGAAGCTGCGCCGGAAACGGCTGGATCCAGGGCCCCATTTGCTCAGCTTGCATTCCGACAAGGAATTGGGGGCAATCGTGGAGAACGATTCGACGACTTTCAGGCTATTCGCCCCGCGGGCGAAATGGGTAAAGCTCGGATTGGCTAGGAATGGCGATACGGAAGATGTCGATTGGATTCTGATGAGTCCGACAGATGATCATGTTTGGGAAACAAAGTTACGGGAGAATTTAGAAGGTAGCTTCTATTGGTATAGGCTAGATGGACCGGACGCGTCGAGGACCGCTTTCGACAAGAATTTCAATATCCTGGATCCGTATGCGAAAGCCTGTGTCGGGCGAGAAGGGCCGGGAATTGTGGTCGACGACAGACGGTATCCGCCAATCAAGCCTTTCCGGGCTCCGTCTTGGCAGGATCTGGTCATTCTGGAGGCCCACACGCGGGATCTCGTGGCTGGGGAGACCGAGACAGTGCGTCCATTGGGCTTTAAGGATCTGCAAGAAGCCGTCGATAGGGAGGATTTCTATCCTGCGACACTGGGAATAAACGCTCTAGAGCTTCAGCCAATCCAGGAGAATGACAGCCGGTCCCCTGATGAATATCACTGGGGGTACATGACGACTAATTACTTTTCGCCGGCTTCCTCCTACGCGACCGATCCTGCCGAGGCGGCTCAGATTCAGGAATTCCGGGACTTAGTGGAAAGTATCCACAATCGCGATATGGCGGTGATTATCGACGTGGTTTACAATCATGTGGGCGAGCCAGCCCATTTGCTTTTCGTCGATAAGCGCTATTACTTCCATCTGGAGCCAGATGGGGAGCTGACGAATTGGAGCGGCTGCGGCAACGACCTGCGTTGCGACACCCCGATGGGGCGGAGGCTTATCATAGACAGTCTTAAGCGATTCGTTGAATTCTATGGCGTCGATGGCTTTCGTTTCGATTTAGCGGATCTCGTCGGAAAGCATACGCTCGTCGAGATCGAGAGGGAGCTTAAGTCAATTCGCCCGGATATTATCTTGATCGCCGAGCCTTGGAGTTTTCGAGGACACATTGGTAGGGAGCTTAAGGATACTGGGTATGCGTCATGGAATGATGGTTACCGCGAATCAATCAGGGCGTATGCCTTGGGGAATTTAGGAGCCGACGATTTGTTCCATTTCCTCTCAGGGTCTCCCGATGACTACGCCAGCTGGCCCGCACAAACCGTAAATTACACGGAGTCTCACGACGATCGGGCTTGCATTGACGTGATAACCGAAAGAGCGGACTTCGATGGGTCTCGCCCGACGGTCGCCGACATCCGGCGTTCGAACATGATGTTCGCTCTTTTGATAGTTTCCATAGGGATACCCATGCTGCATGCGGGCCAGGATTTTTTGCATTCCAAGGGCGGGGTGAACAACACCTATCAACGCGGTGATCTCAATGCCCTTAGTTTTCGTCGCAGAGCGGAATTCGCGGTTTCTAGCGAATACGTAAGCTCGTGGATCGCGTTTCGGCAGTCGGAATTGGGGCGATTGCTTCGCCAGTACAGCCGTGCTACGGTGGGATTCTTCAAATGTCGAAAGGCTAGCGGCCGCAATGCCTTAGCCGTCCTCTACAACGCGGACAATAGCCTGGGTCCGAGCCAGTTGTTGTTCGCCGTAAATCCCGATTTCGAAGAGCTGTTATTGCCTTTGGGCGATTGGAAGGGTGCGTGGAGGCAATTGGCTGATCATGACCGATTTTGGGGATTCGACGATGTTTCGTTTCGCAACGATCTAGATGGTGAGCTGCGCTTGCCTCCGCTCGCCTCTGGTTTGTGGATGCGGACGTTGTCGTAGGAAGAACGGCATCTTTGTAGGGTGGAGAGCCGGCTTAAATTGGAAGTTTAGGCCCGGCAAATTGTCGCGTTTTAAACCCTTGATTTTATGCGGAGGGTGCCATCTACTCCGGGTTCGCCTGGTTTTTGGGGTAATCCTGAGAGCCCAGGGTCCTACTAAACAAAGACGACAACCAGCAATAAATAATAACGATGGCTGTAAAAGTAGCTATTAATGGATTCGGCCGGATCGGCCGCCTCGTGTTCCGCGCAATCGTCGACCAGGGTCTCCTTGGCGACGACGTCGAAGTGGTAGCAGTAAACGATTTAGTTCCTGCTACCAACTTGGCATATTTGCTCAAGTACGATACGACCCAAGGTCGTTTCAACGGTACTGTGGAAGCGGAAGGCGACGATACCTTGGTCGTGAATGGGCAGAACATAAAGTGTCTCGCGCTGCGCGAAGTGCCGGCCAACTTGCCGTGGGGCGATTTGGGTGTGGACATCGTCATCGAGTCGACAGGTTTGTTCGTGCAAGACGAGAAGGCTCAAGGGCACATTGACGCGGGCGCGAAGAAAGTGATTATTTCCGCTCCGGGCAAGGGAGACAACGTCAAGACGGTGGTCCTTGGTGTGAACGACGATACGCTAACAGCTGAAGATACGCTGATCTCCAATGCGTCGTGCACAACGAACTGCTTGGCTCCAATCACCAAGGTCGTTCTCGACAATTTTGGAATTGAAGAAGGCTTGATGACGACTGTTCACAGCTACACAGCCACTCAAAAAACCGTGGATGGCCCATCCCCCAAGGATATGAAGGGCGGCCGGGCCGCGGCTATGAACATTATCCCGTCCTCCACTGGAGCGGCTAAGGCCGTGGGTCTCGTCATTCCGGAAGTTCAAGGCAAGCTGACTGGAATGGCTTTCCGCGTTCCGACGCCAACTGTTTCTGTCGTCGACTTGACGGTTCGTACGACGAAGGCGACGTCCTACGAAGAGATTTGCCAAAAAATGAAGGAGGCTTCCGAGGGCTCCCTGAAGGGTATCCTGGAATACACGGAAGATGAAGTGGCTTCTTCTGATTTCATCCATTGCCCGGCTTCTTCCATTTTCGATGCCGGTTCCGGTATCGCCCTGACGGAAAACTTCTTCAAGCTAGTCAGCTGGTATGATAACGAGTGGGGCTATAGCAACCGCGTGGTCGATCTGCTCAAGAAGATTTCCTAAATAAGCTTTTTCGGTCCTTTGTCCGGATTATCGGGCAAAGGGCTTTTCTATTTCCATATCTGGCCTTGCGCCGAAGATTCCAACCAATGAGTTCGGCCACTAGGTCGATCTGATCGCCATGGCGAAGAAAACGATTCAAGATATAGATCTAAGCGGCAAGCGAGCGGTGATTCGCGTCGATTTCAATGTGCCTTTGCGGGACGGCAAAGTTACCGACAAAACACGGATATTAGGAGCGCTGCCTACTATCAAACACGTCATAGAAGAGGGAGGGACGGCGGTTTTGCTGAGCCACTTGGGCCGACCCAAAGGGGAAGCCAATCCCAAGTATTCATTGGCACCAGTAGCGGAAGCTCTTTCAATAGAGCTGGGTCAGCCCGTCATTTTCGTTCCGGAGTCCGCTGGCGACGTTGCCGAGAAAGCGGTTTCAGAATTAACGCCTGGCTCGGTGGCCCTCTTGGAGAATGTCCGTTATCATCCAGGCGAAGAAAAGAATGATCCGGAATTGGCCCAGTCATTCGCTTGCTTGGGCGATATCTATATCAGCGACGCTTTTGGATCGGCTCATCGAGCCCATGCCTCGACTGCGGGCATCGCTCAATACCTTCAACCCGCCGTTGCCGGTTATTTGATACAGAAAGAATTGGATTACCTGGGTGAAAAGACCGAGAATGCGGAAAGCCCGTTTGTGGTTATTCTGGGAGGGGCCAAAGTGAGCGACAAGATCACTGTTATCGATCGCCTGCTGGAAAAAGCGGATACGATTCTCATTGGAGGTGCGATGGCATACACCTTTGCCCTTGCTAATGGCAAGACAGTTGGCGACAGCCTTTCCGAACCCGACTTCGTGGACACGGCCCGATCGGCAATGAAAAAGGCTGAAGAAAAAAGGGTTAAGTTCCTGTTGCCAGTGGACAATATGATCGTCGACTCGCTCGATTTTGACAATATGTCAGTCGGGAACGTTGGATCGACTGACGAGAACGGCAACATCCCCGATGGCTGGGAAGGCGTCGACATCGGGCCGAAAACGATGGATTTGTACGCCCAGGAGTTGGCTGGGGCGAAGACTATTCTCATGAATGGGCCTATGGGAATCTTTGAAATCGAAGCCTGCAGCAAAGGCACTTTCGCGATTGCCGAAGCGGTTGCCAAGAACCCGGATGCGATTTCCATAATAGGTGGAGGCGATTCCGTTAAGGCGGTGAATCAAGCAGGTTTTGGCGGAGATGTTTCATTTATTAGTACAGGAGGAGGCGCGAGTTTGGAGTTCCTCGAGGGTAAGCCGCTCCCAGGAGTGGAGGCGCTTCAAGAAAAGTAAATCCCGTATTCAGAAATTTAGGATTACAAAAAATGAGCAGAAAATATATTATCGCAGGCAATTGGAAGATGAACAAGACGCTGGAAGAGGGAAAAGAGCTCGCTTCTGAAATCGCTTCGATCGTTTCGAAAGATGCGACGGTAGAGGTAGTCGTTTGCCCTGCATTCGTGGCTTTGGAGCGGGTATCTCAGGCTATCGAAAGTTCAGCCGTAAGATTGGGGGCCCAGAATCTGTATCCAAAAACTAGCGGCGCATTCACCGGGGAGGTATCTCCCGAGATGTTGAGAGCAGTCTTTGCCAAATACGTCATACTTGGCCATAGCGAGCGTCGCGAGTGCTTCCATGAGAGCGACGCCTTTATCAATGAGAAAGTGAAATTCTCTTTGGAGAACCTCTTAAAGCCTATCCTCTGCATTGGGGAAACTCTAGAGCAGCGGGAAGCGGGCGAGACCTTGGACGTCGTCAAAACGCAGTTGCTCGGAGGATTGGATGGAGTGGATGCTTCTGGCATGTCCAACTTGGTTATTGCCTACGAACCCGTATGGGCTATCGGAACTGGGAAGACGGCGACCCCGGAAATGGCTCAGGAAGTTCATGGAGCGATTCGGTCTTTGCTCAATGAGGCATACGGCGATGCAGTAGCTGAAAAAACCCGTATTATTTATGGGGGTTCCATGAAGCCAACCAATGCAGATGATCTGCTTGCTCAGCCGGATATCGATGGCGGCCTTATTGGAGGAGCGTCGCTGGATTCCAAGTCCTTCTGCGATTTGATAGAGTCCGCTCGGAAATTGTCTTAGTTCAAAGGTTCTGAAGGGTTGGGGGCTTAGTGATCCCCTAATCTCCTGAATCTTCCGAAAGGGGAACGTTTCTTCGGATAATTTCCCAAAACGGCGCTTGACTTGGGAATGGCGGATTCTAACTTTTGGCCTCTTTTATCAACACGGGGTAGTAGCTCAGTTGGTTAGAGCGCCTGCCTGTCACGCAGGAGGCCGCGAGTTCAAGTCTCGTCTATCCCGCCACTTTCAAAGAAAACCGCTTTCAATTTGGGAGCGGTTTTTTTGTTTTCCGTTTAAGTGCCGCGTCCGTTGTGTCGGACGTAATTTTTACAAATTCGATATGGGCTGGGTAGCCAATCAACGAGTCTTGCAGGCAGTCCTGTAAAAAATGGCGGTTTACAGCCCGGTTTGTGTCAATTACACGCCACTAGCGGTGGTGATACCGGACGAATTTAACGTTCAGGTTACAGCTCGAAAGCCTTTGTTACAGCGTTGTGGCAATAGTTATTCAGGGAGCATTCCCCGTTGAAAACGGGCGAAAGTGGGCAGTGTTTGAGCATGAATCAATGAAAATCACTAGATTATCCGCCCGTAAATCACAGTCTCTCGGCACGATAGCCAAGAGTCTGTTATCAGTCGTTCTCGCGGCTGGCCTCCGCACAAGTTCCTTTGCGCAGGAAGAATCAGCTACCGGTATTATCTCAGGTTCTATTCAAGACGCTGACTATGGCGGCTCCGTATTGGGTGCCAAGGTAACGCTTGTAGAGAATCAGATGTCTGCAAAGACTAATACAGATGGCCGGTACTTCATGACTGACCCGACAATGACCCTGAACAAGTCAAGGTTCGATGGTAATCCCGCTGACTTGATCGCGACGGTTGACAACTGGGACAGCGGTGGAGCGGAAAGCTCGGCTCAAATCGTTGCGGCAGCGGCATTCGCCGGTCTCCCTCCGTTCTTGTTCACAAACGATTTCCAACGCAACGTTCTTCCGACGGACGACACGACTAGTACGGCTGCTCTCGTAACGCTTACTTAAGGTGTTTACACCGTCGTGGTTAGCGACGTAGCTGGCGGTGGTGGCGAGGTTCTCATCGACGTGAATATCGTTGAGTAAGCTCACACCTTAACCAATTTTCAAAGTCGCGAGGCTTTGTGATTTCGGGGACCAGCCTTTCCACACGGGAATACTGGGTTTGCGTTTAATTGGTGCTTGAATCAAGCCGATATTGTTGATTGTACCGAACACAGACCGGTTCGACGTTTCAATGGTTACGGAATGAGCGACAGAGCTGAAAGACGGATTTCTAAAGGGAAGATACTACTAAGTATGTTATTTTTCATCGCTGCAGCCACACAGCTGTTTTCGGCTGAAGAGATCCCTTCGCCATTTGAAAGAGCTAAGGCCGGCCCGATTCAGGAGGCGAAAGCCATTAAGGTGGCTCCTTCAAGATTGGAACAGATGGAGTTTACAGGACTGATGGCTATCGGATCGGATGTTACCATTTCCCTCTTCGATTCCAAAACAAAGGAAAGCGTTTGGGTCCCCCTAGATGGATCGGTAGATGGTTTTGCCGTCAGTGGTTGGGATGAGGCGGACGGAACAATATCCGTTTCTCTCAATGGAACCACTAAGCAGATCGCCATAAACGAAAACGAGATCATTACCCTGAAGCAGGCTGCTCCCGCTCGTGGCGTAGCGGACAAAACTGCGACCCCCATAAAGACCGTTCGGGTCAAAGCCCCGGAAACGCTCAAGAAAGAAGAGGAAGCGAGGCAGTTTGTTAGCAACATCCTCGCTAGCGGCATGAGACAACGGGAAGAGTTTCGCCGATCCAGAGAAGCTCGAATCGCGGGGGCCAGAAACAATTCGATCCATAACGTTCGAGGCGGATTGTAAGTATCTGCCGATTTTCGAATTTGAGCCGACTTTGGATTAGGGTCTTCAACCGGTTGGGCCCTGGTTCTGCTATGGTGGCCGCTTAAACATTTGATTATGGGCTTGAATTCGCGAATAACGTATCAATAAATCTGGATATGTTGATATATTGAGGCAAGCTGCTCATATAGCGATCAAGTTACTATTCGAATATGGCCAAAAAATACGTATTTTCTTCGGAGTCGGTTGCGGAAGGGCACCCGGATAAGGTATCGGACTACATCTCCGACAGCGTCCTGGATGCTTGTCTCGCCCAGGATCCCCAGAGTCGGGTAGCCTGCGAGTCTCTAGTTAAGAGTAACCAGGTTGTTCTCGCCGGTGAGATCACCACCAAAGCAAAGCTGAACTACGAGGAGATTGTACGCCAAGCTATCCGGGATATTGGCTATGTGAATGACGACGACGTATTTCACGCCGACAAGGTTTTCATAACGAATAACTTAACCAGCCAGTCTCCGGATATCGCCCAAGGGGTCGATGCTCGCAAAGCGAAGGACAAGGATACGGCTGAGCAGGGCGCTGGCGACCAGGGTATCATGTTCGGCTACGCGTCTAACGAGACCAAGGAGCTGATGCCTGCAGCAGTCATGTATGCCCACCATATTGGTCGGGAAATCGCCAGGATTCGGCATGCGGGGCGGCAAGCGAAATGGCTTCGCCCTGACTGCAAGTCGCAGGTGTCTATGCGATATGAAGGCAATAAGGCTGTGGAGATAACGGCGGTCGTTATATCTACCCAGCATACGGAAGATGTTCGCCGTAAGGACATCGAGAAGTTTATGATAGAAAAAGTGATCAAGCGGTGCCTGCCTAAAAGGTTACTGACCAAGAACACGGAATTTTTGATTAATCCCACAGGCCGATTCGTTATTGGCGGACCGCAAGGAGATGCTGGTTTGACTGGCCGCAAGATCATCGTGGATACCTACGGTGGAGCTGGCCATCATGGTGGTGGAGCGTTTTCTGGCAAGGACCCGTCCAAAGTGGACCGCTCGGCGGCCTACATGTGTCGGTGGGTGGCCAAGAACATTGTGGCTGCAGGCCTTGCTGATAGAGCAGAATTGCAAGTCGCTTACGCGATTGGACACCCTGAGCCTGTATCCATTTCTGTAGATACATTTGGAACGAGTAAGTTTGATGAGGAAGCGATTGAATCGGCTGTTGCCCAGGTCTTTGATTTCAAGCCGGCCGGAATCGTAAAGCAGCTTAAGCTCAAAAGACCGATCTATAGGTCGACAACGAACTACGGACATTTCGGAAAGGACGAATTGACCTGGGAGCAGACGAACAAGGTGACCGCTCTGAAGAGAGCGATTAAGAAGTTAAGCAAATAAATTTGGAGGAAATAATATGAGTGATATACAAACGTTGGATTACAAAGTAGCGGATATCTCGTTGGCTGATTTTGGTCGCAAGGAGATAGAGATAGCTGAGCAGGAAATGCCTGGTTTGATGGCTATCCGGGATAAGTATGCAGGTGAAAAGCCGCTGCAAGGAGTTCGGATTATGGGCTCGTTGCACATGACGATTCAAACTGCGGTCTTGATAGAAACCTTAGTGGCGTTAGGCGCTGACGTGCGCTGGGTAAGCTGCAACATCTTTTCGACTCAGGATCATGCCGCCGCTGCCATTGCCGAATCAGGCATCCCCGTTTTTGCCTGGAAGGGCGAAACTCTAGAGGAGTATTGGTGGTGTACCGATCAAGCTCTCAGCTTTCCTGGAGGATTGGGGCCGCAATTGATAGTCGATGATGGAGGGGATGCGACGCTACTCATCCACAAAGGTTTTGAGCTTGAAAATGGCAGCGACTGGGTTGATTCGGAGTCCAGCTCCGAGGAAGAGCAAGTCATAAAAAACCTGCTAAAGAAAATCCACCTAGAAAACCCAATTCGGTGGAACGAAACCGTAGCCGAGTGGAAGGGCGTTTCTGAGGAAACGACCACGGGCGTGCACCGACTCTATCAGATGGTGGAGAGTGGTAGCCTACTGGTGCCTGCCATCAACGTGAACGATTCCGTTACCAAGTCTAAATTCGACAATCTTTACGGCTGCCGTGAATCGCTGGTCGACGGTATCAAGCGGGCAACAGACGTCATGACTGGCGGCAAGGTGGCGGTAGTATGTGGATACGGAGACGTTGGTAAGGGGTGTGCCCAAGCTCTCGTGGGAATGGGTGCACGCGTGATCGTTACAGAGATCGATCCGATCTGCGCTCTACAGGCAGCGATGGAAGGTTTCGAGGTTTGTCCGATAGAGGATACGCTGGGCAGGGCGGACATCTATGTGACTACAACCGGCAATAAGGATATCATCCGTGTTGATCACATGGAGAAGATGAAAGACGAAGCGATCGTCTGTAACATCGGTCATTTCGATAATGAAATTCAAGTAGACAAGCTTAATGCTTATCAAGACATTGAGATTGATGTTATAAAAGACGAGTCACAAGGGGCCGTTGACAAGTACACTTTCCCAAGCGGTAACAGTATTTACATGTTGGCGAAAGGGCGCTTGGTCAATCTTGGGTGTGCGACTGGCCACCCATCGTTTGTGATGTCGAATTCTTTTGCCAACCAGACCTTGGCCCAGATCGATCTTTGGAAGAACAAGGAAACCTACAGGCCGGGGGTTTACTTGCTCTCGAAAGCCCTCGATGAGGAAGTGGCTCGATTGCACTTGGAGAAGATCGGCGTCAAGTTGACGACGCTGTCCCAAGAGCAAGCGGATTACATTGGCGTCAAGGTCGAAGGACCTTACAAACCAAGCCATTATCGGTATTAAAACGGTTGCTGCCTATATTTACAAGGCTCCGCTCGATCAGTGGAGCCTCTTTTCTTCAAGTAAAGCTTGATTGCGGATTGGGTTAGGGAGGACATGCTTCAGCCTTCCCCAGGGCTATGGTTATACAAGCGGGCCCCTATTTTTTCGAATTTGGAAGGATAGAGCCGTTCCTACTTGCCTTTCGGCAATTGGTCCAAGCTGCCATTCACATCCGATTGCTATCTATACGGCGAGCGGATTCGGGCCAATACAGGCGAAAAGCGGCAACCAACATTGGCAGGGGTTGTCATAAGGAACTTTGAACTTTTGTTTTGTGCGGATAGCTGTCTAGTTTCCGTCTTTCGTAATTTGAAATGTTGACACAGTCTATAGATGCCTCCAACAGCCCGCTCGATAAGGCTCAAGCGACGCAAGTTAACCAGCTAGCTACTCAGCTATCTCAAGCTCAATTGACTTGGGTGGCTGGCTACTTGACGGGTCTCAGCGCTTCGGGGCAAGGAGCGGCTGTACCGGCGGCGGCGGGCGATGATGGTAAGTTAACAATTCTTTACGGGTCCCAGACGGGAAACGCCAAGGGTGTCGCAGCCGCTTTGCTTGAAGAAGCGAAGGCCAAAAATCTTCCCGCGGAGCTGGTCTCTATGGGGGATTTCAAGCCCAAGAGGCTGAAGTCGACCACTCATTTGGCCCTTTTAGCCAGTACGCACGGAGAAGGCGATCCTGCGGATGATGCGGAGATATTACACGAATTGCTGGGCAGTAAAAAGGCGCCGAAGCTGGATGGGTTGAAGTATGCGGTTCTCTCCTTTGGGGACACCAGCTACGAGTTTTTCTGCCAGACGGGTAAGGATTTCGACGAGCGATTGGCCAAGTGCGGGGCGGAGCGGATCCTGGATCGAGTCGACCTCGATGTTGAATTCGAAGACCAAGCGAAAGCTTGGAACAGCCATGTTTGCGATACCTTTGGACCGTTGCTAGAACAGTCGCGGTTTTCTGCCTTCAGCCAAGTGGGAGCGGTGGCTCAGCAATCCAGTGTTGAGTACGATAAAAATGACCCCTTCGAAGCTACATTACTTGTCGGACAGAAAATAACTGGACGCAATTCGGTCAAAGATATTCGCCACATTGAGATTGATCTTTCCGAATCTGGAATTCGCTATCAGCCGGGTGATGCGTTAGGCGTGTTCTTCAAGAACGATCCGGAATTAGTAGCGGATGTTCTGAGGGCTCTGGAAATCGACCCAGAAGAAAGGGTTGGAGAGCGAACGGCGAGAGAGGCGCTGCGGGAGAATTTCGAGTTGACTAAACTGCACTCGACTTTCGTCAAGCAATACGCGGAGACGATCGGTAGCGATGAGTTGACCAAAGTTGCCGGAGACAAGGCGATTCTGAAAGAATACACGTCAGATCGGCAGCTAGCCGACGTTGTCAAACAGAATCCGGCCAAGCTAGAAGCGGAAACGTTTTTCTCTTTGCTGCGGAAGCTCACGCCGAGGCTGTACTCAATCGCATCCAGCCAGGCTGAGGTCGACGAGGAAGTGCATCTCACTGTGGCGGTGGTCGAATACGAGGCCCACGGCGAAACGCATTTGGGCGGAGCCTCGGGCTACCTCTGCCGACGCCTTCAGGAGGGCGACCCGGTAAAGGTCTTCGTTAAGGTCAACGATAATTTCCGTTTACCGGCTGACCCGGAGGCCCCCATCATTATGATCGGACCGGGTACGGGTATCGCCCCATTCAGGGCGTTTCTGCAGGATCGGGCTGCCAACGAAGTCGACGGCGACTCCTGGCTATTTTTCGGGGCCCCGAATTTTACGGAAGACTTTCTATATCAGACGGAGTTGCAGGACTATTTCAAGAAAGGTCAGCTCAAGCGTCTCGATCTGGCGTTCTCCCGGGACCAGGATTACAAAATCTATGTTCAGGATCGTCTTCGCGAACGATCCGAAGAGCTTTGGCGATGGATCGAACGCGGGGCCCATATCTACGTTTGCGGGGACGCCACGCGAATGGCCAAGGATGTGCAAGACGCGTTACTGGCGATTTTCGAGGAGCAAGGTCAGCTTTCCTCGGAGCAGGCGAGCGAATTTCTCAAGCAGTTGAGACGCGACAAGCGTTACCAAAGAGATGTTTACTGATGAGCGAGGCGAAGAAACTTAGTCCGAACGAGGGAATCAAAAGCCGTAGCCATTTCTTGAGGGGTACAATCCTGGAAGGCTTAGCAGACGCTACGACGGGTGGCTTAGCGGCCGACGACACGCAATTAACCAAGTTTCACGGCTTTTACCAGCAGGACGATCGCGATTTACGCAGCGAGCGAAAGAAGGGAAAACTGGAACCGTTGCACAGTTTCATGCTTCGGGCTCGCGTACCCGGAGGCGTCATACAGCCAAAGCAATGGCTAGCGGTGGATGAGATCGCCCGCGAGCTCACCATTTTTCAATCGATACGCATCACTACGCGTCAAACGTTTCAGTATCACGGAATCCTGAAACGCAATATAAAGCATTTGATTCAAAGTTTGGGACAGGAGATGCTAGATTCGATAGCGGCTTGTGGTGACGTTAATCGGAATATACTCTCGAATACGAACCCTCTTGAATCGGAGTTACATGGTCAGGTGCATGAATACGCTGTCAAGATCAGCGAACACCTGTTGCCCCGAACCCGGGCCTACCAAGAGATTTGGCTCGATGAAGAAAAGGTGGTTAGCAACGAAGAGGAGGGTGAGCCCATATACGGATCGACCTATCTGCCTCGCAAATTCAAGATAGCCCTAGCAATCCCGCCTCATAACGATGTTGATCTCTACGCCAACGACCTGGGATTTGTAGCCCTATCGGAGAACGGAAAATTGGTTGGCTTCAACGTATTCGTAGGGGGCGGCATGGGAAGCACTCACGGAGACAAGGCGACCTATCCTCAAATTGCTCGTGGCCTGGGATTTATATCCCCTGAGGATGCGATCGCTATATCAGAAGCGGTGGTTACCGCGCAACGCGATTTCGGCGACCGGAAGAACCGCAAGCATGCTCGTCTTAAGTATACGGTTGACGACATGGGTGAAGATGCCTTTCGAGTTGAGGTGGAGAGGCGCTCTGGAGTTGAGTTCCAGGCAGAGCGCCCGTTCGAATTCACGATGCACAGCGACCGGCTAGGCTGGGTGAAGGGGCTCAAGGACAAATGGAATTTAACGCTTTTCATTGAGAATGGTCGAATTTGGGACAGAGACAATAAGCGTTTTATGACTGGGTTGCGGGAAATCGCCGAGATCCATGAAGGCGAATTCAGAATGACGGCGACGCAAAACCTGATAATCGCTAATGTCCCTGAAGCAAAAAAGGAGCAAATCGAGTCATTGGCTTGTGAATACGGGTTATTTGGCGAAACGTTAAGTGGGCTTCGTCGCAATAGCATGGCTTGTGTTGCCTTACCCACTTGCGGATTGGCCATGGCGGAAGCGGAACGCTACCTGCCAGATTTGGTTTCGAAGATAGAAAGGCTCTTAGCTAAACGCGACCTTTCGGATGAGCCTATTGTGATTCGCATGACGGGTTGCCCGAATGGTTGTGCCAGACCTTTCTTAGCGGAGATCGCATTTGTGGGCAAGGGCCCAGGCAAGTACAATTTCTATCTTGGTGGCGATGGCGTCGGCACGCGCTTGAACAAGCTCTACAAGGAAAACGTAGGAGAGGATGTCATCCTCGAAGAAATGGATCGCCTGTTTTCCGCTTACGCCAAAGAGCGGCAAGCGAACGAGCGATTCGGCGATTTCGTTATTCGGAAAGGCGTGGTCAAAGCGACAGTTGAAGGTCGCGATTTCCACGATTAGGTGGATTGCGATTGGGGGCTGTTTAGTCTCTACCGCTGTCGGTTGCCCTGCGGAATTTCGTTGAGTCCCAGCGCACTCACGCCAGATTTTCCCCGGATGCAGTCAAGAGATCAAGCTTTCGAAAAGCTCAAGAGCCACATCCGGGATAATCCGTATCCGGGCAGAGGCCTAGTAATCGGAAGAAGCCATGGCGGAGACAGCTGGCAGCAGGTGTACTTTATCATGGGGCGGAGTCCGAACAGCCGAAACCGTCAATTCAAGGTGGATGACCGCGTCCTGGAAACGCAGCCATTCGATGCCTCCAAAGTGGAGGATCCGTCGTTGATCATTTACGAAGCGATGTTGGAGCTCGATGGAAAATTCCTGGTGAGCAATGGAGATCAGACGAGAACGGCATTAGAGGGGCTCAGGGCGGGCACTTCATTGCGAGAGGCTCTAAGCGAACGCGAGAGAGAGCCGGATGCCCCGAATTACACGCCTCGAATCACTGGTATGCTAGATGTTGGCGGAGATGAGGTCTCGATAGCCCTAAGCATATTGAAGGCGAATCGGAGCGACCCAACCTACACGGATCGCTGCTATTATTATCCCAGCCTCCCCAGAGCGGGAGAAGGGTATGCATTGACGACTTACATGGGTGATGGAAATCCGCTGCCTTCATTCGAGGGGGATCCTCTCGTTTTGCCTATGCAAAGCGATCCCGAGGAAACGCTAGAGCTCTATTGGGATGCTCTCGATACGGGTAACCGCATTTCACTTGCGGTTAAGGAAATCTCGGCGACTGGAGATGCCTCGAAAATTATAACCCGCAACAAGTACGAAAAGACGGGCCAGATCGATTGGGCCCGGATTAATTCGGCTCAACTTCGAGGCTGAAATCGGCGATTCCCTCCGATTCGGCATTTCTGGAGGCGTATTCAGTCGCCAAAGCCACCGCCGATTCCCGATTCAGGCCCTTGTTGTAAATAGAGTGAAGGTAGGTGGCTAAAAAGACATCGCCGCATCCGATAGGTGAAAGGCAGTGGGTTCGTCGGGGTTGAAAACTGTAGACGTTTCCTTGGGGAGATCTGCAGAAGACGGAGCTTGATCCGTCCGTAACGATCCAGGTTCCTGAATCATATACTTTGGCAACTCGCTCCAGAAGTGAGGCGGTATCGATCATGGATACGTCCTCATCCAAGAGGGTAATTAGCTCGTCGCGATTGATCTTAATGAGGTTCGGGGACCGCTTAGCTAACCAGCGCAATCCCTCACCGTAAGTGTCGATCGCCAAGTCGAACCGCGATTCTCGGCTGGAGATCCAGTCTCTAAGAGGTTGCCAATGGGCGGAAGGCCAGTCCGGGATGACGCCGCACACTGCAATTATACATGGCCCTTCTAGGCTCGATAGATACTCCACGCACTTTTCGACTGCTTCCTGAGAAACCTGGCAATCCAAGCCTAATATGGATATCTCCTCTTTCCCTGGGGCCCGAATAATGGAGCCAGACCGGGTGATGCAATCGCGAGTAAATGCCTTATATGGGATTTCGTATTCATCGAGCCATGATTTGCAGTTGTCGCCAAAATTGCCTCCAGGAAAACAGACGGCGGTCGTTTGGGCCTGAAGCCGTTTCAGCATTTTTGAAACATTGATCCCCTTGCCGCCCACCTGGAAACGCTCGCGAGTGGCTCTGCTTGTTTGGCCCGGCCCCCAGTCGTCGACATAGTAAGTGGTTTCAGCAGCAAGATTAGCAGTGAAGGTGATGATCGGACGGCCTTGTTCGGGAAACATGGAATTGATTTTTCAGATTTGCGCGGGCTAGATAGCACTAGATAGTGGGTAGCATGAGAAGGCTTGTCGAAAAGGATTTTCGATCAAAGGACACGCCTCTGCTCGCTAGAAACTTATTGGGGAAAGTCTTGGCTCTAAAATTGGAAGATGGCGTGCAGCAGTACGCGATTACCGAAGTCGAAGCCTATGATGGTCCGCGCGACTTGGCTTGTCATGCTAGCCGTGGTCGCACGAAACGAACGGAACCCATGCTCGGACCTGCAGCGGCCTGGTATGTTTATCTTTGCTATGGTGTCCACGAAATGATCAATCTGACAACGGGTCCAATAGGTTATCCCGCTGCGATATTGATTCGAGGACTGGACGGCGTTATCGGTCCGGGAAGATTGACGAAGCGATTGGGAATAGATCGCCGATTCAATGGATTAGTCGCCTCTCGAGAGACTGGCTTGTGGCTGGAAGATAGCGGAATACCCGTTGCGGATACAGAAGTGGAACAAACTGCGAGAATAGGAGTGGACTATGCGGGCCAGGATTGGGCGAATCGACCGTATCGATATATTTGGCGCAACGCGTGATTCTGGATCGCCCTATCTTGCGGAAGCCACCACGGAATCTCCATTCAAATAGAACGATTCAAGCCTCATAGATGCCGTGCCGATAGAGGTTTTCACATCCAGTCTTAGAGGGATTCGCCGGTGATCTTTGGAAATCCAAATGGCCATATTTCCTCCCTCGCGGAAAATGCGGCTTTGAGGAAAAGCGGAAACCGGTTCGATTCGATAGGCTTCGATTTCCCCAAGATTAGTATCCAATAAATCGGTACCAGTGGTTTTCATTTCAATCAAGTAGAACTTTCCGTTCGAAGCGATGAAAAGAGGATGCTTTTTATCCGGCTCCAGTTCCCAGCCCCGCATTTGCAATATAGCGGAGGCGTAGTCCAGTGGCGTACCATAGGGTAGGGGCCGGTTCCTGCTTTTGTCTGGCCGCAGATTGTCGACGTGGCGCATCAATCCACTGTCGAAGTCGAATTGAGTATTGGCGTCCCTTTCATTGGATCGTCCTTCATCGGTCACCCGGGTCTCGAGAATGCGGCCCTTTGATGTGTCGAGCAACGCGCTGCCCTTCAACAACAGCGGGAACAATGCCTTGATGAAACCGACAGTTCGGGCTTCGGTTTTGACCAAAAGCACAGAAGGATCGCTGTTCTCGGCTAGCTCTGTAGCGATGGTGATCTGTCCGACTTTGCGAAAGATTCCCCATTGCCCGCGGAATTGAAAGCGTTCGCCCTCCTTGAAGCCCCCGACGATGGATTCCGGATCCGGAAACTCGCGGATGGGCCAGTCGAGCTGTTCGGCCTGTTCGGATGCGGAGTCTTCTCGGATCTCGTTCGGATTAACCGCGAAGGAACTGGTGGTGGTTAGGCAAATTGCCCAGATGAGTATGCCAATTCTCATCCCCAGATGACTCGGGATTGGAGATCGCGGCGCTGCATTCTTAAAGTAGCGGTCCATCGGCCTATATTTATCGACTACACATGGCTTTATTGGAACGGGCAATCAATCCGGAAATCGTGTTAGCCCATCAATAGAAAAGGAATCTGGAATTATTGGGGGACAAGGGATTGAATGATCTAGTTTCATCTCTGACCATAATTCCCTTGTGGCCCCGCTGTTTTGTTTCCTCAAGAAGAGTAGGTATAGATTCCGGTGAATCGAGGCGAGTAACGGGGGAAATCCTCAATTTTGGATTCACTGAAAACGTCTCCAAATTCCGTTTCCGGTAGGATAGCGGCTGATCGATCAGCGTATCTCCGTTGAACCAAAACAAATCGTTTAACCACACTAAGGTGCCCACGTCCTCTCCCACGAAGAGGTCCTCAGCGGGCTTTTGGATTCTTTCTAGCAGCCGTGAGAGCGGAAGCGGCTTTTCCTTTTCCCAGGCGACGAGATATCCTTCCGCGATAAAGTCCTGAGGAATAGGTATACTCGACTCTAAGATTTCCGGAAATTTGTGCGATATGCCCTTCCCGGATTCGTCGAAGAGTTCTGCTCGGCTTCCTATTTTATGGATCTGGCAGCGCAATCCGTCGAAAAGCGCTTCGGACCAAATAGGGGTCGGGAGGCTGGACAAGCATTCAAGATCTATGCGGCCGATGGACTCGGGCTCTAGTCGCATTGGATAGAACTGTTTTAGAGGGACGAAGTCGAGAAGCTGGTCGATCGCCGCATTCGCGACCCGCTCCAAATCGGAGCATCGCAGATTCGCTCGTTTCACCGATTCTATGGGAGCCTTTAACCGCATGGCCAGAGCATCCTCGATGATATCCTCGTCGATATTCCCCACGCCGCTTCCCGTGACTAACCGCGTGAGGGCCAGCGTTTCGCTCGGCCCCATTGATTTGTAATGGTCGCTCAACAAAGAATGCTGGTAGATCGGGTTTGGCGCTTGCCCAAGATGATCAATGAGAGAGCGGATATCCTGCAAGGAATGACGAGAGCCATCAGATCGTGTCACGAGCGCTATTAGAGCTGACTGAGGATCCGCGTTTGATTTCCGTGAACGCTTGTAGTCGAGTTCAGAAGCATCGGCTGCGGTCAAGATCGCCTGCCGATTTAGCTTTGTATCCAGTGAGAATCTATCCCTCGAAGATCGGGGGAATGCCCTGCCGGAAAGGAATAGGCAGGCGGTCGCGATATCTGAAGATTCAAGCGTATCTAGGTACACAGCGGCTATAGTGATCTTTCGCTCATGACTGCTAGCCTTGGCTATGGTGTCGCAGGTGGTGGCAAAGCGGGTAAACTCCCCTTCTTGGCTATTCACGGTCGACTTGGAGTATTGTTGGCGTGATGGATTGGAAAGCTCTGATCCGCGCCCTACAACGATATCTAAATTCAACTGTCTTTGAGAAGCTAGCTCCCAAGCATCGATTCCCCGATCTCGCAAAGTCTGAGCGAATTCAGAGGCGAAGCCATGAACGGTAATAACGCGATTGGGGTTAACGAGATCGACGAAATCCAGCAGTTCAAGAAAATCGGAGTGGTCAGAAACAGGGAAGGCTTTGTCGGTGCCGCTACGGTATTTGATGGATGGATCAACGGCCCAACCGGAAACCGTTGCTGTTCTACGATTGGGAATCTGATTGAGCCACTTGGACTTAGAGGCCAGAGGAGGCGATATGACTACGCGGCCGGCTAGTCGATTGACGTCGAATGGCTGGAAATCTGGATAGTCGAATCCTATAGCCTGGCAGGCTTGTGTCATTTTTAGGACCTGCGGGTGCAGCATAATATCCAGCTCGCTGTCTCGCAGTATCGATAGGATCGCTTGGGCCTTGCCGAGGCTGTATCCGAATAGTACGGGAATGACGCCATCCTCTATCGACTCACGGCAGAACTGAATCATTTCGGTCGCGACCTCGGATAAGGGAGGAAAGGTATATTTCGGAATCCCGTAAGTAGTTTCTATTATCAGCGTGTCGGCTCGCGGGACGACGCAGGATTCCGCTGCTGGGCCGGAATGAAGTTTGAAATCGCCAGTATACAGGAGCGAGCCCTGGTCGCCTTCCAGGCGTAGCATCGATGAGCCAGGGATATGTCCGGCGGGAAATAATTCCCCGCGAATACCGGGATCCACGTCAAATGGTGCGTTGAAGCCATGGGCTTGCCACTCGCGATCCCCTGGCATTCTTGCTTTGAGAAGCTGGGCCGTTCCCTCCGAACATAATGCAGAAAGATGATTGCCGAAGTGATCGAAATGAGCGTGTGAGATGAAAGCTTTGGATGTAGGCTTGCGGGCATCCAATCGCCAGCAGATCTGCGGCAAATAAATGCCGTTGCTCTTTTCTACGGTCCAACTCATGAAAATTAGACCCCTCTACGATCAAGGCTGAATCGTCCGGGTCCAATAAATACGAGAGATAGGGCAACTAGGTTGATCTGCCCGTAGACCAGCATCATCGTGTCGACGCTTTCTGAGCTCAAAATCAGTCGGGCTAGAGCGAAACCGATAATGATAGATAGAAGAAGCGCGATCCCTCTAGTCAGAATCCCCAACATAAGAAACAGGCCTCCAACCGATTGAATGACTGCCGATGCTAGACCAAAAAGAAGATGCAAAGAATGGATTCCGATGATGGATACGGCAGAGCCCACGCGCTCGTAGGTTTCGACGCCACCAATGAGGAGGGGAAATCCATTGTAGGCGATTAGAGCCCCGAGGCCGACTCGAAGAAAAAAGACTCCAATAAAATCGAATTTGCTCAAACTAGCTAGAGGGGATCGCATTGACTTAAAGTGGCCGTTCTTAAGGAATCGAGCAAGGGCCAGTTTTTGTAAAGAGCAATGGCGCCTTCTGCCTAGGTTCACATACGAGCATGGGAATCGAAAACTATCGTTACCGGGCCATCATTGATGAGCGATACCTGCATGTTGGCCCCAAAAACGCCTGTTTTTACGGAGCCCTCGACATATGGGTTTAGATGGTTGGCGACCGCTTGAACAAGTCGCTCGGCGGTTTTTGGATCTGCCGCGTCATTGAAAGATGGCCGATTGCCTTTCTTCACGGAGGCGATCAAAGTGAACTGGCTTATAAGCAGAATTTCGCCGCTCATCGCCGATAAACTTTGATTCATCAATCCGTTCTCGTCTTCGAAAACTCGTAGTTGGCCGATTTTACGAGCTATCCAGTCAACGTCGTTATCTGTATCCTTTTTGTGAATGCCGACTAAAACAAGAAGGCCTTTACCTATACTAGCCTCTTTCTTGCCTTCGATTGAAACGGAGGCGCTGCTTACACGTTGGGCGATCGCTCTCATGTTCGGCCACCGTTCCTCAACACCGCGAAATACTCGATTCCGTTTTCGTCGCCTGTTGACTCATAGATCGTCTCATAAGAAACCTCGATAGTGGACTGGCAGCGCTCTAGGAAATCCCGGAAGGTATCGCTATCCCACACGTGAGCATGCTCGCGTCGAGAGCGGGCGAATGCGATATCGCCATTTATGTCTCTGTCGGGTTCCTCAAACACGTGTTTGGCCACATTTTTTAAGAAATCAAGATAGTGTTTATCGTCGACGTGATCGATGCCTTGGAGGTATTCCGTTTCCAGATGGGAGAACGTGGTCAGAGGGCGTTCTCGATCGAAGGTGAATCTCTTGTCTGGGGCGGAAATTACAAAATGGCCTCCTCTTTTGAGAATTGCAGTAACGTCCTCGATCATGGCGATGGGGGAAGCGATATGTTCGATCACATGATTGGCGATGACGAAATCCAAGGAATTCGGCTGCACCGATTTTTTGAGATCGCGCTGGTCGATATCTCCGATGATGTCGACGTTCACCAGTCTGCTTGAATCGATTTCCGGGAAGCGTTTTGCGGCCTGTTCTCTGTCTAGGGCGTCGAAGTAGCTGACCGAGCAGTTTTCTGGCAGGCAAGCGGGTTCATGGAAGGCTCCAATCTCTAATCCGTTGCCGCGCAGGAGAGCGCAGCCTTCTTTTCGGTGTTTCAAGTGCCGAACCTTGGTTTCCTAATGGTGTGAGTAGCCCACCAATAGTTCGATCATTCGAATTCAACTACAGGATCGACTTCCTCCTCGTAGTTCACCCCCTTGATTCCGAAACCGAATAGCCGGAGAAATTCCTCTTGGTAGCCCTCGAAATCGGTGAGCTCGTCGACTGTTTCGGTATTAACCCTAGGCCAAATATCGGCAACCGCATCTTGGATTTTCGCCTCCATTTCCCAATCGTCCATGCGAATCAATCCTAGATCGTCCGTCGGAATGGATCCGTCGGAGCGGTAGAGGCGGTCTTTAAATAGGCGTAGCATTTGCTCAATGCAGCCTTCGTGACCACCGAGTTCTTTCATGATGCTAAAGAGGATGGTGATGTACAAATTTACCCCTGGGATGGCGGAACTCGCTTGGGTAACGACCGCTTTGTTTACGGAGATCAGGGCTTGGCCGCCGATCGAATGGAGGGATTCGGAAATAGCGTTCTTGGCTCTTCGAAGATCTATCTTAGCTCGCCCAATTGTCCCGTCTTTGTAGATGGGCCAGGTCGCTTGTGGCCCAATGTAGTCGTAGGCGACTGTTTTGCACCCCTCAGCGAGGAGACCTTCTTCTTTCAAAGCATGTATCCACAATTCCCAGTCTTCGCCACCCATAACCTTTATCGTATTTTGAATGTCTTCATCGGTAGCGGCTTCGAGAGTGGCTTCTTGAATGGTCTTCTTGTCCGTATCCAAGTATTTATTCGAGTAGTCCGAGCCGATCGGCTTGAGCGTCGAACGATAGGTTTCGCCTGTTTTTGGATCCGTTCGCCTCGGTGCTGCTAGCGAGTAGACTACCAGGTCGATTTTTCCCATGTCCTTTCGGATCCGCTCGATTGCCTGGTCCTTTATTTCCTGGGAAAAGGCGTCTCCATTTACGCTAGAAGCGTAAAGCCCCTCTGCTTTGGCGGCCTTCTCGAGGGCCACGGAGTTATACCATCCGGGGGTGGCTGTTCGACCGCGATCGGGTGGCCGTTCGAAAAAGACGCCTAGGGTATTTCCCTGGCAGGCGAAAGCGGAAACGATTCGAGAAGCGAGACCGTAGCCGGTAGAAGCTCCGATCACCAGTACATTCTTTGGCCCTTCTCCTACGCTGGGATGGCCTTTGACGTAATCGATCTGTTCTTTAACGTTCGCTTCGCAGCCCGTCGGGTGGGCGGTAACGCAGATGAATCCTCTGACTTTTGGACGAATAATCATAGGTTGCGGGATTTTCGGAATGGATTTATCCTCAGGTTCCGAGTCGGTTGTTACAGGTTGGGGTTTTATCTGATTGAGTTGCTTCGAAAATTCCAGATATAAATTCACAAAGAGCCGGTCGTTTTCAACTTTACGCAATCAGGGCGTTAGCGTTGCCGTAGGTGCAGAGGGCGAAGGCTCGTTATTATTCAAAATATGGCCAGGCCAATAACCCCCATAACTATGAGTAAAAGGAGAATAGAGAGGATGAACCTCTCATGCTTGGTAGTCTTAAGGAGCATGAATACAGAGTGGATTGAGATTGGAATTCGTGCTAGACCGCGCGTTTGCTAGATATTATTATGAAAATTCAGGTTTCTAAGCTCAAGCTTTTGATCGCGGCGGTTGGCTTGCTGGGTTTATCGCTAGGCGCCCAGCCGTATCAAAAAGGGCCCGTAGATGCGAACAAGGCGATTGCGGAGTTGGTCGCTGATGTGGCTGAGATACGTCCAGGGAAGACATTCGATATAGCTCTCAGGCTTGAACTAGATCCGCATTGGCACGCCTACTGGAAGAATCCGGGAGATACGGGGCTCGCCCCATCAGTCGATTGGGAAGCCCCTGATGGGCTGACCTTCAGCGATCTCATGTTTGTCGCGCCAGAGAGGATTATTACTCCGCCGGATTTCGTTTCCTACGGATATGAAGGGGAGGTTTTCTTCATTTCCGAGGTTACCGTATCCGAGGACGTCGACTTAGGACAGAGTATCACGATTAAGGCCGATGCCAGCTGGCTGGCTTGCGAAAAGATGTGCATTCCCGGAAGCGCAAAGCTCGCCCTCGAGCTGCCTGTAGCATCGGGAGGCGAGGGCGCTCCTAAGCCATCGGGCTGGGCGGAACCGCTTCTCGCTGCTAGGGACCAAATTCCGACCATGCCCACCTCCGCCAGCCTGGCGTTCGAGAATCTCGAGTCGACCATCTCCGCCAGCATTCGATGGGAGGGACTCGTCGGGATCGATACCCAAAAATTGTATTTCTATGCGGAGGAGGAAGGCCTGATAAACTCCGCAGCCGATCAAAACTTCGCTCTATCTGAAGACACTCTGATCGTCTCTATGAAGAAGTCGGAATATTACGAGGGCGACGTTGAAGGGCTGACAGGTGTTTTGCAGTATGAAGACGGATTTCCAGCGTTTGATGGAAAGCAATACGTATTCCTCAATTCGGATAGATCGAGTTTGGATGTCGCAGAAGCGGTGGGCTCCTCATTAAGTCCCAATTCGATCAGCTTGGGCCAAGCCCTGCTATTCGCGTTTTTGGGTGGCATGATTTTGAATCTGATGCCCTGCGTGTTTCCGGTCCTCTCCATCAAGGCCTTGGGCTTTTTGCAGCATTCAGGCGCGGATAGTCGGGAGCCTTTTTATCATGGCCTGACTTTCGCTGCTGGCGTACTCGTGTCATTCTTGGTCATAGCTGGAGTTTTGATTGGCCTGAGGGCAGGTGGGGAAAGTTTGGGATGGGGATTTCAACTGCAGTCTCCCTACTTCGTCGGAGGCTTGTTAGTAGTCATGTTCCTGTTTGGCTTAAGTTTGGCGGGAGTATTCGAATTTGGAACTTCGGCTGTAGGTTTGGCCGGCAAAGTAAAGGGCGAAAGCTATGGCAGCTCTTTCTTTTCCGGAATTCTGGCGACCGCGGTAGCAACACCGTGTACGGGTCCTTTCATGGGACCAGCCTTGGGATTCGCCTTAACGCTTTCAGCGTTCCAGGCTTTGACTGTATTCACTTTGCTGGCTCTCGGAATGGCGACCCCCTACGTCTTGCTTTCGTCGTTCCCCAAATTGATCAACCGACTGCCCAGGCCAGGGCCTTGGATGGAGACTTTCAAGCAGTTGATGGCCTTCCCGATGTTCGCTACCTGTATTTGGCTAGTTTGGTTGATGGGCGCTCATGTAGGTAACGATGGTCTTATCATGACTCTCGGCGGCCTGCTTGTTGTAGCATTGGGGGCATGGATTTATGGGCGTTGGGCGGTTCCTTCTCGGGCCGCATCTGTAAGGCGCGTCGCCAAGGGATTCGCTGCGATATCGATTGTGTTTGGGATTTGGATACTTTTGCCGAATGGGCAAAATAATACAGCGTTGAATGCGGATGGCGTCGAGGGTCCTGATAAGTATGGAGTTGTTTGGGAAAGCTTTTCGCCAGACAGTATCGAAGAAGCCAGAAGAGATGGCAGGCTCGTGTTTGTCGATTTCACGGCGAAGTGGTGCTTGACCTGCAAGGCAAACAAAGCGGTGGTCTTCTCATCGGACGATGTTAAGCGAAGATTCCAAGAGCTCGACGCTATCATGGTGCGGGCGGATTGGACGAAGCGAAACCCGTTGATCTCGGAAGCCCTGGAATCCTTTGGCCGATCTGGCGTGCCATTATACGTGCTCTACGATGGAATGAACGAGCCTAAGATTCTTCCCGAGCTACTGAATCCAGGAATCGTATTGGACGCATTGGATAGCGTTCAAAACGTCAGCGCTAGTGTAGCTCAGCGCTGAGTCGGGGAGGAGTTATTCTAATATTGGCGACGAAGGTTGCTCGGAAGAATACCCAATTCTTCGCGGTACTTGGCCACGGTTCTCCGGGCGATTTTGATTTCCTTTTCCGTCAATAGAGCAACGATTCCCTGATCGCTTAGCGGTTTGGATGGCTCCTCGCTGGAAACGAACTGCTGGATCATGTCCTTTACGCTTGTATTGGAAATCGATGCGCCGTCTCCACCCTCGTAGCCAGGAGTGAAGAAATACTTCAAGTCGAAGACTCCGTGAGGAGTGTGGATGTACTTGTTGGCTATAGCCCGGCTGACTGTAGTTTCATGAACGCCAACATTATCGGCTACCTGATTCATCGTGCAGGGTCGGAGTTTGGATACGCCTTTGTCGAGGAACTCGCTTTGGATCTTCACGATTTCCTTGGCGATGCGTTCGATGGTTTGCTGACGTTGTTCGATAGAGCTGATGAGGAATTTTCCCGACCGCATCTTCTCTTGAATGTATTCCTTTTCCTGTTTTGAAAGCTGTCCTTTCGCGATCATCTCTTTATAGATGGGACTGATTCGCAAGCGGGGAATATAGTCGCTGTTGAGACTCACCTTCCAATTGTCTCCGTCACGTTCAACGACCACGTCGGGTAAAACGGATCGATTTGTATCCTCAGAAAACTTGCGACCGGGAGAAGGGTTCAGAAGCCCTATTTCGTCGATGGCGATCTTAACATCCTCAGAGGAAATCCCCATCTTTCGGGCGATGTCGGGAATGCGTCGTCGTGTCAAAAGCTTGTAGTGATTCTGCACGATCTCGTAGGCATCGGAATTTCGCAGTCCCAAAAGTTCTAACTGAGTCGCTAGGCAATCCCGAAGGTCGAATGCCCCGATGCCTGGAGGATCGAAAGATTTCAGAAGCTGGTGTCCGGATTGCATTTCGCTTAGCGACAGGCCCGAGGCGAGAGCTAGATCGGAAAGAGGAGTCGTCAAAAAGCCATTGTTGTCCAGGCTGCCGATGATGTACTCGATCGCTTCCAGCTCGGCTTCGTATATATCGGCCAACGCGGCCTGGGATAATAGGTGCTCTTGAAGTGACTCTTCCGTTACCAGGGAATCAAAGAAGTGATCACGCCGCTCGGCGTCTTCGGTTGTGAAGCTCTGCCCATTGCTGCCGGCTTCGGCGAAGTAATCGCGCCAATCCTGATCGAGCTTGTTGAGGATCTCGAAGGTCTCGTCAAACCTCACCTCGTCCACATCACTAGAATCGTCGTTGCTGGAGCCGTCTGAATCATTCTGGTTGGACTTGGAGTCATCGAGACTGACGCTCTCCATGGGGAGTTCTTCCACGGAAGGGTTCGTTTGGAGTTCCTCCTGGATTGTTGTCCGCAGATCCTGGGCGGCAACTTGTAGAATCTTCAGAGAATGCCGCAGCTGGGGAGCGAGAACTTGAGACTGTGTCTGCTTTTGTCTCAGCTCCTGATTAAATCCGTGCGCGGCCATTAATTTTCCTGATTTGCAGCTTAATATCTAGCGGGTTTCGTCGGTCCTGTTCGCTATAGGATCGGATTTTGTTGGGATAAGCGAGGTGTTTTGCAAGCTACTTGAAGAAGTTAGCGCGATTTATGCTGCAAAGTTATAATTTGCTTTACAAGTGTCCGGCCTCGCTTGACAGAATTCGGCAGGTTTTGGATAGGTAGTTCATGATTACGCTCACGGAAAGCGCCGCAAAGAAGGTAGGGGAACTCGAACGGGAAAACGGCGAGGACGGAAAGAAGCTGCGTATCTTTGTCGAATCAGGGGGTTGCTCAGGTTTTCAGTACGGGATGTCCTTTGACATTGAAAATGACGGAGATCTTTTGCTCGATAGCCAAGGGGTTTCCTTTTTGATGGATGAGAAGAGCCTTACCTACATGGACGGGAGCGAAATCGATTTCGATGACGGCTTACAGGGGAAAGGCTTCGAGATTCGCAACCCCAATGCGGAAAGCACTTGCGGTTGCGGGAAGTCGTTCAGCTAAAACATTCGTTTCACGCCTTGGCGATGTGCAAGGCCACGCTTCCGAAAGCCAAGGGGATCGCTTCAACATCCGTAAATCCCGCCTGCCGCAATTCTTCGCTAATGCCGTTTCTGTCCGGGAATGCTTCGATCGATTCGGAAAGGTATACATAGGCGGCCTTATCCCCAGTGATGAGGGAAGCCATGTTGGGCAGGAGGGTTTTCAGGTAATAGTAGTAAAAGGGCCGATATACCGGGTGGGGCTGCGAAAATTCGAGAACAAAAAGGTGGCCGGTTTTCGGTTTGAGAACCCTTTTCATTTCAGAAAGCCCGGTAGCCCGGTTTTCCAAGTTGCGGTAGCCGAACGCGATCGTAATGGCGTCGGCCCAAGCGGATTCGATGGGCAATGAAAGAATATCGCCGACACTGAATTCTATGCGAGTATCTTCGCTATGCCGTTGTTTTGATTTCGCCTGCTCTATCATCGGTTCGCAGAAATCGAGCGCCTTGATTTCGACTGCGTCGGGAAGCGCTTGCGAAAGCGCGAAGGCTACATCGCCGCTGCCTGTCGCTAGATCGACGACAGATTTTGGCCGCCGCCAATCCACCTCGTCAACAAGCCGATCTCGCCATACGCGATCAATGCCGAAGCTCAGCAACTGGTTAGCTAGGTCGTAGCGCTCGGCGATCCTGCCGAACATTGCGTTGACTTGGGTGGCCTCTGGCATTAAGGAGCTATTGGGTGGTTTCGGGAGCCCTTCGATTAACTCTGACCTTCGCTCTTTTGTTCACGATAGCTTCGGACGACCCAGTCGGATAATTCCTTCTCGGCATTCTTTATGACGGACTCCGTTATAGGGAATACAGTTTGTCCGGTATTTCGAGAGATCAGTGTAAGGCCGTGGTGAAAATCACGAAACTTGCGTTCGCAGATGGCTCGGATGGTCTTGTCCTCCTCGAGGCTTTGGTCTACAAGGGCGTTGATAGCCTCTTCGTCGAAATCCAGATTGAATCCGTATTCCTCTTTGAAGCGTCGAGCGTAGGCGGTCACCTCATCCGACAGCACGGTTCGCTGTTCAGAGGCGTTTTCCCGAAGGAGGGCTTTCAGTTCATCGGATGGACTCTCAACAGTCGATTCCGAAAGCTTGAATTGCTTGATCCCGGTCGAAGGTAGTTCGAATTTGAAGTCACGAAAGACGCGCTCGAGGACGGTCAACAATCCCCGAGCCCCTGTTTTTTCCTTGTAGGCTTTTTCAGATACCTTTTGCAATGCATCTTTGGATACATTTAACTTAATGTCATATCCTTCGAAGTCGGATACGTATTGACCGAGAATGCTTCCTTCTGATGAGGTCAGTATTTGAAGCAAGTCTTCAGGCTGCAAATGCTGGCAAGCGACTCTTACTGGGAGTCTGCCTATGAATTCAGGCTCGAACCCGTAGTCTATGAAGTCGCGCGTCCCTACTTTAACGAGGAAGTCGTCGCTCTCATCTTCTAGAGCGTTTCGAGAAGCGCCGAACCCCATCGATGTCGTCGTCAGTCGTTTCTTTACCGCTTCTCCCAGCTTGTCGAAAGCCCCGCTAACGATGAATAGAATGTGTCGCGTATTGATGGTCTTCTTGCGAGCTTTGCCTGTCTGCTGGAAGTCCATCATAGCTTGCATCTGGCCCAGTAGGTCGGTTTGGCTCTGTAGATTCACGTCCGTGTCCTCCATCAATTTCAGGAGATTTATCTGTACTCCTCTACCGGATACGTCTCTTCCGTGGTCGCTTTTCTGAGCGATTTTATCGATTTCATCGATATAGATTATTCCGTATTGAGCCAGCTCTAAGTCGCCGTTCGCCTGTTTAACTAAATCGCGAACGAGATCGTCGACATCTCCACCGACGTATCCGGTTTCCGAGAATTTGGTGGCGTCGGCCTTAACGAAAGGTACGCCAATTAGTTTGGCGACATTGCGCATCAGGTAGGTTTTACCGACGCCAGTTGGCCCTAAGAGAATGATATTCTGCTTGGCGTAGTCGCGTTCTCTTAGGGCTGGGTTCTCCAAACATTTACGCACATGATTGAAATGGTCGCAGATAGCTACTGAAATGACCTTTTTCGCTTCCCTCTGCTGGATGACAAACCGGTCTAGGTAATCACGGATTTCGCGAGGCTTGAGATTGAATTCATGAATGCGCTTGAGAGCCTCCTCCCTCTCGGCGTCTTCCTCCTGTGGAAGGTCTCCTTTTGGCTGCTCCGCTTCAGATGCTGCCCCGCTCTGGGGCCCGAATTGCCCTCCCATGGGGAAGAAAACCTTTCCCTGTTTGAACGCCTGATCCAGATTTTTCTTCAATTCCTCCATAGGATCGCTCGGCTCGTCATTTTTGCTCATCGCGGGGGTAAATTGCACGGCTTTGAGGTTGACGCAACCTAAAGTGTGAAAGTAGCTTAGGAGTGGTTCATCACTTTAAACGTCCTACACCAGTTCCTAATGTCTAACAACCTTACCAAGCGCGACATCGTTCTGAAGATTTTCGAAAAGACGAAAGACATTCCTCAGAGCAAGATCCAGGATACCGTTCAAATGACACTGGACATCATCCTGGATGCGCTAGCGGAGGGAAGGAATGTGGAGTTGCGCAACTTTGGCGTATTTGAAGTCCAGAAGCGCAAGGCTCGTGTTGGCCGCAATCCCAATAGGCCAGAGACCGATGTCGTTATCCCGACCAGGGCGGTCGTCAAATTCAAGGCTGGCAAGGTGCTGAAGTCGCGGATCAAGGTAATCGACTTGGACACGATCTAAAGGAATCGGGTTTCAAGGTCTACCTTGACACACAACTGGTCGCGTCTAGGGCCTTTTAGCCTACTGCGATGTCCGATTTCAAATCACTGCCCGGCTTTCGAGAATTCTATCCGGAGGCTTTCGCCCAGCGTCGATTCCTGTTCCAAGTTTGGCGGCAAGTTGCCGTACGATTCGGGTTTCGTGAATTCGATGGTCCTGTTCTGGAGTCTTTGGAGCTTTTCAAAGCGAAGTCGGGCGACGAAATCGAGGGGCAGCTTTTCAGTTTCGAGGATAAAGGCGGGCGAGAGGTGTCTTTGAGACCGGAGTTGACCCCGACGCTGGCTCGAATGGTTGGCGCGCAGGCGAATTCGCTTAAGAAGCCAATCAAGTGGTTTAGCATTGGTGACAATTTTCGCTATGAGCGAATGCAGAAGGGCAGGCTGCGTTGCTTCACCCAGTTGAATGCCGACATTCTTGGCGAGCCGGGAGCTTCAGCTGAGATCGAACTAATTGCCCTTCTAATCCAAACGCTTCAGGGATTCGGGCTTGGTCCCGATGACTTCTACATTCGTATCAGCGATCGCAATCTATGGATGCTTTATCTGAAAGCCCGCGGTTTTGAAAACGAGGCCCCCAAAATTCTAGAGGTCATAGACAAGTGGGAGCGCATGCCTGAGTATGCGATTTTAGAGCGTTTGACCCAAATTGTCGGTAAAGGCGAGTCGAAGCCGTTGCTCGAGTCGATCGATGGGTTTTTACAACTGAAGTCGATGGATGAAGTATCGACGGCGTTTTCCACGGCGTCCCCGGGTTCGGACTTGATCCAGGGAATCGAGGTTCGGATTCAGGAGTGGAGCGATCTGCTCGCCGGTTTGGAAGCGATGGGTGTGGCTCAGTTCGTGGAGATGGATATGAGCATCGTTCGCGGGTTGGCGTATTATACTGGATTCGTCTTCGAAGCCTTTGACCGAGCTAAGGAGAATCGGGCGATTGCTGGAGGGGGACGCTACGACGGTCTGGTAGAGAAAATGGGCGGTCCAGATATGCCCGCCGTCGGATTTGGAATGGGCGATGTTGTGCTAGCGGACGTCCTCGAGGAGCGGGGTCTGCAACCGAAATTCGTGAATACGATTGATATATTCGCGGTGATCGGAGGCGATGCGGAGCGCCCCATTGCTTTGGCAGATGTCAATCTCCTCAGGCAGAGCGGGTTTTCAGTGGACTACTCTTTCAAGAGCCAAGCTCTGGGAAAGCAGCTTAAGACGGCAAGCGCTAGCGGCGCTCGATTGGCATTGATTTACGGATCTGAAGAGGCCGAACTTGACGAGGTGACGATTCGCGACCTCGTCAATCGCGAGGAAGAAAGGGTTCCTCGAAATCGATTGCTGCCTTTGCTTCGGGAGCGGCTAAGTTAGCGAATCCTCATGGGGCGAGAATCAAGAAGGACGCGAGGGAACCCGCTCAACGCTCTTCTCGTTTTGGCGACTGCCGCAGTCGTATTCTTCGCTTTTTATGCCCGTCAAAGCGCGACCGATTTTCTCTATCAGCCTCCTCGGGGCTCGAACTATGAAAGGGATCAAGATTTTCGATTCGTTGGTAGCGCTGATGAAACCCAGGTGAATGTATTTTGGGTAAAGGGGAAGGACGCGAATAAAACGGTACTATATCTTTGCGGGAGGAGCGAAGATCTTGGGCTCGCCATGCCGCTATTGCGGTCCTATCAACTGAGGGGATTCAATGTTGCTAGCTTCGAATATCGAGGTTTTGGCTACACTAAAGGCAAGCCGAAACAAGCCTCACTGTTTGAGGATGGACTAGCGGTCTTCGATTTCATAGCCGATGAGACTGGGGGGAATGAGTCGAATATTATACTCCACGGACACTCTCTAGGCGGAGCGATCGCTTTGGAGATTGCGACTCGGAGGGATCCCAGGGCCATCATTCTGGAATCGAGTTTTACGAGCGCATACAACGTTTTCCTGAGCATGGACTGGATCCCGGGAGATCTATATCGCAACAAGGCTAAAGCGGACCTAGTGGATTGCCCTGTTTTGTTTATCCACGGCGAAAACGATTCCATCATCCCTCTAGAGGACGCGATCGATCTAGCCAACAGCTTTAATCAGGATCGCGTCGATCGCTATTTCGTGCCGAATGCCGGATATTTCGACCTGCGAGACATAGCTGGAAGCGGATATTGGTCCAGCATGGATTCTTTCATTCGAAAGCTCGATTCTAGAGGCTAGAAACCGCTTCGGGAAGGGCCCTTTAATCGGATTATTATCTATTGCTTTTTGGCAAGCATCACCTTTTATGAGGCCTCTTTTTTTTCCGATGAAAATCCTTGTAGCCGACAAACTATCTTCGATAGGGATCGATTTCCTAAAGGAGCAAGACGGTTTCGATGTTATCGAGATCTACGACCTCCCTAAAGGCGCGCGTCAGGAAAAGCTTTTGGAGCTAGTTCCTGAGGTGGCAGGTATCATTGTCCGCAGCGATTCGAAGATAACGAGAGAAGTCCTGGAGAAGGCTCCCAAACTCAAGGCAGTTGGCCGGGCAGGTGTCGGCGTTGATAACATCGATATCGAGGCCGCGACAGACCACGGAGTCGTCGTCATGAATACGCCGGGCGGAAACACGATCGCAACAGCGGAATTGACCTTTACTCACATGCTTTGCGGCGCTCGCCCAGTGCCCCAAGCGGTAGCGTCGATGAAAGCGGGTCGATGGGATAGAAAGGTGCTGGTTGGCAGCGAATTGCGTGGCAAAATCCTGGGTATTTGCGGTATGGGCCGAATTGGGGCAGAGGTGGCTAAACGAGCAAAGGCATTCGAAATGTCCGTCATCGCCTACGATCCCTTTTTGACAGAATCTCGGGCGAAAGTGATTGGCGTTGAGCAAGTAGAAAAAGAAGAGATGTTCGCTCGCTCAGACTATATCACCGTGCACATGCCGCTGACGGATCAAACTAAGTATATGATTGATGAAGCGGCTATCTCGATGATGAAGGACGGCGTTCGTCTTTTTAATTGCGCTCGCGGCGGAATCATAAAGGAGTCGGCCCTTCTGGAAGCTCTAGATAGTGGAAAGGTTGCCGCGGCAGGCCTGGATGTTTACGAGGAGGAACCACCTAAAGAAGATCATCCTCTCCGCAAGCATGCGAATATCAATCTGACGCCCCACCTCGGCGCTTCAACCCAGGAGGCCCAAGAGAGCGTGGGTTTGGAGATTGCTCAAGCCGTGGCTGATGCCGCCAAGGGTGGAGAAATCAGGAACGCTATCAACATGCCTTCGCTTGATGCGGAAACGATAGAGAAGGTTGGGCCTTATCTGGACCTTTGCTCCAAACTCGGTACTTTCGTTCAGCAAATCGCGTTGGATAAGGTCGAGAGTCTTGGAATATATTATTATGGAAAGGTAGTTGATCTAGATTCGGACTCGCTTACGCGAGGAGTGCTCAAAGGATTTCTGCAGAACATATCTGGTCGAAGTGTGAATTTCGTGAACGCTAGAGTGCTAGTCGAAAGTCTTGGTGTTGGTGTTGAAGTCGTGAACTCTAGCGAGGAATCCGACTACACGGAACTCATTAAAGTCCGGGCTCATTGCCAGAACGGGGAGACCGTATCCGCGGAAGGCACGCTAATGGGGAAGGGCAATTCCCCGAGAATCGTATCCATTAATGACCGTGAGGTGGAATTGGAGCCCTGTGGTTATTTGCTAGTCGTCGCCAACACTGATGAGACTGGAATCGTTGGTCAGCTAGGAACGATCATCGGCAATGCAGGAGTCAATATCGCCTCGATGTCTCTCAGCCGTAATCAGGTTGGAGGAATCGCCTTGAACGTAGCTGGTCTGGATAGCCCGCTCGATGAAAAAGCCATGGCCGAGATTCTATCAGTTGGCGCTATAAAACAAGCCAAGCTGGTCCACTTGGAATGTTGATAGACTAGCATGCCCTTGGATGGAATATCGGTGTCGCTTTCAGCGGTAATTGGCTACGTGCTCGGTTCGCTCGCTTTTGGCTATTGGGTCGCGAAAGCGAATGGAGTGGATATCTTCGCGGTGGGAAGCCGAAGCCCCGGAGCGACGAATGTAAAGCGGTCCGTTGGGAAGGGCGCGGGCAACCTGGTTTTCGTTCTGGATTTCCTGAAAGGGTTGGCTGCGGCTGGATGGCCCCTTATAGCGTATTCAAAAAGCCCATCACCTGAATATAATGCTTTGATAGGCCTGTTCGGAGCAATCATTGGCCATTCCTTCTCTGCGTTTACGAGATTCAGGGGTGGGAAAGGAGTGGCTACTATGTTGGGAGGCGTGCTCGCCTTGATGCCCTGGGCTGCCTTAATTGGGATGGCTGTTTGGCTAATAGTCTTCTATTCAACCAGATATGTATCACTATCATCGATACTTATGGCTGTAAGTCTGCCGGTCTCCAATTGGCTGCTATCCTCTGCTCAGGCGTTGATATGGATTTCCGGGCTTATGGCTATCGTTATCGTCTACCGGCATAAATCGAATATCGGTCGCCTGATTAGGGGCGAAGAAAATCGTTTCGACCGAAAAGGACCAAATGGGGGCGATTCCAATGGGTGATAGGAAAATAAGCGTAGGGCTCTGCGGCTTCGGAATTGTGGGCCAAGGAGTCTACGATCATCTGACTAGGAAACGAAAGCTTTTGGCAGAGCAACTAGGGGCGGACATCAGTGTTGCTCGCGTGGCCGTCAGGGACAAATCCAAGAAGCGGGACGTAGAGATCGATCCTAGCTTGATCACGGAAGATTCACTCTCTGTGGCAACCGATCCGGAAATCGATGTTGTCTGCGAATTGATGGGCGGAACGGGGTTGGCGTTGGAAATCGTTACTCGAGCTCTAGTTGCGGGTAAGATCGTGGTAACGGCCAACAAGGCCTTGTTATGCGACCATGGTAAAGAGCTTCTCGCTGCTGCCCAAGAGCATGGAGGTCACTTGTTGTTCGAAGCGAGCGTGGCTGGGGGGATACCGGTTATTAAGGCAATAAGAGAGGGGCTGATTATCAACGATTTTTCCCGTATCGACGGTATTCTGAATGGCACCTGCAACTATATCCTGACTCGGATGGCCAATGAGGGGCTTAGCTACCAGGAAATCCTTGGAGAAGCCAAGTCGCTGGGCTATGCGGAGGCCGATGAATCGCTGGATGTGGATGGATTCGACGCTGCCCACAAAGCCGTTGTCTTGGCGTACCTCGCGTACGGCAAATGGGCGGATCTGGATGAGGTTCGATTGGACGGTATTAAGCGGGTAAATCAAGAGGATATACGCTTTGCCGAAGATAATGGATACGCAGTGAAGCTCATCGCTTCCGTTGAGCGAGAGCGCCAAAGCAAGGCTTTGTACGTATCCGTTTTGCCAGCGCTGGTGCCCAAATCCAGCTCGTTGGGAAGTGTTGATGGCGTCTTCAACGCGATCTCGATTCATGGCGATGTCGTAGGCGAAACGGTTTACATTGGGCCAGGAGCGGGACGACATGCGACCTCAAGCGCGGTGATTTCCGATATTGTCGATGCCGTTAAGCTCTTGATCTTTGGTGGTCCCGAGGGTCGTTTTCCGTTTTTGGATCCGGCCCCTAAAAATGGAAACGAATTGGAAATCGCCCGGCCAGAGGAAGTGAATTCGAGGTACTACGTTCGCATGCGCGTAGATGATCGACCGGGGGTAATGGCGGAGATAGCTTCTATCCTGGCGTCACGGGAAGTGAGCTTGGCGAGCGTGACTCAGAAAGAGGTAGGCGTAGATGCTGAAAGGGTATCGCTCATTATAACCACCCACATGACCACGGAAAAAGCGATAAAGGAAACGGTCGACGATCTTGGCAATCTGGACAGCGTCCAGGGATCGCCGATGACGATGCCGATTAGAGATTTTGGGGAGTAGAGCGAGGACGCGTGGCTAGAATCGTAAAGAAATTTGGCGGAACCTCGGTGGGTGATGTCGATCGCATCAAGCATGTAGCGGAGCTTATCAGAGCGGATGTTGATAAGGGCCACGAAATCGTAGTCGTGGTGTCGGCTCGCTCGGGTGTCACGAATGAGCTAATCGCTCGGGCTAAGTCTATCAATCCGGATCCTGCCGATAGGGAGATGGATATGCTCTTGGTAGCTGGTGAACAGGAAACCATCGCCCTGACAGCCATGGCATTGCACGCGATCGGAGTGGATGCGGTTTCGATGACGGGAGCGATGGCCGGAATTTTAACAGACCCTTCGCATACGAGAGCGCGAATCGTCAGTATGGATTGCCAGCGACTGGTGGATTGTCTTGAGTCTAAGCAAGTAGTAATTGTTGCTGGCTTTCAAGGGGTCGATTTAGAAGGCCAAATTACTACCTTGGGCAGGGGAGGCTCGGACTTGTCGGCGATCGCTTTGGCGAAAGGGGTTCAAGCAGACCTTTGCCAAATTTACACGGACGTTGACGGGGTCTATACCGCCGATCCCCGTTTGGTTCCCAAAGCCCGGAAACTTAGTGAAATCAGCTATGAGGAGATGCTAGAGCTGGCGAGTTTGGGAACGAAAGTGATGCAGGCCCGCTCTGTTGAATTCTCCAACAAGTTCAATGTGCCCTTTGAGGTAAGATCCAGTTTTAATGATATCCCCGGTACGATAGTGAAAGAAGAAGTTAGCTCCATGGAAGACGTCGTTGTTCGAGGCGTCGCGCTCGATAAGAATCAGGCGAAAGTGACAATAACCAATCTGCCCGACAAGCCGGGTACGGCGGCTACCGTTTTCAATGGTCTGTCCCAGGCTAATGTAGTTGTCGATATGATCGTGCAGAACATTGGTCGGAACGGAGTAGCCAACATGACGTTTACTGTACCCCGAGACGACACCGGTCGAGCGTCGAAGGCCGTCGATTCCATACTGGAATCATTGGGGGGTGGCGAAGTGACTCTCGTTGGCGACATTGCCAAGCTGTCGGTCGTTGGGGTCGGGATGCGAAGCCACTCCGGAGTTGCCGAAAAATTGTTTGCCGCCTTGGGAGACACAAAGGCGAATATCCAGATAATAAGTACATCAGAGATCAAAATTTCAGTCGTGATCGATGAAAAAGACTCCGATCGAGCCCTCCAAGCCGTTCATAAGGCATTCGGGCTCGATGCCGATCAGAAATGCAATTCTTGAGCACAAGGGCGGAAACCGGGCCCCATAGTTTTTCCGAGGCAGTCAAGGTCGGCCTGGCCCCGGATGGAGGGCTTTTTGTGCCGAGCGAACTGCCCGACCTTTCTCAGGAACTTCATACTTGGGCGGGAGAGTCTTACGCGAAAGTATGCTACCGGTTTTTCAAGCGATTCGCGACAGATATTGAAGACGGCGAGCTAGAGTCGCTGATTGCCAATGCGTATACGAAATTTGATGACGCCAAGCTGGCGCCACTTATTGAATTGGATGACCAGATCAGTGTTCTGGAGCTATTTCATGGCCCAACGCTCGCCTTCAAGGACTATGCCCTGCAATTGCTGGGAAGACTTTACGAGAGGCAGGTTGCGATAACGGACAATGCGATCAACGTTTTAGGAGCTACCTCGGGAGATACGGGAGCCGCGGCTATAAATGGGCTTATAGGTCGATCCGGGGTGAATATTTTTATCCTTTACCCGGATGGCCGAATATCCTCGCTGCAAGAACGGCAGATGACTTGCACCGGGGAATCCAATGTCTTCCCGATCGCCGTAGAAGGAAGTTTCGACGACGCTCAACGAGAGCTCAAGGCGGTGTTTGGAGATCGTGAATTTAGCGAGCGCATCAAGCTTTCGGCGGTGAATTCAATCAATTTGGCCCGCATTCTGGCCCAGTGCGTATATTACATTTACGCTTGGCTGCAAATCGGCGAAGCCCGTCGGGAGAAAACGACATTCGTAGTGCCTACTGGAAATTTCGGCAATGTCTTGGCGGGATGGCTGGCTTATAGAATGGGCATGAAGGTGGCGGGCTTTCGTGTAGCGACGAACCAGAACGATATATTGAATCGGTTTTTCAACAAGGGTGAGTATTCAGTTGGCGCGGCGATCCAAAGCTTGGCCCCCTCTATGGATATTCAAGTCGCCTCAAATTTCGAAAGGTTCCTTTATTACGCTCTCGGAAGCGATGGAGATCGCGTTCGCAAGGTAATGGAGAATTTCAAATCGACAGGCATTTTCAAAGTGGACGATCAATCCATTATCAAATCCATGTCGAGTTCGCGAATGGCTGATGAGGAAATTCGGGATAAAATTGAAGCCGTGTATCAAAAATATGGGTATGTGTGTGACCCACATACGGCCTGCGCTTTCAAGGAACTAGACGAGTTTGAACATTGCGTTATCCTGGCTACTGCCCATCCTGCCAAGTTCCCTGAAACGGTGCTGGAAGCAACTGGGCAGGAGGCGATCCACCCGAGCTTGGAAGCGTTAAAAAGCAGGAAAATCGTCAAATACCCATTGCACGCAGACGCTGAAACTATCAAAGCATTCATAGAATCAAAGCAGATCACCCCATAGAAATCGAATTTAGAGATGAGCAAACCGAAGATTCTAGTTTACGACACGACCTTGAGAGACGGCACCCAAGGGGAGGGTATTTCTTTTTCCGTAACCGACAAACTACGAATAGCTAAAAAGTTCGACCAGTTTGGGATAGACTACATTGAAGGTGGCTGGCCTGGGTCGAACCCGCGCGACATGGCGTTTTTCGATGAGGCTAAGAAGCTGGATCTAAAGCATTCGAAGGTCGCTGCCTTCGGTTCCACGCGAAGAGGTAATCTCGACGCGGACGAAGATCCGCAGTTGCAAACATTACTGGAGGCGGAAACGCCTGTAGTGACGATTTTCGGCAAAACCTGGCTTCTGCATGTCGAAGAGGTGCTCCGGGTTCAGCCGGAAGAAAATCTTGCGATGATCGAGGACTCTGTCCGGTTTTTGAAAGAAAATGGTAGAGAAGTTATCTACGATGCCGAGCATTTCTATGATGGGTACGCGGACAATTCGGAATACGCGTTGAAAACGCTAGAGGCAGCGGTTAAGGGCGGAGCGGATTGCTTGGCGTTATGCGATACGAATGGAGGGAAGATGGTCGGCGAACTATCAAGCGTAACTCGAGAAGTCGTCGAACGGTTCCCCGATACGCAGATTGGAGTGCATTGCCACAATGATGCAGGTGTTGGAGTAGCGGTTTCAATCGCTGGAATTGAAGCCGGAGCCACCCATGTTCAAGGAACTTTCAATGGATATGGCGAGCGAGTCGGCAATGCGAATTTGACGACGATCATCCCGAACCTGGATTTGAAGCTCGGTTTCAGCATGAATTGCAGCCCAAACCTAGGGAATTTGCGTGATATTTCCCTGTTCCTCTCCGACTTGGCAAATCAGTCTCACGATAAAAAAGCGCCCTACGTGGGGCTGTCCGCATTTACCCATAAGGGAGGCGCTCATGCGGATGCGACTAAGAAAGTCGGATACAGCTACGAGCACATACAACCAGAAAAAGTCGGGAATAAGCAACGCGTGCTTGTATCCGACATGGCAGGACGTAGCAGCCTATTGATGAAAGCCCAGGAATTGGGAGTGAACATCGATAGAAGCTCTCCTGAAACAAAAGCCATCATTGATAAGCTGAAGGAACTTGAATTCAATGGCTACGAGTACGAATCGGCGGATGCGTCGCTTCGGTTGCTTCTAGACAAATTTACAGGCAAGCATAATCCGCATTTCGAATTCGAGGGTTACCGAGTCATAGTCGAAAAGCGTTCTCCCGACGAGCCGACCACTTCCGAGGCTACGATCAAAGTCAATGTTGATGGGGAACCGCATTATACGGTCGCTGAATCAAGCGGTCCCGTTGGGGCCCTGGACAGCGCTCTAAGACTGGCGTTGGCGAAAACGTATCCAAATCTTAAGAACCTTGAGCTTAAGGATTATAAGGTCCGGATCCTGGCATCCCAATCAGGAGCGAATGCTAAGACCAGAGTGCTGATCGAATCCGCCGATGGGGAAGAGATCTGGGGAACGGTTGGAGCGAGCGACAACATTATCGAAGCCAGCTGGCAAGCAATCAGGGATTCTGTAGAATACAAGCTGCTTCGGGATGGCGGTGAATCCGAGGACTAGCGGAACTGATAGGGTTTGATTGCTTGATAGTGGTCTTAGAGAAGTGGCGCAAGTAGCCGGCAGGTATCTTCCGCTATAGCCTTGAGAAAAGGAGGGTCATCCTGGTGAGTATCATTGAAGGACTCGGAGCTCATTAGTAGTTCGTCTATCCAGTCTTGGATTGCGCGGATATCCTTATCTCCGTATAGGAAAACTCCGAGTTCGTAGTTAACGAAAAGGCTGCGTAGATCTATGTTCGCTGAGCCTGTCATGGCAATCGAATCATCAGCGATTATCGCCTTCCCGTGTAGCATTCCCGCTCTGTAGAGAAGTACTTCCACACCTGATTCAGCCAACTCTCGTAGAAAGTGCTTCCTCGCCAGGTCGGTTACGGGGTGATTGGATTTTTTTGGGATAACAAGTTTCACTTGCTTCCCCGAGCGAGCTTTAACCATCAACGATCTCTGAAGCACCTCATCCGGAATGTAGTACGGAGTTACAATGGTAACGAAATGGTCAGCTTCCTGTATAACGGAAAGGATTTTTTCGTAGAGCGGGTCTCCTCTCGTGTCAGGGCCGCTAGCCATGATCTCGATTTCGCTCGCATCGGGTCCGTCGAATACTGTTGAAGGTGGAATAGTGCGCGGTTTGTCCTGCACTTTCTTGCAGGCAAATCGCCAATCGGCTTCGAAAATTGCCGAAAGTTGGGTTACCGCTGGTCCTTGGATTAGGAGGCTGAGGTCTTGCCATCGTTTGCGGGATCGCGTTGGGCCCATGTATTCTTTTCCGATGTTGCGACCACCGATAATTGCTCGCGAGTGATCGAAAATGGCCAGTTTTCGGTGATTCCTCAGGTTGGCTCGCCCGAATGAGAGAAAAGGGAGAACCGGCATAAAGCGTTCAATCCGACCTCCAGACTTTTCGAGCTCCCGCATATAGAGTGACTTCTTACCCCATGACCCTACCGCGTCTAGAAGCAGCCGCACCTCTACGCCGGACTTTGCTTTTTCGGAAAGCTCTTTCACTACGCGTCGTCCGATCGAATCGTGGCTAAGAATGAAAGTAGTGATTGCGATAGAAGACTTCGCATCGCGAATCTCTTGCAGCAATTCTCGGTAAGCCTGTTCGCCCGTTGCCTGAACTCGTGTTCGGTTGCTGCGCGTCAATACGCCAAACGGAGACGATCGAATTGCTCCCTCCGTTTCAGGCTCGGCGATATCGAGTCGATCCTTTCGTTGGGTTAGGCGACTTATTTTCCTCCCCCCAAAGATCAAGTAGAGAGGGACACCTAGCACGGGAACCCATAGCATGAGCAGCAACCAGGCGACGGTGGCGCTGGGCCGCCGTTTTTCCTTCATGAGTCGGGCGATAATTAGAAACGCCAGCCCGAATCCGAGAGTCGATCCTAGGTAAGGACCGATTAACTCAATCAACCTCCCGACGCTATCCATTGGTCAATTGGTCCGGCCTGAGCTGGACTTTGGCGCAAACGATTCTTTTATCGCTCCGACCTTACTGAAATTGGGGCATTGGCCTCCCACATCAGAGCAGTGCAATTTCCGATTGCCCTCGATTTGCCGTTGTGGGGCGACGGGGTAGGCCAAGGTCATTTCATCCATTCCGATAGCAACATGGCCCTGAGAAAATCCTGTTTCAATGGCTTATTTGTTGGCTGGCGGTTTTACCAGCTGGCAGAAATAGCCTTGCTGACGATGGTTTTGCTAGCCGACTGAACAAGAGGGGCTTCTTGTAGAGGTATCCGGAATGAGCCTCGAAAATGAGATACTCGCCGTCGGATCCTCTAAAGATGAGGCCTCGCTCGTTGTCTATGACATCGTCCAGCTTGAATAAGCGACCGCCCAGGAGCAATCGGGTGTTGGGTCCAGCGGACGTAAACTAAATACTTGGAGCCCATCTACGAAATCCTGTATCTTAAAATCGAACTGGGGTTCTTCTGAAATGACGTCGCCGCTCTCCGCAATTGTATCCTCGCTCTCGGCGTTTTCTGTCGTCGCAGCCGGATCTTCGGGGGGGCTCACTATTTCAGAGCTGGGGCTCTGATCGTCGATTGCTGAAGCTACATCGCCCTCGGATTCATTGTGTTCGCCTTGAGAATCCGCGTCAGCTGCCGGCGCATTCGCGAGAAGATCTTCGTTCTACACAATAATATCGTTCACGGGATTGCTAGTTAAGGAACTCGAAGGAAACGAAGGGCTCTCTGCAGTTTCCTCGGCGGGAGAAGTGGATGTGATTCCGGATAGATAGGCTTTACCAAAATACACGAATGCCCCTCCAAGTCCGAGCAACACCGCGCCAGCGCCGGTCAAACCCAGAAGTATAGATAGACCGGCGCTTTTTTCTGTCGGCTAGGAGACAAGCCGTTGCCCATCGCGTTAGAATCGTAGACGGGGATATCCGCCGCAGTCTCCCTGAGGTTAAGGCTGCGCCGCTGTTGCTCTTTTTTTGAGGGCCTGATTTGTCAAGCTCATTGCTGAAATGCGTTGTCGTTACTAGGGAGGAGAATTCTGCCCATGTTTACAACGGCGGTTAACCCTCTTTAATTAGAGACACTTGCTGCCGAAATTCACATTGACTGGAGGGCCAAGGCGCTCTTCCGGGCGAAATTAGCCGAAATCCAGGGACTTTATCTCCTTCAGGGCCGTTCGCACGTCCTTGACTTTGACAACTTCAGAGCTGCGGATATAGGCTGAAAGCAAGGCTTTGTCACAGATGTTATTGATGATTCTTGGGACGCCCTTCGCTTTCCAGTGAATCCAGCGAATCGACCAGCTTGTGAAAAACGGTATGCCCTGGCCGCCCGCCATTGCGATTCGGTGATGGATATATTGTTCGACCTGATACCTGTTCAAAGGAACGAGCTCCGTGTGGACCAGGATGCGTTGACGGAGTTGTCGGAGTCGGTTTTCGCCCAAAATCTTTTTGAATTCCGGTTGGCCCATCAGGATGATCTGCAGGAGTTTCTGCTTGTCCGTCTCCAGATTCGACAGCAACCGGAGCTGTTCCAGTAGATCGAAAGTGAGATTCTGGGCCTCATCGATGATCAATAGGATGTCCTTCCCTTGTTGGATTCGGTCGAGGAGGACGTCGTTTACTTGTTTAACAAGGCCGCTTCGGCTGCGACTCTTTCCTTCCTCACCGAGCTCCGAAAGAATGGTCTTCAGAAGCTGAGTCTCCGTGATACGGGGATTCAGAATTAGAGCGCTCTCGTATTTATCTTCGTCTATTTCATTTATGAAATGGCGGCATAACGTGGTCTTCCCGCAACCAACTTCGCCGGTCAACACGACGAACCCTTTCTTTTCCGCTATGCCATATTTCAGGTGCTGGAGGGCTTCCTGGTGAGTCGGACTTAGGTAGAGAAAGTTTGGATCCGGAGTAATGTTGAACGGCATCTCCTTGAGACCGTAGAAACTCTGATACATGTGAGTAAAATTCTTTCTAAATTAGGAGCGAGCTGCAATTATATTTTTGCAACTGTGGAATCTTTAAGCGTATTTAGCGATCGTCTTCGAATGAGGTCGGCCCGAATATTGAATGTCGTATGCCTGATCGCATTTCTGGTCATCGCCAGTTTTGCGGGCTCGTACGCGCTGGAAAGATACCGAAAGCTCGAAGTAATTAAAAACTCCGAAGCCAAGGCGGCGGCTAGATTGATGGAGATGCAGGTCGCGACAAGCAGCAAGCGCGAGTCATTAGCGAGACTGAACCACGATCCTGAATACGTTGAGCGGATAATCCGCCAAAAGTTGAACTACGCAAAAACCGGAGAAACCGTTTTCAAGTTCGAATACGAAGCGCCGTAGAAAGTCGAATCAGGGACGAGAACCCTTGTATTTACTTTGCTTCGAAAAATAGGAATTTTATGGATACGAGGGAAGCGTTTGAAATTGGCGGGCAAGGCCATGTGTTCGCCTTTTGGGACGAATTGGATGATCGTGAAAGGACGTCATTGCTCGAACAAGCCGAGGAAATCGATCTGGCTGAATTGGACTCTCTCCTTGCCAATCTCGTCAAAGGCGATGATGTCGAAGCGGAAGTCGACTACAGCGCATTGAGGCCAGCCCCGTATGAGCCCATGCCGGCCGACTTGAATAAAGATCAGAAATGGGCCTCTGCTAAGGAAATTGGAGAAGAGGTGCTCAGCGGTGGTAGAGTAGCCGCGTTTACAGTAGCTGGCGGGCAGGGAACGAGACTAGGATATGATGGCCCCAAGGGGACATTCCCGGTTACCCCTATCGCTAATAAGACGCTTTTCCAGGTATTCGCCGAAAAGATCCGAGCATCGCGCGACCGGTTCGATTGCCAATTGCCTTGGTATATCATGACCAGCCATGCGAACCACGAGGCAACCGAGTCTTTTTTCCGGAAACACGAATTCTTTGATCTTGGCGAGGAGACGGTCAAGTTCTTCAGACAAGGGCGTATGCCAGCCGTGGACTTTGATGGACGCATCCTCATGGAATCGAAAGGGAAGATAGCCATGAGTCCAGATGGTCATGGAGGCGCGTTGAGAGCTCTTGGCAGAAGTGGGGCGCTCGCGGAAATGGTATCCAAAGGGATAGATTTGCTTAGCTACTTTCAAGTGGACAACCCGCACGTGCAGGTTGCCGACCCATACTTCTTGGGCTTCCATATTCAATCCGGGTCAGAGATGTCTAGCAAGATGCTTCCCAAAGCCTACGAAAAAGAGAAGCTTGGGCATTTCTGCTTAAATGGCGATCGTCTTGAGGTTGTTGAATACAGCGATATGCCCGATGAATTGACGTCGAAGCGGGACGAGAGCGGGAAACTGCTATTCATCGCGGGAAGTGTAGCCATTCACGTAGTATCAGTGCCTTTCATACAAAAGGTTGTAGAGGAAGACAGTCTTATTTCGTTGCCTTTTCATAAGGCGGTGAAGAAGATCGCCTGTGTCGATGGCTCGGGAGCGCCTCAGGAGGTGGATGCCCCTAACGGCGTGAAATTCGAGATGTTCGTTTTCGACGCTTTGCCGTTCGCTGAAAATGCGGTTATTGTCGAGACGACAAGGCTGGGAGATTTCAGTCCTGTGAAAAACGCGAAAGGGGTGGATTCCGCGTATAGTTGCCGAAAAGACCAGCAAAAGCTATTTGCCAGCTGGCTCGCTCATGAAGGGGTTGGACTTGAGTTAGACGACGATGGAATTCCTGTAAATAAGATCGAAATATCTCCACTATTCGGATACGACCAAGACAGTTTTAGCGAATCATGGAAGGCTCGGAAGCCCTTTGTCGATTTTTCCAAAGACGTGTATATCGCTTGATAGCGGCTTATCGTTGGATGTTAGTGATGTCGTGAGCTCCAGGTTTGGTTTTTAGCGTGATTCCGCTCAGCTTTTTATTTCCGTTTAACGCAATCCTCACTTTCGTTTCTTGCCACGATTGACGGTCGAGGGAGAATGAAGTTCGCGGTTAAGATTTTCTTATCGGCGTGAACGATGAATCTGCCGATTCCAGATGGTGTCAGATAGTGCAAAAGCGTTGATTGTAGAGTCCGATTCGACCCGGGCTCGACGCCTTGCTGCTCTCCTGGAGGCGATGGATGCTATCGAACTCCAATGCTATGTTGTTCACTCGTTGGCTATAGCTCGAAAACGAATGGCCGAGGTTCCAATGGATATTGTTCTCACCGGTCTTGAGATGATAGATTCGAGGGGCCTGGATTCACTTGTGGCGATGAATTCCTCTCGTCCGGAAATTCCGGTTGTAGCATTAGTCGAGGGATCCGAGCCGGATATCGTTTTGGACGCGGCCAGAAGTCTCTCAGACGATTGCCTTTATTGGTGCGAATTAGACAAGGAGGCCGTCCAGGAATCCGTGTTTTACGCTTTGGAGCGAAAAGATATGCTTCGGCATATAAGAAATAGCCATAGTAGTGATACGAATACGGACTATCAACGGGTTCTAGATAAAATCCGGGACGCTATTTTCGTAGTGAGTCGATCGGATGGGGCCTTATTGTATTCCAATTCTCGAGCCAAGGAATGGTTTGGCGCTAATATTGGAGAGGCGTTGGAAGATGTACTTGAGTATGGTTTGCTCGAGTCGGAGGAGGTGGAGATGGAGATTTCGACCCGCTACCCGTCCGTACCGAGATTGACCTTGCGTTCGGAGTCTCTCGGCTGGGGGAGAAGCGATGCTTGTCTGATTTCCATGCGGGAAATTTCCAAGCAAAAGCGGGCAGAAGACGCTTTTCTGATTTCCCAACGCAAATTGGAGCTGATCCAAAGAGGAGCGGGCTATTGGATTTGGAATCCTTCCTCAAAGGAATTGTGGCTCTCAAATTCGATATCGACAAGCTTGAGGTATGGGTATGCTGGAGCGACTGATACCAGGACTGGATTGCCACTTGAGAACCTGGTCCACCCGGAGGACAAAGAGAAAGCGGAATCGTTTTTTGGCGGTTTGATAACCCGGTTCTCTTCCGAGAAAGAATCGAGTTTCAGGATACGATGCACTGACGACTTGTTTGTGGGGGTGATCGTCAGAGGGGGAACTGAATTGAAGACCGTTGAGAGCGGAGTGTACCTAGGTGCGATTCTTCGGGCTGATGAAAAGCGTGAGGCTTATCTGGAGTCCGAAGTTTTCGAAGCTCCTGTGGAAGCGGACCAAGAAGTTGGTAAATGCGAGCCGTTTGAGAGGGCGGGCTCAAAGAAGATCGCCCTGATAGTCGATGACGAAGAAGTTTTGCGAAAGGCTCTGCAGACAATTCTCGTTTCTTACGGCTACGAAACCGTGCTAGCCGAAGATGGGGTTGAGGGAATACGCGAATACGAACGGAATGCCGAAAATATCGAAGTGGTGATTCTGGATGTCAATATGCCGAGAGTGGATGGGGGAAAGGTATTCGAGCGTATTCGATCTGATGGGAACTGTATCCCGATTATTATGACAAGCGGGAATGACGACCGCCAAGCCTTGCCGTTTAAGGATGGCGACAAGGAGAATTGCGATTTCTTGCTTAAGCCATTCGGGTTGGATGAGGTCAAACAAGTCCTGGACCGCTTTTTCAAGGAAGCGGATAGATTGAGTCGCCTCTAGGAATAGCTCTCGTACTAGCTGGTTAAATGAACATCAATGCTGGCTGCTCGATAATTTTCTTAATCGCCTGCAGGAATTGAGCTCCGACGACCCCATCGACGACACGATGATCGCAGCTCAATCCGACGTTCATTATTTGGGCTGCTTCTATACTTCCGTTGTCTCGGACGACAGGCCTAGTGATGGTGGTGCCAACTGAAAGGATGCCTGCATTGGGAGTATTGATAATACCATAGAATCCTTTAACCCCGAACATACCCAGATTAGTAACTGTGAATGTGCTATTCGCCATTTCGTTAGGCGATAGCTTTTTAGAACGAGCTTTGCCTATCAATTCTTTAGCTTCGCAAGCGATGGCTGTAATCGACTTGGCATCCGCGCTTCGAATCACGGGCGTCAGGAGCCCGTCCTCGATGGCAACCCCGAAAGCAATGTCGACTGTAGGGTGCTGGCGTATAGTTTTGCCCTCCCAGGATCGATTCATGGCCGGTACGCGACGCAATGCCTCTGTAGCGGCTTTCAAGACGAAATCGTTTACGGAGATCTTAAGACCGGCCTGGTCGGAAGATGGGTCAGCGAGTTCGCTGTTCAACTGCTTTCTCAGTTCGAGTAGAGGGCCAACTTCGATCTCCGATTCCAAGTAGAAGTGGGGGGCGTTGTTCTTACTTTCCTGTAGTCGCATGGCGATTACAGACCTCATTTGGGAAACAGGGATATCCTCCGCTGGGGCTATACCAGGGTTCGTCGCCCGGACTACGCTTGTTGTAGCGCCGCTGCTTGGAGTGGACCCGATGCCTAGCACGTCCTTTTTCACGATTCGACCGTTGGGCCCGGTTCCGGTAATCGTACTCAGATCGATACGCTTTTGCTCGGCCAGTTTTCTGGCTAATGGTGAAGCTTTGATCCTGCTCGAATCCGTATTGGAGATAGCCGCGTCTGAAACTAAATTCTCGATCGCGTCAGGTTCCTTTTCAGGTATTGACTCATCGCTATTCGCTTCCTCTTTGGAATCCGTACTGGGAATAGTGGTTTCCGCGGGTCCTTTGGAATCAGTCGCTTCGTATGTCTCGCCCTCTTCGCCGATAGCGGCGATAGGCGATCCGACCGGGATTTGCGATCCAGTGGAGGCGATTTGCTTAATTAGGATACCGTCTTCGAACGCTTCCAACTCCATTGTGGCCTTATCAGTTTCGATCTCGGCGATTACGTCACCCGACTCGATTTGGTCACCTTCATTCTTCAGCCATGTCGCGACAGTGCCCTCGGTCATGGTGTCGCTCAGTTTGGGCATGTCTATTATCGTCGCCATAGTCTCTGGTATGATCGTTGGTTAGCTGATGGGGAAAGGATCGGCAATCAGCAAATTTCCAAAGCCTTTTCTACTACTACGTCAGCTTTTGGCAGCTGCTTACTCTCTAGAGGTGGACTGTAGATTGCAGGGGCATCTAGAGCAGAAACCCGTTGAATCGGAGCATCGAGATAGTCAAAGGCTTGGCTTTGAATCGTGTGGGAGACCTGAGCGCCAACGCCGCAAAACGGTTTGTTCTCCTCAACGAGAACTGCGCGATTCGTCTTTCTGACGGAATTGACAATGGTCTCTTCGTCCAACGGCCGAATCGATCTCAGGTCAACGACTTCCGCTTTAATTCCGTGCTCGGAGCTGAGGATTCCTGCCGCTTCCAGACAGACAAGAACCGAAGGTCCATGGGCGATTAGAGATAGGTCGGAGCCTTCCCGTTTTATATCCGCTTTCCCCAATGGCACTACATAGTCGTCTTCCGGCACCTCGCCTTTATCGTTGTACATGATGGTGCTCTCCATCACATAAACAGGATCGTTGTCCCTGATGGCCGATTTTAGCAACCCCTTTGCATCGTATGGAGAAGATGGGCACACGACTTTTAGGCCGGGCGTGTTGGCAATAAAATTTTCTGGAGTGTGGGAATGCGTGGCTCCCACGCCCGTGCCGCCATTGGCGGGACCTCGGATGACGATTGGCACATTAATGAGCCCTCCGGACATGTAGCGTACGCTGGCCGCGTTGTTGATAATCTGGTCCCAGGCTACGTAGGCGAAGCTCCAGAACATCAACTCCATAACCGGTCGGATCCCCAGCATTGAAGCTCCGATTCCCATTCCGATAAAGCCGGCCTCACTTATAGGAGCGTCGACGATACGCTTGGGACCGAACTTTTTGAGGAGGCCTTCGGTTACTTTGTAGGCCCCGTTGT
>Ga0208624_1000077_pt1 | contig 53813 bp, 48 predicted proteins | sample Knorr_S23_td_DCM_FD_185607 | JGI IMG/M metagenome (GOLD analysis project Ga0208624, IMG submission 185607) | Marine microbial communities from Southern Atlantic Ocean transect - Knorr_S23_td_DCM_ad_71m_LV_A (SPAdes) (version 2) | ecosystem: Environmental > Aquatic > Marine > Oceanic | place... | reverse complement strand
GTCTTCGTTGCTGTTTTCTTAGCAGCAGTCTTCGTTGCTGTTTTCTTAGCAGCAGTCTTCGTTGCTGTTTTCTTAGCAGTAGTCTTAGTTGCTGTTTTCTTAGCAGTAGTCTTAGTTGCTGTTTTCTTAGCAGTAGTCTTCGTTGCTGTTTTCTTAGCAGTAGTCTTAGTTGCTGTTTTCTTAGTCGTTGATTTTTTTGTAGAAGAGGATTTTTTTGTTAAGTCATCCTCTTTTATAGTTTTAGGCATGGTACTTTAAATTGTATTCTGTACTTTACTAGGATTAAGGGAAGGCACAGAAGAAATTAATTACATTAAGCCTTTCAGTTCCTAATATCCCACTAAAAGGCAAGCGAATTTAACATCAATTTGGGTTTAATACAAATAATTGACTAATATTTATTTTTGAACTCTGCATCAATAATGTCAATGATCTGACCAACAACTTCATTTACATCTAAATGATCCGAGTCTATTAGTATTGAATCTTTACATCTAATTAGTGGAGAAAACTTTCTATTAATATCATTCTCATCACGCTTCAAAAGGTCTTTTTTTACATCCTCCAATTTTAAATCTTTTTCACTTAATTTTAATTCATTCCAACGTCTAAATGATCTCACATCTAAAGATGCATCCAAAAAAAACTTGAAATCAGCATTTGGAAAAACAACTGAGCCAATGTCTCTCCCATCCATAACTACTGATTTATTTTTACTTATATCTTTTTGAATTTTTAAAACATATTTTCTAATCTCATTTTTTTCAGCAATCAAGCTAACATTATTTGAAATTTCAAATGTTCTGATTTCATTGTCTACAGAGACATCATCTATTTTAATAATATTTTGATTATTCGAATTAAATGAAAAGGAAATTGAGCAATTATTTAATAAATCAATCAATGAAACAACATCAATCGATTGAGTATTGACTAGATTATTTTTTAAAGCAAGATATGTTATCGCCCTATATATTGAGCCTGAATCAATGTAAGTCAAATTAAAATGTTTTGCTACTAATTTAGCTATTGTGCTTTTACCAGATGAGGAAGGTCCATCAATAGCTACTATAACCTTTTTTTTCAAAAGAAAGTTTTTTCAAAATTACAATTTTTTATAATTAGATACTTTTTGATTTAATAATGCTGTTTCTAAAACCTGATCAATAGTATCAACATAATGGAATTCCAAACCTTTTAAATATTTTTTGTCAATTTCTAAAATATTTTTTTTGTTGTCGCCAGGTAAAATTATTGTATTTACTCTAGCTCGCTTGGCTGCTAATATTTTTTCTTTAATTCCTCCAACAGCTAAAATTTTGCCTCTTAAAGTTATTTCACCAGTCATTGCCAGTTTGTTTTTGACCTTTCTCTGAGTAAATAGAGAAACTAGTGATGTTACCATGGTAACACCTGCACTTGGTCCATCCTTTGGAGTTGAACCCTCGGGAACATGCAAATGATAATTATAATTTTTGAAAATATTTTTGTCAATATTTAGAATTTCAGCGTTTGACTTAATATATTCTAGCGCAATTGTAGCAGATTCCTTCATTACTTTACCAAGATTTCCTGTCAAAGTAAGATTTCCTTTTCCACTAGAAATAGTTGATTCAACAAATAAAATTTCACCACCATACTGTGTCCACGCTAAACCAGTAACAACACCAGCAATATAATTATTCTCATAAATTCTTGGATTAATTGATACACCTAAAATATCTTTAATTTTTTCAGGTTTAATGATTTCAGGATAATTTTCTTTTTTTACTACAGATTTAGCAATCCACCTACATAATTTGGCAATACTTTTATCAAGCTTTCTAACTCCTGACTCACGGGTATAACCTTCAATAATTCTTTTTAGTGCTAAATCAGATATTTTAAATTTATATTTTTCTAATCCATGATTTGATATTTGTTTTCTAACAAGATGTTTTTTAGCAATCTCAACTTTTTCTTCAATACTGTATCCTGAAATATTTATAATTTCCATTCTATCCAAAAGTGCAGGTTGAATATTGGATAAATTATTTGCTGTAGCTATGAACAAAACTTTAGATAAATCAAACCCAAGTTCTAAAAAATTATCATAAAATGAATTGTTTTGCTCAGGATCAAGTACTTCAAGCATAGCAGAAGACGGATCACCTTGATTACCAATAGATAATTTATCAATTTCATCTAAAACAAAGACTGGATTTGATGATTTTACTCTCTTTAAATTCTGTATAATTCTACCTGGCATTGCTCCAATGTAAGTTTTTCTGTGACCTCTAATTTCAGCTTCATCCCTGAGACCACCTAACGAAATTCTGACATATTCCCTTCCTAGAGATTCTGCTATAGATTTACCTAGAGAAGTTTTACCAACACCAGGTGGACCATAAAAGCATAAAATAGGAGAATTCATATCTCCTCTTAGTTTCATTACAGCAATTTGTTCAATTATTCTTTTTTTGACATCATTTAGACCATAATGGTCTCTATTCAAAATTTTTAATGCATTTTGTAAACTAAAATTATCTTTTGAATATTCATTCCATGGAAGATCTAAAATCAAATCCAAGTAATTTCTTTGAATTGAATATTCGGCTGCCTGAATATTCATTCTTTGTAATTTTAGCAATTCTTTGTTAAAATGCTCCTCAATATTTTTGTTCCATTTTTTTGTTTTTGACTTAATTTTCATATCATCAATATCTTTGTGATTTGATGAACCTCCAAGTTCCTCTTGAATAGTTTTTAATTGTTGATTTAAGAAATACTCTCTCTGTTGTTGATCTAAGTCATTTCTTACTTTGGATTGAATATCATTTTTAAGTGAAAGTTTCTGAAACTCAATATCCATAAACTTAAGACATCTCAAAGCTCGTTTTTGTAGATCATCAATTGATAAAATTTTAAATTTTTCATTTACACTTATGTTCATGTTAGATGAAACAAAATTTACTAGAAAAGAATTGCTATGGATATTTTTAATAGCAAAGGAAGCTTCACTTGGTATACTAGGATTTTCATCTATGATTTTTAATGCTAAATCCTTGATGGAATCAATTGTTGCTATAAATTTTTTATTATCGACAGATGGATTTATCTCTTTTAATTCACTGATAGAACATGTAAGAAATGGCTTTTTAGAAACAACCTTTTCAATTTTAAACCTTTTTTTTCCCTGTATGATTATAGTTAGATTTCCATCTGGCATTTGCAAAACTCTAAGAATTTTTGCGACCGTACCAATTTTATTAATATCTCCAATAGAAGGATCAGAAACATTCGAATCTTTCTGAGATACTACTCCAATCAGTTTATCTTTTGAATTAGCATACTTGATTAATTTTACAGACTTATCTCTTGTTGCAGAAATTGGTATAACAACCCCTGGAAATAACACTGCATTTCTTAAAGGGAGAATAGGAATACTCTTTGGCAAAATTTCCTTTGATATTGCCTCCTCATCGTCAGATGTCATTAGTGGTATTAATTCTGATTCTTCATCCACTGGTCCGAAGCTTTTATTAAAATCAAAAAAGTTACTCATAATTATGTCAATCTGTCAGTAAAACAAGATTTTTCAAACTGACATAGTATATTTTCAACATTCATGCCATTAATTTTGATAAGTATTTAGATGTTTTTCATTTTAATCCCTCTCAATAACAGAGCTCCAAGAATAAATACTATTGCAAAAATCATAATCGAATTTCTAATACTTCCTGTGAGTTGATCAACAACACCTGACATGAAAGTTCCTAAAACAACACTTACAATCATTGACATTTGGTAAAATGAAAAATAAGAACACGTATTTTCAGTATCAGGTATTAATTTAGAATATGTTGATCTTGATAATGCTTGGGTCCCACCCATAACCATTCCAACAAAACCAGCGATTATATAAAATTCAATTGGGTATTTTACAAAATAAGCGACAAGACATAGAATAAACCATATTAAGTTTAATATTATTAGAGTTCTAATGTTTCCAATTTTTTCAGAAACTCTTGCTGTTAACCAAGCACCAAAAATTGCAATTAATTGTATTATAAGCATACTAAGTATTAGGCCAAGAAATTTTTCATTTTCACCCCACAATATTTCTTGTTCTCCAAAATATGTTGCAATTAAGATTATTGTTTGTAAGGCACAGCTAAAAGTAAAAAAAGCAATAAGAAACTTTTTAACTGAAATATCTTTAATCAGAATTTTCCAAACTTCTTTGAGCTCAAGAAATCCACTAAAAATTACTGAATTCTTTAAAACGTCTTTTTTATTAACATCGTTTAAATTCTGAGGTAAATAGAGGAAAGTGTACTGACTGAAACCAGCCCACCACAATCCAACTAAAAGAAATGAAATTCTCATTGCTTGAATTGAACCTTCACCATTTGAATTGGACAACCCAAAAAATTCGGGAAACATAATCATAATTAGATTAAAAACTAGTAAAAGTACACTACCAACGTAACCATATGAAAATCCTAATGCACTTATTCGATCTTGTTGTTTTGGAAAAGCAATATCAGGAAGATAAGAATTATAAAATACTAAACTAGCCCAAAAACTAAATAAGGCTAAAAAATAAAAACTTAAACCAATATAGATATTCTCAAGATCAAAAAAATACAATCCAACACATGAAGCACTACCTAGATAACAAAAAAACTTCATAAAATTTTTTTTATTACCTAAGAAATCTGCTATTCCTGAAAGAATGGGTATTAGAAAAGCCAAAAGAAGAAAAACCAGAGATGTAATGTGTTGAATTAATGCTGTGTTTTTGTAATTAATTCCTAGAAAGTCAATGTAATCACTTTCAACAAAAAGTTCACCGTAGAAGATTGGAAATACGGCAGTTCCTATTACCAAAGGGTAAACTGAATTTGCCCAATCGTAAAAAGCCCATGCTCTCAAAATTTTTTTATCACCTTTCTTGTAAATTCTTTTGTTCATTGAGGATTAAAAATTGAAAATATGAATTACTTTTGCACTTAGTAATATACAAATGAAATTTTATAAAGCTTATTTTTTGTTATTTATTTTATTACTAGGATTTCAAAACAGTTTTAGCCAAGCTCAATATGAAGTTGTTAAATCCGACGCTGAATGGAAGAGCCAACTTGACGAGCTTTCATATTTAGTTCTCAGAAAAGCTTATACTGAGCGCCCATATACTGGAAGATATGATAATTTTTATGAAAAAGGAACCTATCATTGTGCTGGCTGCGATGAACCTCTTTACAAGTCTGACCATAAATATAATTCCTACTGTGGATGGCCAAGCTTTGATAGAGAAATTAAAGATAAATTAGAATATGATGTTGATTATAAATTGGGATATCCTAGAACTGAAATAAAGTGTAAAAAATGTGGTGGACATTTGGGACATGTTTTTAATGATGGTCCCAAAGAAACAACTGGTATACGTCACTGTGTTAACTCTGTTGCATTAGTATTTAAAAAATCATGAAAAACAAAAACGATAAGTATTGGTCAACTAAACTAGATAAATTTAGTTATAAAATATTAAGGGAAGCTGGTACAGAAATGCCTTTCTCAGGTAAATATAATATGCATTTTGAAAATGGTTTTTACAAATGCAAAGGATGTGGAAATAAATTATTTGAGAGTAATTCTAAATTTGATAGTGGATGTGGATGGCCAAGTTTTGATAAATCAATTAAAGGTTCAATTGAATACAGAGATGATCACTCATTACAAAGAAAAAGAATTGAAATAGTTTGTTCTAATTGTGAGGGACATTTAGGTCATGTTTTTAATGATGGACCAACTGAAACAGGAATGAGATATTGCGTAAATTCAGCAAGTTTAAATTTTAAAGAAAAATAATAATGGAAAATTTTGATGTAGTTATTTTAGGTAGTGGCCCAGGTGGATATGTTACTGCAATTAGATCCTCACAGTTAGGTTTTAAAACTGCCATTATCGAAAAAGAAAGTTTGGGTGGTATATGTTTAAATTGGGGCTGTATTCCTACAAAAGCTCTTCTTAAATCAGCAGAAGTATTTGAATATTTAAATCACGCTGAAAGTTATGGCATCGAAGTTGAAAATTTTTCTAAAAATTTTGAAAAGGTGATTAAAAGAAGTAGAGATGTTGCCAATACTATGAGTAAAGGTGTTAATTTTTTAATGAAAAAAAATAAAATTAAAGTTTTTACTGGTTTTGGTAAAATTAACTCTGATAAAACGATTTCAATTAAAAGTGAGAAGGAAGAATCAAAAATTTCTGCAACTAATATTATAATTGCAACTGGAGCAAGATCACGAGATATAGATTCTCTTCCAAAAGATGGTGAAAAAATTATTGGATATAGAAAAGCAATGGTTTTAGAAAAACAACCGAAGGAAATGATTATCGTTGGGTCTGGTGCGATTGGAGTTGAGTTCGCATATTTTTATAATTCTATGGGAACCAAAGTTACTTTAGTTGAGTATGAAAAAAATATTGCTCCCATTGAGGATAAAGATATATCTAAAGAATTATCAAAAATTTTAAAGAAATCTGGAATCCAAATATTAAACTCATCAAAAGTTGTTGATTCTAAAATAATTGGTGATAAAGTTGAAGTAACGATTGAATCCAACAACAAAAAATCTACTTTAAATGGTGATGTTGTTTTAAGCGCAGTCGGCATAAAGTCAAACATTGAAAATATTGGTCTTGAAGAAATTGGAATTGAAGTTGATAATGATAAGATAAAAGTTGATGAATTTTATTCAACTAATATAGAAAACATATACGCAATAGGTGATATCGTAGATGGACCTGCATTAGCACATGTAGCCTCTGCAGAAGGAATTACATGTATTGAAAAAATAAAAGGTTTAAATCCAAATCCTATTGATTATAATAATATCCCTGGCTGTACATATTGTAAGCCTGAGGTTGCATCTGTTGGATATACGGAGGAAAAAGCTATTGCTGAAGGTTATGATGTAAAAGTTGGTAAATTTCCATTTAGTGCATCCGGAAAAGCTCAAGCTTCAGGTCAACCAAATGGATTTGTAAAAGTCATTTTTGATTCAAAATATGGAGAATGGTTAGGATGTCACATGATTGGATCTAATGTTACTGAAATGATCTCCGAAGCTGTAGTTGGTAGAAAACTTGAAACAACAGGTCATGAAATTTTAAAAGCTATTCACCCACACCCGACACTAAGTGAAGCTGTAATGGAAGCAGTTGCTGATGCGTTTGATGAAGTAATTCATCTTTAGTCTTTTAGTAAACTTAATATTGCCAAGTCATAGCTATACAATCCAAATCCCTGAATAATTCCTTGAGCATGAGGGCTTATAAATGATTTTTTTCTAAAGTCCTCCCTTGATTTTGTATTTGAAATGTGCACTTCAATGACAGGGGTCTTAATACCTCTTACTGCATCAGAAATTCCAACTGATGTATGTGTGTATGCTGCAGCATTCAGTATAATGCCATCAAAACTAAAACCGACATCTTGGATTTTATTAATTAATTCTCCTTCTACGTTTGACTGATAATAATGTAACTCTACATTTTCAAACTTTGATTTTAGTTCTTTAAAGTAATCATTAAAGGATATATCACCATATATATCCTTCTCCCTTATTCCAAGTAAATTTAAATTTGGACCATTAATTATTTGTATTTTCATAATACTTAAATCACCATAAAAGTATTTAATTAATATGAAATGGGATACATCATCTAAAGAATTTGAAAATTTTTTAAAATTTGAAAGAAATTTATCTGACAATACTATTTCCAGCTATATTTCAGATTTAAATAAATTAATTAATTATTTGGTTGATAAAAAAATCAGTGTAAAACCGAATAATATTCAAACAGCTGATTTAAGAAATTTTTTATATGAACAATCAAAGAAAATAAAATCTAGAAGTCAATCAAGATTAATATCTAGTTTAAATGTATTTTTTAATTTTTTAATAATTGAAAACCTTTTAACTGAGAATCCGATTGAAAGAATTGAACATCCAAAAATAGGTTTTAAAATCCCAACAACTGTAAGTACAAGTGAAGTTGATCTTTTAATAAAAGCTGCAAGTAAAAATCAAAATAATGGCACAAGAAACGAGGCTATTATTGAAGTTCTTTATAGTTGTGGATTGAGGGTGTCTGAACTCATTAATTTAAAAATTTCAGATTTATTTTTTGATGATAACTTAATAAAAATTTTAGGTAAAGGCAACAAAGAAAGATTTGTTCCCATTAGTAAAACAGCTAAAAATCTGATTTTAAATTATATTAATTCTAAAAGAGATTTAATAAAAGTTAAAAAAGGTGAGCAGGATATTCTCTTTTTAAATAATAGAGGGTCTAAACTAACAAGAGTGATGATATATACAATTTTGAATAATCTTGCAATTGAAATTGGTTTAAAAAAGAAAATTAGTCCTCATGTGTTAAGACACTCTTTTGCAACTCATCTAATTGAGAATGGAGCAAATATAATTAGTATTCAAAAAATGATGGGGCATGAAAACATAGTTACAACTGAGAAATATTTACACGTTAGGAAAAAACATCTATTCGATTCTGTGCTTAAATTTCATCCCAGAATCTAAGCTATTGAAAATTTAAAACCTTTCCCATGTATATTTTCAATCTTAATACTGGAATCTTTATTAAGATATTTACGAATTTTAGTTACATAAACATCCATACTTCTAGATGTAAAGTAGTTATCATCATTCCATATTTTAATCAATGCCTCTTCTCTACTGGTTAGATCATTAATATTATTCAAGAGTAATGTTAACAATTTACCCTCTTTAGGTGAAAGTTTAATAGGTTTATCATTTTTGTAACTAAGCTCTCTGAACTTTGAGTTGTATTTATATGATGAAAATGTATATTCAAGTTTATCTTCATTATTTTTACCTGAAGATAATTTTCTTTTAAAAATAGATTTAATTTTCAATAATAATATCTCAGAGTCAAAAGGTTTGATTAAATAATCATCAGCACCAATTTTGAATCCTTTAATAACATCCTCTTTAAGTGATTTTGCTGTAAGAAAAATTAAAGGAATTTCTTCATTTAGTAATCTAATATCAGTAGCTAATGAAAATCCATCTTTAAATGGCATCATTACATCCAGAATACATAAATCATAGCTAGTTTTTTTAAATTTTTCTAATCCCTCTATTCCATTTTTTGCAAGTGATACATCATATGAATGAAGTTTTAAATAATCTTTTAAAATTGAACCAAAATTTGGGTCATCCTCAACTATTAATATTTTTTTCTTTTCAGCCATTTTTAAATATCAAAAATAATCTTAAAACTAGATCCAACACCTAATTCACTTTTTACAGAAATTGTACCATTATGTAAATCAATAATTTTTTTTACGAAAGACAAGCCAAGACCATGCCCCTTAACATTATGAATATTTCCTTGTGGGATTCTATAAAACTTATCAAATATTTTTGATTTAACTTTATTTGACATTCCCATACCCTTATCACTTAAAACAACTTCTAATTTTTTATTATAATTTCTTGTTTTAATATAGATTTCTGGATTGTTGTTTGAGTACTTGATTGAGTTTTCTAAAAGATTAACAAAAACTTTGGTAAGTTCCTCAAATGACATTTTAAATATTGAATTTTCAGCCTTTAAATCAAGATTAATTTTACCATTATTGGTATTTAGTAATAGTGATATTCTATCATTAGCTTCATGAATAACTGAATGAATATCAATATTGTTTTTAATTAATGATATTTTACTATTGTCTAGTTGAGAAATTTTTAAAACATTTTCAACTTGCTTATTCATTCTTTTATTTTCTTCATCAATCACACCTAAATATCGATTTGTCATTTTTTTATCTAATTTAATTTTATCAGTCTTAATAGCATTTAATGCTAGATCAATTGTTGCAATTGGAGTTTTAAATTCATGAGTCATGTTGTTAATAAAATCTGTTTTCATTTCTGATATATTTTTCTGCTTTATTGAATTTAAAACAGTAAAATAAAAAGATAAAATTATTACCAATGTGAATAAAACTGAAAGTATAATCAAATAGGAAATTGATGACCTCAAATAATGAGTTCTATTAGGAAAACCAACTACTAATGAATATTCACTAACTCCATCTTTATCATCAAACAAAGGCATGCTATATTTATCTAATCCTTCTAAATTTGTATATCTATCAGATCCAACCTTTGTAGCTAAACTTCCATTAAAAACTCTGTAATCAAAATCTAAATCTAAATCACGCTCACCAAATTCTTTTTGAAGTAATAATTCAATTTCTATATTATTTACTCTTTTGTGTATTGGTTTTAAATTTGCTAGCTCGCTAAAAATTGATGAATATTTAGCTTGATCCATCAAAGTCATTTTTTCTACTCTTTGTAATCTCTCGATAGAGCTCATATTCTGTATTTCTCTATCAAAAGCATCGTCGATGATTGTAGTGTTTTTTACTTTTGTATAGTCTAAAATTGAGGTTGTATCTTTACTTACTGGCTCAATTAAACTTGAAGTTATATTGTAGTCTTCCTCCAAAATTCCTTGTGAATAAACATATGTTTTGTTAGTGTTTTGATTTCTATCTATGTATTGAAATACAGAGGTTAATTGGGCCTGTTTTGGATTTCCTATGCTATCGATTAATTTTTGATACACAGCAAGATAATCACTCATTTCTCTCTTTTTTATATCTTCTACTACCGTTTTTAGCGCTTGGTTTACATTAAGTGAAAATTGCCTTTCTTTAGTATCAATTGTTGTTTTAATCCAAAAACTTTGTACGAGAATTATTCCTATTAAAGAGGCTGTCATCAAAAAAATTAATAATGAAAAGCTAATTTTTTTCATACCTAGATATTAAATCAATAATCAATTGTTTTACAATTTTTTCAGTTTCTAATTTATCAATATTATTAATTACAATATCTGCCAAACCTATTTTTTTTGAGTCTTTCCATTGAGAATTTATTCTTTTTAAAACATCCAGTTCACTTATTTTATCTCTAAAAACAACCCTATTTATTCTCTCTTTGATAGGAGCTTTTACTAATATGTTATAATTAGTTTGTAAATAAATTCCAGTTTCAAATAAAATTGCAGACTCGATTATAATTATTTTGTTTAAGTTGCTCGATTTAAATTTTTCGAATTTATGTAAGACCTTAGGATGTACGATTTTATTTAATTCATTTAATTTCCTTTTATCATTAAAAATGACATCAGAAATATATTTTGTTTGTATTATTCCATCTTTATAAGATTTTTCACCTATTTTGTTTTTTACAAAATCGATAACTTCTGAATTTTCTACCAAAATCTGCTTAGCACATAAATCTGAATTAAATACTACAAAAGCTTCACTTGAATTAAACATTCTTGAAATAAATGTTTTTCCAGAACCTATTCCACCTGTTATTCCAATTAAAGACATGAAACAGAGGGTTTAATTGTTTTTTGAAACGATGTCAACAATTTCTTGACTGACTCCAACATTGCTAAAACCACCATCATGATACAAGTTCTGAAGTGTTACTTTTTTTGTAAGATCAGAGAATAGAGTAACAGTATAATCTGCGCATTCATCTGCATTTGCATTTCCAAGTGGAGACATTTTTTCCGCGTAAGTGATAAATCCATCAAATCCTTTAACACCTTTTCCTGCTGTAGTTGGTGTTGGAGATTGACTAATTGTATTAACCCTAACTTTTTTGTTTTTACCAAAAAAATATCCAAAGCTTCTAGCAACTGACTCTAAATATGCCTTATTATCAGCCATATCATTATAATTAGGGAAAACTCTTTGCGCTGCAACGTAAGATAGTGCAACAATACTTCCCCACTCATTCATAGCATCTTTGTTATATAATACTTGAAGTAACTTATGAAATGAAACTGCAGACACATCCCAACCTTTAGTTAGCCAGTCATGATTTAGATCAGTGTAAACCTTTCCTTTTCTTACATTGACTGACATTCCAATGGAATGGAGTACAAAATCAATCTTTGCATCAAAGTGTGCAAGTGATTTATCAATTAAATTTTCTAAATCTTCATTATTTGTTGCATCAGCAGGAATTACGGGTGAATTAGTTTTTTCAGCTAACTCATTTAATTTACCCATTCTTATAGCAACAGGAGCATTTGTCAAAACAAATTTTCCACCTTGAGACATAATTTTCTCAGCTGTTTTCCATGCAATTGAATTTTCATCTAATGCTCCGAAAATAATTCCATTTTTATTTTTTAAAAGATTATTACTCATTTTTATTAAATATAGTGTTATTTAAGTAACTCAGAAGCTTGATTAATAGCAGATTCGGTTACATTTTCACCAGAAATCATTAATGCAATTTCTTCAACTCTTTCTGAATTATCTAATTTATTGATATTTGTGACAACTTTATTATTAATACTTGATTTAAAAACTTTATAATGATGATCAGCTTTGGATGCAACCTGAGCAAGATGAGTGATTGATAATATTTGAATTTTCTTTCCCATAACCTTCATCATTCCACCAATTGAATTTGCTATTTCACCAGATGTTCCTGAATCAATCTCATCAAAAACTAAGGTTGGTAAATTTACTTTTTTTGCTAGAATAGATTTTAAAGCGAATAAAATTCTTGATTTTTCACCACCGGAGGCAACTTTAGACAAATTAAGTGCTTTTGAATTATTATTAGATGAAAATAAAACCTGAAGATTATTGATTCCATTTTCGTTAAAATCAACGGTTTCGTTTAAATTAAATATAACTTTGGAATTTTTTAGTGCAAGCTTTTCAAATGCTATCATTATTTCTGATTGAATCATCTTAATCGAAGCAATTCTTTTAGTGCTGATAGTTTTTGATAATTCAAGCATTTTAATTTTTAAATCATTTAAATTTTTATTTAAAGAATTTATTTTTTCATCAAATTTTGATGAATCATCTATAAAAACTTTTAATTCATTTTTCTTATCTATTAACTCCTTGATAGAACTTAAACCGTGTTTTTTTTCTAGATCATTTATTTTATATAATCTGCTTTGAATTTTTTCAAAATTTTCTTGATCAAAAGATAAATCATTCATGTAATTAGAAATTGATGTAAATAAGTCTTCCATCTCTAAATTTATATAATCAAATCTTTTAGAAAAACTTTCAAAATCAATTGACAAAGAACCTATTTTATTTATTGTATTTGAAATCTTAGAAATTCTTTCGTTTATTGTTTCATCTTGAATTAGAGATAGAGAATTAAATTCATCTAGAAGTGATTTGATTTTATCAAAATTTTTCAAACTATTAAATTTTTCCTCCAGCAAAATTTCTTCACCTTCTCTTAAGTCTAATTGTTCAATTTCATTATATAAAAATCTGTTGTATTCAAGGTTTTTTAAAAACTCTATTTTTTTATCCTGAATGAAATGTATTTCTTTATTAATTTTCGTGTAATTGGAAAAATATTTTTTATACTCCTTTATAGTATTAACTTGACCAGCATAGGAATCAAGTAAATCATAATATAAATTATTGTTGGACAATATATGACTATGATTTTGGCTATGAACATTAATTAATTTCTCTGATAATGATTTAATTATATCAAGTTTTACAGGTGAATCATTTATAAAAGCTCTTGATTTACCATTAAGCAAAATTTCTCTTCTGAGTATGGTATGATCATCAAAATCCAAATCATGATAATCAAAAAAATCAGCCAATGTTTCTGAGATCAAAAACTCTCCCTCAACAATACATTTCTCATTTTTTGATCCAACTATTTGATGATCAACTCTTGAGCCTGAAATTAAATTTAACGCTCCCAAAATTATAGATTTTCCAGCACCGGTCTCACCTGTTAAAGCTGAGAAACCTTCCTTAAAATCAACATATAACTCTTCAATTAGGATATAATTTTTAATGGATAATTTTAAAATCAAATTTTATAATTTAAAGTTTAGACCAATTACTTGAATAAAATGGAGCAATACTGTTGAGTAAATTTTTAATCTCTTCAATTTCCATTTTATTTTGATGTTTTAAAAATAAGTTAAATATTTCATCATTTTTAGATTGAAAAAAAATTTGTTGTAAAAGAGAATTTGGTCTAAATCTATTAATTTGTTCAAAGTTTAGAAGAGCATCAATAATATTTGTCTTTGCTAGTGTGTCATTATTTATTAATAAATCTAAACCGTTTAAATGGTAGTTATAGTTTACTTCTCTGATTGATTGATAGTTTGTTGAAATTAAATTATCAATTAACCAAAATTTATTAATTCTTCCTCCGTTGTGTGATGGAGACCACATTTGGGAATTTGAAAAACTTGAACTGTAATCCAAAATCTTTTTTGCTAGATTATATTGATTTGTTCCTGAATATTTTGAGAATGTATCTTTGTCATATCCAATAATAATTAATGAATAGAATCCTAATAATGAGGACAAATCAGACTCATACCTGGTTTCTGAAAAAAGTATAGATTGGTTTATTTCATAGCTAAAAGTCACTCCATTATCTTTAAATAGAAAATTTTTCGAATTATAATTTGAATTAAAAACTGGCCTAAATGAATTGACTTCAATATTGGCGCTAAACGAATTATCAGAGTAGTCTAAAATAGTTATTAAAAAAGAGCAATTAATTTTTTCATAATCTTTATATGAATCATTAGTCCATTTTTTTTCATTTAAAAAAACATTAATATTTTTTTCAAGATCGTTGAACACATTAGATTCAGTTTGATTTACCAAGCTATAATTTACAAATACCTTACAATTTAATTCTTGAGAAAAATTAAAATGGGAAAGTAAAAAAGTATTAAAGACTAAATATTTCCAATAAAATATCTTTTGCAACATCTTTTTTACTTTTAATGGAAAAATCTTTAACATAGTTTGAAGTTATAAAACTTATTTTATTTGTTGAAAAATTAAATCCTGCACCTTCATCATTTAAAGAGTTTAATATTATTGCATCTAAATTCTTATTTTTCAATTTTTTTGTTGCATTCTTTAATTCATTATCTGTTTCAAGCGAAAATCCTATCACTTTTTGTTGTTTTCTTTTCTTTGACGAAAGAAATTTTAATATATCTTTATTTTTTACAAGCTCCAAAGAAATTTTTTTTGATTTTTCCTTTTTAATTTTATGCTTATTTTTTGTCGAAGGTTTGAAATCAGATACTGCTGCTGACATAATACATATATCAGCTTTAGGAAAAACTTTCGAACACTCATCAAGCATTTCATCAGCAGAAATAATTCTCTTAATTGTTATATTTTCGTCGTTTATTTCTTCATTTGATGGGCCAGAAATTAGATAAACTTTTCCTCCTAAGTTTGAAGCCTTTTTTGCTAATTCAAAACCCATTTTACCACTTGAAAAATTTCCTATAAATCTAACTGGATCAATCATTTCATATGTCGGTCCTGCCGTGATTAGGAAGGTTTTATTATTAAAGATTAATTTTTTTTTAATAAAATTAATTAGTTGATCCAATATAATTTCTGGTTCCTCAACTCTACCTTCACCAGATATTCCACTTGCTAACAAACCAATTCCTGGGTTAATTAATATATCACCATTTTTAACTAAAGTTTTGATATTCTTTTGTGTAGAAGGTGATTTATACATGTCTAAATCCATTGCAGGAGCAAAAAATACTTTAGATTTCATGGACATGTAAGTTGCAATAAGTAAGTTGTCAGCATTGCCTGTAGCCATTTTTGAAATTGTTGATGATGTTGCAGGTACTATCAATAAAAAATCAGCCCACTCGGCTAAATCAATGTGATTATTCCAATTCTTAGAATTGTCTTCCTCATCAAAGAAATTTGTTAGTACAGGTCTTTCAGATAATGTTGAAAAAGTCAAGGTAGTGACAAAGTCGTGAGCAGATTTAGTAAAAATAACCTGCACATCAGCTCCATTTTTTTTTAATAATCTTAATAAAATTATTGACTTATAAGCTGCAATACCACCTGTAACTCCAAGGAGGATTTTCTTATCATTAAGTACGGACATAAGAATTACTTCTCTTGTTCGGGTTTTCTGTGGTAAATTTTCTCAGATAACCAATTATCTATGGCAATAGCATGAGCTTTTGGTAGTTTTTCATAGAACTTTGAAACTTCTATTTGCTCTTTATTTTCAAAAATTTCCTCAAGATTTTCGCTTGGGGTTGCGAACTCCTCGAGCTTACTAATCAATTCTTTCTTAATATCTTCATTAATTTGCACTGTTCTTTTAGAAATAATCGAGATAGCTTTATAAATATTTTCTGATTGTGAATCAATTTTATCTCTATCATAAGTCACGGTAGATGTTGGAGCATTAATTTTTTTAAAATCCATAGTTTATGATTTATCGGCTGCAAATATAGCAATTTCTTTCTCTATATCAGTCATCTTCTTTTTGGATTCATCAAAAAACTTGGTTTCTGGATAATCATTAATTAATTCATCATAAACTTTTACTGCATTATTAAGTCTTTCCAAACGCTTTGTGGGAATACTATTAATAGCTAACTGATAAGATGAATCGAACAAATAGTAAAGGGCGTCTTCTCTGTATGATGTTCCAGGGTAGTCTGAAATAAAACTATTTAAAACCTTAATTGCAGACGTATAATCTCTAATTGTATTGTATTGTTTAGCGATTTCAAATGCTTTATATTCTAATTTAGTATTAAGTTCTTGAATTAAATCATTTGCCTCTGCTAACTTTTCAGAGAAAGGATAAAAGTTTATGAAGTTTTGTAATTTTTCGATGGCAGTACGAGTTTCATCTTGGTCTAAACTATGTCTCGGAGATTGCTTGTAATAACAATATGCACCCAAGAATGCAGCTTCTTCAACTTTTTGACTAATAGGATAAGATTTAACAAAACTTTCAAATTGAAAGGCAGCTAATACATAGTTTTTCCTATTAAGTAAACTGTTTGCATAAAAAAAGGTAATTCTTTCTCCTTGTGGTTTTCCTCTATATTGGGGTTGAATTTGTTCAAATAAAGTACTAGCTCTTCTCCACTCCTCATTTTCATAATACTTTTCAGCCATCTCATATTTGACTTTTATATCTTCATTACGTAATAATTTTTGAAATTCATTACATGAAATAAATAATAGAAAAATTATAGAGTATATTGTCTTGTGTATAAAATTTTTCATTTAAACTTTTGTTTTTGTCATAAAATCAGAAATTTTCAATTTTAAATCTTTAGAAATCTCAGTCAAAGGTAGTCTAACTTTATCACTACACAAATTTAAGCACTTAAGTGCAAATTTTATTCCTGCAGGGTTACCCTCTTCAAATATTAAATTGAAAAAGTCATTTAATATAAAATTTGATTTATCAACTTTAGACAATAACTCAATAACATTTGGTTTATTGTTTTCATTTTCCCAAAGTAAACTTAAATAAGTGTCACTCATGATCGATGGAAAAGCATTGGCTGCTACAGAGATAATTCCATCAGCACCATTTCTTATAGCATCAATCATAGTAAAGTCATCGCCTGAAATTATAAGAAAATCTCTTTTAATTTTTTCTCTTAATTCTATAACTCTATTTGGGTCACCAGATGCCTCTTTAATACCAATTATGTTTTTACTGTATTCACTTAATTTAATAATTGTATTATTAGAAATATCACATGATGTTCTTCCAGGAACATTATATAAAATTAATGGCAAAGGTGAAAGGTCAGAAATTTTTGAAAAATGCTGAAAAATCCCATCTTGTGATGGTTTGTTGTAATAAGGACAAACAGACATAATTGCTTCAAAACCACTAAAATCATAGTTTGAAATTAAGTCGCATATGTATCTTGTATCGTTCGAACTCATTCCTAAAATCAAAGGAAGGCGACCCTTGAATGCATCAGTAAATAAAGAATTTACAAGATTCTTTTCTTGATCATTCAAAACAGATGATTCACCTGTTGTTCCTTGTACAACTACATATGATATACCATTGAAAAAAAGATGATCGCTAAGCTTATAAATTGCCTCTTTATCTATTTCATTATTTTCAGTAAAGGGAGTAACAACAGCAACACCAATACCAGCAAAAATCGAGTGATTTTTTTCGTTTATATAGGGATTTACCTTAAATTTTTTAATTATGTTCGAATTACTCACTTTAAGAAATTTAAATATTTTAATAATTGCTCTCTAAACTTTTTAAAATTATTAAAAATGTCATTAAATATAATATCATTTATGTTTTGATTTGAAGTGTCAAAACCAATCCTAATTTTTGCATTTGTTTTGGATGAAAGCAATGTTAAAACTTTATTATCTCCGAAGTAATTGATTAACATATCATAATTTTGTGATATAAATTCATCTGCATCTGCAGAGATTATTTTTCCATAAAAATTTACAGATTTTTCTGATATTCGCATCTCGCAAAAGGGATCATTATAAATACTATTTGAGAAACTAATTATTTTAAAATCTTTCTCTTTAAGACCAATTTCAAAAGCTAAATCAAGAATATCAGAATAATCTAAATCCAAACTAGTATCAACTATACAACCAATTGTTTTTATAGGTTTTTGTAGTTTTCTGCTTGATGACTTAAGAGCAGAAATAGATTCCTGAATTTTTTTTTCTAGAAATCTTTGTCTGAACTTATTAATAATTTTTTTCAATTTTCAATTTTAATTTCATATAAATTAACAAACTCTTCAAAAGAAATTGGAGTTAAACCTAAATCTTTTAACCTTAACATCTTAGACGGTCCTGGCTTATTTCCAGCAATAACAATAGATTTTGCTGAAATACTGCTTGAAACTTTACCCCCGTTTTGTACAATAATTTCTTTTAAATTCGTTCTATCTATTTTTTCAAAAACCCCGGTTACAATAAAAGTTTTACCGAATAATTTTTTTCCAACATTTTGTGACTTTTTTTGTAAAAAATTTAGTCCAATATGCTTTAATTCATCCAATAGTTTTAAGTTGGATTCATCCTGAAAATAGTTTTTTAAACTTAATGCAATTTTATCACCAATTTCATCAACATTCAAAATCTCCTCATATGATGCAGATATTAAATTTTCTAGAGAACCAAAATGATCTGATAATTTTTTTGAAACTGTTTCACCAACATGTCTAATACCAAGACTGAATAAGACTTTATGAAAAGGTTGACTTTTAGACTTATATATAGCTGAAACTAAATTTTGAGCTGACTTTTCTGCCATACGTTCTAATTTTACTAATTGTTCAACTTTTAGATTATATATATCACTGAAGTTTTTAATAATATTTTCTTTTAAAAGCCTCTCAATAGTTTCTGTTCCAAAACCATCAATATTCATTGCTTTTCTTGAGATAAAATGTTTGAATTTTCCAACAATTTGTGGAAAGCAATAATTTGAATTCATACAATAATGTTGAGCTTCATCATCATTCTTAATTAATAGACTTCCACATGCAGGACAATTCTTTATAAATGAAACTTTTTTGGAATTTAATTTTCTCAATCCATAATCCACGGAAACTATTTTAGGAATAATTTCTCCACCTTTTTCAACTTTAAGTATATCGTTTTGATATAAATCTAGTTTTTGAATTTGTTCCTCGTTGTGTAGAGATGCTCTTTTAACTATTGTTCCATTTATAAGAACTGGCTTTAAATTAGCAACTGGTGTAATTGCACCGGTCCTGCCAACTTGATAAACTACATCAACTAATTTTGTTGTTGCTTGTTCTGTTTGAAATTTATATGCTATGGCCCATCTGGGAAATTTTGATGTATATCCAAGTTGTTTTTGCATACTAAAACTATTTACTTTAATTACTATACCATCTATTTCAAAATTTAGTTTGTCCTTATTCTTATCCCAATAATTTATAAAATCAAAAACTTCATCTATATTTTTACAGTATTTATGGGTATTTGACACATTAAATCCTAATTTTTTTAAGGCATTTAATGATTCAGATTGAGTTTTAAACGGATTTGAATCAGAGATTATTTGAAAAAAATAACATTTTAGTGGTCTTTTTCTTACTTCTTTACTACTTACGAGTTTAATACTTCCTGATGCAGTATTTCTGGGGTTTTTAAAAGGTTCCTCACCATTTTTAATTTTTTTATTATTTAATTTTATAAAATCATTTTTTTCAATAATAACCTCACCTCTAATCTCAAAATCATAATCAACTTTTTGTAGTGTTTCCAAAGGGATAGTATTAATTGTTTTGACATTTTCAGTAACATCATCACCACTATTACCATCACCTCTTGTAAGACCCTGAGTTAGTTTTCCGTTTTTATAAGATAGAGAAATTGATACTCCATCCAATTTGAGTTCACATGAATATGAAATATTTTCTGTATTCAAAACTTTTACTAAACGCTCTTTCCATTTTATTAATTCGTCACTGGAATATGAGTTTTCTAAAGAATACATTGGAAATGAGTGAATTATAGAATTAAAGTTATTGTTCAAAGAGCTCCCCACTCTTTGGGTTGGTGAATTAGAATCATCGAATTCTGGGAATTGCAACTCAAGTTCGTGAAGTTCCTTCAACATTTTATCAAATTCGTGATCAGATATTTCAGGCTTGTCAAGCATGTAATATAAATAATTATGCTTGTGCAATTCTTTCCTTAATAAAGTTATTTTCTTCTCAGCGCTCATATACAAGCTTTAATCATTCTTTTTCGTCCAAAAAGATCTTCTTTGATTTTAATATTTTTAAAGTTATTAATCTTTAATATATTTTTTACAAAATTAATTCTATCTATATGACACTCAAGATACAATGTACCATTACTATTTAAAGCATCTTTTGAATATTGAATAATTTTTTTATAGAAAATTAAATTGTCATTTCCCTCTACAAAAATAGCAGAATGAGGTTCATATTTAACTATACTCTCATCTATAAATTGCATCTCAGATTTATCAACATATGGGGGATTTGAAACTATTATATCAAATTTATCATTGACCTTTACATTATTTAGAATATCAACAATTTTAAAATTAACTTCTATATTATTTTTGAGAGCATTTTCTTTCGCAATTTTTAATACTAAAGGAGATTTATCCCAAGCATGAACAATTGAACCTGTAATATATTTTTTTAAAATTAATGCGATTAATCCAGACCCAGTTCCAATATCTAAAATTTTACATTTATTTTTCTGATTAAAAATTATCCAATCGCAGAGCTCTATTGTTTCAGGTCTGGGAATCAAAACATATTTATTTACTTTAAATTTTATGTTTTTATGTTCTACTTCACCTATGATATATTGAATGGGTATTTTTTTTTGAATCATTTTAATTTTTGACTCAATTAATGAAATATTTTTTTTAGAAATAATATATAGTGGATCTTGTATATAATTGATTTTATTTATTCCTAAATAAAATTCAATCAATATGTGAAATAATGTATTAATTTCTTCTTTTGAATAATATTCATTTAAGGAATTTGAAAATATTTTTTTTAATAATTTAAGCGTCATAGTTTTAATTTCATCCAAACAGGACATGAATTATGACCGGTATTTCCCAAAGGGGAATCTAATAGAAAAAAACCATTCTTTTTGTACAATTTTTGAGCAGCTATCATGTTATGCATGGTCTCAATATAGCAAAACTGATATCCACTTTTTTTAGCAAAATCCAAACACATTTTAATTAATTTAGAACCAATACCTTTTCCTCTAATATCTTGTAGAAAATACATTTTTTGAAGCTCACAAATATTTTCATTAGAGCCTTTAAGTTTAGAGATACCAGCACCACCTTTAATATCACCGTCTGAAATAACAACATAATATTTAGAACTATCTACTTGATATGATTCATACATAGAATTTAATTCATCATCTTGCAAAGCAGTTCCATGGTCTGGTACACCAAATTCCTTCATTACATTAACTAAAACTTCTTTAACTCTATAGTTATCTTTCATCAGAATTTCTCTAATTTCAATTTTCATTTTATTAAATTAGAATATATTATAAAGATACTAATAAAAGAGAGCGATGAACCATGATTTATTGATGAAAAGGTGTATTGATTTGGGTAAAAAAGCACTTGGAAAGACATATCCAAATCCCAATGTTGGTGCACTACTTTTTTATGATGGAAAAATAATTTCAGAAGGTTTTACACAAGAGCATGGAAAAAACCATGCAGAAATTAATGCAATAAAAAAGGTTAATGATAGAGAAATTCTAAAAAAATCTACTTTATATGTCACACTTGAACCATGTTCGCACTATGGAAAAACTCCACCTTGTTGTGAAGCGATATACAACAAGCAAATAAGAAAAGTAGTAATTGGTATCAATGACCCAAATAAGTTAGTAAACGGAAGTGGAATTAGTTTTTTAAGAAATAATAATATTGATGTAAAAACAAATATTTTAGAGGATGAATGTAAAAAACTACACAAAAGATTTCTCACTTTTCAAAATAAAAAAAGACCTTATGTAATTTTGAAATGGGCTGAATCATTTGATGGTTTTATTAGTCCAATTAATAAAAAAAATAAAAGGCCGTTCTGGATATCAAATAAATTTAGCAGACAACTTGTGCATAAATGGAGAAGTCAGGAACATGGAATTTTAATTGGGGGTAAAACTTACATTGATGATTCTCCAATTTTAAATTCAAGATTATGGGATAATAATGATCCAAAAAAATTTGTATTAACAAATAATACTAATATTAAGGATTCTAATTTTTTAAAAATAAATTATAAAAATAAGTTGTCAGCAAAACAAATTTGTGAAGAACTTTACAAAAGCGATGTACAGTCAGTAATTGTAGAGGGTGGAACAAAAACACTAACTAGTTTTATAAATGATGGTATTTGGGATGAAGCTAGAATTATTCAAAGTTCTAAAACTATTGTGAAGGGAATAAAATCTCCAAAAATTCAAGGAAAAATCAAGAGTGAGTTAGAACTATCAAATGATCGAATTAAATTTATTGTTTCTAATTAATAATAGCTTCCAAGATTTTTTTTGGACATCTGATTGGCTTTCCTGTTTTTTTATTTAAAAAAACAAGCTTTGTGTATCCTTCATTAATTAATTCTTTTTTTCTATAAATATTATATTCAAATTCAATTGAGTAAGATGGCTTTTTAATCAAATAAGTTTTAATTAATAATTCATCCTCAAAGAAAGCTGGTTTTCTAAAAACCATGTTAGTTCTTATAACAGGTAAAATTATGTTTTCTTCCTCCATTTTTTTATAAGAAAAACCAACTTCTTTTAACCATCCTAATCTGCCAATTTCATAATATTTCAAATAATTGCTATGATGAACATATGACATTGAATCAGTCTCAGAATATCTAGCGACAATAGTTGTTTCATATGATTTTTTTGATTGCAGAATAAGCTAATTTTAGTGAGTCTATAATATCAAAAAAACTTTTTTAAAATTCAATAGTAAAATCATTTTTTTTTAAAAAAAAAATGTACATATTTGTTTGACCTATTAACAATTTGATCCTCACTACGGTTCAAATGTTTAATAACAACAATTTTAAAAAGTATTATAAGTATGAGCTTAGAATCTGTGTGGAATAACTGTCTTAACTTTATAAAAGATAACATACAGGATCAAGCATATAAAACTTGGTTCGAACCAATTCAACCAGTCAAACTTGATGATAATGTTTTAAGTATTCAGGTACCTAGTAAATTTTTTTATGAATGGCTTGAAGAACATTATGTTAAGCTGCTTAAGATTGCTTTAAATAAAGAACTTGGAAAAGATGCAAAGCTTGTCTATGTTATTAAAATGGAAAACTCTTTTGGATCAACAAAATCGTTTACCGAAAAGATTCCAAGTGATTATAAACCCAAAGTTGAGTCCCAAAAAGTAGAGGGTTCTTCGGCTTACTTTAAAACTGAATTAACAAACCCGTTTGTAATTCCTGGTATTAAAAATTTAAAAATTGACTCTCAATTAAATCCAAATTATAATTTTAATAATTTTTTGGAAGGTGATTCAAACAGACTTGCAAGGTCTGCAGGCTATGCTGTATCAAACAGACCAGGCGGTACATCATTTAACCCACTTTTAATTTTTGGAGGTGTTGGTTTAGGAAAAACACATTTGGCTAATGCTATTGGAATAAACATCAAACAAAAGTTTCCTGATAAAACAGTTTTATATATATCTGCTGAAAAATTTACCCAACAGTATATTGAGTCAGTGAAAAAAAATAATAGAAATGATTTTATTCATTTTTACCAGCTTATTGATGTTCTAATTATTGATGATGTTCAGTTTTTCTCTGGAAAATCAGGAACTCAAGATGTCTTTTTCCATATTTTTAATCATTTACATCAAAATGGAAAACAACTGGTTTTAACCTCTGACAAAGCTCCTGTTGATATGCAAGAAATTGAACAAAGATTATTATCTAGATTTAAGTGGGGGCTTTCCGCTGAATTACAAACACCAGACTATGAAACTAGGATTTCAATTGTCAAAAATAAATTGAATAGAGATGGTGTGGAGATGGATGAGGAAATAATTTTTTATGTTGCCAAACATATAAAAACAAACGTTAGAGAATTAGAAGGAGCTATAATTTCTTTGATGGCTCAATCATCCTTTAACAGAAAAAATATAACTATCGATTTAGCAAAAGTCATTGTTGAAAAATTTGTTAAAAACACAAAAAAAGAAATATCTATTGATCATATTCAAAAAGTTGTTTCAGATTATTTTCAAATGGATGTTTCAACGTTACAATCAAAGACCAGAAAAAGACACATTGTTCAAGCAAGGCAACTTGCAATGTTTTTCTCAAAAAAGTTTACAAAAGCTTCACTTGCTAGTATAGGAACAAAAATTGGTCATCGTGATCATGCTACGGTTCTTCATGCATGCAAAACTGTGGATAATTTAGCATTCACTGATAAGCAATTTAGAAAATACGTTGAGGATTTAAATAAAAAATTTTCAGACTAGTTTATAGTTTAGGTTTTCTCTCAAAGGGGATATCCTCGATATCGTAATCTTTAAATATTCTCATGTAATCTGAAATCGAAGTTCCATTTGCATCCTTCTTATTTAAACTAGCATCACAGTGACTTCTTAAATATTTTTTCACATTTCCTGGTCCTGATAAATGAGCTGCAGCAATTATACCCGACTCACTTACATATACGCCTCCTAAATATCTGTTTGAATACCATGAAATTTCTCTTCTCAATATCCATTTATTCCTCATTACATTCATTAAAAAGATTTTCTCCTGCAACTCTGGGTTGTTTTTATAATTCACAAGATTAGTAACACCAAACATTTTCAGCGTACCTTTACCAAATTGATATTTTCCTATATAACCAAATCTATTTATTTTATCATAATCAGAACCTGACTCAAAAAAACCAAGAAAATTCTTAAAACCCACAAAATCTCTCACAGTATATGGTATTGGTAAATAATTCAAATTAGAATTATCTTTTGATTCAACTGAATATTCGAAGTTTAAATTAGAGGTTGGTAGGTCTGTACTGCTTAGAAAAAAAACAGCTAAAAAGTAAATTAAAAAAATTTTAAAATTAAAATACATTACTATAAACAAGCAACTAATTTAATTTAGTTTTTCGGCAACAAACATAATGATTTTTATAATTATCTGATTTTCAGATTATTATCTTTTTATGTTTCTTTCTTTTAACCAGCGAGTATATTGTCTTTTCTTTTTATTATGTTCGCTCAAAGTTCTTGAAAAAAGATGATATCCGGGATTAGATACATCTGCAACAAAGAAAATAAAAGGGTTTTTTGAGTAATTAATTACAGCCTCTATTGAAGATATGTCAGGTGTGACAATTGGAGCTGGTGGCAATCCTTTTATGTAGTATGTATTAAAACTAGATTTTATTCTTAAATCTTTATATAAAACTCTTCTAATTACCTTATCAAAACCATCTCTCTGCTTAATACTGTATACAACAGTTGGATCTGCTTGCAACTTCATATTTTTTTCTAAACGATTCAAATATACACCAGCGATTGTAGGTCTTTCATCTACTTTAGGAGTTTCTTTTTGAACAATGGAGGCTAATACCATAACCTCAACTGGATTAAGATTGATTTCTTTAATTTTGTTAATTCTTGTTTGATTCCAGAAACTATCAAACTCTTTAACTATTCTCTCTCTAAAATCTGTTGCATTGGTATTCCAAAAAAACTGATAAGTATTAGGAATGAATAAAGAAAAAACAGATTCATTAGTTAAACTCAATTCGTTTAAAAATTTTTTGTTTGTAAAAGCGTTCATAATACTTACACTATCTGCTTCAATTTTTTTAGATACTTTACCTGCTAGTTCACTCAAAGTTTCAATATTATTGAAAGTAAGATTTAATGGAATATTACTGGACCTTAAGGAATTCACTATATCATTGTTGTTATCACCACTATTAATCAAAAATCTTCCCGCTTTTATATTTTTTGAATATTTCTTTCTTTTAGCTGCTTTTTCAAATGTTTCTATATCAACTAAATAATTAGATAATGAGTCTAGTATCTGAGAGAAAGAGCTATTGGATGGAATTTTCAGAAAAATAGATTCACTTTCAAAATTTGTATTTTTTTCAAAAAAAATTGTGTAGAAATTGTAAGTAAAGTAACCTGCAACGCAAATCAGTATAAATATAAAAATTGACTTAATTTTTTTCATAATTGTATATACCAGAAAAAACTTTTTCTACTTCCCCAGATAAGTAAATATCATAAAAATTATTATTATCATGTTTAAAATCTACAATTAAATCCCCGCCCTTTGTTTTAACGATAACTTTCTGACTTTTTGATTTTAAAAAAATAGAAGTTGATAATGCTGCTGCAACCGCACCTGTCCCACATGAAAGAGTTTCGCTCTCAACACCTCTTTCATATGTTCTTAGATTCACAATATTTTCGTTAATGATCGACAGAAAATTTACATTCACACCCTCATTTTTAAATAATTTTGTTTTTTGAATTTCTCTTGATGCAGGTATAATATCAATATCATTCAATTTATTTTTTCTTATAACAAGATGAGGAGAACCAGTGTCTATAAAAATATTTTCATCAACAACTTTATATTCAGAAACATTATTCATAGATATTTTTACAAAATTGCCGTCTACAACTGAAGAATGAACACCATCACAAGCAATGAAATCTGAATTCTCTCCAACAATTTTTTGGCTGTAACAATGATGGACAACACATCTTCCCCCATTACCGCACATAGTACTAATATTCCCGTCTGAATTATAATAAGTCATTTTAAAAGGATATTCACTAGATTCGTTAACAATAATTAATCCATCAGCACCTATTCCAAATTTTCTATTACAAAGTTGTTTGATTATGTCTTTGGTGAGATTTGGAAGGGTTTTTGATAAATTATTGATGATGATAAAATCATTTCCACAACCATGATATTTTTCAAAACTTATTTTCATTTTCCAATATGTAAATATAATCTATCATGTTAAAAAGAAGTTAAATATTAAAAAAGAAAAATTTAAAAAATTAATTTTATAAAAAAAGAATTATGAGAAAGCTTAGTTTATTAAATAAAATAATTGTTCCCATTTTTTTAATCATTTTAATCCTTGTTATATATGATAAAAATGAAAAGACCAATAAAAATGATAGTACTGTTTTAAATACCATATTGAGCTCTGAAAATATAAATAATCAAATTCAACAAAACAGAAATTTTGTTGTAAGGAATCCTGATTTTACTGTTGCAGCTGAAAAAACTATCAATACTGTAGTGCATGTTAAAAACACTGCTAAATCTAAAGGTTCTAATAGTCTATGGGATCTTTTTTATGGCAATTCTGATGATCGAACAACTGTTGGTACTGGATCTGGTGTAATTGTTTCAAGTGATGGTTATATAATAACAAATAACCATGTCATAGAAAATGCAACTGAAATTGAAATTACAACCAATGACAATAAATCCTTTAATGCTGAATTGATAGGAACAGACAAAAACTCTGACATAGCTGTTTTGAAAATTGATGGACCTTCAAAATTTCCTTACATACGATTTGCAGATTCAGATGAAACAAAGATTGGAGAGTGGGTTCTTGCTGTTGGTAATCCTTTTAATTTGACATCCACTGTTACAGCTGGAATCATTAGTGCAAAATCGAGAGATTTAAATGATTATGATTCAAAGAATCAATCATTTATACAAACTGATGCTGCTGTAAATAGTGGTAACAGTGGTGGAGCATTAGTAAATATTAATGGGGACTTAATTGGAATTAATACTGCTATTCAAAGCACTAATGCAGGTTTTATAGGTTACTCATTTGCGGTACCAAGTAACATTGCAAGAAAAATTTATGAGGATATTTTAGAATTTGGAGATGTTCAAAGAGGTTTATTGGGTGTTACTGGACAAAGCCTAAACTCACAAAATGCCGGTGAACTGGGTATTAATCAGACAGAAGGGTTTTATATTAATGACACCGATCCCAATATGGGTGCCCACATTGCCGGAATAAGAAAAGGTGATATTATTCAACAAATTGACAATGTTAAGATTAATAAATTCTCTGACCTCTCAGGTTATTTAAATTCAAAAAGGCCTGGTGATAAATTAAATGTTAGAATTTATAGAAACAATAAATCAATGGATGTCGGAGTAAGACTAAAAAGAAGTACATACGTACAATTTTATGGAATGCAATTAAAAGATGCTAGTGAACAAGAGTTAAATGACTTAAATAGTGATAATGGTGTCGTAGTTGTAATAAATAGAAACGGAACTCTTTTTAGGATGGGTATTAGATCTGGTTACATCTTAACCGAAATTAATAATGTAAAAATTGAGAATACAAAAGACCTCAAAGCATTTGAAAGAGAAGATATATTTCAGTTTACATTCGTTGACTTAAATGGCGAGAAAGAAAAACTTGTTTTTGATTAAAAAATGAAAACAATTGACATAATTAGTGCAACACCAGAATTATTAATTAGTCCTTTTTCTGGTTCTATTATGAAAAGAGCAATAGAAAAAGAAATTGTACAGGTTAACTTTCATGATTTAAAAGATTACTCTAATAAAAAAAGAAAACAAATTGATGACTATCAATATGGTGGCGGATCTGGAATGGTATTGATGATCGAACCAATTGATAATTGTATCAGCCATTTGAAAAAAGATAAAGATTATTCTGAAATAATTTTTATGACACCGGATGCTGAAAAATTAACTCAAAAATTATCAAATAAGCTATCAATTGCAGGTAATTTGATTATTTTATGTGGACACTATAAAGGTGTTGATCAAAGAGTAAGAGATAATTTAATAACAATGGAATTATCAATTGGAGACTATGTGCTGTCTGGTGGAGAACTACCAGCAGCTGTACTTTGTGATTCAATAATAAGACTAATTCCAGGAGTTTTAAATAACGAAACATCTGCGCTCGAAGATTCATTTCAGGACAACAGCATTGCTCCACCAGTGTACACAAGACCCGCTTCATATAAAAACATGGATGTTCCTGAGGTTCTTATCTCAGGTGATTCAAAAAAAATTGATCAATGGAGAGAGGGAAAATCTGATGAAAAAACTAAACTATTAAATAATTAATTAGACATCAAATAATTTTTTTTTTATCATAAAATATGTAAGTTTGCCACCTCTTGATTAACCTCTGGTAAAACGAAAGTTGATCAAATTAAAATTTTTATAAAAATGAAGTCTTTACTAAAATACGTTCAAGACGAATTTATAACCCAGAAAGAATATCCTGATTTTAAATCAGGTGATACCATAACTGTTTATTACGAAATTAAAGAAGGTGAAAAATCAAGAACACAGTTTTTCAAAGGAGTTGTAATTCAAATCAAAGGAACAGGAAAAACAAAAACATTTACAATTAGAAAAATGTCTGGTACAGTGGGGATTGAAAGAATATTTCCATTTAATCTGCCTACAATCAAAAAGATCGAAGTAAATAAAAAAGGTAAAGTAAGAAGATCCAGAATATATTATTTCAAAGAGCTTAGAGGTAAGAAGGCAAGAATCAAAGAAGTTAAAAAATAGTTTTAATGTCAAAAATTAAAGTCAATAATCCTGTAGTTGAGTTAGATGGTGATGAAATGACAAGGATTATTTGGGATTATATTAAAAAAAAATTAATTCTTCCATACATAGACCTAGATATAAAATATTTTGATCTGGGAATTAAAAACAGAGATTTTACTGACGATCAGGTCACTATTGATGCCGCTAATGCAATTAAGGAGTATAATGTTGGAATTAAATGTGCTACAATTACACCAGATGAACAGAGAGTGAAAGAATACACTCTTAAAAAAATGTGGAGATCACCTAATGGGACAATTAGAAACATTATTGGTGGTACTGTTTTTCGTGAACCCATCATTATGAAAAATATCCCAAGATATGTACAAGGTTGGGTTAAACCGATTTGTATTGGTAGACATGCTTTTGGTGACCAGTACAAGGCAACTGATTTTCTGACTCATGGAAAAGGTAAATTAACTATGACATTTACTCCTGAAAATGGTGATGAAGAAAAGACATGGGAAATATATAATTTTCAAGAGGATGGTATTGCAATGGGAATGTACAACATTGAGTCTTCAATCTATGGTTTTGCAAGATCATGTATGAATAGAGCTGTTTCAAAAGGATGGCCTCTTTACTTGTCAACGAAAAACACTATTTTAAAAGCCTATGATGGAAGATTTAAGGACATTTTTCATGAGGTCTATGAAAATGAATTCAAAGAAAAATTTGAAGAAATTGGTATTACATATGAACACAGATTAATTGATGATATGGTTGCAGCTGCGATGAAATGGGAAGGTGGTTTCGTCTGGGCATGTAAAAATTATGATGGTGATGTACAATCTGATACTGTTGCTCAAGGATTTGGATCATTGGGATTGATGACTTCAACATTACTAACACCAGATGGTAAAACTATGGAAGCTGAAGCTGCTCATGGAACAGTTACAAGACATTATCGATTACATCAAAAAGGAAAAGAAACTTCAACTAACCCAATTGCATCAATTTTTGCTTGGACCAGAGGCCTAATACACAGAGCAGAGTTAGATTCTAACAATGAGTTACTAATATTCTGTAATCTTTTAGAAAAAGTTTGCGTTGAAACTGTTGAATCTGGAAAAATGACAAAAGATCTTGCACTACTAATTCATGGAAGTAATTTAAAAAGACAGCATTACTTAAATACACAAGAATTTTTGGATACTATAAAAGCAAATCTTGATGCAAAGGTTTCTTAAATTCTAAATAATTAAACACAATTTTATTAATTTGTATATGTGAAAAAGATCTTTCTCTTAGTCATATTCCTTTTTTCGCTAAATATAAATTCACAAAATAACTTTACTTTAAGTGGCTACGTTTTGGATAGTCAAAATAATGAACTAGTTATTGGAGCTAGTGTTATTATTGATGAATTAAATATTGGTACAATAACAAATAGTTATGGGTTTTTTTCAATTACTGTTAAAGAAGGTAACTACAGTGTCAAAACCCAAAACTTGGGCTACAAAGATGATCTTCAAATCATAAGTTTAAATAAAAATATTATTCTTAATATTTATCTCACTGAAGAAGTTGAATCCCTTGACGAAGTTATAGTAATAGAAAATACAGAAGATATAGATATTGAACTACCAGTTCTAAGTTTAAATATTATCTCAGGAAAAACCATTAGGCAAACGCCAGTCGTTTTTGGTGAATCTGATATATTAAAAACGATACAACTTTTACCCGGTGTGTCTAGTGCTGGAGAAGGTGCATCGGGTTTCAATGTAAGAGGTGGTGCAGCAGATCAAAATCTAATTTTATTTGATGAGGCGATTATTTATAATTCATCGCACCTTTTTGGGTTATTTTCTGTTTTTAACTCAGATGCAATTAAAGAAGTAAAATTATATAAAGGGGGAATACCCTCATCCTATGGAGGAAGATTATCATCTGTTCTTGATGTTTACCAGAAAGATGGAAATAATCAAAATTTTTCAATGAATGGAGGAATTGGTGCAATTTCTAGCAGACTTTTAGTTGAAGGGCCTATTCAAAAAAATGAAAGTTCTTTTTTAGTTGCATCTAGGGGGACATATGCTCATCTGTTTTTGAAGCTGACAGATATAGAAAACATCGCATATTTTTATGATTTAAATACAAAGTCAAACTTTGTAATTGATAATAAAAATAGAATTTTTCTTTCCGGATACTTCGGAAGAGATCTTTTTAAACTCGATGGAACTTTTATGAATACATATGGGAATAGTACATTAAATCTAAGATGGAATCATTTAATAAACGAAAAAACATTTTCCAACACTTCATTAATTTTTAGTGATTATTATTATGGATTACAACTAGACTTTGTTGGTTTTGATTGGAAGTCTGGAATAAAGAACTTGAATTTCAAATTTGATTTGAAAAACTATTATTCAAATATTTTTCAATTTAATTATGGTTTAAATGTAATTTATTATGATTTTAACCCTGGTACGATTGGACCTTTGACGCCTGACTCTGGATTTAACTTTTCTAGGTTAAATAAAAAATATGCTTTTGAAAATTCTACCTATTTTGATGTAATTCATAAGATAAATAGCCAATTATCCATGAGATATGGAATAAGGTTAAATCAGTTTTTAAGACTTCGACAAAATGGACTTCAGCAATATGCTAATGATGATCCATTATATTATGATAATGATCTAAAAATATATGATCCTGCAACCCCTTTAGCAGGAAATTTTGATAATAATTCATCAGTTTTTAAAACTTATAATAACATCGAACCTAGAATTAATATCTCTTATTCATTTAATAATCAAAGTATAAAAGCTAGTTATAATAGACTGAATCAATATTTACACTTAATTTCAAATACAAGCTCACCTACCCCATTAGATATTTGGGTTCCGAGTGGACCTTACATTAAACCACAAAAACTAGATCAATATGCTTTGGGTTATTATAAAAGAATAAAAAATATAAAAATTGAAACAGAAATTTTTTTCAAAAAAATTAAAAATAGACTCGATTATATAGATGGTGCAGATTTAGTAGCGAATGATAATATAGAAACCGTTATTTTACCCGGAAAATCACGTGCTTATGGGTTTGAAATATTATTGAAAAAATCTGAGGGCAGACATAAATTTATGGTTGCATACACCCTATCAAAATCAGAACAAAAAACACCAGGAAGAAATTCTCTTGAGGATGGAATTAATTTTTCAAATTGGTATAATACACCTTATGACAAACCACATGATTTTAGTATTAATTCAGAATATATTTTAAGTAAAAAATTAAAAATCGTTGGTAATTTTATTTATCAAACTGGACAACCGACAAATTACCCTAATTCTCAATATACTTACATGAACTTAAATGTTCCTAATTATGGTAAGAGAAATTCACAGAGACTTCCAAATTATCATAGAATGGATATAAATCTTACTCTTACACCTGAAAAGAAAAATAAAAAAATTGAAAGTTCATGGGTTTTCGGAATCTATAATTTGTATGACAGAGACAATGCATCATCAATCATATTTCGAAGAAATAACGAAACACTTAAAAATGAAGCTGTACAAATTTCAATTTTTGGCATTGTACCGTCAGTAACTTATAATTTTAAATTCTAATGAAGAAAATATTTAGTCTTTTATTTTTGGTCTTAATTTTTGGATGTGAAAAGATAATTAATTTAGATTTAGACTTTTCAAATCAAAACTATGTAATTGATGCAAAAATCAATAAACATGTTAATTCATTATCTGGGTTTTCAGAAGTTAATATTAGTAAATCCAGAGAATATTTTAGTGATAATATAAATTATATAAATGATGCAGTTGTTAAAATAATTGAAAAAGAGACAAGTAAAGAGTATGTATTAGAATTTGTTAAAGATGGAAAGTATAAAATCAATATCCCCAACATTATAGAATCTAGTGAATATGAGTTAATTGTGATTCATGATAATTATCAATTTTCATCTGTTGAAAAACTAACAAAATCAAGTTTAATAGATAATGTAGTTCAGGGGGATAGAAATTCTCTGAGCGGAGATGAAATAGAAATAATAACAACTTTTACAGATTTAGATCAAATGGATAACTATTTCTTATTTGAGTTTGGTGATAAGGGAAATTTGCAACCAGCAAGAGATTTGTACATAAACGGAAACAGTTTCTCCTTTTCATATTTTATAGAGAAAACTGAAATACCTAATTCAAAAAAATTAAAAGTTAAAATGGAAGGTATTGATTATAATTATTTTAAATATATGATTCAAGTTGTAATACAAACAAACACACAAAATGGTCCATTTTCTACCCCACCAGCACCAATAAAAGGAAATATTTTAAATATAAAAGACTCTAATAGTGTGGTGTTCGGTTATTTTAAAGTTTGTGAGTTTGATGAATTTATACTTGAAGACATCATAATTGATTAATTTTAAATAATGGAATTTAATAAAATAACAGAGTCAGACTCAAACCATAATAATCTTGAATTAAAAACAACTAAGGATTTGGTCAATATTATCAATAGTGAGGATATGACTGTTGCTAAATCAGTAAAAAAAATACTTCCGAAATTAACAGAATTAATAGATAAAATTTATAACAAAATGTTAAATGGAGGAAGGTTGTTTTACATCGGAGCTGGAACAAGTGGTAGATTGGGAATTCTAGATGCCTCTGAATGTCCTCCGACTTTTGGAGTTTCTGATAAATTGGTTATTGGATTGATAGCAGGTGGAGATAAAGCAATAAGAAAATCCCAAGAATTTGCAGAGGATAATTTAAAACAAGGATGGCTTGATTTATTAAAACACAAAATAAATAATAATGATTCAGTGATTGGAATTGCAGCTTCAGGAACTACCCCTTACGTCATTGGTGCTATTAAGACCTGTAGAAAAAAAGGAATCTTAACTGGCTGTATAACCTGTAATTTAAATAGTCCATTAGGTTTATCATCAGAATATCCTATCGAGGTAGTTGTGGGTCCCGAAGTAGTAACTGGCAGTTCAAGAATGAAAGCAGGTACGGCTCAAAAGCTTATTTTAAATACTATTTCAACTACATTAATGATTAAACTTGGTAGAGTCAAGGGTAATAAAATGATTGATATGCAATTAGCTAATAACAAATTAATTGATAGAGCCGAAAAAATTTTAATGAAAGAGTTAGAGATTGATTTAAAAAAAGCACAGAGTTTACTTAGAAAAAATAAAAGCGTTAGAAAATCGTTAGAATCTCAAAATCAAAAATAAATTGAATCAGTATAAAAAAACATGGCCAATAAGTGTTGAAAAAGAAATAGATGCTAGTACTGAAAAAATTTGGAATATTATTTCTAAAGAAGGCAATTTAAATCTTGTTCATCCTTTTTGTAAAAATAATTATGCCCTAGCATGGGCATCTGAAAATTCTGTTGATGTTCTTGAATATTTAAATGGATTAACATTTATTCGAGAATTTAAAACATGGAATCCAGGTGAAGGTTACAGCTTATTGATTGGAACAAAAAAAGGAAAAAAATCATATGTAGAATGGAAGATTACAACTAGAAATAAAAAAAATTATCTTTCAATAACAGTTTACACACATTATATGAAAAATTATCCAAAATTCATTTCATTTTTCCCATATGAATTTATGATTAAACCTAACCTCAAAAAATATTTACAAAGTGTTATAGGGGGAATAAATTACCATTTATTAAACGATAAAGTTGTGCCCCGAAATTACTTTGGAGAACATAAATGGTTTTCTAAGAAGTAGATTTATTTTTTTTTAGAGTATCGTACATCACAGGAGTTGCAACAAAAACAGATGAATAAGTTCCAATTAGAACTCCAACAATTAATGCGAACATAAAACCTCTTATTGATTCACCTCCGAAAATAAAAATTGATACCAATACAACTAATGTGGTGAATGATGTATTTAACGTTCTGCTTAGAGTACTGTTTAATGCACCATCGACAATTCTTGGTAATTCCCAGGATGTATTTATATTTCGATATTCTCGAATTCTATCAAAAACGACAACAGTATCATTTAAAGAATAACCAATAACTGTAAGAACAGCTGCAATAAATGCTTGGTTAATTTCCATATTAAAAGGCATAAATGAGTAAGTCAAAGAGAAAATACCTAATACAACCAGAACATCATGAAAAACTGCAGAGACTGCACCAAGTGAGAATTGCCAATTCTTAAAACGAAGTAATATATACAGGAAAACTATTATCAATGAACCAAAAACAGCGAAAAATGAATTTTTCTTAATATCGTCAGCAATGGTAGGTCCAACTTTGATCGATGACATAATTCCAACTTGCTTATCTTCATCACCATTTACAAATTCGTCAAGAGAAATATTCTCAGGCATAAATTGAATCAGATCTTGATATAAAATACTGTTTATTTCATCGTCAATGTCAGATGAATCACTATCAACTTTGTAATTAGTAGTAATTTTTAATTGATTATCTGAACCAAAAGTTTTCACTTCCGCGTTCCCTAAAACTTGAATTAAATTTGATTGAATTTTTTCCTGCGAAACTGGTTGTTCAAATCTCACTACATATGACCTACCACCAACAAAATCTACACCTTGATTTAGTCCATTTAAAAATAGTGAAGAAAGACCAATTATGATAAATGTTCCTGAAATTACATATGATACTCTTCTTTTTATTAGAAATGATACTTTTAAATTACTCAGTAAGTTTTTTGTTAAAGAAGTTGAAAAATCTAATTTCTTAGATTTCGAAATATGATTCTCAACAAGCATTCTTGTAATAAAAATAGCCGTAAACAAAGAAGTCATTATACCAATTAAAAGGGTTGTTGCAAATCCTTTAATTGGACCAGTACCAAAAATAAATAGTACTAATGCAGTAACACCAGTTGTAATATTTGCATCTAGAATTGATGATAAAGCATTACTAAAACCATCTGAAACAGCTTGCTTAAGACCCTTTTCACGTCTTAACTCCTCTCTAACTCTTTCAAAGATTAGTACATTGGCATCAACAGACATACCTATAGTTAAAACAATACCAGCTATGCCTGGTAAAGTTAGTACAGCTCCAAGTCCAGAAAGAAATCCGAAGATTAAAACTATATTTAAAACTAAGGCAACATCAGCAAATAAGCCAGCTCTTCCATAATAAAAGTACATCCAGATAAGCACTAGTAAAAGCGCAATCAAAAATGAATTAATACCCTTTTCTATAGATTCTTTACCTAAAGATGGACCAACAATCTCAGATTGAATAATATCTGCAGATGCGGGCAATTTTCCAGCTCTAAGCACATTAGCTAAATCTATTGCATCATTTAAAGAAAAATCTCCTGTTATTTCAGATCTCCCACCAGAGATTGGGCCACTTGTTACACCTGGTGCAGAATAAACAGTTTCATCTAATACTATTGCAATGTTGTAAGAATTTTTATACGCATCTCCAGTTAAATCCTCCCAAATTTTTGCTCCTCTACCATTCATTTGCATATTAACTGCTGGATTACCGACTTGGTCATAACCTTGTGATGCATCTACAACAACACCACCACCTAAAGGTGGGATATTGTTACGATTAGCTTTTATCACATATAAATCAACAACTTTAGTTTCCGGGTCAGGTATTCCCCACAAAAACTTAGTGAATCTTTTACTTGATGGCAATAATTGACGAACCTTTGGATTATTTAAATATGAATCAAAAGTTGGTATATCTTTTTCGTAAACTTGAGCTAAAACTGGTCCTCCTTGAAATCCTGTTGTAATAACGAGATCCAAAAGTGGATTTTTTTCCATACTTAATGAATCTGCTTTAACCTCTACATCGGCAAGAAGATCCTCAATTTCATTTGACTCTTGATCTTTAGTCTCTTCAACTGATTGATCTACTATGTCTTTTACCACTTGATTAGCCTGCTGAAGGAAACTAAAAAATTCAACATTCTTTTCAGTTGTCCAAAACTCAAGCTGAGCTGTGCTTTGCAATAATTTTTTTACTCTTTCAACATCCTTTGCACCAGGGAGCTCCACTAGAATTCTACCAGAGTTACCTAATCTCTGAATGTTAGGTTGAGTAACTCCAAACTTATCTATTCTTTTTCTTAAAACTTCAAAAGCAGATGTAATCGATTCATCAATTTTGGTTCTTAAAATTGGTTTTACCTCGTCATTTGACATTTGGAAATTTATTTCATCACTTAGGGTTCTGTTTGCAAATACATCAGGTGATGCAAGGTTTGCATCATCATTTTCCTCAAAAGCAATGAAGAAAGACTCTAGGTATGTATCATTTGAGCTTTTTTGAAGTTCATCAGCCTTGTCTAAGGATTGGTTAAAATAAGAATCATTTGTATTCTCAGCCAAACCCTTGAGGATATCTTTCACAGAAATCTGTAAAATAACATTTATACCACCCTTTAAATCTAAACCTTTATTGAGTTCTTTTTCCTTAGCATCTTTATAAGATGTTATCCCAAAAACTCTAATATTTGCTACTGAGTCTAAATATGTTCTTTGAACTAGCTCTCTCTTTATTGAAAAATCTTTTTCTTGATCGCTAATTTGAGTAATAGAATAGTTAAGGGCATCTTTTTCAATTTTGCTAACAACATATGTGTAAGAAATCTGAAGAATACTAATGAACGTAAAAAGAATGGCAGTAAACTTAACTAAACTATTTTTATGCATTTCTTAATTTTTTAGGCAAGCAAATATATGATTTAGAACATCACTAAACAAAATTATGTGATTTATTGTTTTTTAGGTGTGACTAGAGAGTGTTGAATTCATTGACCTCACAGCATCTACTGATTTATTAAACTCTACAAGCTCTGATTCATTTAAATCAAGTTCAATTATTTCATGAACACCATTTTTTCCAATTATACAAGGAACACCTATACATATATCACTATGATTGTACTCACCGTTGAGCAAAACAGAACATGGAATTATTTTTTTCTTATCATTTAGAATTGAATCAACTAAATAAGCTATTGATGACCCTGGAGCATACCAAGCAGATGTGCCTAAAAGTTTGGTCAAGGTGGCACCTCCTACCATTGTTGATTTAACAACCTCACTAATTTTATCATTGGAAAGTAATTTTGATATTGGCTCATCATTGTATTTTGCAAATCTATGCATTGGTATCATTGTTGTATCTCCATGACCTCCTATAACCATAGCATCTAACCCTTTTTGTGGTTTATTTAAAGCCAAAGAAAGATATGTTTTAAATCTTGAGCTATCTAATGCTCCACCCATACCAATGACTTTTTTTGGATTTAGACCAGTAGATTTTAACGATAGATATGTCATAGTATCCATTGGATTTGAAACCATTACGATGATTGGTTCTTTATTATATTTAAGAATACTCGTGGAAACATCTTTAACAATATTTGCATTAATTCCTATTAGTTCTTCTCGAGTCATACCCGGTTTTCGAGGAATTCCTGATGTGATCACAACAACATCACTGTCCTTAGTGAGAGAGTAATCTCCTGTAGTTCCTGTAATAATGGATTCAAAACCTTTGGTCGTAGCTGTTTGCATTAAGTCTAATGCTTTTCCCTCAGCAAAACCTTCTTTAATATCTAATAATACAACCTGATCTGCAATTCCTTTAGATGCAATTACATCTGCTGCTGTGGCTCCAACATTACCTGCTCCAACTATAGTTACTTTCATATAATAAAATTAAGCGTCGATATTGGCGTAAGTAGCATTTCTTTCAATGAAATCTCTTCTTGGTGGAACCTCATCCCCCATCAACATTGAAAATACTCTGTCTGCTTCCCCAGCATTATCAATTGTTACCTTTCTAAAAGTTCTAGAATCTGGATTCATTGTTGTTTCCCAAAGCTGAATTGCATTCATTTCACCCAATCCCTTATATCTTTGAACAGAGCTTCCAGTTCCAAAATCTTCCATAAGTTTATCTCTATCATCATCAGACCAAGCATATTCCTTTTTGGAAGCTTTTTTTACCAGATATAATGGAGGTGTAGCTATGTAAACATGTCCACTTTCAATTAATTCTCTCATATATCTAAAGAAAAATGTTAAGATTAAAGTGGAAATATGACTCCCATCAACATCAGCATCACACATTATTACAATCTTGTGATATCTTAACTTTTCAAGATTCAAAGCTTTGCTATCCTCCTCAGTACCAACTGTTACTCCAAGAGCTGTATAAATATTTATAATTTCTTGATTTTCAAAAACTTTATGTTGCATTGCTTTTTCTACATTTAAAATTTTTCCTCTCAGTGGAAGAATTGCCTGAAAATTTCTATCTCTACCTTGCTTTGCAGTACCACCAGCAGAGTCACCCTCAACCAAGAAAATTTCACATAAAGCTGGATCTTGCTCTGAACAATCAGATAATTTACCAGGTAATCCTCCACCTCCCATAACAGTCTTTCTTTGAACCATTTCTCTGGCTTTTCTAGCAGCATGTCTTGCTTGAGCAGCAAGCACTACCTTATCAACAATAATCTTGGCCTCATTAGGGTGCTCCTCCAAATAATTTTGAAGCATTTCTGAAACTGCTTGAGAAACAGCAGAAGAAACCTCTTTATTTCCTAGCTTAGTTTTGGTTTGTCCTTCAAATTGAGGTTCAGCTACCTTAACTGAAATTATTGCAGTCAAGCCTTCTCTAAAATCATCACCTGATATCTCAAACTTAACTTTATCTAATAAGCCCGATGAATCCGCATATTTTTTTAATGTTGACGTTAGCCCTCTTCTAAATCCAGAGAGATGAGTTCCACCCTCATGTGTATTTATGTTGTTCACGTAGGAATGAATATTTTCATTGAAGGAGGAATTATAGACCATTGCAATTTCTACAGGTACATTATTTTTTTCTCCTTCAATGGAGATAACCTCAGGAATTAGAGGTTCCCTATTTTCATCAAGAAATGAAATAAACTCCTTTAAACCATCTTTTGAATGAAAGCTTTCACTGACAAATTCTCCGTCAACTTTTTTTCTCTTATCTGTTAAAGTAACATGGATTCCCTTATTCAGAAAAGATAGCTCTCTCATCCTATTAGCTAAAGTTTCATAATTATACTTTTCTACATCTTTAAAAATTGATAAATCAGGCTTAAAAGTAACTAGTGTTCCGGTTTTGTCTGACTTACCTGTTTCTTTAACAGGATAAAGTGATTTTCCTCTTTCATATTCTTGTTGCCATATTTTTCCATCTCTATATACAACAGCTGTTAAATGATCAGACAAAGCATTTACAACTGACACTCCTACTCCGTGCAAGCCACCTGATACCTTATAGGAATCTTTGTCAAATTTACCACCTGCTCCAATTTTGGTCATTACAACTTCCAAAGCAGAAACACCTTCTTTTTGATGAATTCCAACTGGGATACCTCTTCCATCATCTTCAACGGAAATAGAGTCATCTTCATTTATAATTACGGAAATTTTATTGCAATGACCTGCCATTGCTTCATCTATTGAGTTATCTACGACTTCATAAACTAAATGATGAAGACCTCTCACACCAACATCTCCGATATACATTGAGGGTCTTTTTCTGACATGTTCCATGCCCTCTAAGGCCTGTATACTATCAGCAGAATAATTTTGATTTTTTTCTGTTGTCATTGTGTTTTTTGGGATAGTTTTTAGTTCTTTTACAAATATACTCGAAAAACCCCTTAAAATGGCTTTTTTACAGAGATGTATATGAGGAAGTTATTAACAATTATAGCTCAAAAAGTTAATAGGAATCGTTGTGTATATTTTGTACTGATCTCCCAGAGGGATCATTTAGATTTTTGAATGAATTATCCCACTCTATAGCTATTGGTGTACTACATGCAACTGATGGTACTGATGGTACCGTTTCCGCGGCTGTTTTTGAGGGAAAATGTTCTTCAAAAATGCATCTGTAATAGTACTCCTCTTTATTTTGAGGAGTTTGAAAAGGAAATCTTGTTGAAGCATCCTTAAATTCTTTTTCAGAAACTTCATTATTTACAAGTTCTTTTAAACTGTCAATCCAACTATATCCAACCCCATCACTGAACTGTTCTTTTTGTCTCCATGCAACCTCACTAGGTAAGTATGATTCAAAAGCTTTTCTTAAAACCCATTTTTCCATTCTATCATTTTTAATCATTTTATCATCTGGATTTATTCTCATTGCAACATCAATAAATTCTTTATCTAAAAAAGGTACTCTACCTTCTATTCCCCAGGCAGCTAGTGATTTATTTGCCCTCAGACAATCGTATTGGTATAACTTATCAATTTTTCTTACGGTTTCCTTATGAAACTCTTCAGAGTTTGGAGCTTTATGAAAATATAAGTAACCTCCAAAAATTTCATCAGCACCCTCACCCGAAAGTACCATTTTGATACCCATAGATTTAATAACTCTTGCCATTAAATACATGGGAGTCGATGCTCTAACAGTTGTTACATCATAAGTTTCTATGTGATATATAACATCCTTAATTGCATCTAAACCTTCTTGAATAGTAAAATTAATTTCATGGTGAATTGAGCCAATTTTATCTGCAACCAATTTTGCAGCTTTCAGGTCTGGTGAACCCTCCAAGCCAACAGAGAAAGAATGTAATTGGGGATACCAAGCATCTTCAGTGTTTTTTGTTTCAATTCTCTTTTTAGAAAATTTTTTAGCTAACGCAGAAGTTATTGATGAATCTAATCCTCCAGATAAAAGAACACCATAAGGAACATCACTCATTAATTGCCTGTAAACAGCATCCTCAAGGGATTTTTTTAAAGAATCAATACTTGTATTATTATTCTTTACATTTTCATATTTCATCCAATCTCTTTTATACCACTTTTTCAATTTGCAATCTTTACCAGACATATAATGACCAGGTGGAAAAATTTCAATTTTCTTACATCTTCCTTCCAAAGCTTTTAGTTCTGAGGAAATAAATAATGTCCCTACATCATCCCAACCCATGTAAAGAGGTATAATTCCAATATGATCTCTAGCAACTAAAAATTCTTTTTCAACCTTATCATAAATCACAAATCCAAATATTCCATTTAATTCATCAATAAATCTTTCTCTTTTCTCATCATAAAGAGCAATAATAACTTCACAGTCAGATTTTGTTAAAAAATTATAATTTTTTTCTAAATCTTCTCTTAATTCATTGTGGTTATAAATTTCTCCATTGGCAGCAAGGATATATCTTCCATCTTGACTAAAAAGGGGCTGCTTTCCAGATTTTGGATCAACAATTGCGAGACGTTCATGAGCTAAGATAACATCTTCATCAGAGTAGATTCCATTCCAATCTGGTCCGCGATGCCTAAGTTTTTTTGACATCTCCAATACATTAGGTCTAAGCTTTTCAGAATTTTCTTTAATATTTAACGCACAAACAATACCGCACATTTTTTTTTTGGCAAATATGGATAATTAATTTGATTTTGACTTACTTTATTTTTACATATCACATTATTTTTAACAATTGTTAAAAAACTGAAAAAAATTAAAATGAATTAATAACTTTAGAATGATATCGCAATGAATACTGAAATAATTGTTTTTGATAAAGTTTCCTTGAAGATTAGTAAAAGTAATATCCTCACTAACTTAAATTTTTCAATTTCACAAGGTGATTTTACATATTTAATTGGGAAGACTGGCAGTGGAAAAAGCAGTATAATTAGATCTATTTATTGTGACATACCTATAGAGTCTGGGAAATCAATAATTGACGGAAAAGATATTAGTGAGATTAGAAAAAGTCAAATTCCATTTTTAAGAAGAAAAATTGGTATTATTTTTCAAGATTTTAAACTTCTTTCTGATCGATCAATTTTCAGGAATTTAGAATTTGTTTTAAAAGCAACTGACTGGAAAGATAAACAAAAAATTAATGAGAGAATTGATGAGGTTTTAAACGAAGTTGGAATGATGAATTTAAAAAACAGAATGCCATATCAACTTTCAGGTGGTGAACAACAAAGAATATCAATCGCTAGGGCAATACTAAATAAACCAAATTTGATTTTAGCAGATGAGCCAACAGGAAATTTGGATCCTGGAACTAGTAAAGAAATTATGAATTTACTTATCAAAATAAATAATCAAGGAAGTACAATTTTAATGGCGACTCATGATTACGATATGATTTCTAAATTTCCAAAAAGAACATTAAGACTAGAAGATGGCAAGTTGTATGAATTAACAAAAAAAACATAATATTTCTATACATTTGCGGCATGATTAAGTTTAATCATTTATTTAATAAAAAGAATTCTTTTTTACTGATTGCTGGTCCATGTGCTGTAGAAGGTGAAGAGATAGCATTTGAAATTGCTGAGAAAATTCATAAAATTTCTGAGAAACTTGACATTAACTTTGTTTTCAAGGGAAGTTTCAAAAAAGCTAACAGGAGTAAAATAGATAGTTTTACTGGTATTGGTGATAAAAAGGCCTTAGAGATTATTAAAAATATTGGAAACAGTTTTTCAATACCTACAACAACTGATATTCATGAAGTTAAAGATGCTAAACTAGCTGCAAATCATGTTGATATTCTTCAAATACCTGCTTTTTTAGCAAGGCAAACAGATTTAATTTTAGCAGCAGCTCAAACATCTAAAATTGTTAATATTAAAAAAGGGCAATTTATGAATCCTACATCCATGAAATTTGCAGTTGATAAGGCTAAAGATTCCGGTAACGATAAAGTAATAATTACTGAAAGAGGAAGTATGTTTGGTTACCAAGATTTAATTGTTGATTTTAGAGGAATCCCTAAAATGAAAGAATTCGCACCTGTCATTTTAGATGTAACTCATTCACTTCAGCAACCAAATCAACCATCAGGGGTTACTGGGGGTAATCCTGAACTTATAGAAACAATTGCTAAAGCTGGTATAGCATCGGGTGTAGATGGGCTTTTTATTGAAACTCATCCATCTCCAGAAAATGCTAAAAGTGATGGAAAAAATATGCTTCCACTTGAAAAATTAGAAAATCTTTTAGTTAAACTACTTAAAATTAAATCTGCTATTTAATAGTATTTATTATTTTTGCTCTCCATTTGTTCATTGAAATTTTGGGGTCGACTGGATTTGACAGCGATTTAGTAGTATTGGTAAGCAAATCGAGCGATTAGTTATAGCTCGTTAATATCAACTAAAAACTTTAAATGGCGAAAATAAATACGCTCTTGCTGCATAAGACTGAATTATAGTAGGTTTTAGCCACGTCCTACCAGGTAGGAAAGCGAGATGTCTCAAAGTTATTTTTGTTGACAATGACTTTATATGAGACACCATAATGTTAACATAGAATAACTAATGCTTCGATAGTTATTTGAAATTTTGAAGCTAAGTAGTGTTTGTGTAGTTTTCAGCTAGAACACTATCGAAAACTAAGTGAAAACTAAATTTGTAGAAAGCTAATATTTCAGTCGTTTGGACGAGGGTTCGAATCCCTCCGACTCCACCAAATACCCTTGTGAGTCATTGATTTACAAGGGTTTTTAATTTATTTATAATTTATTTTTTATAAACTCCACTTTTAAGTTCTAATTCACCACTTTTCAGGTGTCCAAGAACATTGACAAGTTTTTGCTTAGTAGTTTCACCCATAAGAGCATTTAACCCTATTTTCGGAGGTCCAAATTCTTTCAATTTTGCAAAGAGTGCATTTAAAAAATCAATACCATGTTGGGTCTGATCATTAGATTGCTCTTTTGTCAAACCAAATTTCGTTAAAAAATTATCCATTTCTGCTTCTTTAAAAAGGAAACTTATTTCAGATGTACTCGCCCATGGCACAGGGTAATTAACTTCTCCATCTCCTTTCTTTAATATTTCATAATAAAGAAAATGTCCTCCAGATTTAAGAACTCGACTTATTTCGGAATAGAACTTTTCCTTATTTGGAATATTCATTTGAACATGCTGAGTCCAGATTACATCAAACGTATTATCCTCAAATGGAAGGCTTGTGGCATCTCCTTGTATAAATGATGTCTTACGATCTAACTTTACAAGTTTAGAAAGTTCCTTAGCTGTCCTTATGTATTCTTTGCTAAGGTCTAGACCTGTGACTTGACAATTATACTCATCAGCAAGCATTCGACATGGACCTCCAAGACCACATCCAACATCCAAAACTGTTGCTCCTTCAAGGTTTAAACTATCAGCAAGTTCTTTTGATACGGCCGCTCCTCTTACATGAAACTCATCAACACCTGCAATGTCAGATCTTTTTACCTCATTAAGATCAATACCTTGTTCTTTGAGACGATTAAGAATGTCTTCATAAAGTTCTTCCTTGAGATAGTGATTTTCTATATTTTGATTTAAGTTTTCCACCTTGAGGTTTTTTAATCCAAATAATTTAAAGATGTGCTTTTATTTTTTAGGGCTTTCTTAAGCTCATCAACGGCCTTTTTTGGGTTTAAATTAGAGTCATAAATATATTTAAATTCATGGTCTGAGATTTCATTTTTATCATAAACTCCCCACGTATTAAAGGTTACTACTCCATTATTTCTTTTTGAAATCAATGTTTTTACAATATTTGCATAACCATGTGCTTGCCTATTAAAATTTGTACTTGTTGGTGAAGTCCCAACTAATCTGTAATCAATCTCTGTGATATGAAAGTCAAGATCATTTTGGTGAGCCCAATCAATCAAAGAGGATAAATAATTTAATTTCTCCTGATTTAATGATAAAACAACATTATCTCTTAAGTGTCCTTGCCATCCTAGTCCATCAATTCTGAGTCCTTTATTTTTGAGGTATAAAATAGTCTCTTTCACTTTATCCCACATTTCGGGCTGCATTCCAGCATGTTGATTGAAAATAAGACTGATATTAGGTGCATATTCATTTGCAATTTCAAATGCTTTAATTATGTAAAGAGGTATTCCATCGCTATTTGATCCAATTTGAGTCCATGGGTTTTCCCACTTATTAGTACCTTCTTTCTTATCTGTCCACTCTCCACTGGATGCAATAGTTTCATTAACTACATCCATCCACTTAACTTTACTTTCACCATTGATTTTTTTACAAAGCTCAATTAAAAACTCCTCATATAACTGACTTAACTCCTCAGGTGTTCTATTATCTTCTTTTGCCCATGTGGATGATTGAGGACCAATAGGTCCATGTACTCTAATTTCAATATTTTTTGAGTTAGCAAAATCTAGAAAGGCTTCAACTCTTGTCCAATTCCAAACACCTGGTTCTGGATGAACAATTGTCTGTTTAAAAGAATTCTCAGGTGTCGTATAATTGAATTCTTTTAGAAACAGTTCCTCAACATTTGAGTTTAGCTGAAAATAATTCAGAGTAGCACCAAACTTAAAATCTGAATTATAATTATCAGAAACTATTTTTTTAAAACTTTCTTCAGTTTGGTCAGGATCTGGATCTGGATCTGGATCATTAATGATAATTTCAGCATCTGAACTGTCAGATGAACATGAAATAATAATGAATAATAGAATAAAAAACTTTTTCATTTTAATTATAATGTTTTAGATTTTTTTGTTTAATTCAAATTACATAAAATTGTAACATGAAACAAAAGGGCTTACGTTTAATCTTCTCCATTGCTTGTTTAAGTTTTTCATACTTTTTGGCAACTCTTACAGGATTAGAGCTAGTACAAAATGCGGTATTGCTTGCCTTTTTAATTCATTGGTTACTTTTTATACCTGCCTATCTTCTTAAAACAGAGAAGTTTTTTGATCTCTCAGGTAGCTTTACTTATGTATCAATTGTAAGCTACGTTCTTTTTTTTAATAATAATTCTGAAAATATTATTGGAAACTTAATCCTTGCTTCATTTATAATTATTTGGGCTGTAAGGCTAGGAAGTTTTTTATTTTTTAGAATAAAAAAAGCTGGTGAGGATAAAAGATTCAGGGAGCTTAAAATATCTTTTACAAGATTCTTTTTAGTATGGAATATATCTGCTATGTGGGTTTCTTTTTGTTCTATGTGTGCGATCACAGCAATATCAAGTGTTAGTGGGGTTCAATTAAATCCACTATTTTATATTGGTGCTGTAACTTTTTTAGTTGGCTTTGTTCTTGAAATAGTTGCTGACCATCAAAAAACAGCTTTTAGAAAAGACCCAAAAAATAAAGATAAGTTTATTAACACAGGTCTTTGGGCTCGGTCTCAGCATCCAAACTACGTTGGAGAAATTACACTTTGGGCAGGAATTGCATTAATTTCATATTCATCTCTTGAGGGCTGGGAATATATTAGTTTAATCTCACCAATTTTTACCTACTGGTTATTAGTCTTTGTCAGCGGCATACCACAGCTAGAGGAAAGTGGAGAAAAAAAATGGGGTCATTTAAAAGCTTATCAAGATTACACTAAAAATACTCCGAAACTAATATTTTAATGAAGACTATCCTTTTTATAATTTTAATTATATGGGGAATTCCCAGTACATTTTTCAGAAGTAAATTTCGAAAAATTGTATATCAAACAAATGATTGGAAAATAAATATTAAACCTCTTTTTAAGAAGGAGATTGTAGGTCTTTTATTCAATCTATATCCAGAAAATAAAGAATATATTAAAACAAGAAATAATTACAGACTATACCTTTTTGTTTATTTAATTATTTTTTTAGTTTACTATTTCTACAAATAGATTTTAATAGGACCATTTGAGTTTTTTGAATGATAAAACTCAAAACTATGCCTTTTATTATTTATAGTTATTGAACCCTGATATTTACCATAGAATCCATTAAAGTTAAATTCATTTGATTTAATTGTACTGTTGATTTTTGTATCCCATTTTTCCTTAATCAAATATTTCAATGTACTGAAAGCTTTTTTAGGTTTTAAATCTTTAAATAGTAGTCCTCCAGCATGTCCTCTCCAAGCATTTTTATCTGTCATATTCCAAAAAGTAATTGATGTAACACTTGGATGACTGAAAGCTAGAGTGTAAAAATCTCTTAAATAATTCGCTTGATATTCTTCATATTCAGGTTTACTCTCTAAATTTAATTCCCCACCATTGGCAATTGCTTCATCTCTTTTTGCGAGAAAAACTTGGTGGTCCTTCCAATTATTAAATCTCTCTGAGCTTGTTACTGTAATCTCAGTAAACTGAATATTTTTACCAAGAATTGCATAATCCTCTATCTGATTCCACAATTGCTCTTCAGACATTACATTATCATTTGATTGCATGTGAGCTTGCATTCCGATGGAGCTGTAATTCAAGTTTTTTTCAATAAAAAATTCATTTATTTTGAAAAACTCTGGATCTTTTGCATGATAATGATTATTTGAATAATTTTTATTAGGGTCAACACTATCAACAAATTCATATATATCAACCATGGCAGGATATATCCCACCTTTATAATTAATCCACTCTGTAATTGAACTTGGTGGGATATGTGGTTTAAATGGTCCAATAGGTTCATTATAAACATCCCAGTCATTAATTTGAGGATATGATAGAATTAAACGTTTCATGTGTTCTTTAATGATTCCATCTAGTTCCTCAATATTTTTAAAATTTCTAACCCAATTAGGCATTGCCTCATGCCACATAAGAGGATGACCCTTTAATCTAATATCATTCTTTTCACTCCAATCTAATATTCCCTTGTAATAATTATCCATAAACTTTGAATTACTCCTTTCATCTGTCAATTGCCAATACATTCCTATTGTTGCATAATTAAAAACCTCTTTAAATCTTTTTAAGTATAAATCGCCATATTCTTGGCCCCAAAATCTTCGCAACTGAGTAAAAGAAACTCCAAACTTAAAATCATGATTAACTAGCTTTAGATTAATTGATGAATTTGAATTTTCATCAATTTTCAAATCTGTGATAAATTCAATATTTAAATCGCCTTTTCTAATTTCTCTAATCCTTTGATCAGCTCCCTCCAATTTCCATTGTTTATGGTCACTATGATTTTGTGAAAAAACAAATAGTGACATAATTAAAAAAAGTAATTTAATTTTCATAATAGTTTAATAATGTGTGTCCATGTAATCTTTCTGAGATAACTTACCAATAAAATCATTGTCAACAATCTTCCAATTAGAATTTTGATCTAAAGCATATTTATTGTGGGTTGGCTTTAATAAAGGCATTTTTCCAATTTTTATAAAGTCTTTTTGATCAATCATCCAATTATCAAGTTCCTTGGATAGTATATTTTTTATATCATTATATTTTTTATTTCTAGCTAAATTATTCTTTTCGTACGGATCTAGCTGTAAATCAAATAATTCCTCATATGGAATATTTGAAAATTTTTTAGCACCGATTTCAATAAAGTGATTAATATTTTCATTTTCAGTCAAATTTTTATCATACACTTCAATTGAATTGTAATTCCTGATTAATTTAAATTTTCCGTCACTCACCATTCTTGAGGGAAAAACAAAAGTAGATTGTATATTTTGCCTGGTGGCAACCCCATATATATATTTATTAACCTCATCTTCAACATTCTCAATGATTGGAAGAAAACTTTTTCCATCAAAATTATTATAATCACCACCAGCAATATCTAAAATTGTTGGAAGAACATCTACCATAGTCAACAAAGAATTGTTTTTTGAACCTGCATCTATTTTATTTGGCCACCTCATTATAAAAGGAACTTTAATCCCTTTTTGATACAAAGTAAACTTACCACTGTAGCCATGATCAGCCATGTATATAAAAACAGAGTTATTAGCTAATTTACTATCATCAATAATTTTTAAAATTGATTTTAATTGAATATCATCATTTTTAATAAACTCATAGTAACCTGTTTTTTTTGGATTAACTCTGAAATCATAAGGATGTTTGATGATGTCAGACACTTTATAAGAGGTGATTGATGGATGGGGACCATGCGGGTAGTCGGATGCTAATATTAAACAAAAAGGATTATCTATATTTTTTAAATATTTTTTAATCCTAATAAGATCTAAATTTTTGTTTTCAATTTTTTTGATATGGAAATCAAAATTAAATGTTTGCATTGGGCCAACATGGTCTTTGCCAGCAAGTCCCACTTCATAGCCGATTTTTTTTAAATGTTGTACAATTGTAAGTGTATTTGACTTGACATTAGTATGATTAGCATAACTTCCATTTTTTAGTGGATACAAACCAGTATATAATTGTGATCTACTTGGGGCACATATAGCTTGTCCAGTATGAAAGTTTGTAAAAACTAATCCTTCTCTCGCTAATCTATTAACACCATCAGATTGTACATTTTGATTTCCATAAATATTATAATCTAAAAAGTCTTGATCATCAGATAAGTAAATTATGAAATTAGGCTTTTCAACATTAAAATTATTTTTCGATGAAATTGAAAAAGCAAGTAAAACAAATATTATTTTAAAGAAATGATGCATTTTGTTTGAATCACAAATCTAAAAAAAGTCTAAACATTAATTTAGTTTTAAAGAGATTAATAATTAATTTTGTTTAATGATTTCATCTGAGTTTTGGTTATATATTTTTATTGGCTTAATTCTTTTAAATTTTATTTTTTCAAGTGTTCTTGAGTATGTTAATGATAAAAACTGGAATGATGAAATACCTGATTCACTCAAAGATTACTATGATAGAAAAAAATATTCTACAGCAAAAGAATACAAAAAAGCTCGTGGGAGAGTTTCACTAATATCTTCATCATTAAGTATTACCATTACATTAATCATTTTAATTACTGGTTTTTACGGATATGTAAGTGATTACATTTATACTACATTTAGTTCACCCTTCTTACACTCGGCTATATTTTTCTTGTTTTTCTATTTATTAAACATGCTTGTTAGTATACCTATTAACTATTATTCAACATTCATAATTGAGGAAAAATTTGGTTTTAATAAAACGACTAAAAAAACATTTTTAGCTGATATTTTAAAAGGTACTTTGATGTCAATTTTAATTGGAGGATTATTGTTAGCTGTAGCTATTTTAATCCTTAATTACTTCAGTGAAGGTTTTTGGTTTTGGCTATGGTTAAGTTTATCAATATTCACTGTATTTATTAGTATGTTTTACACAAGCTTAATTGTACCAATATTTAATAAATTAAGTCCACTGGAAGATGGATCACTCAAAACAAAAATTCAGCAATATTCAGATAAAATTGGGTATTCATTAAAAAACATTTTTGTAATTGATGGATCTAAAAGATCCTCGAAAGCTAATGCATATTTTTCAGGATTTGGGCCAAAAAAAACTATAGCCCTGTTCGACACCTTAATTGAAAAACATACAGAGGAAGAGCTTGTAGCTGTACTTGCACATGAAGTTGGTCATTACAAAAAAAATCACATAAAACAAGGAATGATTTTATCAATTATCCAAATAGCTGTAATGTGTTTTTTATTTGAATTATGTTTACAACTTCCTGAAATATCAGCTGCACTTGGAGCTGAAATAAATGCTTTCCATTTAGGCCTCATTGGATTTAGTTTTATTTTTAGTCCAATTGGATTAATAACAGGTATTTTTATGAATATTTTAAGTAGAAAAAATGAATTTGAAGCTGATGAATATGCTAAAAAAACATACGATGGTGAAAGTTTATCATTGGCTCTCAAAAAACTTTCAGTTGATAGCCTTACAAACTTACATCCACATCCATTTTATGTTTTTATTCATTACTCCCATCCACCATTACTAGAAAGGTTAAAAGCTCTTAGCTAATTTTTTTTATACCCCATCCTTTTTCATAATCCCTTGACCAAAATTTCATTGCTTTTTTACTTTTAACTCGAGTAGAAATGTCATCAATTATTAGTGATTGATTAACTCTGTATGAAATATTTGCGTAGTGAACCATACTTTGACTAATAACAGCATCATCAATTGGAGATCTCAAACTTTCTCCAGTCTTTATAGAATCAAAAAAGTTTTTCATGTGAAGTTCTGTCATATTACCTTGATTTCCAGCTGATGAATATCTGTTAATATTTTGATCTGATAAGCTGTCAAAAATAAGTTCGTCTTTCAAGTTATAAATTTGATAACCTGATCTATTAACAAATGCTGAACCTTTTGACCCCCATATTTTTGTTCCTCTTCCACCCTCTTTAGACTTTTCAAAAGAATTTCTACTCTGTCCATCCCATGTGATCATTTTTCCATTTCTAAATTTAAACTTTGCTTCCATTGTATCATACATAGTCCATCCATCATCCAAATAGTGATATTTTCCTGCATATACATCAACTTGATAAGGATAATCTACACGTAAAGCCCATCTGGCAATATCCAACTCATGAGTAGCATTATTACCAGCTTCGCCAGTACCATAATCCCAATCGTACCACCTCCAATTATAATCCCATGTATTATAAGTATATTCTCTTCTGACGGCTGGTCCTTGAAAAAGATTCCAATTTAGACCTTGTGGGACCGAAGCTAACACCTGATTTGGTACCCTAGGTCTGTTGCTGTGATAAAATGCAGTTGCTTTATATGTTTTACCAATTTCACCATCTTTGATTTTTTGCATTAGCTCAATAGTGTGTGGTGAAGACCTTTGCTGATTGCCCATTTGAACAACCTTTTTAAAATAATTTTGATAATCAACCAATAAATCACTTTCATTCATATTATGACTACAAGGTTTTTCCAAATACACATGCTTTCCGCTTTCCATTGCTTTACAAGCACCATAT
>Ga0208624_1000076_pt1 | contig 53970 bp, 58 predicted proteins | sample Knorr_S23_td_DCM_FD_185607 | JGI IMG/M metagenome (GOLD analysis project Ga0208624, IMG submission 185607) | Marine microbial communities from Southern Atlantic Ocean transect - Knorr_S23_td_DCM_ad_71m_LV_A (SPAdes) (version 2) | ecosystem: Environmental > Aquatic > Marine > Oceanic | place... | reverse complement strand
GCATGTGTGTATTTTGTTCCAAACAAAAAAAATGGATATTTAAATAAATTACATAAGAGTAATGCCCAAATTAAACCAAATCCAAACTCAGCACCAGCTTTAGTAGATTGAACAAGATGTGATACACCAATTGCAGCTCCCGCGAAAAGTAATCCTGGACCTAATTTTTTTAGATATTTAATCATTTTCTTTCAGTTTCTCACTCAGAAGTTTTTTGGCTCTGAAAATTTTTATTTTAGTTGTGTTAATTGGTTGATTTAATTTTTTTGAAATTTCTTGTATTGATAAATCATCAATATACCTATACTTTATCATGTCTCTGTACATAGGTTTTAATTCATCAATCTTAGAATTAAGATTATCATAACTTTCCTTATTAATCATACTTTCCTCAGGGCTTAATTCAGAAACAATATTTTCAATTTTTTTAGAATTAACTTCTTTGTAAAGTAGCTTCTTTTTCTTTAAGTAATCAGAATAAGTATTTTTTGCAATTGAAATTAACCATGTCTTAAAATTATATTTTGGATTATAGGTTTTAATTTTTTCAAACGCTTTTGAAAATGACTGGATTGTAATTTCCTCGGAAATATATTTGTTGGAAGTTTTTTTTAATAGGTAACTATAAACATAATCCCAATTGGTATTTAAAAGCTTGTCAAATGACGGAAATTCTTCTTTCGACATTATTGATCCAGAAAAATTAATTAAGATTCATTGTAGATTTTTTACATTCATTCTCATCAGGTAATTTTCCACAAATTCCACATGGTTTACCATCGTTATTCAAAAAAGGACTATTACTAGCACATGTTCCTGAGAATTTTCCATCTTTTTTCATGATAATTTTTATAGAAATTCCAGCAAATGCTAAACCCAAAAAAATGATTGTTATTATGTAAAGCTCCATTTCTATAAAATATTTACTTCTTCTTGAAGCAAGATATCAAATTTTTCTTTAACAGTTTTTTTAATTTTTTGAGAAAAATTGTAAATATCTTTTCCCTTGGCATTTCCGGTATTAATAATAACCAGTGCTTGATCTTTATATACTGTAACATTTTTCTCTTTAATATTTTTAAAACCACAATTTTCAATTAACCATGCAGCTGAAATTTTATAATCTGAATTTTTATTTTTAAAACTTACTATTTCCGGAAACAATGATTTAATTTGTTTAAACTGTTTTTTACTTATGATGGGATTTTTAAAGAAACTTCCAGCATTACCAAATTCTCTGTAATTTGGAAGCTTACTTTTTCGAATTAAATGAACAGATTCTGCAATATTTTTAATTGAGGGTTTACTAATTCCATTTTCAATCAGATAATTATTCAACGATGCATATTCAATATTAATATTGTGATTTTTTTTGGTTAGTCTTAATGTGATATTAGTTATGATAAATTTATTTTTTAATTCTTCTTTAAATATTGAGCTCCTGTAAGAAAATTTACATTCGTCTTTGCTAAAAATTTTTATTGATCCATTATTAACAAAAACTCCTTTGCAATTTTCAATTACATCTTTAATTTCTTTTCCATATGCACCAATATTTTGTATAGGAGCACTTCCAACATTTCCTGGGATTGAAACTAAATTTTCAATTCCACCAAAATTATTTTCAATACACCACCAAACTAATTCATCCCAGCTCTCACCCGCACCAACAGAAACTAAAACTTCATTATCATCCTCATTAATAATCTCTATACCTTTAATTTCTATTTTTAAAATTGGATATTCGATATCAGAAGTAAATAGAATATTAGTTCCTCCACCTAATATTAATAATTCATTTTTTTTGTTTTTTTCTATAAAATTTATTATTTCCCTCTCGGAGGAGACATGAATTAAATTCTTGGCTTTAGCGTCTACGCTAAACGAATTATAATTTTTTAAGGAAACTTTTTTCAAAGAGTAATGAAAGTTTAAAAAATTAATCTTTTCCCTTTTCTTCTTCTTCTTCTTCTTCTTCTTCTTCTTCTTCTGGAAGAACTTCTCCTTTTATTCTAAGAATCGTAGAAGGATTTTTAGAGTTAGAAACTACAGAAATTGCTTTCATAAATAACCCTTCTCTCTTTGTATCGTATTCAACTTCAATTTCTCCCTCACCACCAGGCTCAATTGGCTTTTCAGGTTTTTTTGGGATAGTGCAACCACATGAAGATGAAATTCTTGTGAATACAAGTGGAGCAGTTCCAATATTTTTAAATTTAAAAATTCTCTTGCCATCTGATTCGAATTCAACTTCACCATAGTCGATAGTTGTTACATCAAATTTAACTTCAGCTTGTTTCTCTTGTGAAAAAACTAATAGCGGAAGAAAAAATAGAGAAGAAATTAGAATAAATTTTTTCATTTGGTCCTTTTTTTATAAAAATAATCCTTTAAATCCTTTTACAAAAATTATTTTCTCTTTTAAATCTATTAGTAGTTAGTTACTTTTGCTTAAATTATTGTGATGGGAATTGATAAAGTTTACAATCCTAATGAGATTGAAAATAAGTGGTTAAAAAAATGGGATAAAGAAAATTTATTTAAATCAGTTCCTGACGAAAGAGAAGCATATACAATTGTAATACCTCCCCCAAATGTTACTGGAATTCTCCATATGGGTCATATGCTTAACAATACCATACAAGATATTCTCATTAGAAGGGCAAGGTTAAAAGGACTAAATGCATGTTGGGTCCCAGGAACTGATCATGCCTCAATTGCAACGGAGGCAAAGGTTGTAAAAATGTTAAAGGAAAAGGGAATCAAGAAAAGTGATATCAGTAGGGATGAATTTTTGACTTATGCATGGGATTGGACCGAAAAGCACGGAGGTTTAATATTGAACCAATTAAAAAGGATAGGTTGCTCTTGCGATTGGGACAGAACTAAATTCACACTTGATAGTGATTTATCTGAGTCAGTAATTGATACATTTATTAAATTATTTGATGAAGGTTATTTATACAGAGATAAAAAAATTGTTAATTGGGATCCAGAAGCACTTACTACACTATCTAACGAGGAAGTTATTTACAAGGAGGAAGAGACTAAACTATTCTATCTAAAGTATCAAATTGTCGATTCTAAGGATTATTTAACAGTTGCTACTACTAGACCTGAAACTATTTATGGTGATACTGCTGTTGCTGTGAATCCAGATGATAACAGATACAAAAATTTGAAAAATAAAAAGTTAATTGTTCCATTAGTAGGTAGGGAAGTTCCAATTGTTTTTGATAGCTCAGTTGAGATCGATTTTGGTACTGGATGTTTAAAAGTTACTCCAGCTCACAGTGAGAAGGACTTTATTATAGGTAAAAATAATGAATTGGAAATCATCGATATATTTAATGATGATGCAACTATTAATCATCATGGAAAAAAATATCAAGGTTTAGACAGATTCGAGGCTAAAAAACAAATTGTAAATGATTTAACTGAGCAAGGTTTGATTTCAAAAACTGAATCATATACTCATAATATTGCTTTATCAGAAAGAACTAACTCAGTTGTTGAACCAAAACTATCACTTCAATGGTTTATTAAAATGAAAAAAATTGCAGAACCAGCAATTGATGCTGTTGTTTCTGGATATATAAAATTTTATCCAAAAAAATATATAAATACCTACAAAAATTGGATGGAAAACATAAGAGATTGGAACATCTCGAGACAATTGTATTGGGGGCATAGAATACCAGTCTATTATTTAAAAAATGACAATTCTAAATTTGTTGTATCGAAAAATGTTAAAGATGCTTTAGTTAAATTCAAATCTAAATTCAATTTTGAGTTAACAGTTGATGATGTTGAACAAGATAATGATGTATTAGACACATGGTTTTCATCATGGCTATGGCCAATAAGTGTTTTTGACGGTATAAGAAATCCAAGTAATGATGATATTAATTATTATTATCCTACCTCTGATATTGTCACTGGACCAGATATCTTATTTTTTTGGATAGCTAGGATGATTATGAGTGGTTACTATTTTCGAGATAATAAGCCATTTAACAATGTATATTTTACTGGTCTAGTTAGAGATAAAAAGGGTCAAAAAATGTCTAAACAGTTAGGTAATTCACCTGATCCTATAGAATTAATTAAAAATTATGGTGCAGATGGAGTTAGAATAGGTTTATTATTTTCTGCTCCAGCTGGAAATGATCTTTTATTTGATGAAAAACTATGTGTCCAAGGAAAGAACTTTTCAAACAAGATATGGAATGCTTTTAGACTAGTGAAAGGTTTTGATATTTCCACTGAAAAGCCTCCGCAATCACATGAATTAGCTGCAGTAAAATGGTTTAATGAAAATTTAAATATGAAAATAATTGAAATAAATAATTCATATGACAATTTTAAAATTTCTGAAGCTTTAATGATAACATACAAGTTAGTCTGGGACGATTTTTGTTCAATTTTTTTAGAGATAATCAAGCCGAGGTATGGTGATGCCATTTCTTTAAAAACTCTAAATGATACTAAAGTTTTTTTCAAAAAAATCTTGTCACTTCTTGAACCCTTTATGCCTTTTATCAGTAATGAACTAAGTGAAAAATTAGATATTTCAAATATTAAATTGGAATGGCCTAACTCTGATGTTCATGATCAAAAAATTATTGAAAATTTTAATCACATAAATGAATTGATTACAAAAGTTAGAAATTTTAAAAAGGCTAATAATATTCCATTTAAGGAATCCATAAAATTATATTTTGATAATAAAATTTTAGATAATGAATTGATAAGTGTTATTAAAAAATTAACTAATTCAGAGCTTATTATTTCAAAAAATAAGGAGAAAGATGATTTGAACTCTATACTTATTGGAAAATATATTTATTACATAGAATCTGAGAAAAAATTAAATCATGATGATATTTCAGAAATTAAAGATTCACTTGAATATAATATTGGTTTTAAAAAAATATTAGAAAAAAAATTATCCAATAAAAGGTTTATTGAAAATGCACCACAAGCTGTGATTGACAATGAGATGAAAAAGCTCGATGACGTAAAATCTAAAATTAAAATCTTAGAAAAAAAAATATCTCAACTTAAGTGATAGCTATAATATCTTCTCCTCCTTTTAAATGTTGATTTAATTTAACTTTTATTTTAGAATCTAGTGGAAGATATACATCAACCCTGGAGCCAAACTTTATAAATCCAGCATCATTGCCTTGAATTGCAATATCACCAACTTTGGCATAATTTACTATTCTTCTAGCTAAGGCACCTGCAATTTGTCTATAAAGAACTTCTCCAAAAACTTGATTTTCAACAACTATAGTTGTTCTCTCATTTTTTTCTGAAGATTTTGGATGCCAAGCTACAAGGTAATCACCTGGGTGATATTTACTAAAATTAATTTTCCCACCAATTGGATATCTTGTCACATGAACATTAAATGGAGACATAAAAATTGAAATAATAATTCTTTCATCTTTAAAATACTCTTTTTCAAATACCTTTTCTATATTAACAACTTTACCGTCAACAGGTGAAATTACATGATTGTCATTTAAAATGGTTTTTCTTGAGGGATTTCTAAAAAATTGTAATATTAAAATTAGGATTAAAATTGAAATAGTTTGAAGTAGTGTTTTAATCAGACCATCATTAAAGATATATTCTAATAATAAAATATCTGAAATAACTACAAATAAAAATATCAGTATAATATTGTGACCCTCTTTATGAAACATATATGTATATAGTTAACATTAAATATATAAAAGGAAAAGAGAATATTATACTATCTAGTCTGTCATATAACCCACCATGTCCTTTAAGTAAATTACCAAAATCTTTGATATCTAACTCTCTTTTAATTTTTGATTGAACAAGATCTCCAAAAATTGCAAAAGAAGCAGTTATTAGACATAATATAATTGAAAATAAAATATCTAAATTGAAATATGATGAAATAATAAAACTATATGCAATTGAAAAAATGATTGAACCTACTGCACCCTCTATGGTTTTATTTGGCGATAATGATTCATATAGTTTATTTTTACCAAAATTATTCCCAACAAAATAACCAACACTATCCACACCCCAAATAAGAATAAGGTAATAAATAAAGAATAACTTAAATTGCGAATAATCATAGATTAGACTTGAATAAATAATTAAAAGAAATGACCCTACCACACCAATTAAAGGCCATGTTTTCATAAATCTTTTATCACTAAATAATTCCTTTCCTTTAAAAACAAATCCTATCATCATGAACGAATTAATTAAAACAACAAAGAAAATTACATACTGAAAATATGTATTTAATCCTGATGAATTAAATGTTACAATTATTCCCAAAATGAATAGAGAAATTAAAAATAATAAAGGAGTAAATTCGGTGTAAAAAAATAAAATTTTTTTATTTATTTCAGTTAGTTTATTTTTCTCTTTTATTGATTTCAAATGAACATTATCATTTCTCAAGACCTTACCATATTCAAAGATTATAATCAAGCAAAATAAAAACATTAATAAAACAAACAAAAATTGACTATATAAAAGACTTCCAATTAAAAGCGAAACATAAATGAATCCAGGTATTAGTCTAGTTAAAAAATCATTCATTATAAATCCTCCAATAAAATAAGATATAAGTTTTTAGCACTTGAGCCATAGGTTAAGAAGTTTAAGTCTTCACCTTCTCCTTTATTAAAATTTTTGATAGATGTAATATTTGAAGGTAAATTATTTGAATATTTGATTCTAATTCCCTCTAAACCCTTACTTAAAGTTTCAGAAAGTTGACTTGTTCTGGCCATAACAATAATATTATTTGGTAAATCATTAGACTTGTAAGATTGAATTTGTTTTGCACTAACAAGTATGCTACCATCTTTGGCGACAAGAAATTCACAATCTGTTATGAAAAGGTTAGAGTTGATGTTTGACTTATTAAACTTTATATTATTACTTGGAATAAAATTTTTTGTAAAATCTTCATTGAAGCATAAAATACTTTTTTCAGCCCAATTATTTTCTTCAAGGATTTTTAAAAAAAACTCTTCACACTCATCTATGTTCGTGGCATATAAAAATTTACCTCCGTTAGAGCTGAAATTTAGTGTGAATTTATCTTCAACTAATTCGTCTTTTTTCGGTAGATATTTGTATTCATCTTGGGAGGCATCTTCACTATCATTCTCTTTTTTATTGGATTTAAAAAATGATCGAAAAATTTTCTTCAATTGAATTCTTTACTATAAAGATAGTAATTAAAGAAAGTTTAATAAAATACTTACTTTTTTTCTTGTGAAATTTTTTCTTCAAACGGTCTTTCACCAAAAATTCTCACAAGATCTTCTTTAAAGATAACTTCCTTCTCTAAAAGATAATTTGCTAATTCTTCAAGTTTCTTTTTGTGTTTTTTTAATAAACCAATAGCTCTTTTGAACTGAGTTTCAATTATATTGGAAATCTCTTTGTCTATAATTTGAGCTGTAGTATCACTATACGGCTTTGTAAATCCATAATCATTTTGACCTGATGAATCATAATATGTTAAATTCCCGATTTTATCATTCAAACCATAAACGGTTACCATTGATCTTGCCTGTTTAGTTACCTTTTCTAAATCACTCAAAGCACCTGTTGATATTTTATTAAAAATCACCTTTTCAGCTGCTCTTCCTCCAAGTGCTGCACACATTTCATCAAGAATCTGTTCGGTTCTAACAATTTGCCTTTCTTCCGGTAAATACCAAGCTGCTCCAAGAGATCTTCCTCTTGGCACAATTGTTACTTTAACTAGGGGGGCAGCATGCTCTAACATCCAACTTACTGTGGCATGCCCAGCTTCGTGATAGGCAATAGTTTTTTTCTCCTTAGGGGATATTATCTTGTTTTTCTTTTCTAAACCTCCTACTATTCTATCAACAGCGTCCAAGAAATCTTGCTTTCCTACTGATTTTTTTGATTTTCTAGCTGCAATTAAAGCAGCTTCATTACAAACATTTGCGATATCAGCACCGGAAAATCCTGGTGTTTGCTTTGAAAGAAAATCTACATCTAAGTCTTTTGTCTTTTTTAATGGTTTTAAATGGACTTCAAAAATCTCTTTTCTCTCTCTTACATCAGGAAGGTCAACATATATTTGTCTGTCAAATCTACCTGCTCTCATTAATGCTTTATCTAATACATCAGCTCTGTTGGTAGCTGCCATAACTATTACGTTTGTATTGGTACCAAAACCGTCCATTTCAGTGAGCAGCTGATTTAAAGTATTTTCTCTTTCATCATTAGACCCAGTTATACTATTTTTTCCTCTGGCACGCCCTATAGCATCGATTTCATCGATAAAAATTATTGATGGTGATTTTTCTTTAGCTTGCTTAAATAAGTCTCTAACTCGTGAGGCACCAACACCAACAAACATTTCTACAAAATCAGATCCTGAAAGTGAAAAGAATGGAACTTTAGCTTCACCAGCAACAGCTTTAGCCAATAATGTTTTTCCAGTGCCAGGTAATCCTACAAGTAATGCACCCTTTGGAATTTTACCACCAAGTTTTGTATACTTTGATGGACTCTTTAAAAAATCGACAATCTCTTTGACTTCTTCCTTGGCACCCTCTAATCCCGCTACATCTTTGAAAGTAACTTTAGTATCCTTACTTCCGTCAAAAAGTTTAGCCTTTGATTTACCAATACTGAAAATTTGAGATCCTCCTGCGCCAGCACCACCAGACATTCTTCTCATGAAAAATATCCACAATCCAACTAAAATAATTAAAGGTAAAAATCCAATTAATACATCAAACCACTTGTTTTCTATGGTTCTAAATTCATAATTAAAAATAATACCACTAGATTCTGCATTTTCCAATTTTCTTTGAAATAGTTCTAAGTCACCTACTTCAAAGTTATAGTGAGGGCCAATCACGTTTCTTTGACCCAAAAAATTATTAGTCGCAACATCACGATGAATTTCATTCATCAGGGCATTCTCGGTTAATGTAACTTCAGCAAGAGTTTTATTTATGATAGTTATTTTTGATACATCACCAGAACTCAAGTATTTTTCAAAAGTTGATATATTAATTTTTTTTGTACCACTAAATCCACTACCATTTCCTATGTATGAAAATATTATAAAAACTGAAATGATCAGACCATATATCCAATAGGTTGATTTATTTTTCGGATTGGTATTACTTTTCTTATTTTTCATAAATTCTTATCTAATCTAATTATTTTTGCTTCCTCCCACAACTCTTCAAGATCATATATTTCTCTGAATTCTCTTTTAAAAATGTGAACAACTATATCGATGTAGTCCAACAAAACCCAGTTTTTGTTTTCAAGACCTTCAATGCTTAGAGGTTTTTCTTTTAAATTTTTACTTACAACCCTCTTCACTGAACTTGAAATTGCATTTACTTGAGTATTTGACTGACAGTCACATATTACAAAGTATTTACATATCGTATTTTCGATTTCTGTAAAGTCAATTATACTAATATTTTCACCTTTAACATTTTCAATTCCTTTAATAATATTAGTTAGAGTTTTATCCTTACTTTGCATCAAAATTATTGTTCAGATGAAATTAATCAAACTTAATGCCATTGATTCAACAAATGAATATATTAAAAAGATTAAATTATTTTCATCTGATAGTCTTATTTGTGTATACACTTTTAATCAAACAATGGGAAAGGGACGTAGAGCAAATATTTGGAGCTCAGAACCATATATGAATCTTTGTGTTTCTTTCTGTTACAGACCTTCAAATAAAATTTCTGATGATTTTTCCTTTAAGTTTAATATGTTGGTAAGTAATAAAATTTTGGAATTTCTCAATCAAAATAAGATACCAAATCTTCATGTTAAGTGGCCTAACGACATTTTGTCAGATAAAAAAAAGATTGCAGGAATTTTAATTGAATCCTCGATGAAAAAAAATAAGGTCAGTGATTATATATTTGGAATTGGTTTAAATGTAAATCAATTTGATTTTGGTAATTTAAAACAAGCGTCGTCATTGAAAAAAATAACCAATATTAATTATGATTTACATAAAATCTCAAAGGATTTTATAAATCATTTTTCAAATATTGATGAGGATGCTAATAATTACTCAACTAATCAAATAAAAATGAATTATCTAAATAATCTATATGGTACAAAATCATTTTTAAATTATACTTACAAAGGAGAAAAAATAAAAGGAAAAATAATTGATATCAAATCAACTTCCTCTATTGAGTTATTAATTGGAAAAAATTTAAAAATTTTAGATAGTCATGATCTAAAATTAATCTATTAGAAAGAAATATTCTCAATTTTATTTTTCAACGAATCAATAAATGCATTTAAAGGCTTTTTAATCATCATTTCTATCATAGATGAAAAATTTCCTACAAATTGAACTTTAATTTTAGAAGAATTGCTTTCAATAGCATCAATTTTGATTAGAATGTAAAAATTTAAATTACTATCATTAGAGGAAAGCTTGACTTCATTATTTTCTGGAAGCTCGTTTAATAACAAATTAATGCCTGGCATATTACCTATTTTAATTTTGAATTCATTCTCTGATAATTTATCAAAACTTCTAATTTCATCCTTTAGAATTTGCTCATAATTATCTATATCAATAATATGAGAATATAATTTTTCAGATGAATATGGAATTACGTTTGATTCTTTGATTATTTCCATTTCTATTTATTCCATTCTTGAGGATTGTTTCGCCATTTAATTAGCTGAGTTAACTCAACATCACTAACATAATTATTTTTTACTGCATAATCAATTAGATAATTGTAAGAGCATAATGAGGAATATGAAATATTTTTTGATTCAAAATTCAATTTTGAAATTTCAAAGTTGTAATTAAATATACTTATTAGACCTTTAATTTTTAAGTTTTCGGAGATTAGAGATTGACAAGCTTCTAGACTACTATTTCCAGTACTAATTAAATCTTCAATTACAACTACTTTTTGACTTGTTTCATAAAAACCTTCAATACTATTTTTTCTGCCATGTTTTTTTCTGTCAGCCCTTACATAAACAAAAGGCTTATTAAGTTTGTTAGCTACAAGCATACCTATTCCAATTGCACCAGTAGCAACACCTGCAATGACATCATAATCCTCATATCTTTTTTTAATTTGCTGAGATAAAAAAGAACAGATTTTTTCTCTAACAGCAGGAAAAGACAATATAATTCTGTTATCACAATAAATTGGTGATTTCCACCCAGATGCCCAGGTAAATGGATTTTTTGGATTCAATTTAATTGCATTAATTTGTAGAAGAAGTTTACAGGTTTCTTTAGCGATATATTCGTCATTAACCATCGTACAAATGTATAAAGTTTTTGCCAATAGATTTCAAATAATACTAACCAGCGATAAGAATTGTTTGGATAACCCAAATACATACTTGTTATCAAGTATATCAATTGAAGAAATAATAAAAAAATTAAAGATTAAAAAAGAAATTTTTATTTACTCTCCAAACAAAGAAGATATCCTCAATGAATTTAAAACCAAAATAGATACTATAAAAGCTGCAGGAGGCATTGTTAGAAATAAAGACAATGAGCTATTATTTATTTTTAGAAAAGGCAAATGGGATTTACCTAAGGGCAAGGTTGATAAAAATGAAAAAAATAAAGATGCGGCAATTCGTGAGGTAATTGAGGAGACGGGGATTAAAAAATTAAAAATTGATAAATTCTTTGAAAAAACATTTCACATTATAAAAATGAAGAAAAAATATTTTTTAAAAGAGACTCATTGGTATAAAATGAAATCAAGCTACGATGGAAAATTAAAGCCTCAAAAAAGTGAAGGTATTAGAAGTGCTAAGTGGAAAACTATTGATCAGGCAAAAGATATAAAGAAAAAAACCTTTAAAAATATTTCAATTATTCTCAAAAAATATCTTAAAGAAGTTTAGCAATTTTTTTAGGTACAAGCTCGCTATAATCTCCATTATTTTTAATAAGATCTCTTACAATAGAGCTACTAATAAAAGATGTTTTTGCAGATGTTAAAAGAAATACTGTTTCAATTTTTGATAAAAGTCTATTTGTTCTAGCTATTGCTTTTTCAAATTCAAAATCTCCATTATTTCTAACACCTCTAACAATAAAGTCTGCATTTACTTTTTTACAAAAATCGATTGTTAGACCATTATAGCTCATTACTTCAATTTTATCCTCCTTATTTATGACGCTTTTTATTAATTCAATTCTTTTTTCAATGGAAAACATTGAGGTTTTTTCATCATTCTTGCCTATGCCTATAATTACCTCATCAAAAATTAATTTACTTCTATTTAAAATATCAAGATGACCGAGTGTAAAGGGATCAAAAGTACCTGGAAAAATAGCTCTTTTCATTTTTCAAATTTTGTTAGTGTATCATCAATTATATATGTAAATAGATTTTCCAAAGATATACCATTCATCTTAACTTGCTTTGGAAAGATACTTTCCTCTGTCATACCAGGTATTGAATTAATTTCTAGCAGGTATGGTTCATCACCTATGAATATAAAGTCCGATCGTGAAAAACCGGTCATTTTCAATTTTTTGTATAGATTTTTTGATGCTTTTTCAACATTCAATTTTTGCTGATTATTTAACCTAGCTGGACTAATAACTTCATGATTACCTTCATATTTAGCTTCATAATCAAAAAAATCATTTTTTGAAACAATTTCTGAAATACCAAAAACTTTTATTTCATTTTGGAAATACATTACACCCACAGAAACCTCTTTGCCATCCAAAAACTCTTCAATTAAAACTTCATTATCATAACCAAATGATTTATCTATAGCATAAATTAATTCTTCTCTGTTGTAGACCTTTGAAATACCATAGCTGCTTCCCGAATTATTAGCTTTAACAAATAATGGATAATTTAGATTTTCTTCAATATTTTCAATTTCTAAATTAGAATCACGATTTATCAATTTTGATTTAGCAACGTTGAATCCATTTTTTTTTGCAAAATCAGTACACTTTTTTTTATCAAATGTTAGTTTTGCTACATCTGCTGTTGGTCCTGTAAATGGGATATTTAGTTTAGCAAAATAATTTTGAATGATTCCGTCCTCACCGGGGCTACCATGTATCATTATAAATGCAATATCAAATTTTATTTTTTTATCATCGATTTTAACGCTAAAATCATCTTTGTGTATTGGATATTTTACACCATCATTGTTAATTAAATTCCAATTTTCTTTTTCAATAATTATTTTGAAAGGAATAAAATTATTTGTATCAATATTATTGTATACTGTATTTCCACTCTTTATAGAAATATCATGTTCACTTGAGTATCCACCCATTAAAACCGCAACATTTTTTTTCATTAAAAAATATGTTTTCTTAAACTTCTTAAAGATACTTATTTATATATATTTGTTTTGAAGTTTTAAAATGAAGTTTTTTTACAGTCGGGTTTTTATAAAGCAACTTTTTTTAGCAACAATTATATTTTCATTGGTTGTATTAACATCTATTGTTTTCTTATTTTTTTATACCAATCAGACAAGTAGGGTAGTTGTCCCAAACCTAGTAGGTCTTAGTTTAAATGAAATAGATGAAGTTATAAATGAAAGAAATCTCAGATATGAAATTATTGATTCTTCGTTTTTTAATCAGGATTTTGATAAAAATACTGTAATTGAGCAAATTCCCATCGCTAACAAACAGGTCAAAAAGAACAGAAAAATTTATCTTACAACAAATCCGTCATCATATGGTGATGTAATACTTCCAAATATTATCCAGCTTACAAAAAGAAATGCAGTTTCAACTCTTTCCGCATTAGAACTTGAGATTGGTGAATTTATTTATGAAGATAATATTGGAAAAGATATGGTTTTAGGTGTTGAATTTGAGGGTGAATCTATAGAGTCTGGATACTTGATCCCAAAAAAATCAATATTAAACTTGATTTTAGGTAACGGAAAAAAATAATAATCTTGAATCAAATAGAAAATAATGATGAGCTTTTTGAGCACTTCTCCTTTTTGGCTGACAAAGGTCAAGAGCCTGTTAGAGTTGATAAGTTTTTGATGAATAGAATTGAAAATGCAACAAGAAATAAAATTCAAAAAGCTGCTAAAAGTGGATATATTTTTTCAAATGAAAATCCAGTTAAGCAAAATTATAAAGTAAAACCAGGCGATAACATCAAAGTAATGTTTCACCATCCACCGTATGAAAACCTAATTGTAGGTGAGAAAATTGATATTGATATTATCTATGAAGACAATGATATATTGGTAGTTAATAAACCACCGAATCAAGTTGTGCATCCTGGGCATGGAAATTATTCTGGAACATTACTAAATGGTTTAATTTATCACAATGAAAATTTACCTGAGAATCCTGATGGTAGGCCTGGATTGGTCCATAGAATTGATAAAGATACAAGTGGTTTGTTAGTTGTTGCTAAATCTGAAATTGCTCTCACAAAATTATCTGAACAGTTTTTTCATAAAACGATTGACAGAAAATATCTAGCAATTGTTTGGGGTACTCCTTTACCTGAACAAGGAACTATTGACAAATATTTATCAAGAGATAAAAAAAATAGAATGATAATGTCTGTACCTGTTGATGAAGACATTGGTAAGAGAGCGATTACTCATTATAAAGTCGTTGAAAAGTTGGGATATGTTTCACTTATTGAATGTGAGCTTGAAACAGGTCGAACGCATCAAATTCGAGCTCATATGAAACATATTGGAAATCCAATTTTTAATGATCAAAGATATGGAGGTGATAAAATATTGAAAGGAACAATTTTTAACAAGTATAAACAGTTTGTTGAGAACTGTTTTAAGTTATTACCAAGACAAGCATTACACGCTAAAACATTGAGTTTTAACCATCCTAGGACTAATGAAAGATTAGCTTTTGAAACTGAATTACCAAATGATTTTAAATCATGTTTTGAAAAGTGGAAAAATTATTCAAAAAATAATTAATTTTACATCATGAAAATTCTTATTTCACCTGCAAAATCATTGGACTTTGATTCAACTATCGATAGTCTAAAATGTACTCAACCAGTTTTTTTAAATAAAACTTCTGAAATTAACTCTGTATTAAAAGAGAAAAGTCCTAAGGATTTAATGCAGCTACAAGGTATATCACAGAAATTATCAGATTTAAATTGGAAAAGAAATAATGATTATGTTGATAATCATAACAATAAAAACTCTAGACCAGCAGTTTATGCATTTAATGGTGATGTGTACAACGGAATTGATGTCAAAACACTTTCTGAAGATAAAGTTTATGATTTACAAAAATCATTAAGAATCCTTTCAGGTTACTACGGAGTTTTAAAACCTCTTGATTTAATTCAACCATACAGGCTTGAAATGGGAACTAAATTAGCAGTTAATGGATCTGAAAATTTATATAAATTTTGGTCTGAAAATATTACAAATTCAATACTTGCTGAAATGAGTAAAGAAGATTTGTTAATCAATTTAGCTAGTAATGAATATTTTGAAGCTTTTGATAAAAAGAAGTTTGATGGAAGGATTATTTCTCCAGTGTTTAAAGATTTTAAGAATGGTAAACTTAAAATTATTTCATTTTATGCAAAAAAAGCAAGAGGGATGATGGTCAGATATATTGTTGATAATTCGGTATCTAGCTACAACGAATTGCTTGGGTTTAATTTAGGTAATTATTTATATAACGAAGCTGAAACATCGGATGAAAATTTCCCAGTTTTCACTAGATAACTAATCTTTAATCAGCTTAATAAAATCTCGGGTTTTGGATACACCATGATTTTCAATATATTTTATATATGCTGAACCAATAATAGCTCCATTACTGTTTTGACATGCAGCTTGAAATGTTTTTTTATTACTAATGCCAAATCCAATTAATAATGGATTTGAAAGATTCAATTTTTTTATTCTTTTAAAATATTCAATTTGATATTTATCAAAACTATCTTTAGCTCCAGTCACACTGTAGCTACTGACCATGTATATAAAACCTTTAGAGAGATCATCAATCAGGTTAATTCTTTCATTTGAGGTTTGTGGAGTGATTAAAAACATCATGTTCAATTTATATTTTTCAAAAATAATTTTATAATTTTTTTTAAAAATATCAGCTGGTAAATCAGGTATTATTAAACCATCAATTCCTACATCCTTACAATTTGAACAAAACTTTTCAATTCCATATTGTAAAATAGGATTGAAATAACCCATTATAACAACCGGGATATCTGATATTTTTCTTAAATCCTTCAGCTGATCAAATAATAAATTAGTTGTCATTCCATTACTAAGCGCTTTTTCAGAACTTTTTTGAATAGTAGGTCCATCAGCTAAAGGATCACTAAATGGTAATCCGATTTCGATCATATCAACTTGCGATTTATCTAACTCTTTAATTATTTTTAATGTATCATTAATGTCTGGGAAGCCAGCTGTAAAATAAATCGATAGAAGATTTTTTTTCTTATTAAAAACTTTGTTTATTCTATTCATTTGCAGGCTTTAAATAAATTCTCTTTCCTGTCTCATCATATAAATCCCCCGGTGTATAAGTATAACGTTTATATGGCACTTCCTTTAGCTGTCTACCCAAACCTTCTGGTTTTTTTCTGGCATCTTTAATTCTAAGATTAATCTCAATTTTTAATGAGTCAACAGTTTTTATGTAGTTAGGATCATTTGCCAAGTTGTTCATCTCATCACTATCAAACTCGTGGTCGTATAATTCATATCCGTATTCTCCATTTTCACCCCATTTAACAAATCTGTAATTTTCTGTTTTTATTGAATATCCTTCAACATTATTGAATCTTGTAGCAATCCATCTAGTTAGGGCACTGTTTCTTATTTTGTGATTTACGTTATTAAATATTGGCACAAGACTTTTCCCAACAACATGCCTAGGACTTTTAATTTTTGTTAAATCCATTAAAGTTGGATAAATATCTATAAGCTCTACGGGTGAGTTAGATTTCTTTCCACTTACAATTCCAGGCCCTGAAAAAATTAAAGGAACCCTTGTTGTTTTTTCATATAAAGTTTGCTTTTGCCAGTGACCCTTTTCACCAAGATGGTATCCATGATCACTAGAAAAAACTACAACAGTGTTTTTATCAAGGCCAGTATCTTTCAATTTTTTTATAATCCTTCCAACCTGAGCATCAAGAAAACTTACAGTTGCGTAATATGCTCTCTTTATTTCTTGTGCTTCAGATTTACTTAAATCATATTGATTCCCTTTTCCATCTCCCTTATGTCTTAAGGAAATAGCAGCGGGTTCTGGAATTGTCTTTAAAAAGTCCTCACTCATTTCAGGTATATCGATATTATTTATATCATACATTTCAAAGTATTTTTTTGGAGCAACATATGGTGTATGTGGTTTAAAAAAGCCTACCCCTAAGAAAAAATTTTCCCCAGATTTAGCAAATTTTTCAAGTTGTTCTATTGCTTCCGTTGCAATAATACCATCTGTTTGCTCCTCATCACTTCCCTCTGCTTCTAGCCAACTTAATGTCCCACCGTACTGTCTTGTTTTAAGAGTTTTAATTTTATATTCTTCTTCCTTGTCACGGCCATAAGGATTAATTGTATAATCCCATGTGTAAATATCATCAGCACTTGATGTTCCAATTGAACCTGGATTATCATAATGATATATTTTACCAATTCTAACTGATTTATAACCTCTTTGTCTAAATCTTTGACCTAAAGTAATGACATCAGGAATAGTTGTTCTTATATCAACATTTAATTTTGTGTGTTTAGTCTGATCTGAGTAAAGTCCTGTCATAAAGGAAGCTCTTGATTGACCACACTGAGGCCATTGAATATGAGCATTCTCGAATAGGAATCCATCTTCGGCAAGTTTGTCAATGTTAGGACTAATTACTTGGTCATGATTGTAAGAACCTAAATCACAATTTAAATCATCTGTCATGATGAATAAAACATTTGTTTTTTCATTTAAATCAGAATAACTATTACTTGAATTACATGAGCAAATAATTAAAAACACAATTGAGATGAAAAAATAAATCTGTTTCATAATTTAAAGTAATTAATATAAGTATCTAAATCTTTGTCTCCTCTACCTGAACAATTAAATATAATAATATCATTTTTACCAAATTTCATTTTATCTAGAACTGCAAAAGCATGAGATGTCTCTATAGCGGGAATAATTCCTTCCATTTGAGATAAAATTAATCCCCATTTCATAGCATCACTATCATCAATTGATATAAATTCACCTCTTTTAGATCTGAAAAGATTTGCATGCATAGGACCAATCCCTGGGTAATCAAGCCCTGCCGATATTGAATATGGCTCAGTGATTTGCCCATCTTTTGTTTGCATTAGTAAAGTTTTTGATCCGTGTATAATCCCCTCGGTCCCAAGAATTGATGTTGCAGCACTTTCACCACTATGAACACCCTTTCCTGCAGCTTCTACGCATACTATGTTTACATTTTTATTATTTAAAAATGGATAAAAAAGTCCCGCAGCATTACTACCACCACCAACGCATGCAATAACATGGGTTGGATTTTCAGTATTTTCAAATTTTAATAATTGTTTTTTAGTTTCATAGCCAATAACTGATTGAAATCTGGCGACCATATCGGGATATGGATGAGGACCCACAACTGACCCTATTATGTAGTGTGTGTCAACAGGATTTGAAATCCAATCTCTTATTGCTTCATTTGTAGCATCTTTTAGTGTTTTACTTCCTGATGTTGCTGGTCTAACTTTTGCACCTAACATTTTCATCCTAGCAACATTTGGGGCTTGACGTGAGATATCAACTTCTCCCATGTAAATAACACATTCAACACCCATTAATGCACATACAGTAGCAGTTGCAACACCATGTTGTCCAGCACCTGTTTCAGCAATTATTCTTTTTTTACCAAGTTTTTTTGCTAAAAGTATTTGACCAATTGTGTTGTTGATTTTATGTGCGCCCGTGTGGCAAAGATCTTCTCTTTTTAAATAAATTTTCGTTTTAAATTTTTCCGAGAGTCTCTTTGCATAGTATAGTGGAGTAGGCCTTCCAACATAATCATGCAAAAGTTGATTAAACTCCTTTTTAAATTCTTTTGATTCCGATATTTTAATATAGTTTTTTTGAAGTTCGTCTATATTTGGAAATAACATTTCAGGTATAAATGCTCCTCCAAAATCACCATAGAAACCATCTTTATTAACATTGAAATTTTTCATTTATTTAATTTTTTTTAAAAACATATTTACTTTTTTAATATCCTTTAAGCCAGGTGAGATCTCAAATCTGCTATTAATGTCTATACCAAGCAAAAAATCATTTTCATTTTTTATATTATTGATTTCATCTACACTGTTGAGGTCTATACCACCACTTAAAAGAAACTTTTTTTTGTTAAAGCCCTTAATTCTTTTCCAATCAAATTTTTTACCAGAACCACCAAAATTTTTTGAAAAAGTATCAAAAAGAAATAGATCACAACAATCAGTATATTGATTTGTACTATCAAAATCAAAATTTTCAGAAATTCTAAAGGCTTTAATTACTTTGCAATAATTCATTAATTTTTCACTGAATTTTGGTGTTTCGTCCCCGTGAAGTTGAACATAATTTAAATTATAATTTTTAATTTTATTCTTAATGTTTTCTAGACTTTCATTGACAAAAACCCCAACCTTCTTTTTTTTAATATGAGAGGTATTTATCTCAAGATCAATGAATCTTGATGACTTATTATAGAAAATAAATCCCATTAAATCTATATCAATTTCATTCAATTGATTTATGTTATTCATCTCTTTTAAACCACAAACTTTAACAATCATTTTTTATTTCATTTAAAAATTTTGCGAGAGCTCTACCAGGATCTACACTTTTCATAAAATTTTCACCAATTAAAAAACCATTATATCCAAAATTCTTAAGAGTTATAATGTCATTAGAATTACTTATTCCACTTTCTGAAATCTTGGCATAATTGCTTGGTATCTTACTACTCAAGCTAACACTAGTTTCAATATCTACATTGAATGTCTTCAAATTTCTATTATTTACTCCAATTATATCTACACTTTCTATACAGCAATCATCAAGTTCAGATAAATCATGTATTTCAATTAAAACTTCTAAACCCAAACTTTTCGCAAGCTCAGATAGCTTAATTATTTGCTTTTTGTCTAAGCATGCAGCAATTAATAAAATACCATCAGCACCAATTGATTTAGACTCAATAACTTGAAATTCATCAATTATAAAGTCTTTTCTTAGAATTGGTAATTCTGTAATTTTTCTAGCATTAAGTATATCATTATTAGATCCATTAAAAAAATTTTTTTCTGTCAAAATTGAAAGTGCAGCTGCTCCTGCCTCTTGATAACCATTTATAATTTTTTCAGTTGGTGTTTGAGAATTGATTTCAGATCTAGATGGAGATTTTCTTTTATGCTCAGCAATAATACTTATTTCATTTTCTATCAAACCATTTACGATAGATTTGTTATTTCTTTCAAAAAATTCACTGTTTTCTAAGTCAGAAATTGAAATACTTCTTTTGAGTTGATTTAATTCGTCTATTTTTTTTGAAATTATTTTTGAAAGGATATCCATATTAAATTTCAATCAATTTTTTTAAACAGTTATAAGCTTTACCACTTTCCAAAGATTCCTTTGCAATTGAGTAGCATTCTTCAATGTCTTTCCCAGTTAATGTTCGAATTGCTAAAGATGAGTTAGCTAAAACTACGTTTACCTGACTTTCAGATCCTTTTCCAACTAGAATTTTAACAAAAATATCTGCAGATTCCTTAACTGATTTACCTCCTAAAATTTTTTTAGGATCAACTTTATTCAATTTAAAATATGATGCATCAGATATGATTTCCTCTTTATTTGTAATTAATTTAAATTCATTAGTTAACGAAATTTCATCATATCCATCTAATGAATAAATTATTGAAAAATTTTTATTTGTATTTCTAAATATATAACCATATAGTCTAGCGGTTTCTAAATTATATACACCAGTTATTTGATTTTGTGGTTTCGAAGGATTTACAAGTGGCCCTAACAAATTAAAAAAAGTTTTGAAACCTAAATCTTTTCTAACTGGGGCAACGTTTTTCATTGATGGATGGAAAAGAGGTGCATGTAAATAACAAATATTAGAACCTTCTAAACATTTTTTTAAATGTGATTCATCATTTGAAAATTTAACACCCAAAGACTCCAAAACATTGCTTGATCCGCAATTTGAGGATACTCCATAGTTGCCATGTTTAGTTACTTTAAAACCTGATCCTGCAACAACAAATGAAGAAATAGTTGATATATTAAACGTATCTTTTCCATCTCCCCCTGTGCCACACAAATCAATAGTATTAAAGTCAGTAAAATCAATTCCAACACAAAGCTCGAGTAATGCATCTCTAAAGCCTTCCATTTCTTCAACAGATGGATTCCTCATTTTAAAGGCAGTTATAAAAGAGGCAATTTCAGAGTTTGAATACTTGTTAGTGGTTATATCTATTAGTACTCTTTTAGCTTGATTGTAACCAAGTTTATTGTATTCGAATAAATGTTCAAGAATTTCTTTCATTTTGCTTCTATCCAATTTTTTAAAATTTCTTTACCCATCTCAGTTAGAATGGACTCTGGGTGAAATTGAACTCCCCAAACATTGTAATTTTTTAGTTTAAGAGCCATAACGTTTTTATCTCTGTCAAAAGCCAATGGTATTAAATCCTTTGAAAGTTCTTTTACTATCCATGAATGGTATCTACCAACTTTAAGTTTCCTTGGGATATTAATAAATAACTGGTCATCTGATGTAATTTCTATTTCAGTTGAAACACCATGAAAAACATCTTTTAGATTATGTAGTTTTCCTCCAAAAACTTCACCTATGGCTTGATGTCCTAAACAAACGCCCAAAATACTTTTTTTATCAAAAAACTCCTTAATTATTTTTTTAGTTAGTCCTGCTTCATCAGGAATTCCTGGGCCTGGAGAAATAAGAATTTTATCAAAATCATTGATAAAATCAAGTGTTAAATCATCATTTCTTTTTACTGTAACATCACAATCTAAATCCTCTAAATAATGGACAAGATTGTATGTAAAAGAATCATAATTGTCTATAACTATAATTTTCATAATTCTTCTGCTTTTTCAAGTGCTTTTAGTAAAGCACCAATTTTATTGTAAACTTCATTCAGCTCATTATGTCTATTTGACTTTGAAACAATTCCGGCACCTGCTTGTAATAATAAATTTTGATTTTTGCTCAAGAAGGATCTAATCATAATAGCATGATTAAAATTATTATCAAAATCGATAAAGCCAATTGCTCCACCATAAAATGATCTAGTATGATTTTCATATTCTTCAATCAACTCCATTGCTCTAAACTTAGGTGCACCTGTGAGCGTTCCAGCAGGAAAAGTGTTCCCAATTATATCATTTGATGGTGATTTCAACTCACCGGTTACTTTTGATACTAAATGAATAACATGAGAATAAAATTGAATTTCACGATCTTTTTCAACTTTTACATTTGAACATGACCTGCTCAAATCATTTCTTGCTAAATCGACCAACATCATATGTTCACTATTTTCTTTATCATCCTCAAATAATTTTATTGCTTTCTCTTTATCCACTGCATCATTACCACTTCTTTTAAATGTTCCTGCGATAGGATGTATTTCAGCTTTTTTATCCTTTATTACAAGCTGGGCTTCAGGTGAACTACCAAAAATCTTAAAACTTCCATAATCAAAATAAAATAAATATGGAGAAGGATTAATTGATCGTAATTGCCTGTATACACAAAATTCATCTCCAGAAAATTTTTGAGAAAATTTTCTTGACAAGACTATTTGAAATACATCACCGCGATAACAATGTTTTATTCCATTATCAACCATTTTTAAAAACTCATCATCTGTTAAATTAGATTCTAATTTTCCATTTAACTTGAAACTAAATTCATTGGTTTTCCCCCCTTTAATTAATTTTTCAATCTCATCAATTTTATTTTTGTTGCCTGAGTGGCTAATTAAGTTAGCCTCATTATTAAATGTATTTACGACTATTATTTCACTGTATAAACTGTAATAGATATCCGGAATATCATCACCGAAAGACTCATTATTAATATTAATTTTTTCAAAAAATCTTACTGAATCATAAGTCATGTAGCCAAACAAACCTTTACTTATATATTTTTTGCTTTGATTTGAATCATCTTGAATACTGAACTTATTCATAAACTTTTCAAGCTCTGAAAAAATACGAATGTCTTTTGCTACTTCTTTTTGGAACTTAGATCCATCAGGATATTCTGTAAACAAAGTGTTTTTTTTGACATAAAACTTTGCTATCGGATTACAGCATATATATGCATAGCTATTATCCTTTGCACTGTAATCACTACTTTCAAGCAATATTGTATTAGAATAGTTATCCCTAAGTTTTAAATATATACTTACAGGTGTAATAGTATCAACAACAATATTCTTTTTTACAGAATTTAATTTATACATAACAAAAAAAGGCTCGTCACATTGACAAGCCTTATTAAAATATTTTTAAACAAAATCAATGTTACAATTCATTTGAACTGAACCACCACCAAAGATTTATGTTTTTTAATTTCACGATTCAAATATAATTTTTTTTTCAATTAAAATCATATATATGCCTTTTTTTTCATATTGTTTTTTAATTTGCAAATTATTAAAATGAATCTCAATTCTAAGGACTGGAAAAATAAAAAAGAGAGTGATTCAAATTCAATTTGTTTGGATGTTAGAACTAAAGATGAGTTTGATGAAGGCTACATCAATGGAGCAACTAATGTTGATTTTTATGATTCGGCCAATTTCGTAAGCCATCTCAGTAGCATTGACAAAAAAAAATCCTGTTATGTTTATTGTAGATCAGGAAAGAGAAGTTATGCGGCTTGTGAAATTATGAAAGATTTAGGTTTTAAAAATGTTTACAATTTAGAATCTGGTTACGTGGGTTGGGTTGAAAATGGTTATGAAACAATTGGATAAACTAAGATATTTTTTTGAAAAATATGGATTTAGAGTATGCTCAAGACTTGCTGATTTTCTTGGTATTCGTTCAAAACATGTAAGATTATTTTTTATTTACAGTAGCTTTTTTAGTTTAGGATTTGGATTTCTTATTTATTTAGTACTAGCTTTTTGGATGAAAATTAAAGATATAGTATATTCGAAAAGATCTTCTGTTTTTGACCTTTAAAGATCTTAATTAATTTTAATTAAATTTTATGAAAAAAATATTACCATTAGCTTTTTTTACATTATTCAGTCTACCACTTTCATCACAAGAAAAAGGTTTAGATCAAAGAATAGATGAAGCATTTCAACCTGTCTCTGATTTTTTTAGCAGTGTAATTTTCTTTTCTATTGGTGAAAATCCCTTTGTTATTTACCTTCTGGTAGGAAGTGCAATTTTTTTCACATTATATTTTGGTTTTCCAAACATAAAATATTTTATAACCTCTATTAGAGTTGTAAGTGGTAAATATGACAAAGTTGAAAAAGATGATTCTTCATCAGACGATGGTGAAGTATCACATTTTCAGGCATTAACTACTGCTGTTTCAGGAACAGTTGGAAACGGAAATATCGCAGGCGTTGCTTTAGCAATTGCACTTGGAGGTCCAGGAGCAACATTCTGGATGATAGTATGCGGTTTAATGGGAATGTCTTTGAAATTTGTTGAGTGTACTTTAGGTGTCCACTACCGTGATGTTGATGATGATGGCGTTGTGTATGGGGGACCCATGTACTATTTAACCAAAGGACTTAAAGAAAAGGGTTTTGTAACACTTGGAAAGATTGCAGCTGTTTTCTTTGCAATTTTTTGCATTGGTGGATCTTTTGGTGGTGGAAATGCTGCTCAAGCAAACCAAGCTGCATTAGTTATTAAAGATTTATTAGGTTTCGAATCTACCTTTTCAGGGGCTATCATTGGCATAGTATTAGCTACTGTAGTAGGAATTATAATTATTGGTGGTATTAAAAGAATTGCATCTGTGACGGAAAAAATAGTTCCCTTTATGGCTTTACTCTACATTGTTGCTTGTCTTTACATTTTATTATTAAACTTTAGTTTTTTAGATGATGCAATTGCATTAATAGTTAAAGAAGCATTTAACCCAACTGCAATTGGAGTAGGAGGAGTTATTGGCGTTTTAATGGTTGGATTTAAGAGAGCTGCTTTTTCAAACGAGGCTGGAGTTGGTTCAGCATCCATAGCTCACTCAGCAGTGAAAACTAAATATGCGGCTTCTGAAGGTCTTGTTGCATTACTTGAACCATTTATTGATACAGTAGTTATTTGCACATTAACTGCATTGGTAATAATAACTTTTAACTCAAGCGGTGTCTTTGCATATGGTGGAGAAGGGGGTGTAATGATTGATGGTGTAATGTATGAGGGCGCTGGAATAACATCCAAAGCATTTGCAGAATATATTCCATACTCTGATGTATTTTTAACTATTGCTGTTGTTTTATTTGCAGTATCTACAATGATTTCCTGGTCGTACTATGGCCTACAATCATGGAAGTTTTTGTTTGGTAGAGGAGAAAAATCAGACTTAACTTATAAGTTATTATTTTTATCTTTTGTTATAATTGGTTCTGCTGCTAGTATGAACTCTATTTGGGCATTTTCAGATGCTATGATTTTTGCTATGGTATTTCCAAACATGGTTGGATTGTATATATTATTCCCAGTGGTTAAAGAACAATTAACAAAATATTTAAATGCTATTAAGAATTAAATATTATGAAATTAAAGACTGAAATAGAAAATATTTATCAGAGCATTGACTCTCTAAAAATCATACGTGAAAGTGCTAGAGATTTTGCTCTTCAATATATCAAACCATATGTTTTGGATTGGGATGAGAATCAGCATTTTCCAAAAGAGGTTTTAATAAAGGCTGGAGAGTTTGGATTTATGGGTATGATTGTTCCTGAAGAATATGGTGGGTCTGGATTAGGTTATCATGAATATGTTGCTGTTATTGAAGAAATTTCAAAAGTTGACCCTTCTATTGGATTATCTTTAGCAGCTCACAATTCCCTTTGTACGAACCATTTATTAAAATTTGGAAATGAAAATCAAATAAAAAAATGGCTTCCAGATCTTGCTAAAGGTAAAAAGGTTGGAGCTTGGGGATTAACAGAACCAAACACTGGCTCCGATGCAAGTAAGATGGCATCGACCGCGGTTAAAAAAGGGAATAAATGGGTCTTAAATGGTACAAAAAACTTTATCACTCATGGCAAATCGGGAGATTTAGCAATAGTAATTTTTAGAACTGGACCTGTTGGAGAAAAAAACAATGCTACAGCATTCATGATTGAAAGTGGAACTCCCGGATTATCTGCGGGTAAAAAGGAGAATAAGCTTGGAATGCGAGCTTCGGAGACTGCTGAAATGATTTTTGATGATTGTATTGTTGATGATTCAAACAGAATAGGTGAGGTTGGAGATGGCTTTAAACAATCTATGAAAATCTTGGATGGAGGTAGAATTTCCATTGCTGCATTGTCATTGGGAATAGGAAAGGGAGCTTATGAGGCTGCTTTAAAATATTCTAATGAAAGGGTTCAGTTTGGTAAACCAATTAGCTCCTTTCAAGCAATATCCTTCAAACTTGCTGAAATTGCAACTGATATTGAAGCTTCAGAATTATTAATACATAAAGCTTGTCATTACATAAATAACGCTAAGCCAGTAACCGAGATCAGCGCAATGTGCAAATTGCATGCTTCAGAAATGTGCGTAAAAGTATCAAGTGATGCAGTTCAAATTTTTGGAGGTTATGGTTACATAAAAGATTTTCCTGTAGAAAAGTTTTATAGAGATTCAAAACTTTGCACAATTGGGGAAGGAACAAGTGAAATCCAAAAACTTGTTATTTCAAGAAAAATTTTATCAAAATAAATTCTTTTTTGCATTTAAATATTATATTTGCTCCGCTTAAATAATATATATGTTAATAATTCCAGTAAAAGAAGGAGAGAGTATAGACAAAGCAATCAAAAGATTCAAAAGAAAGTTTGATAAGACAGGGAAACTTAAATCCGTAAGAGAAAGACAATCTTTCGTTAAGCCTTCAGTTAAGCATAGAAATAAAATTATTAAGGCATCTTACATCCAAAAACTAAGAGATAAAGAAGCTAGTCTTTAATTTAATTTTATCTTTTAATCTATTATTTTTATTAAATATATTTAAACTATGTTGTTCGTCAAGTTTGAGGAATACCTGCATTACGAGAAAAAATTTTCGTCAAATACAATCAGTGCTTACTTAAGAGACCTAAAAAGCTTTCAATTTTTTTTAAATCAGCGTGGAGATAAGATTTCCAGAGAAATGAATTATTCATTTATTAGACAATGGATTGTACATTTATCAGAGAATAAATACTCAAAGGTTTCGATTAATAGAAAAATTGCATCACTAAAATCCTATTTTAATTTTTTAGTAAATATTGGAGAACTAAATTCTTCTCCTTTAAAGGCTCATAAAAATCTTAAAAGTTCATCAAATATTGTAATTCCTTTCAGTGAAAAAGAAATTGAAAAAGTTTTTGAAAGTTTTAAGTTTATTGATGGGAATGATCGTGACAAATTGATTGTTGAGCTATTTTATTCTACTGGAATGAGAAGAGAGGAACTTTTAAATATTAAAATAATTAATATTGATTTTGACAGCCATTGGATTAAAATTTTAGGTAAAAGAGATAAAGAGAGAATAATTCCCATGTTGCCAAAACTCTCAAAGAGCATTTTAAATTATATTTCAAAATACAGCCCCACTGAGTATTTGTTTGAATCAAAAAAATCTAAACAACTAAGCTCATCAACTATATATAGAGTAATAAATAAATATTTTAGAGCTGTATCTTCAAAAGTAAAAGTTAGCCCACATGTATTAAGACATACTTTTGCTACCCATATGTTAAATAATGGTGCTGATATTAATACAATCAAGGAAATTCTTGGACATAGTTCACTTTCTTCGACCCAGATATATACCAAAATTAAACTTCCTAAAATTGTTAAAGATTATAATAAAAGTCACCCAAGAGAATTAAGCTAAAATAAAAACTTAATATTATTGATTTAAAAAAAATAATTAAATACATTTGCGAACGCTGAAATCGCCGATGTAGCTCAGCTGGCTAGAGCAGCTGATTTGTAATCAGCAGGTCGTGGGTTCGAGTCCCTCCATCGGCTCAGATTTTGGGGAGATACTCAAGCGGTCAACGAGGACAGACTGTAAATCTGTTGGCTACGCCTTCGTAGGTTCGAATCCTGCTCTCCCCACTAAACCAATTGCGGGAGTAGCTCAGTTGGTAGAGCGTCAGCCTTCCAAGCTGAATGTCGCCGGTTCGAACCCGGTCTCCCGCTCAACGTTCAAGCCGATGTAGCTCAGGGGTAGAGCGTTTCCTTGGTAAGGAAGAGGTCCCGAGTTCAAATCTCGGCATTGGCTCAAAAGTTTTTTCAAATTATTTTAATTAAAAAATTAGAAATAAATCAAATTAAAGTATAGATTTGCTGAAAATTAATTCAAAATGACAGGAACAGTAAAATTTTTTAATGTATCTAAGGGTTTTGGTTTTATTACTAATGACGAAAGCGGTGAGGATATATTTGTTCATGCAACTGCGTTAGAAGGAATAACAATCAAAGATGGCGATAAAGTAAATTATGAGGAAGGTGAAGGAAGAAAAGGAAAAGCTGCCACTAATGTTACTTTAGCGTAAATCAATTCAAACATATAATTTAATGAAATCGATAAGTTTTGGGCTATATCGCTAAAACTTCATTGGCCTGATTTTTGTACTTTAGTTAGTATGAGATTTACTTTAATCATTGTTTTTTTTGTTGCACTATCATGCAAGTACGAGAAATATGAACCAGCTGCAAATAAAGTTCCTCTTGCTGAGTGTATTGATGGTCATGCTAAGTTTACGATTGATGGAAAAGAGTATGAATATGAATGTAATGGTTATGATTTAATGAGTTATGTTTCACTTGATGAAATGAATGCTGAGAGTGGAAATGATTGTTGGGGCTGGACAGATTCTCAAACCGGTAAAGAATATGCTTTGATGGGCCTTGATAATGGAACTGCAATAGTTGATATTTCTATTCCGACTGATCCATTATATCTAGGAAAAATTTTTACAAATGGTGATCCAAATGACAGAGGAAAAGCATGGCGAGATTTGAAGGTTTATAATGATTATGCATTTATTGTCAGCGAAATTGCTGAGCATGGAATGCAAGTATTTGATTTAACTAAATTGAGAACTGTAGATAGTTTTCAAAATTTTGATGCTGATTACATTTACAATGGTTATGGACACGCTCATAACATAGCTATTAATACTGATTCTGGGTATGCATACACGCTAGGTGCTGGTAATAGATCAAATGTCGTTGGTATTCATGCTTTAAATATACAAGATCCAACCTCACCTGTTTTAGAGTTACAACTGCCAGACTATGGTTATACTCACGATGCTCAAATAATAAATTATTCGGGACCTGACTCTGATCATGTGGGGAAAGAGATTTATGTAGGCAGTAATGAAAATAAGCTAGTTTTTGTTGATGTTACTGATAAAAATAATCCTGAACTCATTAGTGAGTTTTTCTATGATGACACTCAGTATACACATCAAACTTGGCTTACTGAAGACCATAACTATGCGTTGTTGGGAGATGAGCTAGATGAATTAGATATGTCATCAAACCCAATTGTTTTAAAGGATAATATTAGAACAAGAACTGTTGTAATAGATATTAAGGATTTAGACAATCCAATTTTACATTTTGACTTCAGGTCTGACACTGAATCAGCTATTGATCATAATGGCTATATAGTTGGATCAAAGTATTTTCTTGCAAGTTACACCTCAGGACTAAGGGTTATTGATATAATTAATATTGAGCAAAAAAGCTTTAAAGAAATTGGTTTTTTTGACACCTACAGTGATGATCATGATCACAATATTGCATTGGAAAGTACACCAAGGTGGAGTGATCCTGGTGATCATACTGGTAAAAAAGGTGGAGAAATTCAAGCATTTAATGGAGCTTGGAGTGTTTATCCATTTTTTAAAAGTGAAAATATCATAATTAGTGATATAAACTCTGGAATGTTCATCGTAAAAAAAAGCAATAATTAATTACCAATTTTTCTACTCAATTTTATATCTGTTAAAAAAAATGGTCTTAAAATCATTTTTTTTACATAAAATCGTTATATTTGCGCGCATTTATAAACAAATAAAAATCTAAAATTATGGCTAAGGAAACTTTTGATCGTTCCAAACCCCACCTGAACATAGGTACAATTGGACACGTTGATCACGGTAAAACTACCCTTACTGCAGCCATCACAAAAGTGCTTGCAGAAAAGGGTCTTTCTGAACTTAAGAGTTTTGATCAAATTGACAATGCTCCTGAAGAAAAAGAAAGAGGTATAACAATTAACACATCACATGTTGAATACCAAACTGCTTCAAGACATTACGCTCACGTAGATTGTCCTGGGCACGCGGATTATGTAAAAAACATGGTAACTGGTGCTGCTCAAATGGATGGTGCTATATTGGTTGTTGCTGCAACCGATGGGCCTATGCCTCAAACAAGAGAACACATTCTACTTGGAAGACAAGTTGGTATTCCAAAAATTGTTGTTTTCTTGAATAAAGCAGACCAAGTTGATGATGAAGAGTTACTTGAATTAGTCGAAATGGAAGTTAGAGATCTTTTGACTTTCTATAAATATGATGGTGATAACACTCCTGTAGTTCTCGGATCTGCTCTTGGTGCACTTAACGGAGAAGCTAAATGGGTTGAGACTGTTGCTAAGCTTATGGACTCAGTTGATTCTTGGATTGAATTACCACAGAGAGAGGTTGATAAAGATTTCTTAATGCCAATTGAAGATGTATTTTCAATTACTGGTCGTGGTACTGTAGCAACTGGTAGAATTGAAACTGGTGTTGCAAATACAGGTGATGCAGTTGATATCATTGGAATGGGAGCTGAAAAGCTTGCATCTACAGTGACTGGTGTTGAAATGTTTAGAAAAATATTAGATAGAGGTGAAGCAGGTGATAATGTTGGTATTCTTCTAAGAGGTATTGAAAAAACTGATATTAGTAGAGGAATGGTAATTTGTAAGCCTGGCTCAGTTAAGCCTCATAAGAAGTTCAAAGCTGAAGTCTACATATTGAAAAAAGAAGAAGGTGGTAGACATACTCCCTTCCATAACAATTATAGACCACAGTTTTATGTAAGAACAACTGATGTTACTGGAAATATTGAGCTTCCGAGTGGAGTTGAAATGGTGATGCCTGGTGATAACCTAACAATTACTGTTGAATTAATACAGCCTATCGCTTGTAGTGTCGGATTAAGATTCGCTATTAGAGAGGGAGGTAGAACAGTAGGTGCTGGTCAGGTAACAGAAATTTTAGATTAAATTTTCTTTAAAAAAGAAGGTGTAATAACCTTCTTTTTTATTGGGGTTTGATTGATAAGACTCTCAACACAAACGGGTTTAGCTCAGTTGGTAGAGCACTGGTCTCCAAAACCAGGTGTCGGGAGTTCGAGTCTCTCAACCCGTGCTAGTAAAATATGGGTGAATTAATTAACTACATAAAAGATTCTTTTGACGAACTAAGAGACCATGTAACTTGGACCTCTATGATGGAGTTACAAAAGATGACTGTTGTAGTATTTGTTTTCTCAGTGATTTTTGCTTTAATAATTTGGCTTGCTGACACAATTTTGTCAGAAGTTTTTGAACTATATTTTGATTTGCTTTAATGATGACAGAGGTAAAAGATAAAAAATGGTATGTTGTGAGAGCCATAAGTGGTCAGGAAAATAAAATAAAGACTTACATAGAAGGTGAAATCAAAAGACTTAAAATTGATTCTTTTGTAGATGATATTATCGTACCAACACAGAAGGTTATTCAAATAAGAAATGGTAAAAAGGTTAGTAAGGAAAAAGTTTATTTTCCAGGTTATATAATGATTAAAGCAAATCTTACAGGTGAAATACCACACATTATCAGATCATTTCCAAATATTCTTGGTTTTTTAGGTGAAACTAAGGGTGGTGATCCAATCCCACTAAGAAGTAATGAGGTTAGTAGGATGCTTGGAAAAGTTGATGAATTATCTATGGAGGGAGAAAATATAGCAATACCTTTTACAGTTGGTGAAAGCATAAAAGTTATTGATGGTCCATTTAATGGATTTAATGGAAATATTGAAAAGGTAAATGAAGAAAAAAGAAAATTAGAAGTTATGGTAAAGATATTTGGACGTAAAACTCCTCTAGAATTATCATATATGCAGGTAGAAAAAATATAATTGTTACGAGTAAATCATTTTTAAGTGGCTTCCACGCTTAAGAATAAATTTAATACGAATGGCAAAAGAAGTACAGAAAGTTTTAAAACTTCAAATCAGAGGTGGTGCAGCTAATCCATCTCCACCAGTTGGTCCAGCACTTGGTGCAGCCGGTGTTAATATAATGGAATTTTGTAAGCAGTTTAATGCCAGAACGCAGGATAAACCTGGAAAGGTTGTCCCTGTAGTTATATCAGTTTTTGCTGATAAATCATTTGAATTTGTTATCAAGACACCACCAGCTGCAGCTCAGTTATTAGAGGCTGCTAAAGTTAAAAAAGGATCCGGTGAACCAAACAGGATGAAAGTTGCATCTGTTTCATGGGATCAAATCAGAAAAATTGCTGAAGATAAGATGGTAGACTTAAATGCATTTACTGTCGAATCTGCAATGAAAATGGTTGCTGGGACTGCAAGGTCCATGGGTTTGAATGTTAAAGGTCCTTCGCCCTTTTAATTATTAATATGGTAAAATTAACTAAAAACAGAAAAAGTTCATTGGAAAAGTATGATAAGGATAAGCTTTATTCTCTAAAGGAAGCTTCTGACATTATTAAATCTTTTTCAAACCTAAAGTTTGATTCCTCAGTTGATTTAGCTTTAAATCTTGGAGTTGATCCAAAAAAAGCAGATCAAAATGTTAGAGGAGTTGTTAGTCTTCCAAACGGGACAGGTAAAGATGTTAAAGTTTTAGCCTTAGTAACTCCTGATAAAGAAGATGAAGCAAAAAAGTCAGGTGCTGATTTTGTTGGTTTAGATGAATATTTACAAAAAATTAAGAATGGATGGACTGACGTTGATGTTATAATAACCATGCCTAGCATTATGGGTAAGTTGGGTCCACTGGGTAAAATATTAGGCCCCAGAGGATTGATGCCTAATCCAAAGACTGGCACGGTAACGATGAATGTTGGTAAAGCTATAGAAGAAGTCAAAGCTGGTAAAATAGATTTTAAAGTTGAAAAAAATGGAATTGTTCACGTCTCAATTGGTAAGGTTTCATTCGATTCTCAAAAAATTTATGAAAATGCCAAGGAAGTTATTCAACATATTATTAAAATCAAACCATCATCATCTAAGGGTAATTATTTAAAGAGTATTTCTATGTCAAGTACTATGAGTCCAGGAATTAAAGTGGACACTAATATTTAATAAAATGACCAAAGAAGAAAAAATAAATATGATTAACACAATCAAGTCCGAACTTGATAACAGTGCAAACATATACTTAACTGATTGTTCTGGTTTAAATGCAGACTCAACATCAAAATTAAGAAGAGCTTGTTTTAAATCTAATGTAAAACTATCGGTTGTTAAAAATACTTTGCTTGCAAAAGCAATGGAGGAAGTTGAAAAGGATTTTGGTGATCTAAAGTCGGTACTAAAAGGAAATACAGCGTTGATGTATTCCGATGTTGGTAATGCTCCAGCAAAGGTTATTAAAAATTTCAGAAAAAAATCTGAAAAACCAATATTAAAAGGAGCATTTATTGAAGAATCTATTTACCTCGGAGATGATATGCTTAACTCATTAGTTGAGATTAAATCCAAAGAGGAACTGATTGGAGAAATTATTGGATTACTTCAATCACCAGCTAAAAATTTAGTATCCGCTTTAAAATCAAGTGGAAGTAAAATCAGTGGTGTTTTAAAGACACTTTCTGAAAAAAATGAGAACAATTAATATTTAAATTTTATAAAATGGCAGATTTAAAAGATTTTGCAGAAAAATTAGTAAACTTAACAGTTAAAGAAGTTAGTGAATTAGCTGATATTCTTAAAGAAGAGTATGGTATTGAACCTGCTGCTTCAGCACCAGTTGCAGTTGCAGGTGGAGCTGCTGCTGCAGCCGGAGGTGATGCCGCTGATGAAAAAACTGAATTTACTGTGGTTTTAAAAGCAGCTGGTGGTTCAAAACTAGCTGTTGTAAAATTAGTTAAAGAACTTACAGGTTTGGGTCTAAAAGAGGCTAAGGAACTTGTTGATAATGCGCCTAGCAATATTAAAGAAGATGTTGCTAAAGACGAAGCTGAAGGCTTCAAAGCTTCATTAGAAGAAGCAGGTGCTGAGGTTGAATTAAAGTAATTTAATCAATATCTCAACTTTAAGCGTTTAGCTTAGATTATAATCGTTCTTTAACTAAAAATATTTTTATGAGTTTATCTAATAGAGTAAATTTTGCCACATCAGCTGATATTCCAAATTATCCGGATTTTTTGGATATCCAAGTAAAATCATTTAAAGACTTTTTTCAATTAGAAACTAAGTCAAATGAAAGAAGTGATGAAGGCTTGTATAAAACCTTTTTGGAAAATTTTCCAATTTCTGATGCAAGAAACCAGTTTGTTTTAGAGTTTCTTGATTATTTCGTTGATCCACCAAGATATTCTACTCAAGAGTGTATTGAAAGAGGATTAACTTATAGTGTACCTTTAAAAGCAAGATTAAAGCTTTATTGTACAGATCCAGAGCATGAGGATTTTGAAACAATTGTTCAAGATGTTTATTTAGGTGTTATTCCTTACATGACATCCAGCGGTACTTTCATTATTAACGGAGCAGAAAGAGTCGTTGTTTCACAGCTTCATAGATCGCCTGGTGTATTTTTTGGTCAATCATTTCATGCAAATGGCACAAAGTTATATTCTGCCAGGGTAATCCCTTTCAAAGGTTCATGGATTGAATTTTCGTCTGATATTAATGGTGTTATGTATGCTTATATTGATAGAAAAAAGAAGTTACCTGTTACAACGTTACTTAGAACAATTGGGTATGAAAGGGATAAAGATATTTTAGAAATATTTGATCTTGCTGAGGAAGTTAAGGTTTCAAAAGCTGCCTTAAAAAAAATAATTGGGAGAAAACTTGCTGCAAGAGTTCTTAATTCATGGTACGAGGATTTTGTTGATGAAGATACTGGTGAGGTAATATCAATTGAAAGAAATGAAGTAATATTGGATCGTGATACTATTATTGATAAAGAAAATATAGAATTAATTTTAGAATCAAATACAAAATCAGTTTTAATTAATAAGGTAGTAGACGATAAATCTGAATATGCAATTATTCATAATACTTTACAAAAGGATCCAACCAACTCGGAGAAGGAAGCTGTAGAGCATGTTTACAGGCAGTTAAGAAATGCAGAACCGCCAGACGAGGAAACTGCCAGAGGAATTATCGATAAATTATTCTTCTCTGAACAACGCTATAACTTAGGTGAAGTCGGAAGATACAGAATGAACAAAAAACTTGGGTTAGATATCGATATGGAAAACTTGGTTTTAACTAAGGAGGATATAATAACTATAATTAAGTTTTTAATTGAATTAATTAATTCAAAATCTGAAATAGATGATATTGACCATTTATCAAACAGAAGGGTTAGAACTGTTGGAGAACAACTTTCAGGTCAGTTCGGAGTTGGTCTTTCAAGAATGGCTCGGACTATTCGTGAAAGAATGAATGTTCGTGATAATGAAGTTTTTACTCCTATCGACTTAATTAATGCAAAAACTCTATCCTCTGTTATAAATACATTTTTTGGAACTAATCAGTTGTCTCAGTTTATGGATCAAACAAATCCATTAGCTGAGTTAACCCATAAAAGAAGACTATCTGCTCTTGGACCTGGAGGTTTATCTCGTGAAAGAGCAGGATTTGAGGTTAGAGATGTTCATTATACACATTATGGGAGACTTTGCCCAATAGAAACACCTGAAGGACCTAATATTGGATTAATTTCATCATTAAGTGTTTTTGCCAAAGTTAACAATCTAGGATTTATTGAAACTCCCTACAGGGAAGTTAGAAATGGAAAAATTGACTTAAATAATGTAAAGTATTTATCTGCTGAAGAAGAAGAAGGTAAATTTATTACCCAGGCTAATATAAATAGGGATAAAAATGGTAAGATCTTAGATAAAAAAGTAATCGCCAGATTAGAGGCTGATTATCCTGTAGTTGATCCTAAAGATGTAAATTACATTGATGTTGCACCAAATCAAATTGCATCAATTTCTGCATCTTTAATACCATTCCTAGAGCATGATGATGCTAACAGAGCATTGATGGGATCTAATATGATGAGACAGTCTGTTCCATTAATGAGACCTGAGTCTCCAATCGTTGGAACTGGATTAGAAAAACAAGTTGCTTCTGATTCAAGAGTACTACTTAATGCCGACATGGACGGTAAGGTTACTTATGTGGATTCACAAAAAATTACTATAAAGTATGATATGACTAAAGATGAAAAGCTTACCAGTTTTGATTCTGATGAAAAGACGTATTCACTTATTAAATTTAGAAAAACAAATCAAGGAACCTGTATTAATCTGAAGCCCATTGTCCAAAAAGGTGATAAAGTTACCAAAGGTCAAGTCTTATGCGAAGGTTATGCAACCAAAGACGGCGAGCTTGCTTTGGGCCGTAACTTAAAGGTTGCATTTATGCCTTGGAAGGGGTATAATTTTGAGGATGCAATAGTTATTTCAGAAAAGGTTGTTAGAGATGATTATTTCACATCTGTTCACATTGATGAATACTCACTTGAAGTAAGAGATACTAAGCTTGGTATGGAGGAATTAACTAGCGATATACCTAACATTAGTGAAGAAGCTACTAGTGAATTAGATGAAAATGGAATGATTAGGGTTGGCGCTGAAGTAAAATCAGGTGATATATTGATTGGTAAAATAACCCCAAAAGGTGAATCAGACCCAACACCTGAAGAAAAATTACTTAGAGCAATATTTGGAGATAAAGCAGGAGATGTAAAAGATGCATCACTTAAAGCTCCTCCTTCTTTAAATGGAATTGTAATTGATAAAAAATTATTTACACGAACTGTCAAGGATAAAAGAAGAAGAGCCGATGATAAAGAAGAAATTAAAAAACTTGAGGTTAAGTATGACCTTTTATTTAAGGAATTAAAAAGTAAACTAGTTGAAAAACTCTTTTCAATTGTTAGTGGTAAAACTTGTCAAGGAATATTTAATGATCTTGGTGAAGAGTTGATTCCAAAAGGAAAAAAATACACTTTGAAAATATTAAATGAAATCGACGATTATACTCATTTAATGGATTCCTCATGGAGTGTTGATTCCAAAGTTAATTCATTAGTTTCATCATTGTTACATAATTATAAAATTAAGGAGAATGATTTACAAGGTATGCTGAGAAGAGAAAAATTCACAATCTCTGTTGGAGATGAATTACCAGCAGGTATAATGAAACTGGCAAAAGTTTATGTTGCTAAAAAGAGGAAGTTAAAGGTTGGTGATAAGATGGCTGGTAGACATGGAAACAAGGGAATTGTTGCAAGAATAGTAAGACAGGAAGATATGCCATTTTTAGAGGATGGAACACCTGTAGATATTGTTTTGAATCCTTTAGGTGTACCCTCAAGAATGAATATTGGTCAAATTTATGAGACAGTGTTAGGATGGGCTGGTATGAATTTAAATAAAAAATTCTCAACTCCTATTTTTGATGGAGCTACAATTGATGAAATCAACTCTTTTACAGACGAGGCTGGAGTTCCAAAGTATGGTAATACTTATTTGTATGATGGCGGAACAGGTGAAAAATTTGATCAACCTGCCACCGTTGGAGTAATTTACATGTTGAAACTTGGTCACATGGTTGAGGATAAAATGCATTCTAGATCAATTGGGCCATATTCGCTTATTACTCAACAACCGCTTGGAGGTAAAGCTCAGTTTGGTGGTCAGAGATTTGGTGAAATGGAAGTATGGGCACTGGAAGCTTATGGAGCCTCAAGCACTTTACAGGAAATTTTAACTATAAAGTCAGACGATGTTTTAGGTAGAGCAAAGGCATACGAATCAATAGTTAAAGGAGAAAGAATGCCAAATTCAGGGCTTCCTGAATCATTTAATGTTTTAATGCACGAACTTAAAGGCTTAGGCTTAGATATTAGATTAGAAGAATAATAAAATCAGTTATGGAATTAAATAAAACAAAATCATTTAACAAAATTTCTATTGGGTTGGCTTCTCCGGAAACAATTCTTGCATCATCACGTGGTGAAGTTCTTAAACCAGAAACGATTAATTATAGAACTCATAAACCTGAGAGAGATGGATTATTTTGTGAGAGAATTTTCGGACCAGTTAAGGACTATGAATGTGCTTGTGGAAAGTATAAGAGAATTAGATACAAAGGAATTGTATGTGATAGATGTGGAGTTGAAGTAACTGAAAAAAAGGTTAGAAGGGATAGAGTTGGTCACATCAACTTAGTAGTTCCTGTAGCACACATATGGTACTTTAAGTCTTTGCCTAATAAAATTGGTTACTTACTTGGATTACCAACCAAAAAATTGGACATGATCATATATTATGAAAGATATGTTGTTGTTCAACCAGGTGCCGCGACTGATGCAGAGGGGAACCCATTTAATAAGATGGATTTTTTAACAGAAGAAGAATATTTAAATGTTCTCGAAAAACTTCCACCTGAAAATCAATTTTTAGAAGATAGTGACCCAGAAAAATTTATAGCAAAAATGGGAGCAGAGTGTTTAATTGAACTGCTTTCAAGAATTGATTTAGATGAGCTTTCTTATGAACTAAGACACAAAGCAAATAATGAAACATCAAAACAAAGAAAGACTGAATCACTAAAAAGATTACAAGTTGTTGAATCTTTCAGAGAGGCTAATGTTAATAAGGAAAATAAGCCAGAATGGATGATATTAAAGGCTATTCCTGTTATTCCTCCAGAGTTGAGACCATTAGTTCCGCTTGATGGTGGAAGATTTGCTACATCTGATTTAAATGACCTATACCGAAGAGTAATTATTAGAAATAATAGATTAAAGCGTTTAGTTGAAATTAAAGCTCCTGAGGTAATTCTTAGAAATGAAAAAAGAATGTTACAAGAATCTGTCGATTCATTATTTGATAATACTAGGAAGTCATCTGCTGTAAAAACTGAAGCAAATAGACCATTAAAATCTCTTTCTGACTCACTCAAAGGAAAACAGGGTAGGTTCAGACAAAACCTCCTTGGTAAGCGGGTTGACTACTCTGCAAGATCGGTCATTGTTGGTGGTCCAACTTTGAAATTATATGAGTGTGGTCTTCCTAAAGACATGGCAGCTGAGCTGTATAAACCGTTTATTGTTAAAAAACTTATTGAGAGAGGGATTGTAAAAACAGTTAAATCTGCGAAAAAAATTATTGATAAAAGAGAGCCGCTAGTCTGGGATATCCTTGAAAATGTCTTAAAAGGACACCCCGTATTATTAAATAGAGCCCCAACCCTTCATAGACTTGGAATTCAAGCTTTCCAACCTATTCTCATTGAGGGAAAGGCAATTCAGGTTCATCCACTTGTCTGTACTGCATTTAATGCTGACTTTGATGGTGACCAAATGGCTGTTCACCTTCCTTTGGGTCCTGAGGCTATTTTAGAATCTCAATTACTAATGTTGGCTTCTCATAATATCCTTAATCCTGCTAATGGATCACCAATTACTGTTCCATCTCAAGATATGGTGCTAGGGCTTTATTACATGACAAAAGAAAAAAAGTCTACTAAAGATGAAGTTGTTAATGGTGAAGGTTCAATTTTTTACTCATTTGAAGAAGTTAAAATTGCATATAATGAAGGTAAAGCCGATTTAAATGCATCAATTAAAGTAAGAGCAACTGACTTAAATGAAAACGAAGAATTGGAAACAAAATTAATTGAAACAACAGTTGGTAGAGTTTTATTTAATGAAGTTGTTCCAGAGAAAGCTGGTTATATAAATGACGTTTTAACAAAAAAATCACTTAGAGATATTATAGGTAGAATTTTAAAGTTAACCAGTGTTCCTGAAACTGCAGATTTTCTTGATAAGATTAAAGAGATGGGATTCACTTTTGCTTTCAAAGGTGGTTTATCGTTTAGTTTAGGGGATATTATAATTCCAGCTGAGAAAAATAAAATGATTGATTCTGCTAATCAGGAAGTAGATTCTATAATTTCTAATTATAACATGGGTCTAATCACTAATAATGAAAGATATAATCAGGTTATTGACGTTTGGACATCTTCTAATGCATCTCTTACTGAATTGGCAATGAAAAGAATTAGTGAAGATCAACAAGGATTTAATTCTGTTTTTATGATGTTAGATTCTGGTGCAAGAGGATCTAAAGAACAAATTCGACAATTAACCGGAATGAGAGGCTTGATGGCAAAACCCAAAAAAGCTAGTTCTGGAGGAGGTGAAATTATAGAAAACCCTATTTTATCAAATTTTAAAGAAGGTCTTTCAATTTTAGAATATTTTATTTCGACTCACGGGGCTAGAAAAGGTCTTGCTGACACAGCTTTAAAAACAGCAGATGCAGGTTATTTAACAAGACGATTAGTTGATGTCGCTCAAGATGTCATTATCAACATGGAGGATTGTAGCACATTAAGGGGTATTACAGTAGAAGCTTTAAAGAAAAATGAAGAAATTGTTGAAACCTTAGGTGAAAGAATCTTAGGAAGAGTCTCTTTACATGATGTATATGATCCCTTAACCAATGAAATAGTAATTTCAGCTGGCCAAGAAATAAATGAGATACTGGTGGAGAAGATTGAAAAACTACCTATTGAAAAAATAGATGTTAGATCGCCATTAACCTGCGAAGCTAAAAAAGGTTTATGCGTTAAATGTTATGGAAGAAATTTAGCTACAGGAAAAATTGTTCAGATTGGTGAAGCTGTAGGAGTCGTTGCTGCCCAATCGATAGGAGAGCCAGGAACACAGCTTACTTTAAGAACATTCCATGTTGGTGGTATTGCTGGTAATATCTCTGAAGAAAATGAGTTAGCTGCGAAATTCGATGGAGTTACCGAAATTGATGATTTGAAGATTGTTAAATCTAAAGATAATGAAGGTAACAATGTAGATTTAGTTATTTCAAGAACTTGTGAAATCAAGATTATTGACGAAAAGACAGGAATTGTTTTAAGCTCAAATATTATACCTTACGGTTCATCTATTTTTGTAAAAAATGGAAAGAAAATTAAAAAGGATGATGTAATTTGTAGATGGGATCCCTATAATGGTGTAATCATTTCAGAATTTGGAGGTGTAGTTGAATATGAAAATATTGAACAAGGTATAACATATCAGGTTGAAATTGATGAACAAACAGGTTTTAGAGAAAAAGTTATTTCAGAAAGTAGAAATAAAAAATTAATTCCAACATTACTCATCAATGATAAAAAAGGAAAAAATATAAGAACTTACAATTTACCAGTTGGAGCACATATAATGGTAGATGATGGTGAAAAAGTTGAAAATGGTAAGATCTTAGTAAAAATTCCAAGAAAATCAGCTAAATCTGGAGATATTACAGGCGGTTTACCACGTGTGACAGAGCTCTTTGAGGCTCGAAACCCTTCAAATCCTGCAGTTGTAAGTGAAATTGATGGTGTAATTAGTTTTGGAAAAATAAAAAGAGGAAATAGGGAAATCATAGTTGAGTCAAAAACTGGAGAAATTAAAAAGTATTTGGTTAAATTATCAAATCAAATTCTTGTTCAAGAAAATGATTTTGTTAAGGCTGGAATGCCTCTTTCCGATGGTTCAATTACACCAAATGATATACTAAATATAAAGGGTCCCTCTGCTGTTCAACAATATTTAGTTAATGAAGTCCAAGAAGTATATAGACTACAAGGAGTAAAAATTAATGATAAGCATTTTGAAGTATTGATTCGTCAAATGATGCAAAAAGTACAAATTCAAGATTCTGGTGATTCAATTTTCTTAGAGGGCCAAATCGTTCATAAAAATGAATTTATTCATGAAAATGATAGCTTGTTTGGTAAAAAAGTTGTTGAATCTGCCGGTAATTCTGAAAATCTTAAGGTTGGTCAAATTGTAACTGCACGTGAACTAAGAGATGAAAATTCACTTTTGAAAAGAGAGGATAAAGAATTAGTAGTTGCTAGAGATGCTGTTAATGCAACAGGATTCCCAATTCTACAAGGTATTACAAGAGCATCATTGCAAACGAAGTCATTTATTTCTGCTGCATCCTTCCAAGAAACTACAAAAGTTTTAAATGAAGCTGCAGTTAATGGAAGAGTTGATTATTTAGAAGGCTTAAAGGAAAATGTTATTGTTGGTCACAAAATACCAGCTGGGACTGGAAATCGAGAGTATGAAGATATTATTGTTGGTTATGTTGATGAATATGAGGATTTATTAGAAAGTAAAAGAATCAGATTTAATGAAGAAGGATAAGACAGAAAAAAATAATATCAATATTGAGCTTGATGAAAATGTTTCTCAGGGAACTTACTCTAATCTAGTTATTGTTAATCATTCACCAACAGAGTTTGTTTTAGATTTTATTAATGTTATGCCAGGGGTTCCCAAAGCTAAAGTCAGATCTCGTATAATTTTAACGCCTGAACACACTAAAAAATTGATTAATGCTTTAAATGAAAATTTAATAAAGTATGAAAAGGTTTTTGGTGAAATAAAAAACTCTCAAAGAGAGGTTCTTCCAATCAGTTTTGGACCTAGAGGAGAAGCATAATTTTTATTTGTATGAGTAATCAAGTTATTTTAGTTGATGAAAATGATAATGAAATTGGTATAGAGGAAAAAATTTCTGCTCACAAAAAAAAATTATTGCATAGAGCTTTTTCAATTTTTCTATTTAATAAATCTTCAGAAATTTTATTGCAGAAAAGAGCCCCTAAAAAATATCATTCAGGAAATTTATGGACAAATACATGTTGTAGTCACCCAATACCAAATATCTCTCTTAAACAATCTGCAAAAAAAAGATTACTTGAGGAAATGGGAATTGATACTGAATTAATAAAAGTTTTTTCATTTATTTATGAGACTGAATTTACTAATGGTTTATTTGAGTATGAGTATGACCATGTTTTATTTGGTCAATTTGATGGTATTCCAAAGCTTAATCCCGACGAAGCAGTTGACTATAAATGGATTAAAATTTCAGATCTAAAAGCACAAATAGAGTCAAATCCTGAAAAATTTACAGTTTGGTTGAGAATTATGATTAATAATCATTATAAATATTTTAAGAATTATGAAAATAACAGTTTGTAGAAAAGCACATTTTAATTCAGCTCATAAACTTGCAAATAACAGCTGGTCTAAAGAAAAAAACTTTGATGTTTTTGGTAAATGTTCATATGAAAACTATCATGGTCATAACTATGAATTAATAGTGAAACTTACCGGAGATATTGATCCTGAAACCGGTATGCTAATGGATTTATCTATTTTAAAAAAAATTATCAAAAAAGAGGTTGAAGATGTTCTTGATCATAAAAACTTAAATCTTGATATCCCTTATTTTAAAGACTTGATACCATCAACTGAAAACCTCGCGATATTTATTTGGAATAGATTAAAAGATGCTATAGCTATTGATTGTGATCTTTCAATCGTTCTCTATGAAACGCCAAGAAATTTTGTAGAGTATTCTGGTTAATTATTCAACCATCTTTTTTAATTGAACACCATATTTAGAGCCAATTATTTTTTCATCAAGTGATTTGTATATTGTATCTAGAATTTTTTTTGATTCATATAGATCGGTTATTGCTATATATGGTGCAACTTCATAGTTTGAGTTTCTGACAGCATAATTTGCATTGTGGAGGAATTGCCTTGTATTAATATTAATTATTAAATTTTCAATAATTTTTAAACTGTCATTGTTATTTGATTTAACATTTTTAAAGGATCTTTCATATAAGTCTAATTTTTGATTATTAAATTTTTTATTTAATGATATGTAATCTCGATATATTGAATCATTCTTAGATCCTTTAACAGACATATTAAAACCATAATTTTCTAAACTCGTTTCAATATCAATTTTTGAATTTTCAGCAAAGAAATTAGTTGTTTTTGTCTCAGAACCATCATTTAGATTTAAATCTAAAAAAATCATTTCAGGTTCAGCTAGGATGTATTTAAAATTAATATTATTATTTCCGTTTACTTGAATGGAATCTAGACTTACAAATGCTGAATCGCTAAGCTTCTTGATTATTATTTCACCTTTTTTAAGTCCTTTAATTTGTAAATTGAGATCTAAACCTTCATTGCTGGTATCGCACCCTAAAAACAAAATGAAAATATATAACAGCTTTAATCTCATACTATAAACACAAACTATTTAATGAGATCATAACTCCTTTTTATGAATTCTGTCAGGTCTTCTCCCTTTAACAAATTTTGAGATAATTTTGCTAAATCAAGCGATTGTTTAATTAAACGATCTCTCTTGTTTTTAGTTTTTGTATTAAAAATATCAGTTACCAACTTATTGTTAGTATTTACTACTAGATTATACATTTCTGGCATATTTCCAAACATATTATTTCCACCAGTATTTTGCATATCCTTCATTCTTCTCATAAATTCTGGTTGAGTAATTATAAATGGGAGTGAATCACTATCCATTGATTCCAGTTGAATTGTGTATTTTTCTTTTGGTATAACATCTTCTAGCTGTGACTTTAATTTTTCTTGTTCTTTATCACTTAGTTTTGATATGCTCTTATCATCCTTTTTAATTAATTGTTCAATTGCATCAGAGTCAACTCTGGCAAAAGATATATTTTCCTTTGAGGTTTCTAATTTTTGAATCAAATGACTAACAATTGGAGAATCAAGTAATAGAACTGTGTAACCTTTTTTATTAGCATGTTTTATATATGAGTCTTGTTCTTCAATATTTGATGCGTATAAGATTATTGTTTTACCGTCTTTATCAGTATGATCTTTTTTAATTTTTTTAATTAATTCTTCGTAAGTATAATAATTATTGTCAGTAGATGGATACAATGAGAAACTATCAGATTTTTCAAAAAATTTATCTTCACTAAGCATTCCATACTCAATAATAACTTTAATATCATTCCATTTTTCTTCAAACTTCTTTCTGTCCTTTTTGAATAGAGAATTTAATTTATCAGCTACTTTTCTTGTTATATAGTTTGAAATTTTTTTCACTGCAGAGTCTACCTGCAGGTAACTTCTTGAAACATTCAGTGGTATATCAGGAGAGTCGATTACACCTCTTAACAATGTCAGGAATTCTGGTACTATTCCCTCAACATTATCAGTCACAAAAACCTGATTTTGATAAAGCTGGATTTTGTCTTTTTGAAGATTTATATCATTTGTAATTTTAGGAAAATATAAAATACCAGTTAAATTAAAAGGATAATCAACATTTAAATGGATGTTAAACAAAGGATCCTCAAAATTCATAGGATACAAATCTTTATAAAAAGATTTATAATCTCCTTCCTTTAAATCTTTTGGTTTTTTTGTCCATGCAGGTTCTGTTATATTGATTATGTTGTCAACTTTCTCTTTAACTTCTTTTGCTTTATCTCCCTCACCGACATTGTTTGTAATCTCTTTAGTCCCAAATTTTATAGGAATTGGCATAAAGCGATTATATTTCTTCAATAATCCACCAATTGTGCTATCCTCTAAAAAGCTTTTAGAATCTTTAGAAATATTTAATATTATTTCAGTTCCTCTGGTTTTTTTATCAGATTTAGTTAATGAAAACTCTGGTGAACCATCACATGACCAGTGAACAGCAGGAGATGATTTTTTATATGATTTCGTAATAATTTCTACAGAATCTGAAACCATGAATGCGGAGTAAAATCCAAGTCCGAAATGACCAATTATTCCACTATCCTTAGCAGTATCTTTATATTTTTCAATAAACTCCTCAGCCCCTGAAAAAGCAACTTCATTAATATATTTTTTTACTTCAGTTTCTGTCATACCAACTCCTTGGTCAATGATATGAATCTTCGAATTTTTTTTATCAATTTTAACTTCAATTATGGGATTGCCAAAACCTTCTTTAAATTCCCCAATATTTGATAGATGTTTTAACTTTAGAGTTGCATCAGTGGCATTAGAAATTAATTCTCTTAGAAAAATTTCCTGATCACTATAAAGAAACTTCTTAATTAATGGAAATATATTTTCAACTGAAACGTTTATTTTGCCTTTTGCCATATTATTTTTTTTGCAAATATATTTTCAAATCATATACCAAACAAAATATGATGACAAAATGACATTTTTAGTTAAATTGCATAAAACTAATAAAATGCCTAAATCTACAATCAAAGGCCTTGGCTTTTACGTACCAGATAACATAGTTACAAATGATGATTTAACTAAAATCATGGACACCTCAGATGAATGGATCACAGAGAGAACTGGCATTAAAGAACGTAGATGGGTCAATGATAATAAGCTTTCTACTTCGCTCATGGGCACATATGCAGCCGAGAAGGCAATCAGTGATTCAGGATTAGATAAAAATGATATTGATTTTATAATTTTTTCAACCCTGAGTCCAGATTATTATTTCCCAGGATCAGGTGTATTATTGCAAAAAAATTTAGGAATTAAAGAGGTTGGAGCTTTAGATGTTAGAAATCAATGCTCAGGTTTTATTTATGGATTATCAATTGCAGACCAGTACATTAAATCTGGAATGTATGCAAATATTTTGGTTGTTGGTAGTGAAATTCATTCTGGCGGTCTTGATAAATCTTCCAGAGGAAGATCAGTCTCCGTAATATTCGGTGATGGGGCAGGTGCTGCAGTAGTTTCTGCAACTGACTCAGATTCCTGTATTTTATCAACCCATTTACATTCAGAAGGAAAATTTGCAGAGGAGCTTGCTGTAATTAAACCTGCAACTACTTTTTGGATTGATAAGATTGTTAAAAATGATGATGATAAAAGTTATTTCCCATATATGAATGGAAATTTTGTTTTTAAAAATGCAGTAGTAAGGTTTGAACAAGTAATTTTTGAAGCATTGAATTATTCAAATTTAAAAACAGAAGATATTAATTTATTAATTACCCATCAGGCCAATTTGAGAATTAGCCAATACATTCAAAAAAGGTTGAAGCTAACAGATTCACAAGTCTTTAATAACATAATGAAATATGGAAATACTACAGCTGCATCAATTCCAATTGCTTTGACTGAAGCCTATCAGTCAAATTTGATTAAAAAAGGTGATATAGTAGTTCTTGCTGCTTTTGGGAGTGGATTTACCTGGGGAAGTGCTCTAATTAAGTGGTAGTTTTTCTAATTATATACATTCCAATAAATGTTATTAATCCATTTAAAGGAAGAAGCTCATAACCTATTTTATAACCACCAATAAGTTCAGGTGGTAAGTAGAAAATTACTGTTATGATTACCACAGACATTATACATACAAAAATTGAAAGACTATCGTAAATTTTATATTCAGTTAGAATGCCAAAAGCAAATAATCCAAGTAAAGGTCCATAGGTAAAACCAGCAATAATAAGTAAGCTGTCAATAACACTAGTGCTTAGATAATTTTTATATACTACAATAACAACTATTAAAATTATACTCATAATTATGTGAGTGTAAAATCTTAATTTTTTTTGAGTTGTCTCACTCTTTTTCTCAATATCCAAAAAATCTATACAGAATGATGTTGTCAAAGATGTTAATGCACTATCAGCACTACTATATGCAGCAGCAATCAAACCAAGAAGAAATGTGATTGACAAAGTGATGTCTAAACCTCCATTTAATGCAATTTGAGGGAATAATAAATCAGTATTTTCTCGACCATTAAGCATCGGCATCAAAACATTATTATTTTCAGCAAATGTGAATAATAGAGCTCCAAGTATTAAAAAAATAAATGTTACACCAACCAAAATAAAGCTAAATACAACCATATTTTTTTGTGCATCATACAATGTTTTACAGGTAAGATTTTTTTGCATCATATCTTGATCAAGACCTGTCATACAAACTGTGATAAATAATCCGCCAAGAAATGATTTTATAAAATGATTTTTTTCAAGAAGACTATCGGTAACAAAAATTTTATTTTGCATACTAAAATCATCAGATTTTAAATAATCGGAAAAAGTTAAATCTAAGCTGTCAGTTATGAAATAAATTGATAATATAACAGATAAGATCATTAGGAAAGTTTGTAGCGTATCAGTCCACACAACAGTTTTTATACCACCTCTAAAAGTATATATCCATATAAGTAATATTGATAAAATCACAGTCATTTCAAAAGGAACTCCCCACGAATTAAAAACAAATTCCTGTAAAACTATTGCTACTAAGAATAGTCTAAATGCTGCTCCCAAAACTCTAGAAATAAAGAAAAAAAATGCACCTGTCATATGAGAATTTCTTCCAAATCTTTCACCTAAATATTCATAAATTGATGTTAGATTGTACTTATAGTATATTGGTAATAAAACAAAAGCTACTATCATATATCCGAAAAGATATCCGATCACAACCTGAAAATATGTAAAATCAATTGCCCCTACATCACCAGGAACAGAAATAAAGGTAATCCCAGATAAAGATGCTCCAACCATTCCAAATGCAACTATATACCACGGCGACTCTTTATTGCCAGAAAAAAATGTCTTATTATCACTTTTACCTTTAGTTAGTTGTGACACTAGGAAAAGTAGAGAAAAATATAATACTACTATTGTGATTATTAATGATTCTGACATCAATATTGTATAAGTATAAATATAGTCAATTCTACTACTCTTATTATCTTATATTTACAATATGAATCTTTCATCAAAATTATTATCTAATGCTGTAGAAGAAATTTCAAAATTACCGGGAATTGGAAAAAGTACTGCTTTGAGATTAGCCCTCCACTTAGTAAATAAAGAAAAGGGTGATATTGATCTTCTTGTAAAATCTATTAAGGACTTAAAGGATAGTGTTGTCTTTTGTGAAAAATGTAAATCTATTTCTGATGAAAAAATTTGTGATATATGCCTAAGTGTCAATAGAGATACAAAAACACTATGTGTCGTTGAGGATATAAGAGATGTTATGGCTATAGAAAATACTGGTCAATTTAAAGGATTATATCATGTTCTTGGTGGGAAAATATCTCCAGTAGACGGTATAGGCCCTAATCAATTAAATATTGATTCTTTAATTGATAGAGTTGAAAGTGAAGAAATTAATGAAATCATCTTTGCACTAAGCGCCACAATGGAAGGAGATACTACAAATTATTACATTTTCAGAAAAATAAATAAGGATGGTATAAGATTCAGTACTATTGCTCGAGGTGTATCAATTGGAGATAATTTGGAGTATACTGATGAAATAACATTGGGAAGAAGCATAATTAAGAGAATTCCATTTGAACAATCATCATCATAGCATTATTTAGTATTTTTGTAACCTTTAACTTAATATGAGCAAGTATAATCTAACATTACCTAAAATGGGTGAAAGTGTCGAGGAGGCAACAATTGTTAATTGGCTCAAGAATGTAGGTGATAATATAAAAATGGATGACTTTATTGTTGAAGTTGCAACTGACAAAGTGGACTCTGAAGTTCCAAGTGATGTTGAGGGAGTATTAATCGAAAAGTGTTTTGAAATTAATGACGTTGTTAAAGTTGGTGAAACCTTATGTGTAATTGAAGTTAAAGAGGGGGTTAGTAAAAAAAATATAGAAACTATCCCTAATATAGAATTATTAGAAATTGAAGAAAAACCCTCTGAGATAGAAGTTATTGAAGAAGCTAAGCAAGAATCAAAACACTCGTTTTTGTCTCCACTTGTAAGAAGTATTATTGAAAAAGAGGAAATTACAGATCAACAACTAGATAAAATAAAAGGTTCTGGTAAAGGTGGTAGATTAACAAAAAAAGATTTGTTACAATTTTTAGGTAAAACTCAAGAGCAACAACCTTCAGAAGAGTTTGAAAAAAGCTTTTATGAAAAGACAAAACAAAGTTTCAGTGAGTCAGATACTACTAGAGAACTTTCACGCTTTGAGAAAATGACATCTGAACACATGATTCAAAGTAAAAATGAATCTGTACATGCCCAAATGTTTATTGAAGCTGATATTACAAATCTCTCTGACTGGAGAGAAAATCAAAAAGAAAAGTTTTTGCAAAGAGAAAAATTTAAATTAACCATTACCTATCCATTAGTAAAAATAGTATCACAAGTTCTTAGGGAATTTCCTTCCCTAAATGCAGTATTATCTGACAATAATTTGATACTTAAAAAAGATATTAATATAGGAATTGCTACAGCTCTTGGGAATGGAAATTTAATAGTTCCTGTAATTAAAAACGCTGATCAACTTAGTTTACTTGGTATATGTAAGTCCGCTAATGATCTAATTATAAATGCAAGGAATAATGAACTTAAGCCAGATGATGTTTCTGATGGTACCTTTACAATCACAAATATTGGAATTTTTGATAGTTTAACGGGAACTGCAATTATTAATCAACCTCAACTTGGAATCATAGCATTTGGAGCAATAAGAAAATTGCCAAGAGTCATTGAAACAAATAAAGGTGATTTTATTGGCATTAGAAAAGTAATAATGATTTCATTAAGTTTTGATCACAGAATTATAAATGGAGCAATGGGCGGGCTATTCCTTAAAAGAATAAAAGAATTAATTCAAAATTGGGACAATAGTGTTGAAATATAATTCATAAATGAAAATTAATTTAGAACGTCCAATATGTTTTTTTGATTTAGAGACAACTGGTGTTAATGTTGTTAATGACAGGATTGTAGAAATTTCTGTAATTAAAGTTAATCCCTCTGGAAAAGAAGACTCAAAAACATGGTTAATTAATCCAGGTATACCAATTCCTAATGTTGTTTCTGCTATTCATGGAATAACTGATGATATGGTTAAAAATGAGCCTAGTTTTAAAGATTATGCCAATGAAATTTATGATTTTATTAAACATTGTGATTTGGCTGGGTTTAATTCTAACAAGTTTGATATCCCGTTGTTGGCAGAAGAATTGTTAAGAGCAGAAATTGATTTTGATTTGTCAAAAATTAAAACCATTGATGTTCAAAATATATTCCATAAAATGGAAAAAAGAACTCTATCTGCTGCGTATAAATTTTATTGTGGAAAAGAACATGATGATGCCCATTCTTCAATGAGTGACACAAGAGTAACTTATGAGGTTTTTTTAGCTCAGTTAGATAAATACGAACAGTTAGAAAATAATGTTAATTATCTATCAAAATTCTCATCAATCAGAAAATCATTGGATTTAGCTGGATTTGTTTACGAAAATGATGATAAAAAAGCTGTTTTTTCTTTTGGAAAATATAAAAATCAAGAAATTGATGAAGTGATTGAAAAAGATCCTGGTTATTTTAGCTGGATCATGAAGTCAGATTTCCCTAATTACACAAAGAAGGTATTAAATCAATTAAGGTTAAATAAGCTTAATAATAAGTTACAATGAAAATAATCTGTGTGGGTAAAAATTATTTAAAGCACATTGATGAATTAAATTCATCAAAAGAAGATGAACCTGTAATTTTCTTAAAGCCGGATACCTCAATAATTCAAAAAAATCAACCTTTTTTCATACCTGAATTTTCTAATGAAATCCATTATGAAATTGAAATAATTTTAAAATTTAATCGATTGGGTAAACATATTGAATCCAAGTTCTCCAATAAATATTTTAATCAAATCAGTTTAGGTATTGATTTCACTGCAAGGGATTTTCAAAATAAATTTAAAGATAGAGGTTTGCCATGGGATATTTCTAAAGGATTTGATAACTCAGCATTAATTGGAGATTGGAAAAGTATCAAGACCTATGATTTAGATAATATTAACTTTAGACTCGAAAAAAATGGTAAAATTGTCCAACAAAGTAATTCAAAAAATATGATTTGGAAAATAGATGAATTGATTGCCTATGCTTCAAAGTATTTTACAATAAAAATTGGAGATATAATGTTTACAGGAACACCTGAAGGTGTTGGAGTAGTTAGTGAGGATGATGTTTTAGAGGGGTTTTTAGGTGATGAAAAAGTTTTCAGCGTTAAGATTAAGTAAATTATGATTAATGAAATTCAACATTTTTTAATAGAAAATAATAAAACATTATCTGTATGTGAAAGCATTACAGGTGGAGCCTTATCATCCAAATTAATTTCAAAAGCAGGATCCTCTAATTTTTTTCAGGGTTCTGTAGTAGTCTACAATGATGAAATTAAAAGTAAGATTTTAGGTATTGATATAAATAAAATCAAAGAAATTTCTGCTGTCAGTGAATGGACAGCATATGAAATGGCAAAATCAACAAAAAAAATATTTAGTTCAGATTATGTTATATCTACAACTGGAAATGCTGGGCCAGAAAAATATGATGAAATTTCCAAAACTGGTCAGGTGTTTATAACATTAATAACGCCTAATAAATCAATTACAAAAGAATACTTTCTTGATGGGGACAGATTGGAAAATATTAAAAAAACTGTTGATTTTTCAATTAATTTACTCCATAAAAATCTGAGCATTTAAATTTGCCAAAACTCTAAAAAAGTTGTTTATTTGCATCCCAAAGATGTAGTTATGTCTAAAATATGTCAGATAACAGGTAAGAAAGTTCAATTTGGGAACAATGTTTCTAAGGCTATTAATAAGACCAAAAGGAGATTTAATGCTAATATAATCTCTAAAAGATTTTACATTCCAGAAGAGGATAGGTGGGTTAAATTAAAAGTTTCAACATCTGTTTTAAAGACAATCAATAAAAAAGGCATTTCTGCGGTTTTGAAGGACGCTAAAGCTAAGGGAATTAAATTGTAAATTATGGCTAAGAAAGGGAATAGAGTTCAAGTTATTTTAGAGTGTACTGAACATAAAGATTCTGGGAAACCAGGTACATCAAGGTATATATCAACAAAAAATAAAAAAAACTCACCAGACAGGTTAGAATTAAAAAAGTTTAATCCAATATTAAAGAAATATACAATTCATAAAGAAATAAAGTAATGGCAAAGAAAACGGTAGCAACTCTTCAAACTGGTTCCAAAAAGTTAAGTAAGGCAATTAAAATGGTAAAAAGCCAAAAAACAGGTGCCTATATTTTTCAAGAAAAAATTCTACCCTCTGATTTAGTTAATGATTGGCTTTCAAAAAAGTAAAATCTTAACAATCCACGAAATTCTATTTTTATTTATTTTAATTTTTATAGCTAACTTTCAGTAATGAATTTTTTTAAAAAGCTATTTTCTTGGGGAAAGAAATCAACTCAAGAAAAAGATAAAATTGAAAAAGAGTCCGATTCTGAGGCAGAAAATGAAGATGTTATTTTAAAAGAATCAAAAAAAGTAATAAAAAAAGAACCTGAGCCAGAACCAGAACCAGAGCCTGAGCCTGAGCCAGAACCAGAACCAGAGCCAGAACCAGAACCTGAGCCAGAACCAGAGCCTGAGCCTGAGCCAGAACCAGAACCAGAGCCTGAGCCAGAACCAGAGCCTGAGCCAGAACCAGAACCAGAGCCTGAGCC
>Ga0208624_1000075_pt1 | contig 54083 bp, 34 predicted proteins | sample Knorr_S23_td_DCM_FD_185607 | JGI IMG/M metagenome (GOLD analysis project Ga0208624, IMG submission 185607) | Marine microbial communities from Southern Atlantic Ocean transect - Knorr_S23_td_DCM_ad_71m_LV_A (SPAdes) (version 2) | ecosystem: Environmental > Aquatic > Marine > Oceanic | place... | reverse complement strand
GTGGTCAACAATCCCTAACTTAAGCGTCAATCATGTCGTGAAGAATTTCCCCACCAATGTCTGTAAGGCGACGATAACGACCAGCATGCAAATAGCGTAAAAGCTCATCATCAAGCCCCATCAAATCGAGTAGTGTGGCGTGTACATTACGAATGTGAATCGGTTCTTCTGCAGCGCGCAAACTGAAGTCATCCGTACCACCGATGGTAGTACCTGCTTTCACATTTCCACCTGCCATCCACATAACCAATCCATACTTATTATGATCTCTGCCAGGTGTACCACCAATATTCCCTGGGGCAAACGGAGTTCGTCCCATTTCGGAAGCCCAGACGACCAACGTGTCCTTCAACATATCGCGTTGTTGCAAGTCCGTGAGTAAAGCGGCAACAGGCGTATCCACCTCTGCTGACTGACGCACCATGCGACCTTTGACGTCACCATGGTGATCCCAGCTATTCCCTCCAATCTGGACTCCATGGATAAGCATCGTATAACGCACACCGCTTTCCGCCAGTCGGCGGGCCATGAGACACTGCTTTCCAAATCCGGCAGTCTTTGGGTTATCAAGTCCGTATAGTTTGTGAATATGCTCGGGCTCAAATGACAGATCGACTAACTCAGGTGCGGTGGATTGCATACGATAAGCGAGTTCATAGGATTCGATCCGAGCCTCTAAATCCGTAGCATGAGGGAATCGATCACTATAACGTTGATTCAATTTCTTAAGTTGATCTAGCTCCCCTCGCTGGCGTTTTGAGCCGACACCACGTGGTGAATCCAAATTGAGAATCGGCGTTCCTTCGTTTCTCAGTAACGTGCCCTGATACGCTGCTGGCAGGAAACCATTTCCCCATGTATGGGCGCCATTCACTGGTGCTCCACGTGGATCCTGAATCACCATATAGGCCGGCATATTGTCATTCTCAGTGCCTAGGCCATAGGTCACCCAACTTCCAACAGACGCATGCCCAGGAAACTGGCTTCCAGTGGTCACATGTAATGTGGAAGGACCATGATTTGGATTGTCGGTTTCAATCCCGTGTATGAACGCAAGCTTATCCACGTGCCCCGCAATTTTCGGAAACAACTCGGAGACATACCGTTTCGATTCACCGTATTGTTTGAATTGAAAGGGGCTTCCAATAAGTGAGTGGGGATGCGAAATACGGCCCTGGATTTCCCCTCGCACATCATGCGACCCTGGAATTCTCTGGCCATGCAACCTGTTTAACTCTGGCTTATACTCGAAAGAGTCCATTTGGCTAACACCTCCCTGCATGAACAGAAAGATGCAACGCTTTGCTTTACGGGGAAGATGTTGAGGGCGTGGCGCGAATGGTTTCGAACTTGAATCCTCATTGGCCTGCAGCAGATCCGTCAGCGCAAGCAAACCTAATCCATTCAGAGTGTTTGCTAAGAGACTGCGTCTTGAATACATGTGGTACTTTCAGTTTTCGATTTTCGCGTCTTTGACGATGCTCGCGAATCTACAATCAGATTACGCCTTAGTCCAAATATAGAAACTCACTGGTATTAAACAAAATCCGACCGATACTTAACATGGCCTGAAATTCGTCATCCATTGTCTGGTAATACTCACCTAATTCCTGCACTTCCTGCGCCGTCGGTTCACGGCATAATGCCAATCTAACGGCATTGGCAACTCGTGATTCTGAACTGTCATCTGACATTTGAATCACTCGTTTGGCAAAGGGTTCCACTTCCATCGAAACCAACGGCCCGTTATACATAGCCAACGCCTGCAATGCCGTTGTACTGGCTCGGCGACGCGGCCGGGACTCATCACAGACGGGGGCATCAAACGTTTGTAATAACGGCATATTGAGTGTGCGTTGTTGATAAATATAGATGCTGCGTCGACGACCTTCTGGTCCAAACTGTGTCGCCCACTTGCTGTTGTCGTATTTCACTCGGTCTTCAATCCCATCGGGAAGTGGAGGGAAAATCGGCAATCCAAAGGACTTTGGATTTAGCCTGCCCGAGGCGGATAAAATACGATCCCGTACAACCTCAGCACCGAGTCGGCGAATTGGAAATTTCCACAGCAGAACATTCTCCGGATCCACTTTTTCAGCAACAGCATTTTCAAGATCACTTTGTTGCCGGTAAGTACTACTATTACAAATCAATCGATGGATATGTTTCAAACTCCAACCATGCTCCATCAACTCGTCGGCGAGATAATCCAATAGTTTTGGATGAGACGGTCCGCCACTTAGATTTCCAAAGTCACTTGTCGTCTCCACGATTCCGCGACCAAAGTGCCGGTACCAAAGGCGGTTAACCAGCACTCGTGCGGTCAAAGGATTATCCTTACTCGCGATCCAGTCAGCCAAAGCCTTACGGCGACTCCGCGTAGGCCATCGTTTGAACGTATCAAGACGAATATCGGCTGCGTCCTGATCTCCCGTGATGGCACTCAGAAAGCCTGGTTCAACGACCTCACCGGGGTTATCCCATTCACCACGAATCATGACTCGTGATGTGGGAACACCAGGTTCATAGGGAGGGCCAAAGGAATGTCGCAGAGTCATGGCCCGTGGTTGAAGGCGACGTAGATGTTGGTCCAGGTACTTAGCCTTATTGGCTAAATCCAAATACAACTCACGCTCCTGCGACGAAATTTCATCACTACTTCCATTCGCAATAAGCGATTCAATTCGGCCAGCACCACCTGCCTCCGGATTGACAAATGTCGTGATGAATTGACCTTGCCCTCCCACTTCGAAGATGTAGGATTCGTCGCTATCCCGACTACTGAAAACAGTCACAATGGTTCCCGATTCATCCGTAAGGAACGAAAGCTGTTTAGCTGAGCCCTTAAGGAAGTCATCATCAAATTCTACTGCCGGCGTCGAAAGTCCGGGCAACGTACTCATGATGGGGAGACGTTGCTCGTCGACACTTTTCAATTCCACACCGGTCACCTTATCTCGCCAGGATGTAATTGGGGCACCCACGGCTGGATTATCCGATGCTGGATTGGCATCAAGATCGGAAGCATCAAGCCAAAACTTTAACCCTTCCAATTTTGATATCTCATTCCATGGCTGATTCAACTGCTCAGCAGTAAGGGCACGATCAAACACCATCACATGAGCTAGTTTGCCATTGAATGCAGCGGTTTGAAAATCTCCAGATCCATTTGTAGCTGCGCCCACGGCAACATACTCGGGCTGTTCCAGCCCATCGTACCAATGGCCTTCGTTTGCTCCTGCTAAACTCCCCTGCTCTGCAGACAACTGACCATCCGTATAAAACGTCCAGGTCCCGTTGTCGGCAGTAATCGCTGTGGTGTGTGGTAACCGGTCGGTGACAGTAAATTGATCGAAGAAGTAGTCGTTTCCAAATCCTCTACCAAGCGCCTGAATTCCAAATCCTGGATTTAATTGCAACCGAGTGCGGAAATCAGCCAAGAGCTCAGCCTGCTTCTGTTGGGCTTCCGATGCCTCTTCATTTAACCGATCTCGTTCCCTTTCGATTGCTTCCTCTTCACCTTCGCGATAAAACTCTGCAGTCGTTGGCCCGCCAATCTGAAATCCATCACCCCGTAATGGAGGAGGTATCGCTACCGTCGCAAAGAATGCCTTCATTCGATAAAAGTCTTTGGTGGGGATTGGATCATATTTATGGTCGTGGCATTTGGCACATCCCACCGTCAGACCCAGGAATACACTACTGACCGTCGTCGTCATCTCGCTGAGCATCTCATGCCTTGATTCATCCCCGCGAGGCTCGGTGAATGGCGCCAGTCGTAAAAAAGTCAACGCCACCAGATTTTCAGCTGGCGGGTTGGGCAATTCACCAGCACCGGTAATATCAACCAATTCGTCTCCGGCCAATTGTTCACGAATGAATTGGTCGTAAGGTTTATCTCGGTTCAACGAATCGATAACATAATCCCGATACCGCCAGGCATAGGGCAAATCCGGATCACCTTCGTAACCAGCAGTGTCAGCATAGCGTGCCAAGTCTAACCAGTAGCGTGCCCAGTGTTCACCGTAACGAGGATCGTCTAAAAGCCGGTTTACGAGGTTGTCATAAGCGTCCTCGCTCGTGTCATCCAGAAAACTCTGCTGTTCTTCAGGTGATGGTGGAAGTCCGAGCAAGTCGAGATAAAGTCGGCGGACGAGAGTGGGTTTATCAGCGGTTTGCGTCGGTATCAACTGCTTACTGTCCAGTCTTGCCTGGATAAAACGATCTACGTCATTGATAGCCCAATCCTCAACAGCAACGGCTGGAATCTCAGGTCGTTGAACCGGTGAGTAAGGCCACTCCTGCTGCGCACCGAGCTCAATCGTCAAAAGACTCAAAGTAATGCACAGACCTAAGCGACTAAACAGCATGAGAATTCTACGTTGCAGGAGTTAATAGAGACATCAATTATTATAGCTACCGTTAACATGCAATTCACGAATCCAGGGCATGCGGAAACCACAGCACATTGATTCACGGTGCGTTATAATTTCAACAATCAATCGCTTTTCCAATCACCGCCGCCTGAAGTAGCCCGTTTTTTTTTCAGGCAGGCTGTGAATGCTTCGTAACGAGGACTCTAATGACAATGACTCAATCCCGCAGACAATTCATTTCTCAAACTAGTCAGCTCGCCATCGCCTCTGCGTCACTCCCTGGATTCCTGAGTGCGAATAACGTCGTCGACACACCTAAATATGAAATTGGATTGAGCCAATACTCCTTGCGTGCCATGTTCAAAGATCGATCTTTAGACCCGCTGGACTACGCTAAATTCACCGTGGATACCTTTGGGATTAAGGCTGTCGATCTTTGGGAAGGCGGACTTCCTGGTGATAAGCTGGATAACAAAAACTATCTGGAAAAGCTGCGTACAAGCTGTGACGATGCCGGCACTCACCTATTCCTGTTAATGACTGGCGCACTCGACGCCAATCCCGATAAAGCAGCAGCAAGTCGTAACAGGCTGCTACCTTCAATCGATCGGGCTGCGGCATTAGGCACGGAATATTTACGGGTCTTTCTAAAAGCGCCGGGCGAAGATGAAGCTGCGGGCGTGCAAGCTAGTGTGGATGCATTGAAACCACTCGCTGATGCGGCCGCTAAAAAAGACGTCATGATCGTGATCGAGCCAGGTGCCTCTAAGTTAAGTCAACGTGGAGCGTTTCTCGCCAAAGTTTGCAAACAACTAAATCATCCTGCACTCAGACTGATGCCCGACTTTGGTAAACAAGTCAACAATGTGTACGACGGAACTGAAGCAATGATGCCATATACGGTAACGATCAGTTGCAAGATGCACAGCTTTGACGACAACGGGAAGCAACCCCACTTTGATTACAACCGACTCCTAAAAATCATCGATCAAGCAGACTACCGAGGCTTTCTCACCATTGAATGGGAAGGAAGTAAACTGCAACCTGTCCCCGGAGTGCTAGCTTCCAAGAAACTGATCGAACAGGCTATTGCCAATCTAGCAAAATAGTACGGATCAGATTTTGTTGTCTGCCGTAAGTTCTTCTACCAGACTTTGTTGGTATCGCTCGACCTGAGCGGAATCGACTTTGGCTTGAGCCGAATAGTACACCATCCCCATCGCTCTGCGGTGGCGGGAGTTCGATTGATTACCATTGGCACGGTGAATGGTCATGGAATGATGGACGAGCAAGTCTCCCGGTTCGGCATGAATCGCTGCTTCCTGTTGAGTATCCTCTGACGAATAATCCTGAATCCCCTGTGAGAATCCGAGCGTGCCGGACTTTCCGTGCGAACGCATTCCTCGCAAATGAGAACAGGGGATGTATCGAACGCAACCATTTTCTTCGTCAACATGGTCGAGCGCCAACCACATGGTCAACGCTTCATTGGGGTCCAGCATAAAGTAGTATCCATCCTGATGCGGAGGTGTTGATTTACCTATCGAAGGAGGCTTATTGAAATACTGCATATTCTTGGCAACCACATCTGATTGCAGCAGCGACTCGGCTAAGGGACGAAACCGTTCTCCACTCATCTGTTTAGCGAAGAAGGAATCATGCTCACACATACGGTGAATTTGTTTGAGCGTCGCCAGATCTGATTTGTCCTCATAAAATGCTTCCTCCGGAGCTAACGTCGGAATTACATCCGTCACAAACCTCTGTACCTGTTCGAGCATTTCAGCAACTTGCGTGGCACACAGGAACCCAGGCAGGACAATGAAACCTGTTTGTTGAAATTCCTGAACTTGTTCTGCTGTCGCAGTCATGAATTTTATTCCTGAGCCAGTCGCTGCTTTAATTGCCGAGATAATTCAGAAACTAATTTCTGATTGGCTTGAGCGATGTTTTTTGTTTCCGCTGCCGGCTTTGAATGATCATATAGTTCGGCAAATCCATCGCGATGGAGAATCAACCGATGAGTTTCTGTGCGAATGGTTTGGGCACGACTGGAATAGGCAATCGCAGAATGTCCTCCGACAGATGGATCATTGAGGATCGGCACCAGCGATTCACCATCAAGCTGCTTGGGGGCTGTCAGTCCTGCCAAATCGCAAAGAGTTGGATAAATGTCCAAAGTCTCTACCATGGCGTTCGCCGGTTTTCCGGGTTTCTTCATCGTCGGAGCACTGATGATCATTGGCGAATGAAGTGATTCTTCGAACAATGAGTGTTTCCCCCAAATGGCATGCTCACCTAGATGCCACCCATGATCTCCCCACAGCACGACAATCGTATTCTCACGTTGCCCCAATTCCTCCAGACGACTAAGAAGTTTACCCACCTGTGCATCTGCATAGCTAACACAAGCGGCATATGCTTTCCGAACATCCAATGCGAATGCAGCATCCGAATTTGGATTTCTGCCCCAACGATTGTATTTCATAAACTCACCGGAACCATGCCACGTCGTTTTCCCTGCCGGCTTAGAAGGATGAGCGGTCGCCGGCAAGGTCACATCTTCATAGAGAACGTGATACTTTTGGGGTGCTCCAAATGGGAGGTGCGGTCGCAGAATACCAACGGCTAAGAAGAACGGTTTTTCACTGTCTGCCAGAGTCGTCATCTGGTTCAGCGCTTCGTTAATCGAAATTCCGTCAGGATAGATTTCATCCGGTCCGGCTGCCGCTTGGAATAAATCCATGTCTTTGGGATTTTTACGAATTTCGCCATGAGCTAAACCATGCATCCATCCCCGCGGGTGCTGCCAGTCTCCTGCCGGTAAGAGATGGCGATCCCAACTGTTGGGCATTTCGAGTTGGTTTTTATCATCCCAGTCCGGCCCTCCTCGTCCTCCCGGATGATGAGAGACTTTACCGACCGATACCGTGGTATATCCGTGTTTTCTAAACCAGGCTGGCATGCTGGGAGTCACATTGTCGGGATCCGATTTAACACGACCTGCCCGACTGAACAGAGCTCCATTTCCGGCCGATCCGTACTGTCCGGTAAGCAATGTATAGCGGGAAGCTCCGCAAGTGGGAGCTTGCACAAAATGGTGATGAAAGGCTCGGCCTTCTGCGGCTAACTGGTCAATGTGAGGTGATTGAATGTAATCGGCACCAAAACTCTTTAGTTCCGGCCGTAAGTCGTCCACACAAATTAGTAAAACATTGGGCCGCTCGGCAGCTACCCCAAGCGTGGAAATGAAAAAAATGACGGTAAGGAATACTAATCGTGACAGGTGTTTCATAGAGAGCAATCTTTCGATGAACGCGAGACGGCAGCTTAAATAATCTGTAATTGAATGTAGCAAAAACACTACAAGGCGTGGAGCATCTGTACCAAAAGTGAGGACAGACAGATGGTGATGACCTCTTTAAAATTTACCGACACTGATTGTACGGCTCCATTCATGAATAAACAGGTAGAAGATATTGAAGTTCGTAGTACCTACGCTCGTCGCTTCGATTCCGGTCACAGCGTCTCTTACCTTTTTCAAATATGAAAACTTCGAAACCTGGTTATATAACATCCAGAGTCTGGGGCAGATTGCACTGTTATGGAGCGGCATCGCCTTAGCGATGACGGTTCTCCATTTAACTGAATTTCTGGTGCGGATTAAAATCGGAGCACGGATGTATTATCCCTGTTTTGCGACGGCTTCCATCTTAATCTTCATCGCCTTAGGGTTTACGGCACGAATCAATCAGGATCCACTTCAGGCAGCAACACTCTGGCTATATTGCACTCCCGTGATTTTTCTGGTGCTTGGAAAGTTCACTTCTCATAGCATGTTAACAGGAAGCTAAGCTCAGTGATATCGTGCCTTCAAGGTAAAGGACATGGGGATAAATGTGTCCTTGAATTTTCAATGGTGTGAGGACACGGCTTCCATCAGGTTCAGCATTAGATGCACTTCTTCTAGATGAAGTGTACCGTCCGGTTTGAGTAAACTGGCACAGGTGCCAGCCCAAGCGTCTAGGTCAGTAAGCCAGCACAAAACGCCTCGTCCGGTATAGATGATGTCGTACTTTAAATCACTCAGCGTCTGACACGCATTGGCAATGGTCGAAACAACAAACGACGCATCGTGGATATTTAATTCTTTAGCGAAGAGTGTTGCTTCAGCAATAGCTGCAGAGGAAAAATCGAGTCCTGTCACAGTGGCACCGCGGGGGTCGCATCTCATGCTCCGAGGTTTTGACCAATCTGTTGTTGTCCCTTACACCAATGATTCAAGTGTTTGCGTTGCAACTCTACTCCGGTGTGGAGAATTCTGGCAGGTTATCGGCCATGCCGGCGCGGGTGCGTCGGAGCTCAGCAATGGTTGCGGCACGCATCCGTCTGAGCTTATTTAGATATTCTGGCTTAAACGCCAGATTCACTAACTCGTCCGGATCGTTCTTCAAATCGTATAACTCTTCGACCTCGCCCTTCACAAGAGTACGAATGTATTTGAAATCTCCCTCGGCTAAGGAAATCCACCATGGCACTTTAGCAGTTGCCAATAAAACCTCTTCATCGGTCGGAATCGAATCCGTTGCACTTCCATAATTCTGCCCGGTCATCACTGTGAGCGTAGGGTGCTTCCATTTCTTTTGCGAGTTTCGAAGCACGGGAGCCAGACTGTGGCCATGCATTCTCCATGGTAGTGGTAGGCCGGCATAATCAAAGAACGTTGGAGGAAGATCGACTCCACTCACAGCAGCATCCACAACACCACCAGCTTCAATTTTCCCGGGAAGGCTCATAATTAACGGCCCCCGAATGTTAGCATCATAAGGAGCGATCTTTTGTTGGAATCCTTTTTGTCCCCAGGCGATCCCCTGATCCGAAGCAAAGACGATCAATGTGTTTTCATACTGTCCCGTCTCTTTAAGTGAGGCGACAAGTTTACCGACAGCATCATCAATCGCTAGAACACCTTGTTGATACTGACGCACCCAATTCTGTAATGTGTTTCCGTGAATCGGAGCATTCTTCACCGTCCGTTGCTGTACACCTGATTTAAGTTCGGGTTCTCCATTTTTATCCAGGGCCCAGCGGTCACGAATCTGGACGTACTTCGGTTTGTCCGCTCGATTCTCTCCGGTAAAGATATCTTTGGGCACAGGAACTTTGGCATTGGGGTATGCGTCAACATGTCGTTCGGCGGGCGTAAAAGGTCCATGGACGGCTCCGAAGCATAACCACAGATACCAGGGTTGCTCTGCATCCCGATGATCACCACGGATGAATTGGTCAGCTCGCTCGGTGTACCAATCGGTCGTGTATCCCTGAACTCGAGTGCTCTTACCGTTGATCTCCACAATCTGGTCATCAAAGTAATTACCAGCGTTGTCAGGATGCGCAGGACGGTTCCAAACGATTTGATAATCCCAGTCGCGTCCATAACCGTTATCGACGCCAGTATGCCACTTCCCAATCTGAGCTGTCGTATATCCGTGCTGGCGAAAGACACTGGGCCAGAATGGCGTCTTGGACGGATCGTATACACTGCCAGGATATTCACCTTCCATCCGCATCGACTCGACGCCAAATTGGTGATAGCCCGTTAATTGGGTGGCTCTGGACGGCATACACCAGGTGCCAATGTACGCCTGATTAAATCTTACGCCGGTCGATGCAAGTTGATCGATATTGGGTGTGTTAACCCAGTCATAAGCCTGATCGTAGCAACTGACCGTACGATGCGACTGATCATCGGTGAAAATGAACAGAATATTTGGGCGTTCTTTAGCCTTCAATGACGACGTCAGGCCGGATATTAAGACAATCAGATAAACGATTAAAATTCGTTTCATAGCGATCACAAAAAAATGGATGGAAGTTTGATTCAACTTCCATCCATTCTAACGTGCTGTGATTCTGCGGGAATGTCGCTTCTACCAAGTTTGGTAAAGCATTCCTTCCTAAGCAGAAGTGGCCGTTGTTAGTCCAAAAAGGATTTGAGCTTCTTCGAGCGGAACGGTTGCTGCAGTTTTTGAACTGCCTTGTTCTCAATTTGGCGAATACGTTCTCGCGTCACCTGGAAAATCCGTCCTACTTCTTCCAGTGTGTAGCAATAACCATCGCCTAAACCGTAACGGAGCTTAAGGATTTCACGTTCACGCCAACTGAGTACTTCCATGGCATCTTGCAACTCAGTCGTCAGAGCGTCGTGGTTTGCCCGAGCCAGCGGATCGAATTCACGATGATCGTTAATGAAGTCACCGAATTCGTTTTCGTCACTATCACCAACAGTTTGGTCCAACGAAAGCGGTTGCTTGAGCATCATGAGGATACACTGAGCGTCTGACAATTCCATCTTGCCGTGTTCTGCAACTTCTTCCGGTGTGGGGTCACGACCAAGAATCTGAACCAATTCTTGACTCAGGTTTCTCACGCGAGTCATGACTTCCACCATATGCACTGGTACTCGAATCGTACGACTCTGGTCTGCCACAGCCCGAGTGATCGCCTGACGAATCCACCAGGTGGCGTATGTGGAGAACTTATATCCACGCTGATATTCAAACTTCTCTACGGCTCGCATTAAACCCGTGTTACCTTCCTGAATTAAATCGAGGAAGGTTAGACCTCGGTTGCGATACTTCTTCGCGATAGAAACAACAAGTCGAAGATTTCCAGCTGATAGCTTACGCTTGGCTTCATCGTATTGATCTCGATACAGAATCGTATTATCGACTCGTCGAGTCAGTGTATTTGTACTTTCCTGAGTCGACTTAATTAGGTGAACTAGTTCAGTCTTCAAGGCATCTGCATCAGTCCAGGAATCCGCCGTTCCATCTTTGACTGCCTGGAGCTGTTGTCTCAGAGAAATCATGCGTTTTTGGATTTCACAGAGCTCTTTGAATGCCGGTTGAAGCTTATTGGTCCGCAGGTTCATCTCTTCAATCAGACGAACGGCTTTATTTCGGCGGACGACCATTCGACGCCAGGCTTCGTGACGTTTCTTTTTGGAGTTCTTTTTGTAAATCGCTTCGCTGAAGTCTCGACGATTGAGCTTCAAAAGTTCGCGGATCGTATCGAGATTGGGGCCCAGGCGTTTCAGGACAGCTTCTTTGCCTGAAGCATTGGTAACGGACACTTCAATCGTACGGTCCAGCCGAAGCTTCCCGTGCAGAACTTTATCTAGCATCGAAACGGCTGCTTGCAACATATAGTTAGTAGCAAGCATATTGTTTCGATAGTGGTAGCGTGTTGCTTCGATCTCTTTGGCGTAAGCAAGCTCTTCTTCGCGTGACAGCAATGGGATTTCACCCATCTGCATCAGATACATGCGAATTGGGTCGTCAGTGATATTACGTGATTCACTGCGAGTGGTGGATTCCTTGCGTTTTCCGATAACTCGTACGTCGGCCTTGGAATCTTCTTCAAATATGTCGGTTTTGGTTGCTTGAATCACGAAGGTGTTCCTATCTACTCTCTCTGGCTCTTCTCAACATCGAAGCATTTTCTGCCTGTGAATAAAACTTAGGTTACTTTCCGTACCCAAAGTTACTTTTTTCAGAGCATTTACAAATGTCAGATGTTCTAGACACAGTTGTACCGATTAGGGGGGTAATTCCATCTCCCGAGGCGGGGCGCAGGCATCATGCGGTTAGGAGAGGTAGATTGATGTCCATAGAATCTGTAAGTACAACTACTTATATGATTGCAATGTTTCTACTCGTGGCAACCCTAAATAGCGTTATCGCGCTGTTTGTTACGGCAATTGCCGCCATTTGCCGTATAAATCAGAATAAGAATCCGGAGCTTTTTTTAAATAATCTCCAGCTGTATATAAGAAGTTGGACACTCTCGGCAGTCTTTTTAGTGGCGGCATATTTTGGCTATGGATTATATAGTTTGCTTGTTATTTTGGTATTAGCGAAACCCAGCTACAGAATGACCAATCTACAAACTGTCTCATTCACGCTGGTGGCAGGAATACTACTGGTTTGTATTAACTTAGTTTTGGTGCTGGGTGTGTTCTATTTAGGAGGAGGACTAGTTATTGGTCGGCAATTTTAGATAGCCATCTCTATTAATCATTAATGAAAGATCAATATAAGCCTCAAAGTTTGAAATGAATCTACCTCCTTTTATTGCCAGCGCGACCGGACAGGCTAATTTATGGAAAGATTTGATCCACAGCGTCCCTACTCTGGCCGCTCTGGCTCAACTTGCATCGGACCGCTTAGTCGTTTCAGCTCCGGCCGATTACGAGTTATCTCCTGAAGCCAGGACGATTCTATCGATCACTCGTAATCGCGGCGTCATTGAGCTCAAGAGTAACAACACCGAATTTGAGTCATCTCAGCGTATGCTCGCTGTTTATGTTGAACGGACAGCAGAATCTCACGTTATGTTTCGCAGTCGCACGGAACCAGAAATTACTGTTCGATTTTTAGAAGGATTTCGACAGTTGTGTGACGCAGGTCTGGTCATGCATCAGGTTGGAGGCGAGTTTTCTTTAACAACTCGTGGTTATGACACAGCCAAAGGCATCAACCCGGCCGAGTGTAGTGACCTTGAAGCTGAAGGTACAGAACTGGAACTTTAACATTTAACCAATTAGCCATGTGGCATTGGACCGTTAGACAATTGTCGTCTTTTATCGTTGGCCTTAGGGAGACTGGAACTTCCTACTCAAGTTTTTTTAAAGAAACTTCTTTCAAGTGACCAACCGTGTCACTTCCCTTTACGATCATTCTAGTAACAATCATTCTGAGATCGTAACCAAACTGATCCAACAACAATGGGTCAAGTTGTAAAAAGGAGTTTTACAATGAGTAAAGTACTAATCAACGACGTACCTAAGGACGCACTAGTTTTTTGGAATCGCCAGTGGTATGAATACTGCCAGTGGATTGAATTCAAACGCGAGTTGGAGCAGGAAGCGACCTGGTATTATCAGGAAGTGAGAAAACCCAAATAAGTGGTTTCCGGTTTCCCATTTAGCCATGTACCAAATGTCTAATTGGTTCCATGGCTAATTGGTTAACTGTTTCGCTGCTCGGCCAAAGTATTCATACCGATCGAATATGTTTGTCTTTAAATTGGCAGCTCTGGGATCTCGAGTACGACGCATCCACCGCGCCACCTCTGATTTCAGCTGACGTTCATGGCGGGAATAATCCGGATGTCCCGATACATTATTAATCTGCCATGGATCGATTCTAAGATCGTAGAGTTCAAATTCGGGCCGTTTAGCAACCGCCAAATCACGCCATTGTTGCAAATGAGGCGTCAAATCACTTTCTAATAACAGACTCTTGGTGAGCGAATTATCTATATCTCCAAAAGGTCCCACGGCCCAATGGGTCTCAGGGTCGCCTGCCGGATATAACTCGGGGCGAATATTCCAGATCCAGAGAAATTCCGCCGTACGTATCGCTCGGCAAGGATAGGATGCATCACCAGCTCGGACATTCGCATGCCGTTCCCTTTCCAGAAACACGGAATCACGATGTTCAATCGTTGCTCCTTGTAACACGCCGACAAAACTCTTGCCTGCCATTTCATGGCCATCCATCCCGATTAGTTCAAACAAGGTCGGACCAACATCCTCAAAACTGACAAACGTATCCGCTTTAAGGCCACTCTGAATCTTCCCCGGCCACTGAATAGCAAAGGGGACATGTGTGCCCCAGTCATAGATATTCGCCAGACCGCGAGGCATCTGCCATCCATTGTCTCCGAGCATCAGGATAATCGTATTTTCATATTTTCCGGCTCGTTTCAGAGATTTGATGATTTCTCCACACTGACTATCAAACTTTTGTACTTCGGCATAGTAGTCCACAATTTCTTTACGAACGGTTGGGTGGTCGGGAAGATAGCTGGGCACTTCCACTTTGGAGGCATCCAACCCTCGATAAAACTCCTGTTCCGCTTCCCAGGGGCGATGAGGATCATGAGAACCAAACCAAAAACAAAACGGCTTATCACCGACCGTCTCCAGGAATGCCTCAAATGACTCAGTTTTAAATCCGGCTGGATTTGGTTTGCCAAAGGTATGTCGCTCACCGAGATAACGTCCCGGCCCCCAGCCTTTGATCATATAACCAACTTGATAGCTGGCACTGGAGCGAGACAAGGCTAACGGAAACGTCCATTGCTGATCAGGAAATTGTCCCCAGAGATTAGCAGCATCCTCGAGTTGATGCGAAACCCTACCAGTTAATAGTACCGCTCGGGACGGCGAGCATGATGGGACCTGACAAAATGCATTGGTAAAGTAGACTCCGTTTCTAGCAACGGAGTCGAAGGTCGGCGTCTTTACTGAGCGATCTCCCATTATAGAAGCATGAGGTGCGGCCCAGTTATCTGCCAACAGAATGAGAACATTCGGCTTCGAATTCTCGGCATTCAGTGACGTCGTCAATAACGAGACAAATAGAGAAAACCAACCTGTGGCCCAGCGATTCATGGTCATGGAGTCGATCCTGCAAAAACTAGCATGAGTGGATTGTTCCATGATACACTCAACGATACTACTCATCCTGAACCATCATGATATTAGCCCTGATTGAGGAAAGCCCATGATTCGCTTTACCTTACCAACACTTTCCATTCTCTTAATCTCTCTGGCTGTACCTGGCCAGGCCGATGCTCAGGCATTGGAGCTACCTACCAACAGCCGAATCGCCGTGATTGGAAACAACCTCGCCGACCGCATGCAGCATCAGGGATGGTTAGAGGCATATATTCAGGCCATTCATCCCAAGCAGAAAATCTCCTTCCGCCATCTAGGATTCACCGGGGACGAGGTCAATGTGCGTCCTCGCTCGAACAATTTCGGATCCGCCGATCAGTGGCTTACCAAGGTACAGGCAGATGTTGTCTTTTGCTTTTTTGGATTCAACGAAGCACTTCGCGGACCTGAGTCGATGGAGCAATTCAAGCAACACCTGACGTCCATGCTCGAGGGCATGAAACAACAACGATACAATGGTGAATCCGCACCCACCATTGTTCTGTTTTCACCTATCGCTCACGAAGACCTGCACAACCCTCATCTCCCGGATGGCTCGGAAAACAATCCTAAACTTCTGGCGGCCACCACGGCTATGAGCGAGGTCTGCAAACAGCAAAATGTTCGCTTTGTCGATCTCTTCCGCCCGACTCTGGCACTCTATGAAGGCTCATCCAAACCACTGACGCTCAATGGTGTCCATTTACTTGACCATGGTGCCGATGCGGTTGCCAAAATAATGATCGATCGACTCTTTGGCCTAAATGCAAATCAGGTAGCAAAACGGGAACAAATCGAACGTATCCGAGAAGCCGTCCTGGAGCGAAATTACTACTGGTTTAGTCGTTACCGCGTTGTGGATGGTTACAACGTATACGGTGGACGCTCGACTTTAAATTGGTTCGGGCAATCCAACGCCGATGTGATGAAACGCGAGATGGAAATCTTTGATGTGATGACCGACAATCGCGATGCATTGGTTTGGGCCTCTGCCAATGGAAAGGATTTTGAAGTCAAAGATGACAACCTGCCTGAAGAACTTGTCGTTCGCACAAATAAACCAGGAGCACTCGAAGGTGGATTTCATCCATACCTCGAAGGTGCAGATGCCATTAGCAAGATGACTGTGGCTGAAGGAATGCAGGTCAACCTGTTCGCTTCGGAGGCAGAGTTCCCGGAACTGGTGAACCCCGTTCAAATGTGCGTTGATCCAAACGGAGTCCTCTATGCCTCAGTCTGGCCTTCCTATCCGCACTGGAATCCTATACAACCTCGAACAGACCGTATCCTAGCCTTTCCCGACAAAGATGCCGACGGGAAAGCTGACGAGTGCATCATCTTTGCCGACAAATTAAACAGCATTACCGGAATTGAGTTTTGGGGCGGAGGTATGCTGGTCGCAGCGCCACCGGAAATCTGGTTTCTCAAGGATACCGATGGGGACATGGTCGCAGACAAAAAAGTCCGCATGCTTCAAGGAGTCTCCAGTGCCGACACCCACCACAGCGCGAATGCTTTTGTCATCGGTCCGGATGGAGGGCTCTATTGGAGCCGAGGGATTTTCAACGTAGCCAACATGGAAACTCCCACCAAAACCTATCGTTCCACAGCCTCCGGTGTATACCGATTCGACCCGCGAACTTTTGAAATGGAATTTGTGTTTCCCATCGGACCGAATCCACACGGTGACGTATTTGATCAGTGGGGGTTTCAATTCGCCAATGACGGCACCGGTGGAACTGGTAGCTATGTCAACATCGGTAAAGGCATGGGTAACAAACAATGGTTCAAGAAACGAGTTCGACCGGTGGCGGCGACAGGCATTCTATCGAGCAGCCATTTCCCTGAGGCCAACAATGGAAACTTCTTGATCTGCAACGTGATTGGGTTTCAAGGCGTGTTGCAACATGAAGTCAGTTTCAACGGAGCCGATATTACGGCTGAAGAAATTGAGCCTATCCTCTACTCCTCGGATCCCACATTTCGACCATCTGACATCGAAATCGGCGGTGACGGAGCCATCTATGTTTCCGACTGGAGCAATGCGTTGATCGGCCATATGCAACACAACATGAGAGATCCTAATCGGGATGCTCAACACGGTCGTATCTATCGAGTTACGTATGAAGGTCGTCCCTTGGTCCAACATCCACAAATGATTGGGGCCTCTGTTGAAGACATCCTGCCAGCCTTCCTGCTTCCTGAAAACGGCATTCGCTATCGAGCTCGATTGGAATTGAGTGGAAGAGAAGCAAAAAGCACATTACAAACCGTCGCCCGATGGACAAAAACGCTAAATCCGAAAGACAATATTGAAGCTCAGGCTTTATTGGAATGCCTATGGGTATTTGAGGAACAGCGTGTCGCCAATTTGGAATTACTGCTACGCGTGTTTGAAGCAGAGGATGAACGCCACCGTGCCGCTGCCATTCGCACACTCGGCCACTGGGCCGGAAAGATTGAGGGTTGGGAATCGGTGCTCAGCCAGGCCGCTCAAGACACCTCTGCTCTCGTACGTGCCGAAGTTGCTAAAGCCGCGGTAGAGCTTCAGGGACTGGCGGCAGCCGAAGCTGTCTTTGAAGTTGCAGTTCGGCCGACGGACCCTGAATTAACGACCGTCTTAAACTATGCCACCAGAAGTTTGAATGTAGACGCTATCGTCAACGATGCTATTGCCAACAATAAACCACTTTCCAAGGCAGCTCAATTGTATGTCCTGCGTAATGCCACCATTGCAGACTTAATGAAACTAGAACCTTCTGAAGCTGTCTATCTGGCCATCCTCGCTCGGGAAAATGCTAACGCGGAGCAACTATCCGTTGCGATCGATGGATTGTCGAAATTACAAAAAACTGATCCCGCCGCCTTGATTGTCGATCTACTGAAGCAACGTGATGCCGAAGGTCAATCAGGCATTCTGGGACTCGGAACGCTACTTAACTTACAACCAGCCCAAGAGCTTGCTCCGCACGCCGCTACGATTGAGTCACTAGCCGTGAACGGTCAGACCAATGACACAAGGCGATTTGCATTCGCTGCCTGGATTGCGTCGGACGGCACGGGAGACGATGCCTACCTGGCAGCGACTCGAAGTAAAGAAAAGCTTCGAGACTTCCTCTCTGCCATTCCTGCTATTCCGGACGACGGAGTACGAAGTAATCTGTATTCAAAAGTACTCCCTCTGGTCTCAACCCTACCCACTCAGTTAGAAGCTGAAGCGGGTGGTGCTTCCTTATCTCCTCCAGGCATCCACGTTGATTTCTATCAACCGTCCATCGGAAATGTCGATATTAACAACCTCAATAAACTCACACCCAAAGAAAGTGGAATCGCCGATCATATTGGGATGGATGTACCTCAACGAAAAGCCTCGGACGCATTCGCATTAAAATTCAGTGGCTACATTCGGGTGGATCAACCGGGGCGATATACGTTTTATGTCACTTCTGACGATGGCTCTCGAGTCTATCTCAATGATTCATTGTTGATCAACAATGACCGACTTCAAGGACCTACGGAACAGGCCGGTGAGATCGATCTGGCAGCCGGTAGTCATAAGCTCGTCGTCACTTACTTTGACAATGGCGGAGGCGATGCCCTGCGATTCCAGTGGTCAGGCCCTGGCATTAACAAACAGGACGTAGCCAAGGACCGACTCTCAGTCAGTTCCGGCGAGACGATTCACGACTTCGCTATAAACTCGCTCGCGGCCATCCCCGGACACGAAGCTGAAAAATTCGATGCATTAATTACACTCTTAAAGGCGGGACGGCAACGCACTTCCTCAATCAAAGCTCTGAGCCTCATTCCTGCAGACGCTTGGCCACCGGCACAACTACAACCATTGGCTGACAATTTAGTTTCATACTTAACCGAACTACCAGCAGCCTATCGAACAAGTGATGCCGCTGTTCAGGCTATTGAGCTGACCAAGACTGTCGCTGGCAAACTTCCTGATGCTCAAAAAGTAGCCATTGAAAACCGGCTCGAGAATCTCGACGTACGAGTGATTGCCATTGGCACAGTACCTCATCGAATGATTTATGACAAAGAACAAATTGTCATCCAAACTGGCAAAACGGTTGAATTCAGATTCTCCAATACCGACAGTATGCCTCACAACTTCGTCATCACTATACCCGGAGCGATGCAGGAAATCGGTGAATTGGCCGAGGCAACGGGGCGTGACCCCGATGCCATGGAACGACATTATGTGCCGAAGAGCAATAAAGTCCTACTCAACAGTACCTTGCTACAAACCAATCAGGTTGAAGCATTAATCTTTGACGCTCCTAAGGAACCTGGAATCTATCCTTATGTCTGTACCTATCCGGGACACTGGCGGCGAATGTATGGCGCGTTATACGTGGTTGCCGATGTCGAGCAATACAATCTCAATCCGGAAGCCTATCTGGCAGACAACCAACTGGAATTCAAAGACGATCTATTAAAGCTCAGCAGCCGTGGTCGGGAGTGGAAAGTCGAGGAATTACTTGCCGACGTTAACCCACTGCCTATGGGACGCAACTACGAAGTTGGACGTGAGCTGTTTAAGGTCGCGAGCTGTGTATCGTGTCATAAACTGGGAGACCAGGGTCGAGTGTTTGGACCTGACTTAGCAAAATTGGATGCTAAAACTTTCAACACCAGTCACATTCTGGAGTCGATTATCGAACCTTCAAAAAAGATCGATGAGAAATTCCGATCGCACTCCTACTTACTGGTTTCAGGTAAACAGGTCACAGGTATGGTCATCAAGGAAACTACGGATGAACTACATGTCGTAATCGACCCATTGGCTAAAGATAAAGCGACTATCATTGCCAAGGACGACATTGATGCCCAAAAGAAATCTGAAGTATCCCTGATGCCCAAAGGTTTACTCGATAAACTTTCCCGTGAAGAGATTCTTGACCTAATCGCCTATGTCATGGCCAAAGGTGATAAAAAGCACAAGGTGTACATGCATGAACACCACGATCACTAAACTTCTACTTTGCTTAACCCTACTGACAACTCTGACGCCAACAGCCCCAGCCGACTGGCCTCAGGCTGCCGGCCCCACATATGACTTTGTCGACACGGGTAAAACGCCAACTCACTTTAGTGGAACCCGAGGTACGAATATCCGCTGGCGTGCGAAGCTACCCAACACTGGCCAGGGCACACCTGTGGTCGTCGGAGATCGCGTGTTCATTCAATGCCACGAACCGATTCAGGCGGACACTGAAATGAGTTCCCTCACCGTGGGACTCTGTTTCGACGCAAATTCTGGTGAAGAACTTTGGCGACGAGAACTACCTGCCGCACGAACGACCGACTTATCAAGTTTGTTTAGCGATAACACAGCTGCCTCAGCAGTCGCCACCAAAGAACTCGTAGCCTTCGTTAATGTGGGCGGACGCATCTCTGTGTTTGATCACGATGGCAAGCAAAAATGGACATACGCCTGGGTACCCTTTGGACGTCATCACTCAAGACAACACGAACCGTTCCTGTTTGAAAATCAAATTATTATCCTCAAAACAATCAAGGACGACCTACCCATCTCGGCCACAACCAAAGCGGGCTCTCACCCGTTAGGAAGAGGTAAAGAGTACTGGACGCATCTACATGCCTTTGATCTCGTGTCTGGAAAGACAACTTGGATAGCAAAAACTGGCACAGGGATTCACGCGGCATCTCGCTTTGGCATTTACCAGGGTAAGCCAATTATCCTGACCGGTCGCGGTGGAGGTCACCAACCACCTGAAGAACCGTTTGGGATTTCCCGAGTAAATGCAAAAGACGGTTCTACTGATTGGGATGCCGGGGTCCATGGATATCCCTCTGCTCAAAACGTTACCTGGAACAAAAATGGAGTCTATGGATTTGGAGGGCAAACTCATTTTTCACTCGACCTGACAACCGGCTCTCCCAGTTCGATGACGTCATTGACTGACGACGTCTCTGTCACATCCGGTTTCCCAAATTACAGTACGCAAAGACATCAGCAGTTTAAGCCAGCCAAAAAGGCGATCACCTACCAGACAAACATTGTCGTAGGCGACTATCATTATTTCCTCTCTCATAAAGCGGGATTCATTGGCCGCGTTCATTTGAAATCCAATTCGGTAGAGTACCTACAGGTTCCGTTGCAAGTTGTGCGTAATATAAAAACCAAAGAGGAAAAGTATCTGTTCGATAAAACACTTCCTAATGATATGAAGAACGCGGATGGTTTTCTTGCAACGCAGGATCGGCGAAATGCGGGAAATGGATGGGGCCATGTCTCGGCAGCCAGCCCAACAGTGGTCGGAGATGTCATGTACCTCCCGACCATGGTCGGCACCGTCTATGTGTTGAAATGGAATGTAGATCAATTCGATGAAAACACCTTGCTATCGGTTAGTGACCTTGGGCCGGCGGGGAAAACCTGGACGCTGTCGAGTCTCGCCCATTCAAAGGGACGACTCTATGCACGGACATTGAAAGAACTCATCTGCATTGAAACTCCACAGGATTTACCATGAATAACTGGCGGACGATCATCGCGACGATATTTCTATCAGGTTGCTACCTCCTTTCTGCAAAAGCCTCAAACAATATTGTTCTTCCAACTGACGAGCTAAAGCTACTTCCGGGATTTCAGGCCGAGATTGTTGCGGCCTTTCCAAAAGAGCAGGCATCCATTATCAGTTTGGCGACAGACGGTCAGGGACACATTCTGGCCAGTAGCCAAAACGACAAACTTTTTCGAATCGTCCCCGGAAAGCTAGGACAACAACACCCTGCAACCAGCATTCACAATTTGAATGTGGAATTTGGAGGCGGACATGGGCTGCTCGTTGCTTTTAACAGTCTGTATCTGGTAAAGGCAGATGGGACGGGTGACAGTGGCGTTTACCGATTGAAGGATACAGATGGGAAAGGGAATTATTCAAACCCTGAATTAATCCTTCCTATCCCTGGCCGCGGTGAACATGGTGGACACGGTTTGGTGGTAGGACCACATGGCAAGTGGATCTATCTCATCGCAGGCAATGCAACCGGTACACCAGCCAATCTCACTGCCGACCATACCACCAAACCAAAAGCGACCCCAAACTATCAGGTCCCTAAACGACAAGGCTGGGTGATTCGTTTCTCTCCGGATGGAAGTCAACGCGAGATGTTTTGCGACGGTCTCAGAAATGCTTACGACATCGCCTTCAATCGGCAGGGGGATCTATTCACATTCGACTCCGACAATGAAGGCTTTATGGGTCTACCGTGGTATCGCCCTGCCAATGTCTATCATTTGATCAGCGGAGCAGATTACGGTTGGCGTCAAAGCCCTCAAAATCTGATGCCCTACTATCCGGATACACTGCCCCCGGTCATAGAGATTGGGCCAGGTTCTCCAACCGGCGTCGTATTCGGAGACAAAACACATTTCCCTGATAAATACCAACAGGCGTTCTATGTTTGTGATTGGAGTTACGGACGAATTTATGCCGTTCATCTTAAGTCTAACGGCGCGGGGTACAAAGCCTCTTGGGAGTTCTTTGCCAGCGGGACACCACTTGCCGTGACCGACATCGTCGTGGGACATGATGGTGCCCTTTATTTCTCTACGGGTGGTCGCGGTAACCCATCAAAAATCTACCGTATCTTCCACGCTCATCAGAATGACATCGGCAATAAGATCGACTTATCGAATGCCACCAAAGATCTGCAGAAACTCAGTTCCTTGAACACATCGGGGACTCCTGTCAGTTACGAATCTCTGGCTGCCTCGCTGAAGTCCGAGGATCGCACCATCCGATACGCTGCCCGGATGGTATTAGAACACCAGCCCTTTGAGGATTGGATTGAACATACACTTACCGAGCCTCATGCGACGGCATTACTTGAAGGACTAACGGCAGCCACTCGTCAGGCCACTCCAGCATTCAGGCAGCGTCTGACAGACAAGCTAACATCACTCCAATGGAAGTCTCTCACTACAGAGCAAAAGCTCAACACGCTTCGTCTCTTTGCTATTGTTTTGGCACGAATGGGAATGCCTAAAGGGTCTGAACATTCGCAAACATTGAATTATTTGAATCCCCTGTTTCCGTCCCCTGACAGTAACATCAATAAAGAGCTCGCTAAACTGCTTAGTCACTTTCAACCTGAGCAGTTCACGGACCGCATTCTACAGTCGATATCTGAATCAGAATCACTGATGACTCAGCTGCACTTCCTCTCCATTTTGATGGACGAAGGTATACACAACTTTACTCCGGAGCAAGCGGAACAACTAACGAGTGCGATCAATCCTTACGAATTGCGAGCCGTCGCTCATCGGAAGTACCGTGAACAAAGTGAACAACTACAGCAATTAATAAGAACCCTGAGATTACCGGAAGGCGATGGGGAAATGCCATCACGCCCGATCGTGCAGAATTGGAAACTCACAGACTTGTTGCCACTCGCTTCCAAATCCTCACTCGACTCGGGCAGTGCCGTGCAAGGGAAAGTGGCGTTTCGAGCGGTCCGTTGTGACAACTGTCATCGACTAGGTAATGCCGGAGGGGTGCTGGGGCCCAGCTTAAATGGACTGTCCGGACGATATACCCCGCAAGCCATCCTGGAACATGTCGTCCATCCCAGTCGCGTGATCTCTGATCAGTATCAGTCCGCCAACTTTATCCTCAAAGACGGCCGTCAGTTAAACGGACAAATCGTCAATTTATCCAGTGGAAGCTATCAAGTACGGACTGATCCATTTCGCCCCTTTGCCCGTACCACCATCCGAACCCAAGATGTGGAAGAAGTACTACCCTCGAAAGTGTCTCTTATGCCGTCCGGCTTACTTGATTCACTGTCCAAAGAAGAAATTCGCGATTTACTCGTCTACCTGTTAGACCCTGAGTAAGAACGTCCTATTATTAGGGGTAAATCTGAACCTCATTCAGGCCACCGCCTAGCCCCCAGTACGAGTCGACATAGATTCTCACTTTACGAGCCTGAGTCGATTCGAATTCAGTGATTTGCCAACCGTCACCGAACGGTACCGCCACGCCGGGCTCGAGCATGCCGGCGAATGTCGCACTGTACTTACCGAAGTGCTGCGGATATTTAAACGCTGCCTGAAAGGGCCGATCAAACACCTTTCCAAATTGACGATTTTTCGTCGCCAACACCTGATCGTTTTCATCCCTCAGTTCAATTCGATACTTCATCGTAGCGAAGTCATTCAGCCCCGCGTTGGCCGTATTTAGTACTCTGACTTCGGATACAGCTTGATCTACCTTCCATTCATATTCAATCCAACCGGTCTGCTGATAAGGAAGCAGCCAATAGGTCGGGGCAACATAAAATGGAAAGGTGGCCATTTCATCACTTATCAAAGGATGTTTGTCAGGGCCATATCCACCTAACGACGCCGTCTCTATAGGACGCTGAAGATAGTTCAGTTTTCCATCCGCTGGAAACTCTGAAGTTTTATTATCAATCGTTAAGTAAGGTGAGAAGCGAATACTGCGACTCCCAGATGCCGTGACGCGTGCTTCCCGTGCCAGATTCTTCTCCAGAGATTCATCTCGTTCAGCAAGTTGTTGCTGTAGGATCGGAGCCAGGCCAGCCTGAAGCTGCTGTTGGCTAACCTGTGAGTTATGTTCAATCGTTGCAACCGTTGGATCTGACTGGAATCGCAATCGGTTGTCGGCAATTTGAACGCCATTACCCAACGGATAAGTCTTCCCAAACATGGTCAACTCTGTGGCTCCATCGACCGAGGCGCGAACTTGTGAGATTTGCCCAACACTGTTCATGATGAGTGCCAGGTCCAATGGTCCTGAGTTCTTAAAAATCTCCTGCCCATCCAGAGCAAGATAAGCTGCCTTCCGCATATATATCTGCTCGATATTCTCGTCATCGGTAATGCGGAACCAGGCCAGTTCAGCAGCGACCGTACCCCATTGAAATGTAATGGGTTGAGCCGCATCAACCACGAGCCAATCCGCTTCAAATTCTCCTCTGGGTATCTTGATCACACTGGCATCACCTATCCGTTTTACTTCGGCATGAATCACCTCCCCATCTTTCTTAAGAGGATTGAGCAATGTGACAAAGGTTTGCTGTTTGGTTTGAGTCAGCTTTCCCAGTGGCTCAATCGTAAGCTCCCCGATTTGTAACACCGAATCTTCATGAATGTGATTAGGCGGATGCGAATATTCCGCGGCAAGCAAGCCACCGCGAATCTCCTGCACATCCTGCCCTGGTGGAACTGAGAAGTGGACATATTCTGTTTCCATCCAATCCGTTGTCTTTGTCAGTGAACGAGTATCTCGAAGGCTTAAAGAATCTGGGACGTTATAGACTTCATTACATTGCGCCACAACACGTCCTTCGGCATCGAGTAGCGTGAGCGGAATTTTCCAGGCAAGATTTTCATAGACGGCCAGGTCACTCTTTTGATATCGAACTTTCATGCGATAGCGATGCCCTGCCTTAAGCGTTTGACGTACCTTAAACTGATTCAGACTCTCCCCCTGCTTACGCACTAAAGCTGACTTACCTTGCAAGTAATAGGCAACGTCCGGCAAGCCTGCTTCCGATTCAGAGGGATAGACGAGCTTCCCTGTCCCTGACCAGTGTTTGGGGGAGATGACCGCTGCTGTTTCATTCGTCGTTTCATATTGTCCCGCCATAGCCCGCATGGTCAGTAGATTGTGATCGTAGGTATACGCAACTTTGGGTTGCCCGGGAGCACTTTCCAATTCAACCTCCACTTCATCAGGCACGAGGAATTGAAACGCTAAATCTGCATTGGGTCGTTTAAGCCTGACCATTTTATCGGTGATCGTTTCATAGGTGGCCGTATTCCCGTGCTCATCTCCGTGCACTGAATTCCACGTTTGCCATTGCCAGCCATGAAACCTCGCATCTTCATGGGCCACATGGTCAACAAAAATGAAATAATCTCTTCCCGGCTCATCCTTCACATACATGATGTCACGATCTTTTCGGGTGTAGTGTTCAGGAAGTTCATCGTGTCCGGAAGGTTTGTAATATTGAATATTACTTTTGGCGGCTGCCGTATGGATGATCGCGAGTTTTTCGCCATCCCAACTACTAGTGACTTTCATGGAAGGAGCAAGAGATTCCCGTTCGGTCAGCACACCTGATTCCGCGGCCTGATAGCCATGCCATTTATAGTGCCATGACATCCCCGATGACGTGCCCAGTATTTCTCCGAGAGACGAAAGGAAGATGTCTCCGTTGACATACATGTAGGTATGTCCCATGCCATAACCACTACGAATCATACTCATCCGGTCGGTCGTCTTAAAGAGCTCAAGCGGCTTGCGAACTTCCGGTTGATACACTTCCGGGCGTGTCCACAATAAAGTGATGATTTCGGCATGACCGGATTGATGTGCGTCATGCGAAGAAAACTCAAACTGTTTCTTCTCGTTAACTTTGACCATCGACTGATTGATGAAATAGGATGCAGCAGACTTCGGATTTCGATAGGCGAAGTCGTACCACCACGGACTTCCCGAGGCTGATCCGGGGAGCTCGATTGGTTTGCCTGAAATGACGCCGGCAATCCCCTGGTACCCAGGATCAATAGGACTCTGGAACATCCCAACCGGAGGTACGGTTGATTCATGCATGATCGGATAATAAGTTGCCTGCTCAATTCCCGGATGTCGTCGCAGGTCGATGCCTCGAACATTATTCAAACAGACCGCAGCAGTGTACAGATTTTGCATGGAGACACTCCAGTAACCTGGCATACCAGCCTCCAATCCCTGCCCTGCCCATCCAATATCGTGAGTCAGCAGCCAATGATAGGTCTGTAGATAACTTGTCAGCCAACGTTTAGCATCTGGGTACTCATCTCCCAAAACCAAGCACCCGATCAATGCTCCGGCAAAAACATTATTCCCCTGGTTCTTACTACGTAAGTGATGAAGCCCCATTGCCGGAGTATGTAACACGAGTCGAAAGTATGGTTCCACAACTTTCTCGGCAATAATGTCGCGTGCCTGACGACGTTGCTGTTCTGAGAGAGCGTCCCAGATGAAATCCACTGTGAAAGCGGAATTACGAGCATACATTCCAGCATGTATTTGCGGCATTGCTGCACCACTCCAGGTAAACCATCCCCAACGATTGGCACGTGCTGCTGTGGTAAACACATCCCAGGCAACCTCCGCATACTTCTTTTCACCGGTCAGCAGATAGACAAAAGCAGCCGATGTCATACGAGTTTGCATTTGTTCGGCAAGCCGCTTTGCCATTTCTCTGGTGGCAGCATCTTTGGTCACCGCATCAAACTCAATGGTGAGATCCAGAATGGATTCCAGTCGCTGATCCATCAACGGCTTATCGTTCGGCCAATGGTTCACCAATTCATCAGCACGCTTGCGAATACCACTCAGCATCGAAGACCAGGGTTCGACTTTTACTTTTTCACGTATCTCATCGACTTCAGCCGACTGGAGAAGCAGACCGATCCCTGGCGATGGCAACTCCTGCGCAGTAGTGATCAGCGGTAAGCACCAAGCCCATATTGCAAAAAACGTAGAGGCTGTAAAAAAACGAAAGCGACTCATTTCAAATCCGTGAGGCTGGAGGGATACTAAGCTCGATTATATCATCCCGCCTTCTCGGATTTCCGGTATCGTGTGGACCAGAAAGATGAATACTACAATCCACTCAAAACACCTTCCATTGCTTGTTGTAGCCAACTCGAACAATCTGTTTATAATGAGTGCCGGAATGCCATCCCCTTTCTATTTCAACCATGAGACGACCAATGCTACGAGCAACCCTTGCCTCCCTGCTTATTCTGATAACAGCTCTGACTACTCAGGCTGACGACCGGCCGAATATCGTGCTCATTATGGCCGATGACTTAGGCTTCTCTGATATCGGCTGTTATGGTTCGGAAATTCCGACACCCAATCTGGACTCGCTAGCCGAAAACGGATTGCGTTTCACTCAGTTCTATAACACGTCTAAATGTCATAGTTCACGCGTCTCTTTGCTGACCGGACTATATTGTGATCAAGCTGGCAGTGAATCCCTAAGCCGCGGCTCCACCATCGCTGAAGTACTTAAAGAAGCCGGGTATTTCACAGCGATGTCAGGTAAATGGCACTTAAGCAAGCAACCGACAGATTTTGGATTTGACCGTTACTGGGGACACCTATCTGGCGCCACTAACTTTTTCATTGGAGATGATACGTTTCGCTATAACGGTGAACATTATGATGTACCCAAAACGCTTAATGGGCGTCCCTTCTATACCACGCATGCGATTGCGGATTTCGCCATCGAATTCATCGACGAAGGTATTGCCGCCAACAAGCCGTTTCTGATGTACATCCCGTTCAATGCGCCCCATTACCCATTACAAGCCCCGGAAGCCGACGTCAAACGTCACCTGGGAAACTACGACGGTGGTTGGGACGCTCTGAGAAAAACTCGATTTGCTAAACAATTGGAATTAGGTTTATTCCCTGAAGATACTCAATTGAGCAAACGCTCAGACCATGTACCTGCCTGGAAATCTCTTTCTGAAGAAGATCGCACCTGGGAAGCAAAGCGAATGGCAGTCTTTGCCGCCATGGTCGATTTGCTGGATCAGAATATTGGACGCGTCGTCAAGCATCTGGAAGAAAAGAATGAGTTAGATAATACATTGATCCTGTTTTGTAGCGATAACGGAGCTTGTCCGTTTGAGCGAACACAGGGCCGATTTAAGGCCCCTTGGGATCCTGAATCCTATTGGCTTTATGATGCCAGTTGGGCCAATGCGGGAAATACACCATTTCGTCTCTATAAACAAAATCAGCATGAAGGTGGAATCTGTTCTCCCATGATTGCCCACTGGCCTAACGGCTTGAAAGCAAAGCCTGGGACGATTACCACTCAGACAGCTCATTTGGTGGATTTCATGGCGACGTTTCTCGATGTAGCTGACGCTCGGTATCCACAACAAATTGGGGAACGCAAGATAGACCCACTCGTAGGTAAATCACTCGTCCCCATCTTTGAAGGGCAACAACGCGATGCTCACGCAACGCTGTATTTCCATTTCGGAACAGACCGAGCACTGCGTCAGGGGCCGTGGAAAATTGTCTCTGCCAAACTGGGACGTTGGGAACTCTACAACCTGGAAAAGGATCGCACGGAAATGAATGATCTGGCCAAGCAATTTCCTGCTCGAGTGAAAGCGATGGAAGAGGTTTGGTTCGATATCGCCAAAAATCAGGAACGCCTCAAAGGCAAGCATTTATTGCCTGTGAAAAACACGATCACTAAATTGAACTTCCGCAAAGACACTTCAAGTGGTCGCGTAGAAAACTGATCACTCGGGCAACGCTTCCGAATCGTGATCGGGTAGGTATACGTAATAGTGATAGTCGGCATGAAGCTGCCAGCCACGCGATTCATAGAGCGTCTTGGCTGGTAGATTGTTTACACCTGTGCACAGTAACAGGCGAGTCGCAGAGGTCGATTCTGCAAAATCCTCTGCCGCCTGTAACAACTGAGTTGCCACACCCAGCCCATAAAATTGGTGGTATTGGCTTAACAACTAAGCCTATGCCTCCAGATCATCGAGATTTGCCTTCGTGATATCAGCGACTGATTTATTTTCCGGGGTTCAGGACTGGTAAATACTCAGCGCCAAGATCTTTAGGAAGCGGAGTCACCTGGTTATCCTCGGCCCAACGATCCCACTTTGCTTCCAAGGACTTTGCTAATTTGGGATGACGCTTCACCAGATTGCGGGACTCAATTCGATCCTTCGAAATATCATATAGTTCCCATGGCTCACCACGAGTGGCGACCAGCTTCCAATTCCCTTCTCGGACTGCTCGGCTTCCCTGGTGTTCAAAGAACAATGTCCGAGTATCACCTGTATCATTTGCACGCCAGCTTGATAATAAGCTAACTCCCGGAAGTGGTAATGTGGACTCTCCTTCCCATTGCTGAGGATATTCACTTCCTGCGGCTTCCAGTAAGGTCGGAACGAGATCAATAATATGAGCCGGCGTATTATTGATTGTCCCTCGAGCCAAATTCCCCTGTGGCCAATGGATGATTGCCGGCATCGAGATTCCACCCTCGTGACTGTAATGTTTGTAAAGTCGAAACGGAGTATTGGAAGCATTCGACCAACCTGACCCGATGCTGTGATAACTATCTGCATTACCCATGGTTTCCAGCTGCTCTCCCCAATGCAGTTTGTTGTTACGACCGGACCAGATATCAAATCCAAAGGGATCCCATTCGTAGCATGCGCCATTATCAGAAATGAAAATAATCAAAGTGTTCGCAAATTCATCATGGCTTTTGAGGTCGGTGATAACACGACCAATGTTGCGATCCATCTGGTCCACCATCGCTGCATAGATCGCCATCCGACGAGCCAAATCTCCGCGACGATCGGTCGGAAGCGAGTCCCAGGCGGGATTTCGAAGAGCTAGGGTTTCTCCCCAATCCCAATACAGAGACCGTTTGGACAACGCCGAGTCTTTAGAGACCACACCAAGGGCCTTCATGCGTTTCAAACGTTCTTCACGAATAGTATCCCAGCCAACATCGTATCTTGTTGCATACTTGGCAATGTCTTCCGGCCAGGCATGCAGTGGGAAATGCGGTGCATTAAACGCCAGGTATAGAAACCATGGCTTCTCCTTTGTTTCCCGTCCCATCTCCAGGAATTCTAATGCATGGTCAACGGTCGCATCCGTGGCGTGGAATGTTCCGGGTTTGTACTCGATGGGTTGTTCATCCGTCGGAAAGCGATCCAATTGGGTTGGGTCGAAATAATGTCGACCACTCTTCACCGTGCCATAGGATTGTTCAAATCCATGTTCTGTTGGATTTGGTGTTCCCAAGTGCCACTTACCAGCAAGGAATGTTCGATACCCAGCGGCTTGCAGGAGTTGCCCAGAAGTCACCGCATCCTCGGCTAACGATCCCCGATATCCCGGATGCCCGATGTCCTTGATCATATGTCCAAGCCCGACTCGGTGAGGATACTGCCCGGTAAGAATACTCGCACGTGACGGGCAGCACCGCCCCATGTTATACATTTGCGTCATTCGCACACCGTCGGTAGCGAGAGCATCAAGGTGCGGAGTATTGATTTCACCGCCGTAACAGCCGAGGTCACTGTAGCCGAGATCGTCCGCGACAATTACGAGTACATTCGGTTGTTGCTGAGCTGATAATTCGAGGGTGACAAAAAGTAGTAGCAGCGTGGAGAGAATACGAGAAGGCATATCTGCGGAGACCTACTTTGGAAAATGGACAATCTCAGGTTTTGTAAGCAAGTTTGAGTCACTACCGTCTCGTTGGAAACTTAGAATGGTGTTAACTCAACCGGAGTTTAATTATTGTCGAGATTCGACTTCATATCTACAGAAGCAAATCAGAAGCCCCATTTAGATGACCGATTCCTCTCACACCTGGACGTTTCTTCATGTAAACGATAGTCACATGGGAACTCCTCGCTCCTACCGTTTTCGTCCTGCCATCAATCAACGATGGGCTGCGATCAAGCAGCAAATTGAACAGGAATCTGCCGACCTACTATTACATGGCGGCGATTTGACCCGGGACGGTCAAACACATTCGTTTGAAATCGAGCAGGCCGCAGTGGATCTGAGTTCGATACCATTTCCAATCCACGTGATTCCCGGCAATATGGATGTCGGCAACAAACACACTCACGTCAACGGCCGAAAAAAGCGGTGGGACCCTCTGGGACTTGGCTGGCACGATCCTGAATTAAATATGACCGGTGAACGCCTTGACTTGTTCAGTCGTTTTTTTGGCGATATTCAATGGACGTTTATCCATCGGGATGTTCGCTTTACCGGATTTTATGCAGCCGTAGCAGGTTCAGGGTTACCTCAGGAACAACAGTTCTGGGAATTTATGGAAATGCTTCCGACACTCGAACGCACCAGACATCACGTCGCCGTCATGCACTACTGGTTATTTATGGAGGATCCCGATGAACCTGACTGGGATCTCACTAACGAAGAAGAATACGACAACTGGTACTTTTCAATCTCTCCCCCTCATCGGCAGAGGATCTGGAAGATCCTCCGGCAAGCTGGGGTCGACATTCTATTTTGTGGGCATGTCCACACTGCACGACCGGTACAGCATCTGGATGGGATTCGGATCTATCGCACTCAAGCGGCTGGTAATACGGCACAACTCACCGATCGCTGGAAAGAAATCGACACTCGCTTTGGTTATCATCGCTGCACGGTAGTAGACGACCGAATCGATGTTGAATTCATACTGGGCGATGATCAATGCGAAGAATTTGGAACATACGGCCCACTGGGGCACCCCAAAGTGGAAGACCGAGACTACAGTGTCGCACAACAGCACCCTCCTATCGAACCGGATTGATCCGTTAGGCTAAGAGTCCCTCAACAATTCGTCCAGGCTGTCCATCCAACAAGGTCTGCTCTCGACCATTTTGCTTAAACGTCAAAGCTTCGGCATCTAATCCAAACAAGTGCAATAGTGTTCTGTGGTAATCAAAGTGATTGACTACGTTCTCTGTGGCACGATGCCCAAATTCATCGGTCGCACCGTACGTGCCACCTGCTTTGAATCCGCCTCCCGCTACCCACATACTAAAGCCGTAGGTATTGTGATCCCGTCCAAAATTCGCGACACCAGTATCGTTCTGAATTACTGGAAGACGGCCCATTTCTCCGCCCCAATGCACGACAGTCGAATCCAACATTCCTCGTTGTTTAAGATCCTTCACCAATGCTGCGGCGGGGACATCCACCTTTTTACAGGAAGCAGGTAGGCGAGTTTGTAGTGTGCCGTGATGATCCCAATATTGATTCTTAGTGAACAGCTGAACAAAGCGAACACCACGTTCCACAAGTCTACGGGCAATCAAACAACGCTTCCCGAATTCATCCGTCTCTTTGACTCCGATACCGTACATGTCATGAGTAGCCTGTGTTTCCTGACTCAGATCAAGTGCCTCGGATGCAGCAGCCTGCATTTTGTAAGCCAATTCATAATTGGCGATCCGCGCAGTCAGCTCCAGCTCTCGCTCACGCTGTTCACGATGTTGTTCATTCAGGAGACGTACTAGCGACAGAAACTTCTCCTGAGACTTGCCGGTGAATTGTTGCGGAGCATTCAAATTCAGGATTCTTGGTTCGACGGGACGAATGACTGTACCTTGATACAAAGATGGTAGCCAGCCGTTTGACCAATTCAAAACGCCTTCCACGGGTAGACCCTGTGGATCGGTCAGTGACACGTAAGCTGGTAACTCATCAGTTTCAGCACCAAGTGCATAAGTTAACCAGCTGCCTAAAGCAGGTCGGCCTTTCTGTGTTCTACCGTTATTCATCGCGTGGATAGACTGACCGTGATTATTGACACCCGTATGCATGGATCTGATCACCAATACATCATCGACAATACCGGCCAGTCCCGGGAGCAATTCGGAAATCTCCGTTCCACATTCACCATGCTTGGCAAACTGATAAGGACTTCCCATGATTCGCGAACTCGCTTCAGCAGCGTTGTCGTATTTGATCTCACCGGGAAACTTTTGCAAATGCATCTTATTAAGGATCGGCTTGGGATCCATCAGGTCCATTTGACTTGGACCGCCCTGCATAAACATCGAAATCATCGCCTTGGCCTGAGGCTCATGATGAGTCGGCTTCGGCAATAAGTCGAAACTCTGCAGTCCCAAATTCGGTTTAACCGGTTCTGCGTGAGCAGCTTTCTGAGCCAAGGCAGCCAGAGATAAAGGAATACTTCCCATCGCCACTCGAGATAAGAAGTGACGACGACTAGATGACCGGACAGTCTCTTGGCCAAATTCCTGGCGGTGTTCTTGATGTAGTTCTTGACGACTGGAGGAATTCATTTTGATAATTCTTTCTTCAACTCTAGTCCACATAAATGAATTGATTGGATGCAAGTAATGCCTGACAGACCATCGCCAAAACTGTTTCCTCAGCCGCTTCTGGTGTCAGTTTCGAGTCTGCCTGAAGCAACTCCTGCTTTTGCATGACCTGAAAGTCCAGAAAACCCTTCAGCACATCCGTCGCGATTTCCTGTCCGTATGCACGCTTCCAGGCATAAGCTATCTGCGATTCTAAAGACTCACCGCCTGCCTGCTGAATATGCTTTGCAAACAACTGAGAGTATTTAACAATGAAATCGCTGTTCATCAGCAATAGAGCCTGCGGAGCAACATTAGAGTCTGCACGTTGAGTGCAATTCGGAGCCACCGAGGGCACATCAAAAGTTTCAAGCACCGCCAAGGGTCGGCTACGACGCACCTGAATATAGACACTACGCCGATTTTCCAAAGCTCCCAGCCCATCTCCCTTAATCGGCTTACGTTCGCCGTCCAGATTCTCTTTTCCAAGGACAATCTGACCGACTCCATCTTCCATCACCGGGACAGCTTCACCAAACATCGCATTGTTACTCTGGCCACTAACGGCAATCACTGCGTCCCGCACAATTTCAGATTCCAAACGTCTCACGGACTGACGTGCATAGAATCGGTTATCAGGGTCTATTTGATCCAGATAGGCGGATCGATCTGACCGTTGCTGATAGGTGTAAGAAGTAAGGATAAGTCGATGGATATGTTTGATATCCCAACCACTCTCAATAAATTCTCGGGACAGCCAATCCAATAGCTTCGGATGTGTCGGGCGTTCACCCAGTTGTCCAAAATTTCCCAGTGAGTTAACAAAGGCCCGCCCAAAATGGTGATACCAAATCCGATTCACCATGACTCGTGCTACCAACGGGTGACGGTCGTTGGTGAGATGGCGAGCATAGGCAAGTCGACGGCCGCTGGTAGATAAATCGGGGTTATTCGCCGGAATCTCAACCGAGACTTTCGAATGCAGAATCTCCATCTCCCCGGGGGCAATCGGTTCCTCCGACGGACTCGAGTGATTACCTCGTTTAAAGAGATAGGTGACGGGTTGATGGTTTTCCGGTTCGGTCAACGCCCGTATAAAGTACTCCCTGGGAATTTCATCTCGAATCGCACTGATGCCATTTTGTAATTCATCAAGTTCTTTTCGAGCATCCGTCTCGCGACAGACTTTGGCAGCCTGCCGGTAGGAGGCCACTCTCTCAGTAATCTCCGGCTGAAATTTCTTTAGTGTTTCTGCCGTAACCAGCAGTGCCTCATGCTCACTTAATCTAGTTTTCTGTTCATCACTACGCTCGTTTTCCGGAATGTCTAAAAGCGTCTTGAGTTCTCCGCGAAGTGGTTCGTCTATGCCCTCCAGATATTCCTCCTGGGTATCGGCAATTGCCTCGGACTCCAACTTATCAGCAATGGCTTCAATATCGGTGGCTCGACGGCTTCGCTGTCGGCTATAGAGGTAAAGCGATCCCGCACTAATGTTTTGAATGTAAGGATGCTCTTTCAATAGAGCCACCTGATCATCTGTTCTTTCTGCAGACGGCGTTCTGTATGCAGTTCTTAATGGCTCCTTCAGATCATCCGGAGCTTTAATGAGTTCTTCAGATAATGTGCGTTCAATGTGTTGGTCGACGATTTTTTGACGAGCATCGGTTGCATCCTGAGCTCGCTGTTCGATCGCAGCTTTACTATCTCGATCCTGCTGTGAATAGAGACTGATTTGACGTTGTGACGGTGGTCGCCATGATTGCCAGTCTAAGGCCGGAGCCAATACGGCTCGTAAGCGATAATAATCCTCCTGACTAATCGGGTCATAGCGATGATTGTGGCAACGAGCACATCCCACCGTCAGGCCTAGTAGCGAGGTTGTCATGATATTGATGCTATCGGCAATCGCTTCGTTTCTTGCCACCATCTGATCAACACCTCCGCTTCCCGTACCATCAGGAGCCATCCTCATAAATCCTGTGGCGATCAGGCGGCGTTTGGCATCCGGCGTGAGATTATCATAAGGTCGCGCTGTCAATTCATCGCCTGCAAGTTGTTCGGTGACGAATTGGTCATACGGCATATTGTCGTTGAAGGACTTAATCACATAGTCACGATAGGCATAGGCCCACTGACGTTCTGTATCCGCGTCTGTATAACCTTCTGAGTCTGCATAACCGGCGACATCCAACCAATGCCTTCCCCAGCGTTCACCATAGTACGGAGAAGCGAGTAGCTCGTCGACTAACCGCTCATACGCATCAGGTCGCTCATCCTTGATAAATCGCTCCACAGCATCCACCGACGGAGGTAAGCCAAGCAAGTCAAAATAGAGACGACGTATCAGTACTTCACGTGGGGCCTGATCGGTAAACTCCAAAAGCTTAGCTCGTAGTTTTTCCAGCACGAAGTAATCCACCGGCGAACTCAACATGCGTTCTGTATTGAGTATGGGGACGGCTCGTTTCACAATCGGCTGGAATGCCCAGAAGCGACTTTCTTCTTCAGTAAAATACTGTTCAGAAATGGTCTCCGGCTCGGGACTAGCCGTCTGAGCTCCCTGATCAATCCAGGCTTTCAGCGTTTCGATCTCTAACGGACTTAAATTTTTATCTTCCGGAGGCATCTCCCCGGAACTAACTCGCTCAATTAGAACTGAATCTGTAGCCGCTCCGGAGATAACCGCTGGACCTGAGTCTCCTCCTGCCAAAATAAATCTGGCAAGTCGCAAATCCAGGTTGCCCTCTTTGACTCCTTCTTCACCGTGACAGTGAAAGCAATGAGCTTTGAGAATTGGACGCACATCTCGTTCATAAACTACATCGGTACCCTGTTCTGCCTGTACAGACTTTATTGTCTGAACTGGAAGGACTAAGGCTAGGCAAATTAAAACGAGCTTAATAATAGGGTTCATTCTCTAATACCAACTTAAGAGATTTGTGATACCTACATTCTAGTCAAAAACAAATATTGATACTCCCCACAATTTAGGTAGTTCGTTACTGGTCTCAATATGGCTTACAATAATAGTCTCTCAATTCAATCGATACTTTTTACGAGGTACCTGCTGTGCTCAAATCTTGCACTTTGACATTCACGACGTGCTGTCTGCTTTGGATGGGACTGACTTTGAATGCGACTGACAAGAAGGTCAATCCTCATCATCTTGGAGACAAGGTGCCCGATTTCGAAGTCAGTACACTTCGCGGTAAAAAGACTTCCCTCAAATCGATTCAAGCTGATCCTAAAACGAATTCGAGTGGCGTGACAGTTTTGACATTCTGGTGTTCCTTTTGTGGAAGTTGTCGCCAAGTCGATCAGCCACTCAGTGAGCTGGCTGAAAAGTATGAGGGCAAGGTTGCAGTCTACGCCTTGGATTCCAGTGCTGGAGAAGAATCCCGCACCATTTCTAAAGTGCTGAAAGAAAAGCGTCTGAAGATGCCAGTGTTAGTAGACGCTGAAGGCAAAGTCGCCGATTTATTCGGAGCCAAAATGACAACCACAACCGTAGTGATCGATGCGAACAATGTCATTCGATACTGGGGGCAATTCCAACATGGTGATCAGGCTCTGGCCGAACAGGCAATCGACGCGGTACTGGCAGGCAAAAAGCCACCGCATGATCACACGCGAGAACGTGGCTGACACATCGAACGTTTTTAAGATTCCGTGCGAATCTTTTGCTTAGACCAGTTACCAAACAGGCTTAACCGGTACCCCGCATTCCGGTCGAGACTCCTTTGATTGTCAGCTGCGTCTGATAATCAAGATCGGCAATATAATCCGGGCTGTCATTTTCTGATGCGGACGCCGAGCGTTTCATTAACTCGATTTGCAATAGATTGAGTGGGCCAACATAGCCATTACGAACCTGAATGGACCGCTGCAACCAGCTGATCTTTTCCAGTAATTGCTCAGATCCGGTTAATTCCAGTATCGCCGCAAGCGTATTTTCGTACTCGCTGGTGATCATGGCAATCAACTCCGGTCCACCTTCCAGTTCAGCCCCGAGTTGAGCGTAACGACTAAAGACCGGCATGTTCGTCTTTGCCAACGCCAATGCAGCGTTATCGACTATCGCCTTAAAGAAGGTCCCTTCGTTGTACATATCCTGCAATGTATCAAACCGCCCAGAGTCCTTAAACTGTTTACAGGCTGTCCCGATACCAAACCATGCTGGAATCAAGCACCGACATTGCGTCCAGGAAAAGACCCAGGGAATCGCTCGCAGATTTTCAACTTTATCGCCACTACGTCGCTTCGACGGCCTCGAACCAATCGGCAGTTTTTCAATGGCGTTAATCGGGGTCACATGGCGATAGAAATCAGGAAAACCCGGATGATCGACAAGTTGACGATAGCCAACTCGGGAGTGATCGGCCAGTTCCTGCATTGTTTCTTTGGAAGTATCCGAAAGCACCGATGCATCCTGAGAGACTTTCGATAGCACTGCCCACGCGAGTTGCTCCAGGTGGCGACTGGCAATGTGGGGATTATCATAACGATCCGAGAGGATTTCTCCCTGTTCGGTCAGTCGCAATGTACCGTTGAATGAATCTTCAGGAAGGGACAATACGGACTTCGCAGCTGGCCCGCCTCCTCGGCCAAGTGAACCACCACGTCCATGGAAGAAAGTGAGGTTCACTCCGAATTGGTTAGCCACTTTGGCCATTCGGGATTGAGAGTTATAAAGCCCCCATTGTCCTGCCAGATAACCTCCGTCTTTGGTGCTGTCACTATAGCCGATCATTACCGTTTGGTTATCACCCAGCTTTTTCAGGTATTCCCGATAAACCTCATTGTTCAAGAGATTCGTAAGCGTGGCATCGGAATTCTTCAGATCATTAATCGTTTCAAACAGCGGTACCAGCGGAAGTTGACTCAAATGATCTTGCTCATCACCTCCGTCAACCGCCTCAGACCACTTCCATAACCACAACACGGTTAGTAAGTCACTCGGCGTTCTGGTCATACTGACCACATGAGCTCCTAAGGCTGCCAATCCGTATACGCGAGCGGTCCTGCGTAGCAATGTGAATAGCTCGAGTGTTTGCTTTGTACTGTCCTGAATATTTTCCGTACCGACATCAACTGGGTTTCCAAGCGTGGCCAACAACAGCTCCTGCCGCTGCGTTTCTTCCAGACTTTCAGGCTCCACATGCTTACCTGTTTGTTTCCAGATGTCGTTCATAACTTCTGCGTAAACACTTGAATCCTGTCGAATATCAAGGTGCATCATGTGGAATCCGAAGATGCGGATTTGATCGAGCCAGGGCTGAACTTCCTTTTGAGCGATGATGGTGTTACCGGTGGTTCGTAGACTGTTACGGACGAGCGTCACATCGCTATGCAATTCTGCCGCCGACATGTAAGCCCCGGGAATATCCGCCACACGGTCGGTCATCTCCAATGTGGCCGTCTGAGACAATCTCCAGTGAATCACCCTAATCCACTGGCGATAAGATTCTCTTAATGGAACACGATCCAGAATTGGCTCCAATTCTGGCCAGCGTTGTTTGGCATTGGCTACCGAATCCAGAATCATCTTCCCTGACTCGGTGTGTTTATCGGAAATGCACAACGACCGACCCAATTTCTCACATTGGCTTAAGTGTGTTTCCAACGCTGCCTGTCGTAACCATTCAAATGTTTGTGCGGTCACATCCGGAGTGACAAACGGGTTACCATCTCGATCACCACCGATCCATGATCCGTAGACAAACAGAGGGTTGGTTTTCTTGACGTTGGGGTAATAGTCATTCAAAGCATCTCGCAGATCATTGGCGACCTGCGGCACGATATCCCATAGTACATCTTTGTAGGCTAACCCTCTTTGCACTTCCTGTAGCACAGTGGGACGTCGTGAGCGGATGAAATCTGTTTGCCACAACTTTCTCAACTGAGCTTTCACTTCGCTGGGAATACGTTTGCTTCGTGACTGCAGCAGATTTGGATCATCCTGACGGTCAAGTAACTCACGTAAGTCATTGAGCAACCGGCGAATGGACCGTCGTTTGGCTTCGGTTGGATGGGCGGTCAGCACCAATTCAACTCGAGCCTGATTGACGAAATCCTGAACTTGTTGATCGGACATTCCTTCATCGTGGAATCGCTTGATAATGGCCCGAATCGTCTCTTTCGCCGGCTCTGGATACGCCTCTCGCCGGCGATCAAAAAGAACGCGGACACGCTGACGGTCTTCTGCGAGATTGGATAATTCCAGAAAGATTGTGAATGCCCGAGTTAGCGTGATAATTTGCGTTTTATCAACATTGGCAATGATCGAGTCCAGTTCGTCTTCTCGCTCACGATTTCCCGCTCGTAATTCGCGGATCATCTTTCGCACAGCTTCCACCAACTCAAAGCCATCATCGCCAGCCATTTCTCGAATGACATCGCCGATCAAGTGACCTAATTGGTCTACTTCTTTGCTAAGCGTTTCAAAGGAAGACTGGGGCATAGAATTACAGCACGTTTAATGAATAGCGGAAGTTAGAAAAGAGCCTAAGCTCGACGAGATGTCTGAGCCTTTAGTTTAGTGTGAGAGACCTGTCTCTGATACCCCACAGAATTCTATCCTTGGCCCACCATTTCGTCTGAACTGAATGGTATGAAAAGGACAATCATTCTTCGCGTAAACTCCCTAACCAAATGGCGAATTCTTTGACTTCTTCCGGAGTCATACTCAATACCAACGCCTCGCGATGAATCGGATGCACTGCCAGGACATGGTTTTCATGGAATTCGATTATAGAGTCCTTTTCGATCTCATGTAGTTTGGTTTCATGCAGCCTGTTATCAACCCTGCCTTGAAACTGCTCCCCATCTCGTGCCACAATCTCGACCCAAAATTCCTCACCCCAACCACGCGATGGAACCTGGTCTGGCTCAATATTAACCAGGGTAAGCGGAAAAGGATGCCCAATAATCGGCTTAGTAGCCTCCCCGTTACAAACAGGACAGCTACAGGATTCCGGAGCATCGGGATGGGTGGAGAATCGTGGAGAATCGATCCTGACTTCCACGAATTGCCCGAGCGTCAGATACTTTTTCATCAATCGATGAGGAATATGAAAGTAATCAGGGTTTTCCAAATGCATGGCCACGCCGTCGACCAGATCGTATTCATTTGCAAACTGTGACATAGTGCCTAATCCTGCTGCGTCCCATGAGGCCCCAGATATTCAAAGCGTTGGACGGTCTGACCATCCAACGCCACCGTCTCAAGAAACATCTCATAGGGCCTGACCCATAGATTACGTGCGCCGTATTCCTGTTGGTATAGCACCATCGCCTCTTCGGTTTCACTGTGAAACGCAATCCCCAACACTGTGTAGTCTTTGTTTTTGTAGTGACGATAGCGTCCGATTTTCAATTCTGGTGTTTGCATAGACTGTGGTTTCTCTTTCTTTCCCAATTACTTTCCCAATTACTTTCCCAATTACTTTCCTGAGTTTCGTTGCCAAAATACACCATCGACGTAGCCCTGTATCGATGGAGCAACTTTGGCCTGCTCCAGACGCTTGAGTGTCCACAGGCAATACTGTTTGTTCAAGTCGATCGAAAGAAACTTTCGTTTTAACTTTTGCGCAACTACCGCTGTGGTACCACTGCCTCCGAATGGATCCAAAACCAAATCACCCTCATTGGAGCTGGCTAGAATCAACTTAGCGAGTAGTTTCTCTGGTTTTTGGGTTGGATGGTCAGTGTTCTCCGGCATAGACCAAAAAGGAATGGAAAGATCGTTCCAGAAATTGGCTGGGTGTGTGTCCCTGAAATTCCCATTTTGATTTTCATCCCAGTCTTTAGGAGAGCCGTCTTCATGACGATAAGGGGCAATTACCGGACGGCGATGTTTCACCTGATCGACATGAAATGTATATTGCTTGCCCATCGTGCAAAACCAGATATCTTCATGGGCATTTTTCCAGTTGGTTTTTGCTCCACGTCCTTTCTCTCGTTCCCAGGTAATACGATTTCGAATGTGAAAATACTTTTGAGCGACTTCCACGATCGACAGGGAGGTTTTCCAGTCTCCGCAGAGATAGATCGAGGCCGTTGGTTTGAGTACGGGCAGGTTGGTTTGAATGACATCGTCCAGCCACTGGGTGTAATCCTGCTCGGTTCTAGCTTTAAATCGCAAAGACCCAAACGACTTCGTCAAATTGTAGGGGGGATCCAGAATTAGCAAATCAACGGAGGCTGAGGGCAAAAAGGTAACCCAGTCTTTGTAATCTCCCAAAGCTACACCTGTGAATGGCTTCTTCCGTTTTCGTTTCGGAAGCTCCGTTTGCAACTTCGGCAATAATCGTGTGCGATCTGCACGTGACAAGGTCAGTGTACGATTTTGCGGTGCTCGTTTCCTAGAGCCAACACGTTTTGTGGTTATCTTTTTCAAAGTGGTGGTTTGGTTTTATTGAACAGATGGTTTATTGGTTTGCTGTCTGCCTTATATTGTAGAGACTGAATCTGAAGACCCAACCGTTGGAGTAACAACAATGACTAAACAATTTGTACTTGCTGCCTGCCTGATCATGACGTTAACTATGTCTGCCATGGCAGCAAAACCAAACAAACCACTCAAGCCAAGTCTGTTTGCAGGACAAGGCATCATGATGGGGGAATTAACTTCAACCAGTATTCACGCGCAAGTACGACTCACTGCGACCACACAATTGGTGGATCGAGATGTTCCGGGACGCAACGGCGTTGTTAAGTTTGCACTGATCGAAGATGTGGCTTTATCCCGTCCACGGTTCAAGGGTGAACTCACAACTATCGAGAAACAGATTGTCGAAACAAAAGCAGAACATGACTACATCGCCCGCGTCATTTTCAAGAACCTTAAACCGAATACTTCCTATATCATTAAAACGAAAATCGGCATCGATGAAGACACACTCAGGCCTGGTCCAACCGGGCGATTCATTACCCACCCTGGCAAAGACCAGTCCCGACCAATTTCTTTTGTTGTCGTGACGGGAATGAATTATGCCAAGTTCCATGGAGATAACAGAATCGACAGAAAAATTCACCTGGAACATAACAACACCGAATTGCCCGAGCCTTATCAGGGTCGGGATAAACATCTCGGATATCCGGCTTTGGCAAGCATCAGCAAGTTGCGTCCTCACTTCTTCGTCGGAACCGGCGACAACGTTTACTACGATACCCCCAAAGATCCACGTGCAGAAACGATCGAAGAGATGCGGCAAAAGTGGCATGAGCAATTCGTTCAGCGTCGTTACCGGACTCTGTTCTCCCATGTTCCAACTTATTGGGAAGTCGATGATCATGATTACCGCATCGATGATGGGGATAACTCCGGAGACCATTTGCCAAGCGTGGAGATGGCTGTTCGTATGATGTACGAACAACTACCATACGCCGCGATGGGAGATCAAACAACGAAAACCTATCGAACAATCCGAGTATCGAAAGATCTTCAGATTTGGTTTGTCGAAGGACGAATCCACCGAACGGATAATGCCATGGAAGATGGCCCAGACAAGACGATTTGGGGATTGGAGCAACGCGAGTGGTTGATGAAGACACTCAAGGACAGTGACGCCACTTTCAAAGTAATGGTATCCCCCACCCCAATGGTTGGTCCTGATGACAAACGAAAATTCGACAATCACACCAACTTCAATGGGTTTCGTCACGAACGCAAAGTCTTCTTTGACTTTCTCGAAAATGAAGGACTTAATAACAATAATTTCTATATCATCTGCGGTGATCGCCACTGGCAGTACCATGCGGAAGACCCAACCGGAATCGAGGAATTCTCTTCCGGAGCATTGATCGATGCAAACAGTCGACCGGGACGAAAGTCTGGCGAAGAGTTAAGCACGGACCCCGAAGGACATATTAAGCAACACTACCTTCAGAACCCACCTTCCGGTGGTTTTTTGCAGGTAGTCAGTATCCCAGGAGGCACTGGCGAGGCTCGTCTGGCGTTTATCCACCGCGACGAACATGGAAAAGTGCTTAATCTAGAAATAAAGGCCGCTAAGTAACTCTGATAGTTACTATCCGCGAAACTGATGATTTCTAGTTTTTTTACAAATTCCCCACGTGGTGTGACCTAACGTGTCACATTCCATTGCGATACTTCTATCAGTCAAACAAAACCGACCTGCATAGGAGGCCTAGCAATGGCACAACGATGGCTGGAATCTGATCTCGACTCACTGTTCACCAACACCGAGCCACTGGAAATTGGCCGACTCGATGTAGAAGAATTCTTTGCTGAATTGGCAAAGCTTCTGAATGCTCGAAATGCCAATGATAATGAAGTAGCAGGTTAACCAACGGGCTTTATTCCGTCGCGTTATCTGATGTGGTTGCTGGCGTTGGCTGAGCGTCTTCCTCGGTGGAAGCCTGGTTGTTTTGATTCCTAAATGGGTAGCTTAGCACCAGTTCTTCGAGCCAGATTTGGGGCGCAAAGTCATTTTGAGTCAACGTATTGGATAGATGTCGAAGAGGGCCTTCATCAAAATATTGAAGCTGGCGTCCTAAGGCAAAACTCAACATTCGTTCACTTAGATTTCGAGCAAATCTATCTTGTTCTCCCAACAGGATTTGCTTGAGCTCACTGGGACCGGAAAACTTCCTGCCATCTGGTAACTCGCCTGAGTTATCAATCGGTTTGCCACCCTGCATCTGGCGAAATCGTCCGATGGCGTCGAAGTTTTCCAACCCAAACCCGATCGGATCGATTTGTTGATGACACGATCGGCAGGCAGCGTCGTTACGATGTTGCTCGAATTGTTCCCGCAGAGTCTTCCCTTTTACATCGCCCGCGTTGTCAGGCAACGTCCCGGCATCCGGCGGTGGCGGGGGCAATTCGTCTCCCAACAGAGTCTCAAGTACCCACTTGCCTCGAATCACCGGACTCGTCCGCAACGGTAAAGAAGTCGCCGTCAAGACACTACTCATACCCAACAAACCCCCGCGAGGGCTATCTTTTAGAGTCACGAGCTGCATTTCGTGATGCTCGATTCCTGATAGCCCATACAACTCAGCCAGTGATTTATTCAGGAACGTTTCCTTCGAATCGATCAGCTTAAGCAAGCTTTGGTTCTCACGCACCAAATAGTCAAAATATAAGACGGGTTCACTAAGAGCAGCCTGTTGAACGGCTACATCAAACTCCGGATACCTCTTCGGGTCCGGGCCGATCGTCTTACCAATGGCACTAATCTCTAACCATTGCCCAATGAAACTCCGTGCGAAAGCAGTCGACTTTGGATTTTCCAGCATTCGACGTACCTGAGATCGCAACACATCCGGCTTGGTCAATTCACCTCGAGTGGCCAATGTGAACAACTCGTTATCCGGCATCGTCATCCACAGGAAATAGGAAAGACGCGTCGCTAACTCAAACTCGCTCAGTTCAAACTCACCTTGCTCATCGCCATTACCTTCTACTTTGAATAGAAAGTTGGGTGAAACTAAGATCGCCGTCAGTGGTAACCGTAACGCCTCCTTAAAAGATGGGACATCGGTATAACCACGTTCAAACAATGCCCGATATGCAGATAATTCATCCTCTGTGACGGGACGCCGAAATGCTCGGGACGCAAATAACGAAAGCACTTCGGATGCCGCCTCCGCAGCTGTCTTCCCGTCCACTGGCGCGGCAATAAAGACGCGCTGCTGATACAAATCGCTCAGTCCGATCGGACCTTCGATATCAATAAAATCCATCGCCACACTGCCCGGCTTTTGAGTTTGAGGCTTGGGAGCCTTAACGTTGGCTACCGCAGCCAGGACTATTTTGTTGTCTGACAGCGCTTCCTCGTTTTGCTCTTTAATCTGGTATTCCAATTCATCCACAGCAATATCCAGAGCTCCGGCCAGAGCTGCTTTGGCGGTATCCAGCGTGACAGTCCGTTCTGCCACATAACCCTTAAACCGCTGAAGTTCCGATAGATTTCCTTTCGGGCCGTGGAGACGTAGCCATTCAATCGGACGCTGCACAGAATAAAACTGAACATTCATCGCTTCACGCAACTTCGTGACCTGAGGATTCTCTCCATCCGTTCTATTCAAACGCGGATGATTGGCCATGGCTCGTTTGGTTACTAATGCACTCCATTGATTCATCGGAGGCACTGGCTGATCGGCATGTTTGTGTTTAGCCACAGCAGGCTCTTGTTTTGCCGGCGTGACTGACTCGTCAGTCAATTGCGGCTGCTTGGGCTCGAGGTCCGTTTCACGATTAGGAATACTTGTTACAAAGTCACCCTGTTGAATATTCCAGGCAATCTGATGAGTTCCCTTTTCGACAAAGGCTACCACTTCGTAAATACCCGGCTCCGTACTGGGAACCTGTATGTCACCCTGAACTTCATCATTAATTCTCAATCTCGCGCCGGTGGGCCCGGCGGTCGACCAGGCTCTCACTTTAAATCGATAGTAACCACTCGACGGGAATTCAATGGAGTCCCATAACGTCATCTGGCCACGATTAAGAATATAGCCAAATTCCGCCGGAGGAGAATTTCGTTCGGTCATAAACATCTTTTCGGTTTCCAGATGTTTATGAAGCGGATTGTCCTGCATTGTGATTAGCTGATCGATCGACTGCTGTGCCGCTTTGATGTACTTCTCGAGTAATGCCGGTTCGAGAAAAAGATTATCCCGATCATTGTTAAAACCACTCGCTCCCTGAGCATCGTCTCCTAATTCACGACCAGGATTTAGATCGACTCCTAAGAGGTCTCGCATCGTGTTGTTATATTCTTCACGCGAAAGGCGAGCTGTTGCCACGTGACCAGCATTTTTGACTTGCGACCAATCAATATCATTAATCTGTCGATCCACCCATTCGATTAAGTAACGTCGTTCGGCAAAGGTAGGCAGTGGTTCTTCAGGTGGCATCTCCTCGTCTTCTAATTTTTCCAGAATCTTCAACCAATCCTTTCGATTTTTGAGCAGCATATCAACCGCAGTAAACCGGGCGATATCCACTTTGGCTGCTGCCTTCTCCTCGTTATGACAACGATTACAGTATTTCTTCAGTAACGGCTGCACTTTCTCATCAAATTCTTTGGCGGCGAGCATATCTTCAGCTTGAAGCATGTCTGATGGACCAGAGAAAAGTCCGAATCCTAAAGTGATTAAAAGCCAGTAACGCATAGATCTACATGAACCGGATGGGAGGAATGGGCAGCATCCAACACTTAGACACTGAATCGATAATCATTATAGTTGGCCCATTCTAAAGTGTCTTGCGGCAATAACCATCACTTCACCGCAATCATGTTAAAAACACCTGCCGTGGGTTGCCGAGAAATGATAATATAGAGACAGATATGAGGAATTTGTATTCCCTTGCTTTGATTGTTTAATCACGGGTTATTCGATGAGTCAGAATTGGAAAATTTCACGCCGAACGATGCTTCGAGGTACTGGTGCCGCGGTTGCGCTTCCGATGTTGGATGTCATGCAAGGGCACGCGGCCTTCGGTAAAGAAGCCGTTGCTCCTCCAATGCGAATGGTTTCTCTGTTCATGCCGAACGGCGTTAACCCGGCTACCTGGAACGTTAAAGGGGAAGGGGCCGATTACGAATTATCTGAGTCTCTGGCTCCTCTGGCTAAGCTTCGTCAGGATGTGAGTATTCTGTCGAATCTCGACAACACCGGAGCCGGTGGACATGTCGGAGCTACCTCTGGGTTTTTATCCGGAATCAAAATGAAAAACGGTGTCCTTGGAATCTCCATGGACCAATTAATCGCAAACCATATCGGTGATAAAACTCGCTTCCCATCGATCGTACTGGGCACAGAACCACCTCGGCAGGGTGGCGCCGGCCCCGGACTCCCAATTGCCTATGCGAATACCATTTCATGGGCATCCCCTAATTCAAGGATTTCTCCAGAGATCAATCCTCAGGTTGCCTTCGACCGAATGTTCCGCACTGGTGAAAATGCCGTCGAACAAGCTCGGGAATTACAGAGTGTGGTCGATCTGGTTTTGGCGGATGCAAAACGGCTTAAAACCCGAGCCAGTAAAAACGACGGTCACAAGATTGAAGAATACTTGTCGAGTGTCCGTAGTGTTGAAAAACAAATCGACAGTACCTTGAATCCACCTGCTCGGGATTGGATTCCACCAACAACACCTGAATTAGTTCGGCCACCTGCCGGCATTCCTGTTCAACGGGATGTCCATGTCAAAATGATGATGGACTTACTTATTCTGGCGTTGCAAACTGATACGACTCGCGTTGGTACCTTTATGTTGGCCCATGGCTTCAGCCGTTGTAACTTTGGATTCATGGGACTCAAAGGGGATCATCATACGATCTCTCACCATAAGAATCAAAATGATTGGCTGACCGAGTACACTGCGGTTACCAAATATTATGTCGGTCAATACGCTTACTTGATGGAACGGCTTAAGAACATTGACGAGGGTGGGTCTAATCTGCTCGACAATAGCATTGTGTTATTCGGTTCCGGGTTGAAAGACGGCAATGGTCATGTCCGATCTGATTTGCCAATTCTTCTGGGTGGCCACGGCGCGGGATCATTGAATCCTGGACGACATATTACCTTTGCTAAAGGCACGGGACTTCCTGATCTTCACCTCTCGCTCATCCAACGGTTCGGAGTCGATATCGACACATGGGCGGACAGCTCAAATACTCTAGCCAATCTCTAAGTGAAAGAGGTAATCGTGACGTCCCCACTACGATGTCGTCGGCAAAGCTTCCCATTCACGGCCGTCGCGACAAGTACGATTCTTTTTTTTAGCATCGCCCAATTACAGGCCATCGACTTCAACAAAGAGATTCGGCCTATTCTGTCAAACCACTGTTTTGAATGCCATGGCCCAGACAATGCTACGCGTCAGGCCGACCTACGCCTCGACTTACAAGCATCGGCCATGTCGGTGATCTCTCCGGGAAAAATCAAACGCAGTGAATTGATTCATCGCATTGAATCTCATGACCGGGACGTGATGATGCCTCCGGCCGATGCGAAACGTCCACTGACAGATCAACAGCGTAAGTTACTGATCGACTGGGTTCGGGAAGGTGCTGAATACCAACAGCATTGGTCGTTCAAACCCATTCAAAATCAACCGACTAAACGCCACCGACAGGACAAATGGTCACAAAACCCAATCGACCATTATGTTTATCTCCGCTTGAAAGCAGAAGGACTTTCGCCGTCGAAACCAGCGGATCGAGCGACCTTAATTCGTCGCATTAGTTTTGACCTGACGGGCCTGCCCCCCTCGCTGGAAGACGCTCGACGTGTATTAGACGATCCTTCAGAAGATGCGCTTGAGAAGTACATCGATCACTTACTGCAATCCAGTGCCTACGGTGAACATATGGCACTCTATTGGTTGGAAGCTTCTCGCTACGCCGATACCGATGGATATCAAAATGACCGCACTCGTCATCATCATGTCTGGCGTGACTGGGTCATCATGTCGTTTAACGACAATATGCCGTACAACCAATTCATTATCGACCAGCTTGCCGGTGATCAAAAACCAAACCCGACATTAAAGTCGCAGATTGCCACCGCGTTCTGCCGGAATCACCGAATTAATTCGGAAGACGGTTCCATCCCTGACGAATGGCATGTCGAAAATGTCGCAGACCGCGTCGATACGTTCGGGACTGTTTTTTTGGGCCTGACCATCAGCTGTTCCCGTTGCCATGACCATAAGTTTGATCCAATCTCACAGCAGGACTACTACGAACTGTTTGCGTACTTCAATAACAATGCAGAATGGGGAGTGGGGCCGAACAACGGAAATAGTCCACCGTTTATTGAGATACCGGAAAGCTGGCCTGTTATTGCTGCTGATCAAAATCATCCGGTGGCCCCTGAACCCCTGAAGCTGACCAACGCCCGTAAGGAAGCAGGAAACGGACTAAAACGTCCCCAGCCAGGTTCCGCCAAAACACTCATGGTGATGCATGACCTGGAAACACCACGAGAAACCTATTTACTGAATCGAGGGCAGTACAATTTGCCGGACAAGTCGAAGCCGCTATCACCAACCATTCCATCGGCTCTGAATTTTGCTCCCGACATGCAACCAAATTCAAGATATGAGTTAGCTCAATGGCTGGTTCACCCTGACAATCCACTCACCGCTCGAGTTGCGGTCAATCGTTTTTGGCAACAGCTGTTCGGACGTGGCCTGGTTGAGTCGAGTGAGAACTTTGGATCACAGGGCACACTTCCGTCACACCCTCAGTTGCTGGACTATCTTGCCTCGCAATTCATTCACGCCGGCTGGGACACCAAGGCCCTGATGAAACAGATTCTGTTGAGTGCTACCTATCAACAATCATCCGATGCCCCGACGCATCTGATCGAGCGTGATCCTAAAAACGAATTGTTGGCGCGAGGCCCCCGGATGAGGCTTTCAGGATTTGCCCTTCGCGATCAGGCTCTGGTTGCCAGTGGCCTTTACGTAGAAGGAGTCGGCGGCCCATCGGTACGTCCTTATATGCCTCCTAGAATCTGGCGGTCTATTTCAAACAATTCATACAAACAGGACACTGGCGATAAGCTCTATCGACGCAGCCTTTATACCTATTGGCGACGTACGATCCCGCCGCCAACGATGATGAATTTTAATGCGGCTGCTCGTGAAGTCTGTATCGTTCGCACCGAACAAACCAATACCCCGCTCCAGGCGTTAACATTATTGAACAACAAAATATTTGTCGAAAGCGCTCGTAATCTTGCCGAGCGATCTATCAGGCAAGGTGGAGACACAACCACCGAACGACTTCAGTTCGCTTTCCAAACGGTATTGACCAGGCCGCCGACCGAGCAAGAATTGGAAATCCTGCAAGATTCGCTGGAGTTCTTTCTGAACCGTTATAAAGAGAAAACTTCAGAAGCTGCTTCCCTGACCGCCGTCGGTGAATCGGTTGCCAATCCGGAATTCGATACCACAACACTGGCAGCCTACACGATGGTGGCATCGACAATCTTCAATTTGGATGAGGCGATAATCAAACGATGAGTCGGAATCTCAATGAACTCGAACAGGCGAAAAACCTGCACCATCGTCGGTATTTTCTGAACCGCATGAGTACCAGCCTGGGAAGTCTTGGTCTGGCCTCGTTATTAGGTCAGGAGGCACTGGGGCGTCGTTCTAATCAAGAGGCCGTCGGTGGATTGAAAAATCTACCCCACCATAAACCCAAGGCCAAGCGAGTCATTTACCTATTTCAGTCTGGCGGTCCTGCTCAAATGGATCTCTATGACTACAAGCCACAGCTGGCAGAACGATTTGGGGAAGAAGTTCCTAAGAGCGTCTATCCGGATGATCGGAAGACCACCATGAGTAATGCTCAGGCCTCCTTCCCTGTCGCTCCTTCGATCTTCAAATTCAGCCAGCACGGTAAGGGTGGAAACTGGTTACCTGAAACTTTACCTAAACTCAGTGAAGTCTCGGATGACCTGTGCATTATCAATTCGTTTCATACCGATGCGATCAACCATGATCCTGCGGCGACTTTGATGCAATCCGGCTCACAAATCCCAGGGCGACCTAGTATTGGGTCATGGCTTGGCTATGGCCTGGGTAATATGAATGCCAACCTACCTGCCTTTGTGGCCATGAGTTCCAGAGGTACAGGAAAGCCCGGAGGACAACCACTCTATGACCGTTTATGGGGGAGCGGTTTTTTGCCGAGTCGGTTCCAAGGGGTTAAGTTCCGAAATCAGGGTGACCCGGTACTTGATATCAACAATCCATCAGGTGTGGATACTGAAACACGCCGGGCAATGCTCGACAGTCTGAAAGAACTAAACAGGATTCAGCTGAGTGCAACGGGGAATCCCGATATCGAAACTCGCATATCCCAATATGAACTTGCCTATCGCATGCAGATGTCAATTCCTAAACTGTTGGACATGAGTGACGAGCCAAAGCATGTATTAGATATGTATGGGCCGGATGCACTTAAGCCTGGTACTTATGCTTACAACTGCCTAATCGCTCGCCGCTTGGCCGAAAGCGGTGTTCGCTTTATTCAACTTTTCCATCAGGGCTGGGATCATCATGGCAAACTTCCAGACGCCATGCGTGGCCAATGCCGTGACACCGATGCTCCGTCGGCTGCCTTGATCAAAGACCTTAAACAAAGGGGACTCTTTGACGATACGATATTGGTCTGGGGGGGTGAGTTTGGACGAACGATTTATTCACAAGGCTCCCTGACAAAAGAAAAGTATGGTCGTGATCACCACCCTAGCGTGATGTCAATTTGGTTAGCCGGCGGAGGTATCCGCGGTGGAATGACCTACGGAAAATCTGATGACTATAGTGTCAACGTTGCTGAAAACGGCGTGCATGTACATGACCTGCACGCTACATTGCTGCACTTGCTAGGAATCGACCATGAGGAATTCACCTATCGATATCAGGGTCGAGACTTCCGACTCACCGACGTACATGGTGAAGTAGTGAAAGACATCCTTGTATAACACCCAACAATTCTACATTCGGTTATAAATAAACTTAGAGCGACAACAGCATTTGCTCTGACATTACCGTCGCTTGTAACATCCCTGCTACTAAATAGAAAAAGACATATGAAACTCATACGATTTATCAACGAAGCTGACGAAACCAAATATGGTGTACAACAGGAAGACGGCAGCGTTACCTATTTGGAAGGCTGCCCATTCGATTCTCCTACCGACACTGGAGAAACAGCAACTGTTAGTAAACTTCTTGCTCCGATCGCTCCCAAGTCGATCGTTTGCATCGGACTCAATTACAAGAAGCATGCCGAAGAAGGGGGTTCAGATATGCCTGAACATCCCGTCGTCTTTATGAAAATGCCTAGTACGGTGCAAAATCCGGGGGACAGTATTCAAATCCCTACTCATTTACCCAGCACCATGGTCGATTATGAGTGCGAGTTAGCAGTCGTGATTGGTAAACGAGCCAAAAACGTCTCCAAGGAAAATGCTCTGGACTACGTGCTTGGTTATACCTGTGCCAATGACGTTAGCGCCAGAGACTGGCAAAGCAAATGGGGCGGTAGTCAATGGTGCCGTGGCAAGACCTTTGATACTTTCTGTCCACTCGGACCAGTTTTAGTCACCTCGGATGAAATCACAAACCCTAACACGCTGGGTATCAAAACCATCCTGAATGATGATGTCATGCAGGATTGGAACACGGACGACATGATCTTTGACGTACCTACGTTGATTGAATTCCTGAGCGGTAGTTCTGTTCTGGAACCAGGTACGGTCATTTTGACCGGAACGCCACATGGAGTTGGATTCGCTCAGGATCCACCACGCTTCCTGAAGGATGGAGATACCGTGACCATCGAGATTGAAGGCATCGGTCAATTGACCAATCCTGTCGTCAATGAAGCTTAGGGAATTCAGGCAGCATCTCACTCTAAAACCCATTCGTGCATCATACACGGATGGGTTTTTTTGATTCTGGTAAACGCCTGCCTTCAACGGAAAATCGCCGCAATTCCAACGATCATTCTATAAGCTAGACTGCTGTAGAACTTTCAGTTTCCTGCTGAGCCAGATCGGCTTCAGCTTTTGCCGTTCGATGCACAATGTGTTTCGGTACTGGCTTCAAATCCCACACGATACCGACAAAAGAAAGTAGCTTGAGAATCATATACGTGGCATCGATCTGATACCACCGAAATCCATTTCGAGCCGACGACTGGAAATGGTGGTGATTATTGTGCCAGCCCTCGCCCATCGTCAAAATGGCAATTAGTAGATTATTGCGGCTAGTGTCTGTTGTTTTGTAGGGACGAGTTCCCCAAACGTGCGCCAGAGAATTGACAAAAAACGTACTGTGATACAGCAATACCGTTCCCAAACAAAATCCATAAGCTACAACCTGCCAGCCACTCAGTGCCCAAGTAGAATCTTCCGTAATCCCAAATACACCATTCCAAAAATGGCCTAGAAAATAACAAAAGAAAAAGAACAAGACCGGAATTAAAACATCATGTTTATTAATGAACACTAATTCAGGATACTTCGTGAAATCCTTAATTCTGTCCGCCTTAAAATCAAAGTTTTTCTTCGTCATAAACCAGCCCATGTGGCTATAGAAAAAGCCGGTTTGTTTAGGGCTGTGAATATCTTTTTCTGTATCACTGTGCCGATGATGATCACGATGATGAGATGCCCACCACAGCGCTCCTCGCTGAATCGCAGCTCCACCTAAAACCGCACCGACGAACTGAAACCACCGTGAAGTTTTGAAAGCTCGATGTGCAAAATATCG
>Ga0208624_1000074_pt1 | contig 54267 bp, 49 predicted proteins | sample Knorr_S23_td_DCM_FD_185607 | JGI IMG/M metagenome (GOLD analysis project Ga0208624, IMG submission 185607) | Marine microbial communities from Southern Atlantic Ocean transect - Knorr_S23_td_DCM_ad_71m_LV_A (SPAdes) (version 2) | ecosystem: Environmental > Aquatic > Marine > Oceanic | place... | reverse complement strand
TGCACAAAGACACTCTGGGGCGTCTTTTCCATGGCAACAACCTTCATCTGGAAGAATTTGGCCGGCATCATCGATTTGTGACTGCCAACCTTGGTATTCAGGGTTTGCGCGAACTTCCTGAAGAGGACTGGCGCATCCACTATGGCACCTTTGTGCTTTACCACCTGTTCCCTAACATCCAGTACCTGGTGGATCCTCATACCGCAACGTTGATTCGTATTTACCCTGATGAGAAAAAACCGGGACGATCAATCACTCGTATCAGCTTTTATTACACCGAGGATATGATTCAGGCCGTCGATGCCGAGAAAGACGCCGGTGTAGAGGTTGAGGATGTCTATGATCATGAAGGACGTCAGGGGAAAACCGGAGGCGTGGAAACCTCCATGGAAGTTTTTTCCAGCACGGTTGAGCAGGAAGACTATGCTATGGGAGAAATGCAGCAGCGTGCCGCCGAATCTGGCATGTTGAAAGAGATCGTTTTCGGGCGTAATGAACCGGCGTTGCACCATTTCCATCGCAACTATCGGGAAGCACTGAATATGCCGCCTTTGGAGCGCGTTGAGTAGTTTTTGTCGCGTCATGTTGAAATCGTTGAGGCTGACTGATTGACGGGGTCGCCACTAGCGATCTGCTGGTTTCGTCAGGATCTGCGTCTAAGCGACAATCCTGCGCTCTGCGCCGCGGTTGCGCATGGACCGGTGTTGCCTGTCTTTATCCTCGATCACCAGAATGCTGGTAGCGCCGCACCAGGCGCGGCCTCCAGTGTCTGGTTGCACCACAGTCTTGAATCCCTGGATGCCTCACTCGGAGGTGCTTTACAGTGCTATGAAGGTGACGCCATGACGATCCTGGGCGATTTGATCAGGAGGCATCGTGTGACCGGGGTGTTCTGGAATCGTTGTTACGAGCCGTGGCAGATCCGGCGCGACACGGATTTGAAGCGCTACTTACGTGAGATGGGATGTGAAACCGAGAGCTTTAATGGCTCACTGCTCTGGGAGCCCTGGGAGATCACAAAATCCGATGGCACACCTTATCGGGTGTTTACTCCGTTCTACCGCCGGGGATGCCTCGCTGCACCAGCGCCGAGGGCCCCGATTCCTCCTCCCGATATCGAGGGTCGATTGGTTGCAGATAACGAAGCGGCGAGGTCGAGTCTTTTGCCGCAGCATCCGTGGGCTTCTCAGATAATGCGAACATGGTCACCGGGAGAGCGGGGCGCTGGTGATCGGTTGTCCCAGTTCCTGCACGAGGGAATTGATGACTACAAGGAAGGCCGAAATTACCCGGCGAAGGGTAACGTGTCTCGGCTGTCGCCTCACCTTCACTTTGGCGAGTTGTCGCCTAATCAGGTGTGGTATGCGAGTTCAGCTGTGTACGATGACGCGAACCTCGACCATTTTCTCTCTGAACTGGGCTGGCGAGAATTTTCCTATCATCTGCTATATGCGAATCCGGACATGCAGACTCAGAATCTGCAACACAGATTTGATCGTTTCCCGTGGCAGCGAGACTCCGAAAAACTGAAGCGTTGGCAACGAGGACAGACCGGTTATCCTATCGTCGACGCAGGAATGAGAGAACTGTGGCAGACCGGCTACATGCATAACCGAGTCCGTATGATTGTGGGGTCATTTTTGGTGAAAAACCTGCTCACCCATTGGCATGAAGGTGAGCGGTGGTTCCGAGATTGTCTTGTTGACTTTGATCTCGCTAACAATAGTGCTGGGTGGCAATGGATCGCCGGATGCGGGGCGGACGCAGCGCCATACTTTCGTGTGTTTAATCCCGTGACCCAGGGTCAGAAGTTTGACCCGGGGGGTCACTACACCCGGCAATATGTGCCAGAACTCGGAGCTTTGTCGGATCGTAAACTGCATTGCCCATGGGAGGCGACGGACGTCGAACTATCTGAAGCTGGAATTCGGCTCGGTGTTGACTATCCGCATCCTATTGTTGAACTACGTGAGTCCCGGGAAGCAGCCCTGATGGCATTTGCCAGCACAAAAGATCCGGTCTGACCTTTGCTTTTTAACCTTGCTTAACCCGGTTAGTGTGCGTGCCAGGCATTAACGACATGCGGGCGCGGTAGGTTCTATTAGACATTGCTACTCGATCTGTAGCGACGTGATCTATTTGGTAAGGGATGTTCCAGTCCGTCTCAATGTCACCTAATGAGTGGTTTTGAGTGCTTACAGGCTTAGGAATGAAAGACGGGTCGATCATTGGTAAAGGTAGGTCAGCGATTGGACTTTAGTAGGCGCTCAGTAGGAATTTCAAAGGTACATGAAGTCGTGCATTCCAGGATTTTGCCGAATGGTCTGCACCTTCGAACCGGCGCGTTATCCAATCGACATCTTCAGTGTAGCCGTGTTCCCGCATCGCTTCATCCATTTGCTGTTGATACGGCTCATAGTGGGCGTCGAAAGTCTCTGTCCCGTAGTCAAAATAGATACGGTTCGCACCGGGTGCTGGCCAATATTCTTTGAGCCAACGTGCAACCGTCCCTTCTCCGATGGTCCAGTCCGTCGACAGGCACGCCGCGCCGCCGAATATGTCAGGATACTCGGCCACGGCGTAGGCAGAAATCAGGCCGCCCATGCTCGAACCCATAATAAAGGTGTCAGCGGTCCCCGCAAGCGTTCGGTAGGTTGCATCCACAAATGGTTTGAGTTCGTTGACCAGGAACTTCAGGTAGTTATCAGATGACAACCTATCGCCACCGGCCGCTGCAGACCACTTCGGATTGTCATTTTGCATTCTTTCCCAGGTTTCCTCGTTCAAAGCCTTCTGCGGCATGTATTCGGCGCCTCGCGCGCCGGGTGCCCAATCTGACATCCACACAGCAACAACGATGGCAGGCCTGATCTCGTCGTTTGAGATGAGCGGTGCCATTACCTTGTCGACATCCCAGAACACATCCATACCGGCGAGTGAGGAATCTGCGTGGTGAAACATCATCTGGCCATCATGCATGTAGATCACCGGATAGTGGTCGCCTGATTCCGGGTTGTAGTTCCCCGGCAGCCAGACATCGACAGGGCGCGGACGTATCAGCTGTGAAGGAAAGTCTTTGTGATGGTCTATCGAGCCCTCAAGTGGGGGTATGGGAATCCTGGGAATGTTCTCTTTCGCACGCTCAACGTCTTTCTGCTCTTCTTCTGTCATCCGGGGCATCGGCTTCTCCAACAGTGACATTCAACAGTAGGGTCGCCGCAATTCTACAGGACGAAAGGGTGGACTAGTCACCATCATCCCCCTTTTGTGGATGCTCACCGTTGGATCAACCTATGAAGTAGCATCAACCCCCGGTCTGTGTGACGATGTTTCTGCTTGACGGGCAGGAGCTTTCCCGATGAATCCTTTTCTTAAGAAGATGGGCTATACGGAGGACGATCGAGTACTCATTACCCATGTGGATGACATGGGCTTCTGCCATGCCGCCAATGTGGCGAGCCTGGCATGCCTTCAGGGTTCGGCAAGCTGTGCCTCTATCATTGTGAATGCACCGTGGTTCAGAGAGGCGGTGGCAATGTGTGAAAAATACGGACCGCTCGACATCGGCGTGCATCTGACGCTGACTTCTGAATACGGTCACTATCGTTGGCCGCCAATGAGCACGCGGGATGCGTCCTCGGGTCTCATGGATGCTGAGGGTTACCTGTGGCATTCCGTGCGTGATGCGGTGAAACATATCCCTGCAAGTATCGCGGAGGCTGAAATGCGGGCGCAAATCGACACAGCGCTCGCCTCGGGACTTCCCATTACTCATATCGATGCACATATGGGTACGGTGGTGCATCCGCGTTACATCAGATCATACCTCTCGCTGGCACGTGAATATGCTATACCAGCATTTCTGCCATACCTCGCGAAGGAACGTCTGGAACAGATGCGTCAGGTGGACGATACGGACACGATGCTGGCCGCTCTCGAAGAGGTTGACCGTGCCGAGGTCCCGACTCTTGATGAAATTCTCATCGATACGCTGGTACCGATGACAGACAAGTCGCAATTTTACCGGGACCTGATCGGTGCGATCAAACCTGGTCTGACACACCTGCTCTTCCATCCGGCAGTTGATGGCGATGAGCTAGGTGCGATTACTGGTACTCATGCATCACGGAACGCGGACTACCTAGTATGGCAAGGCCCTGTCCTCAGGAACTACATCGCCGATGCGGGCATCCACCTGATTGGCTATCGTGAACTCCAGACTGCAATGGAAACATGATCTTAGTCGCGCTAGTGGCGATGGTACTTTCGTTGGGTAGCTGCAACGCAACCGGACCTTTTTACTGGGATGGCATCTCGCGACGTTGTTGAGGTGAGAACGGGAGCCACGGTTCTCATTCGTTCTCATGGCGTACCGTGACATCAATCTCGCCATCGAATGATGTAGACACATCAAACAGGATGGGTCGGCAACAGACCTGACAATCCTCTATGTATTGCTGAGACTCGATCGTGTTGTCTATCAATACAACGATAGACTCTGCGCAATAAGGACAATGCACTTTGTGTTCAATAAGATTCATCGTGTTAGGCAATGAGTGATCGAGCCACCGCCTCAGCGAAATCTCCACCCTTTTCCTGCTGCATCATGCGGACAGCAACCAGTTCGTGCTCGGGATCCACCCAGGACATAGTACCCCCGGCACCGCCCCAACCGAATGATCCTTCTCCGCGATGATTTCCTGCAGCGATAGGATCCATCGTAATGGCGACTGCGTAACCAAAGCCCATACCGGACTGCGCTTTTGCGCCAGTACCTGCTCTTGCAAACAGGTCACCGACCTGGTTGCTGCGCATCTTGTCCACAGTAGCCGGGTGCAGAATGCGCTGACCAAAGAGTCTACCGCCGTTCAATAGCATCTGGTTGAAATGCAGGAAATCTTCAGCACTGCTGCTGAGCCCCCATCCCTTCTTTTTCATCGAGAAATCGAACCCTTTTAACTGCACCCGTTTATCGTGCTTTTCGGACGGCACATCGAAGTAGGAGTTGTTCATGGCAAGTGGCTCAAACAGTTGCTCATGCATGAAGACGTCGAAGGGTTTTGCCGAGACAATCTCAATGAGACGGGACGTCAATCCATGGATGCCAGAATTGCCATACGACCATTGGGTACCTGGTTGGAAGTTAAGAGGTGTTGCGGCGATCTTGCTGGCAAAGGTCGTCAATGTGTCGTCGTCGGCGGCCCACACTTCTCCCACCGGTCCCAGGAAAGAAAGACCTGAAGTGTGAGTCAGCAAGTGGTGTATGGTGAGTGGCGAGTCCACAGGTACCTGGTGATATTCCGGTTTGCCGTCCGGATCTTTCTGAGTACCGGCAGACTCGCTTACGGCCACCGTTATGTCGGCGAACTCAGGTATAAACCTTGAGACAGGGTCACTCAGGCTGATAAGGCCTTGGTCAACCAACATCAGCATGCCAACGGCGATCACAGGTTTCGCTGATGATGCCATGATAAAGATGGCATCGGATTCCATGGCGCGGTTAGTCTCGGTGTCCATTTCGCCATGGGTTGAGAAGTGCACAACGTGGCCACGACGGGCGACAATCGTGACGCCACCCTGGATGTCGCCCGCATCAACATGCTGATGCATGAGCTGGTCAATACCCGAGAGGCCCTTGGCGGATACGTCTAGCGATTTCGGCGCTGCAGATGGCATTCTGGTAGGTGTATGCATCGTTGTTTCTTCCTTATATCTCACCAGATCATCACAGTCGCACAGCTATGGTCAACTCTGCGCCTTTACCCCTGGCCAGTATGTGCCCCAAAAGCGAACGCCTTTCATCGATGGCATCCTCTATAGTCTTCGATGGCGCTGGTAATCTGCCCGGTCAAAGGCTCAAGGCATGTCCAAGCAAGCCAAGCAATTAGGACTGGCGAGCATAAGAATGAAACGCGATTTCACGAAACGTTAGTAACGATTTGTTCGATACCTCGAACGGAGGTATTAGCGATAGGGCGATTCCTCTATTTGGGAAAGTGTGGCCTTCATCGATTGCTCTTGCGAATCTGCTATTCGATAGTGACATCACGGGACAACGGATACTTGAGGTCTGCTGTGGCCTTGGGTTGGTGAGTCCTCAGCTGAAGTTGCATGGTGCTGATATCACTGCGATTGAAATTCATCCCATTGTCGGCGAGCTTCTTTCACGGAATTTTCGCCTCAACCGGATCGAACCGGTTCCCTTTATCGCGACTTCCGGGGGTGGCCATCACACTGACCTTGGGTCATTCGGTCTCATCGTGGCCAGCGACATTCTCTACAAACCCAATCATGTAAGGACGCTGCCGGTGTTTCTAAGAAATTAAATCCATCGTGATGGCGAAGTTATAGTGGTCGACCCCGACAGTGGTGAGATTGATTTTTTTCTTGATGGCATGGTGCGGTCGGAATTTGATGCCAGTGTCCAGGAATCTACGAATTCAAACATCCTGGGGCTGGTCATGCATTTCGGCGACATACAGCAATGATTGGATTCGCGGCCAGGGGCGGACCCGGTTTTGTCAGGTCAACGGTGATATAGTCATGTGCGCAGCTGACGACTTCCAAGGAAAGATCATTTGCGATGGTTAGACCTGGCACTCGGGTCTGACTCCTGAGGGAAGAACATGCTCACCAAGATCCTGTTAGTTTGCGCAATTGCTGCCTCTACATTGGCCCTTCTGATCAGTGTCAGCTACTGGTGGATTTTTCTCAGGAACCCCCTGCGGTTCGATATTACTGACGGCATGGCCTACATACTGGAGTGGCAGGAGCGACCCATGATCAAATCGCGCCTTGGTCCAATTGTTGGTATAGGAAACGGTCGCGTGCAAGCCTACTTGGGGGTACCTTACGCCGAACCGCCGGTAGGAGACGGACGATTCCTAGCTCCTGTTGCCAAGGTCCCCTGGGAAAGTACCTACGATGCAACATCCTTCCCGAAAATTGCGTGGCAGGATGGCGGGGGAGTATTGGGAGCTCGTGACCCGGCGAGGATGTCCGAGGACAGTCTGTTTCTGAACATCTTCACGCCATCTGCAGACGATGCAACGCGACCGGTGCTGTTATGGATTCACGGTGGCAGTTACTACGAAGGCTCTGCCAACGAATTCGATGGCTCGGTGCTCGCCGAGCAGGGCGACGTCGTAGTAGTCGCCATCAACTATCGGCTGGGTACTTTGGGCTTTCTCGATCTTTCGGCGCTCGGGGATGAGTTCGCGGGATCGGCGTCTAATGGTATCCGCGATCAACTGGCTGCACTCCAGTGGGTCCGCAACAATATTTCAGACTACGGCGGCGATCCTGGCAACATAACGCTGTTTGGTGAATCGGCCGGTGGCGGTAGTGTGTTGTCACTCATCGCAACGCCAGACGCCGACGGTCTTTATCAACAAGCCATCGTCCATAGTGGTGGCATGATTGAAAGCACTCCGACAGATCATACGCAGCAACTAGCGGATTACCTGGGTGTCTCAATTGACGAACTCGCGAAGACGCTGCGTGCGATGTCACCCCAGGAGCTGGTGGCACTGCGGGGAACGTTATCGCTCAATACCGGAGCATCTGTGGATGGCACTGTCATTACTCGTGCTAGTAGTGAAGCTATTCTTGATCGCAAAGAGAACGGTGTGCCAATTATCGCAGGCTACAACCGTGATGAAGGCGAGTTCTTCGCGATGATCATCCCGTCGTTATTTCACTCTCGGGTCGGGGAGATAGTGGGACAGGGTGTGGTCCCTGGGATGGACAGCGCGCATTACCTCAAGGAACTTAAAGAGGCGTATCCAGGAGACAGCGGTCCACGACACTTTGCGCGTATCTGGGACGAGCTGCTAATTCGGGGTACCACGCATTCTGCCGTGCGCGCGAGCGCAGCCGGCGCAGGTGGTTGGTTGTATCGTTTTGATATGCCTGTTCAGCGCGGCGTTAATCGGAAGGCAGGCGCTGTTCATGGTGCGGAAATCGCTTTCACCTTCAACGCATTTGCCAGCGATGCTCCTGCGACGGCCTTCTTCTACCATAAGGATGATCCGGAAGTGCGCAAGCTCGCGCTCAACTGGTCGAGCACGATCATCCAGTTTGCAAAGTCCGGTAACCCCAACGGCGCCGGTTTGCCGGAGTGGCCACAATACACCGCTGAGACTCGGGAGGTGCTGATCCTGGATACAGACCCGCGTGTTGAGTCGATTCCCATGCGAGCTGACCGTGAACGGTGGGGAGATACCGAGGAGAGCGCCTCCGAGTTCTATCGGTGATTTGTATTGGCAGGTTCAGAAATAGTACGGCAAACATTGTGTCGATGACCCAACCAATATCGATAAGCTTCCCAGGCAGATGCGAATTGTCGTCAGGTCAACAGATGATCTCGCGGAGAATATTGGCAATGTGCCTATACATCCGTTTATCTGTGAGCCTGAAGGGCTGCTGGTTCTAAAGCATCGAACGCGATGGAAGGCGGTTGAATGTTGTCATAATATGCTATGTTGCAGACTACGTGGCTGGTTGAGGGAGTCTCGTGTTTCGTAATTTCACTGCATGGATGGTTGCCGTTGGTTTGTTCTGGTCCAGCGCCGTCGTGGCTGAGCTGGCGCAGGGTGTTTCCGTAGGTGAAGTGACCGAATCCTCGGCTGTCGTCTGGTCGCGGTACCATCGGACGGCGACCATGATCGTGGCCTATACCCCAGCGACTGGAGTGGCCGAACTCCAGGAGGTCAGGGTCCGAAATTCAGCGGATGACGACTTTACAGCCCAGGTCACCCTCACAAATCTTGAACCAGACACCCACTATCGATACGCAGTTTCTTTCAGGTCCGGTGGTAAACGATCAAAAAGGGTTGCGGGCACCTTTCGAACGGCACCTGCGGCTACTGTCGCGCGCGATGTCACATTGTTGTTCAGCGGTGATCTTGCGGGGCAGCGCTATTGCCGGCGACAGGGTGTGGGTTACCGTATCTTTGAACCGATGGCGCGTTTACAGGCTGACTTCTTTGTTGCTAATGGCGACATGATCTACGCCGACAATGATTGCCCGGAAAATGGAATCGAACCGGGCTGGAAAAACATCCCTGCTGACTTTCCTGGTGTAGGTAATCCGTCAGTGGACTGGTTGGATGCAGAGGTCGTCGCCGAGGTTTTCAACGCCCATTGGCGTTACAACCGTGAAGACGAACATTTTCGCGCGTTCCTCGCGTCCACACCAGTTTATGTGCAGTGGGATGATCATGAGGTGATCAATGACTTCGGTGCCCCCTGGGCCTCTTACCCGCCGCAGCCTAAACGTACCGGATTTGCCAACGTTGTAGCGGCAGGCAGAAAATCACTTTTCGACTACCATCCCATTACGCGCCACCCGAGCGAGCCTGATCGCATCTATCGATCATTCCGATGGGGCCAGCACGTCGAACTCTTTATCCTTGATGCCAGGTCCTATCGTTCGTTGAACGCGGATAAGGACACTCATGAGAAGACGATGCTGGGTGATCAGCAGCTTGCTTGGATCAAGGACGCACTGGTTACCTCGGATGCCACATGGAAGATCGTGAGTTCTGATGTACCGTTGTCGGTACCCACCGGAAGCCAGGCAGACCAGTATGGTCATGATGCTTTTGCGGGAAGTGACACCGTGCCGGGCTTTGAAAAGGAACTGGAGGGGTTGCTGAAGTCGTTGGATGCTGCGAACGTCAACAACATTGTCTTTATTGCCACCGATGTTCATTCGGCGGCGCAAGTACGTTACACAGGAGACTACGATGGCGACGGCGATGCACTTTCGTTCCATGAGTTGATCGCTGGTCCCCTGAGTGCTATTAGGGGGCGGGGGATTGCTGTGGATCCAACGTTTGGTCCGACAAAACTCTATGGTGAGGGCGGCTTTTTTAACTTTGCTACCGTTCGAGTTGAGTCGGGCGCGAACGCCCGTTTGCGAGCTGATGTGCGTGATGAAATGGGAATGATCCGACCCGGCTCTGAACTAGTGCTTGAGCCGATGTGATGCCTGTCTACGAACCTGCGATGTTGGGTGTGGTCATTGCCGGTATTCGCAAATGCCCTTTATGGAAGGATCAGAAAATACCAGATTTAGGCTCAAGAGGCTGTCACGCACTTTGGCGCGAGGAAAACGTGTGTCGATTGCGGCTGCGGATTGCGGTTGAGCACCACGCCAGATACACGTAGGCTCGCGTCTCCGCCATCTGCTGGGACGACTCAAATGGAAGAATACCTGCTGCACCCGGACCGGCATATCTGGGTTGAACGCGCGTTCAACATACGGGATATCGGCGGCTACCCGACTGCAGACGGTGGTGTCACACAGTGGGGTCGATTCCTTCGCTCGGATGGCCTGCACGCCCTACATGACGCTGACATGCAGGTGTTGCTCGACTATGGTGTTCGCACCGTGGTCGATCTGCGGCTGCCCAGAGAGCTCGAGACCGCTCCGAACGTTTTTCGTGACTCGAACGCTGTGGATTACCGTCACCTGTCGTTTATTGACGAGAACGTGCTAAAAAAAATCGAGCAGGCTCCTGTTCAGGATCGAACACACATGCGAGCTGACAAGGGCTATCGATTGTGGCTCGATGAATGTCAGCCTTCAGTGCGAGATATCCTAGTATCGCTTGCCGAACACGACGACGGCGTCGCACTCTATCATTGCACGGGAGGCAAGGATCGCACTGGGCTTATCTCTGCTCTGTTGCTGGGACTAGTGGGGGTCTCAAAAGATCTGATTGCTGCCGATTACGCGCTGACCGCGCGCTATAACATCCAGTCAACACTCAGGCCTGAATCTCATATTCGTAGCTGGCAGGATTACGAAGCCGCGTTCTGTCCGCCAGAGGTGATGCATCAATCTCTGCAACATCTAACGAGTATATATGGGGGCGTTGAATCTTATATGCGGGATATCGGCGTCACCGGTCGTCAGATTGAACGCTTGCGTAGCTATCTGTTAATTAGCTGAGTTCTCAATGCTAGGACTCCGTTCTTAAGAAAACTACATCTCTGTGTGGCTGGCAGTAGCCGATTGATAGCGCTTCTGAGTACCCCGTGGATGTATGACCTCTTATTTACGATCAGACTGTCTTCTCATGGAATAACGACGGCAATAACTGCGTATAGGTAGCGGGGTCATGAAAAGCAACGACATGCGAAAAGAACTTGCACAACTGGGGGGCGGCGCCCATACGTTGGCGATACAGATCCTGGGTAATTCGGACGATGCTGCTGACGCCGTGCATGATGCTTTTGTTGCGGTATTTGAACGTCCTGAAGGATTTGATCGCAGCTGGGGCGCGCTGAAACCCTGGTTTCTGCGTGTTGTGCGAAACCGATGTATCGATCTGTTGAGAAAACGTCCACAAGTTGCCGAACTTTCAAATAGCGGATATGTTAGCAGTGTCCCCATTGATCCCGGTCCCGTCCCTGATCAGTATCTGGAAATCCAGGAACGCGACCAGCAGCTCGCGAGTGCGCTGGCGAAGCTATCGGTGGACCAGCGGCAAATCGTGGTGTTGCTAGACTACCTGGATCTGCCTTATGCAGAGATCGCGGATGTGCTTGTCATTGCACTGGGTATAGTGAGGAATGCCGGGAACACGTCTCGCCAGATTGAAGGAAGTCCGGTCCCGCCTTAGCGGTGCCAGGCTGAGTTCCAAAGATAATGACTATTGGAGAAATAACATGAATGATCCGGAGACTAAGGTGTCGGAAGGGATAGGGTGGTTGTTGTTCGTCGGCGCGTTGCTGATACTTTCAGGAATGGGAATCTATGCGTTTGTCATTGAATCCGACATAGGATTACTGGAGAAACTGCTGGTGAGTGCAATTTATCTTGGGCTCGGGGTACTATTTCTTTCGGTTTTGAGGCAACGTTTGATTGAGCGTAAGACCGACAAATACAAAGATGTGGAGATCTGAGGATGATTATTGTCACGAGTGAGACCATACCTGGTCAACGAATCGTCAAGACGCTGGGCATTGTCCGTGGCAATACCGTGCGTGCGCGACATGTAGGTAAGGACATCATGGCAGGATTGCGCAACCTGGTCGGTGGTGAGATCCACGAATACGCCAAGTTGACTGCCGAGAGCCGTGAGCAGAGTATTGATCGTATGGTGGCAGAGGCGGAATCGCTGGGTGCTAACGCCGTGATCGCGACACGATTCACCACATCCATGATTGCCCAAGGGGCTGCTGAGTTGTTGGCGATCGGCACGGCCGTCATTGTCGAAGAGGACTAGCACGTTCAGTCTTGCTCGGCGTGCGCATTTGAAGCGACAGTGCACCGGTGCAGCAGCCGAGTTTTATCACCATGATCGTGGATGGCGTAATGTAACACACACCGGTTGTCCCAGATCACCAGATCATTGTTCTGCATTGGTGACGCTAGGTGTATTCGTAACGGCAACTCTCCACAAACAGCGTTTCGAGGATGGACCTGGAGTCTTCCTCGCTATACCCGTCCAACTGGGTTGTAAAGGCGCGACAGGCAAACAGTGATTTTCTGCCGGTATCGGGATGGGTCCTGACAACTGGATGAAAGGCCTCTGGGGCGTCTGCTGCATTCTTACCAGCGAGCCTTGCCGCCCCGGCTCCTTTATTGATGCCGTTCAGTTCGGCGATTATTGATTTCAGCTCATCAGAAAGACCGTCATAAGCGAGGTATTGGTTGGAGAACTGGATATCGCCGCCCACGGCGGGGACTTCCAGTGCGTGCAAGAGGGTATATGCGGGCGGCTTAGGCGAGAACATGACGTCTGAATGCCAGTGTTCATTCACGGCGTACTGATTATCATGGTTCTCAATCACCACGATGGGCGGATATTCTTCAAGATGCGGAAAGACTGGGTGTACCTTTAATTCACCTAGTAATTCACCACACCGGATAAGATCGTCAGGAGTTAATATCGATCCTCGAATGACGACCACTTGGTGATGATGCAGGGCGTCAATAAGTGCAGTGGTATCGTCTTTCGAGACGGGGTCAGCAGACAGGTCCAGTCCTCGTATTTCCGCTCCGAGTGCGGCGCCGATTCGTTTCACCTCGATCATGGCATGACCTAGGGAGTCGCAGCGTGTCAGCTTATCGAGGTCGTTATCCTATATCGAGTAATCTCACGGTCAACACATGATGCTCGTGACGCAACAAACAGTTCTAACTCCGAATGTTTCAGGTGGATTTACCCCTGGTTCAGACTGACGTTGATCATAAACTGGCAGTTTCGCAGTCCACCGGTTAATTTCCGTGAAATGACAGACCAATTCACAGAACCTTTGATCCTGCCGTTGTCGACCGCACCATCCCTGAGCTTGCTGGGCGGCAAGGGCCAGTCGCTCGCGAACCTTGTAAATCATGGTTTCCCAGTGCCGGATGGGTTTCACGTGACAACGATCGCCTATCGGTTGTTTGCTGAATCTTTCGGTCTTGATCGTGTGCTGAACGAAACCTCGCCTGTAGTCATTAATGGCCAACTGGATTTTCGCAACATGGCGGAGTTGATGGCTGAAACGGTGCGATCAATGCCGATACCGGATGAGCTTGTTGCGTACCTCGGGCAGGCATGCCGTGAACTGGGTGATGTACCGCTTGCCGTCCGTTCTTCGGCCACGGCCGAAGACCTGCCGGACTTTTCTTTTGCGGGTCAGCAGGACACCTACCTCAACATCAGCGGAGAGGTGGCGTTGCTGGAGGCGGTTCAACGATGTTGGGCATCATTGTGGAATGAACAAGCCATCAGTTATCGGCACCGCGTGGGAATCCCGCATAGTTCGACCCTGATGGCGGTTGTGGTTCAGCGCATGGTGCCTGCTGATGTTGCCGGGGTTCTTTTTACCGCTAATCCCGCAACCGGCGAACGGGAGCAATATGTCATCAATGCCAGCTATGGGTTAGGTGAATCTATTGTCAGTGGTTCGGTGTCGCCGGATACTTTTGTCATCAATCGTCATGACGTCAAGGATATGGATGTTGAGATTGGTAGTAAAACGACCCGGATTGTTGCCAACGATAGTCATGGGGTGCGAACAATCAAAACATCGATCGATGAACGAACCCTGCCCAGCTTGTCGGAGTCACAGATTGAGAAACTGGTCGACCTCGCCGATCGCGTAGAGTCGCTTGCGGGCGGTCGACCCCAGGATATCGAATGGTTGTTTACCCAAGATCAGCTCTGGTTGCTGCAGGCGCGGCCGATCACCCGACTACTACCACCACCGCTGAAGGATGTGAATTGGGATGCGCCTGAACCTAGTGCATTTCTAGGGCGATCACAATTGGTGGAGCACATCCCTGATCCCGTATCGACACTGTTTGAAGACCTACACATGAAGCGGTCATTGCAACATTTTTGGGGATTGAACCTGGTACGCCGGGGGCGACATGACTACGCGGATACGCAGCCTCCTGCCAGTTTTGTCGTGCAGACCACCGTCAACGGATATGCCTACCGTCAGTTGGGGGAGCCCCCACAAACCGGCAGGATCACGAAACCTGGCGTATGGTCTAGACTACCGGAACCGCTCACACGCATCATTAGCGCGTTGACGCGACGTTGGCAGACGTACCGCATGTGGTTGTGGTGGGTCCCGGAGTGGCGCTTTGTCACGCTCCCGCGATATCTTTCTGAAATCGATCGATGGCGTTTACTGAGTCCGGCCGCAGCCAGGACGGAACAACTCTGGATGGGTATTCGCTCACTGTCGTTCGAGGATGCCCGTTACTGGTACCGTGGCGGAGTGTGGAATGCGTTCTCTCTGGCACGGGGGGCAGAATCGTTACTATCGAACTTTCTCGATGAACATACGGATGGCGAGCTTACCAGCGGTCAGTTTCTTAGTGGCCTGAAGTCCCCGGCGTTTGACGCGCACGTGGCATTGTGGCGAATTGCACAGCGCATAGTGAACAATGATCAGTTACACGCGTTGACCATCAGAACACCGGCGGTGTTGCTGCTGACTGAGTTGGAGTCGCTACCGGCTGCATCTGAAGTGTGTCGAATGCTGGAAGCTTATCGGCAGCAATATGGGCATCAGATCTTCAATCTCGACTTTGCAGATCCGTCCGAGGGTGAACAACCTGAGTTCATAGCTAGTGCCTTGCATGCACTGGTACTGCAACCCGATTATGACCCAGTTGCGAATCAGAGGGACTTAGCACGCGAACGTAGTCGGGCCACGACGCATGCATTGCGACTGATACCGAAAGAGCACCATTGGGCATTTCGAAAAAAATTATGGCAGGCACGGCATTACTACCCCAATCGGGAAGCTGCGATGTTCCACTTGGGAAGGGCATGGACTGTCTTGCGACCGCTCGCAATTGAACTTGGGCGGCGACTTGCGATGGTTGGCACGTTAAACCGTGAAGAAGATATCTTTTTTTTGAACACGGACGAGTTGGGTCTCGCGATCAGAGCACTGATTGTAGGTGACGCAATCGCTGAGCTCGAAGAGGTTGCGATGGAGCGCCGCGAGACACGTGAGGCGAGACGGCAACTGACGCCACCCATGCACATCGGTAAGGTCCCTGTCTGGCTGAAGGACCGGGTCAGTGACGAGGACACATCATCAATGGGTGACCTGCTTCAGGGATCGGCAGTGAGCCCGGGACAGGTGACAGGACCCGCTAGTCTCATCCTGTCATCATCAGACTTTGATCGGATGAGGCCGGACTCGATTCTGGTCTGTCCGGCCACCACACCTGCATGGACCCAACTGTTCCCGCGAGCAAAAGGTCTTGTGACCGACATTGGTGGAATCCTGGCCCACGGGTCTATTGTGGCTCGCGAGTATGGGATACCTGCCGTGCTAGGTATTGGCGATGCCACCCATCGAATCCGCGATGGGCAGATGATCACTGTCGATGGTCATCGTGGCACAGTGATTCTGCATGATGATTTGAAGGATACTTCGAAATGATCTTACCCTACGGTTTGATGCAAATAACGGGATCGTGGCTAATGAGACCCGTTATGCACAGCGACTTGGGGTGTGTCAGATGGCTCATCATGGATCATGACATCGTCATTGTTAGGGCCAGTGCCTGCAACATTTGCCCACTGCATCGCATGCGCGGACAGGGAATCAACGTTACTGCGATCGAGACAGGGAAAGAACCTGTCTGCACTTGGTTTTGTGCTGCATCAGTTCTTTGGGGATGCTGAGGCACTGACATCGAACTACCCGCGACAGTCGCGTGCCTGACTACGTGTACTGAGCATGGACTCCGCGGATGGTGCCACCATTCCGACCAGGAATTCGGTCGACAGTGGCGCATCCATGCCGCGTGTTACCGCTGTCGTTACAGGCTAGCGAGGAAGTGGTCGAGTCCGGCCTGTGATACTTCCATATCCTGCGCGGGAGTACCGGAACTGGCGCCGATCCCACCGACACACTCGCCATCGACCATCACTGGTAGGCCACCACCGACGGTACTGATGCGTCCACCCACCTCGGTATGGATACCGAAAGCCAGGTTGCCTGGTGTGTTGACCGCGTTGTATTCGTGCGTCGCCTTGCGTGCAGCACCGGCGGTAAACGCCTTGTCAGTCGCGACGTGGATACTGTGCGCTTTGCCGCCGTTCATTCGCTCGAACGCTATCAGGTTACCCGAGTCGTCCGTGATGGCGATACACATAGGGACGCCAATCTCATCGGCTTTTTTGCGTGCTCCTTCAATCAGGGTACGGGCGTCTTCGATGCTGAGTCGGTTCACAGAAATCATGTTTGTGTCCTGGCTGGATTCGGGAGGCGACAGTGTACCTGTGTCTTGGTGGCGCATACCAGTTAGTTGAAGCGGCCGTCTGCCCTCAAAGCCTCGCCGGCATGATCGATGAACTGTCGCGTGCGTTCGGGTACAAACCGTTGCCGTGGACGGAGTAGATAGATTGCCAGAGGTGACATGCAGTGTGCCTTGGAAATCTACTCAAGTCTCTTAGTGTTTATGTTATCTGTGAAAAGAAACTCAGGGAGGACAGCGATACCTTCTCCGGCTACGGCGGCATCGTGCAACACGTCGCCGTTATTTGACCAGATGGTTTTTGTCATACGAGGACCATTCGAATGCGAGTGATCGCTCGATCCCCTATTAGCGATAGGTTGTGTCGCTACCCCAGATCATGGTTTGAGTGAGGGCTTAGCGGTTCCTTTCGCTTATTGTCTGCGAGTATTCCTCAGCAAGCCGTTCTTTTTGGCGGGCCTTGATGTCACCCCAGGATTCACCGTTCTCGATACCGGAGATTCGCTCCGCGAACTTGACCTGCATCCGCTCGAACACGCGTGCGATGTCTACGTCTTGTTCGTCGGCCAGACAACGCACCACGTTGAGGTAATCCCAAAGCACATCCCCCAGTTCCTCTTCGAGATAACACAACCGTCCTGCTGCGATCTCCTCTTCGACCTCTACAAGTTCCTTTCTGACCTCGCTGAGATAGGTTGCGGACCCAACCGACCATTTGCCCTTGAAATCGATCCGGTTTTTTCGATCGACCAGAGCAAAGATTTCGTTGAGTCGTAGATTATCCACCTTGTGCCAACCTCAGCATGATGTTGCCTTCGGCCCGGGTATCTAGATAGGTGACCTGGTTGTCGTTGCTGCGTCTCAGTGTTGTCACGCCTTTGGCTTCGAGGCGTTGGGTCTCTGCGTCCAGGTCAGTCACGCCAAAACCCAGGTCATTGACCCCGTCACCACGTTTTGAGAGTGAGTCGGCAACCACACTGTTATCGCTCAAGGCTTCTGAGAACTCGAAGGTCAAAGGACCGACCTGCACACCCTGGCGCCGCGTTCCCAGGATCGTGTCCGTCATAGGATCACTTACAGCCTCAAAGCCCATTGTTGCGTAGTAGGCCACTGTAGCGTCGAGATCAGCGACGGCGACTCCCAGTCCCAGGAATTTCCACTGAGGCACAAGTGGATGTGCCTGATTGTTGGCTTTCCACGCGCGTTCCCAATCAGTGGGTGGTGGACGCAGTGAGATCATGAGATCACCATGCTTACGTGTATCGAGGTAGTTCTCCACGGTTTTACCGTTAACGCGTGCATCAAAGGTCAACTCACAACCGAGGTCGAGAAAGACCTGGCTGTCTTTTTCAATATCTGGTGTGTTGAAACAGATGTGGTTGATACCAGGACCCTGTTTCGCCAGGTACTCACTGATGAACGACCCCGGTCCTGGACGCATCGGATAACACTCCAGCTGACAGTCGCCAATCTGGCATTCACCGTCACGGAAATTGTGTGCGCCACCTGTGGGATAGGTGTTGGTCATCGGGTCACCCTCAAGTGTTCGGTACAGCGTTAGTGATCCGTGGCCGGGCTCGTGTGGCAACAGTGGTTGCGGTCCGACACTCACACCCACCCCGATCGACTGAAAGTGGCGCAAGGTGGCGTTGCGATCGCTAATCATCAAACCAACGTGGTTCAGTTCCCAGTTATCGCCTAACGCCATGGTTGACTCCTTTCAAATAGTGTTCTCATGTTGCAACGAGGGGTGCATTAGGCCATGTAGCCGCCGTCGACACACAGGATGGCGCCGGTGACGTAGCTTGCGGCGTCAGATGCCAGAAACACAGCCGCGTTGGCCATCTCATCGAAGGTTGCGACGCGCCCTAGCGGTAGATTTTCTGGTCCCGTTGACCACGCCTCGAACTTTTGCAGCTCATCGGGCTCGGGTCTGGGGGACTGGGGTTTTTTCGGCGCCTTGTCCGGGTTCTCTCGATAGAAATCTCCCGAAGGATGTTGCTCCCATTCCATGAGTGAAGGCGCGATAGCATTGACCCTGACGTTGTAGGGCCCTAGATATCGGCAGTATTGCCTCGTCATCATGGCAATGGCGGCTTTGACCACCGCATAGTTTCCCATTCCCTTGTCGGCATGGGCTTTGAGCCCGCCGCGTGAAGTGAGGTTAATGATGCTACCACTACACTGGTCCCGCATGATGGGCGCCACCGCCTGGTGCATCAGCCAGTAGCCTTTCAAGTTCACGTTGGTCATCTGGTCCCAGGCTTCTTCATCCATCTCAATGATCGAATGGCGGTGATACATGACAGCGACATTCATCAGGATATCGATACGGCCGAAGGAGCCCATGACTTCCGCCACAAGTGCGTTCACATCAGATTGACTGGAAATGTCGGTGCGTAAAGCCAGCGACTGTCGACCCATCGAGGAGATCTGATCGGCGACACTTTGTAACGCACCGTCCTCGATATTAAGGTCTGTCACCGCCACGTCCGCGCCAGCTTCTGCCAGACCGAGCGCAAATCCTTTGCCCACGTTTCTTCTAGCGCCCACCACTAGGGCCTTCTTGCCTTCGAGTGAAAAGTCAGCAAGCGTCATGCTCTCTCCGTCTTGGATACCGCCATAATTAATCGGGATGAACAGTACCACGGGCTATCTTTGCGTGCGACCGGGTGGCCGTGTGAAACAGCGTTATTGAAGCGGCAGTGTTGAAGCTGTCCCACGGCGTCGCTATGGTGTCTCAGTGTCCTTCTACAGAGGATGCAGCACCGTTTCGGGGGGGGGAGCATGCAGTTAGAAAATCCACGTTGGTCAGGCGTGTTCCAATGGTCATGTCGACTACTGGTTTGTTCCCTCTTCGGGATATCAACCATCGCATGCGCGGGAGAGGATCCCAACTGGATGCCGGAGGTCACACCTGGCGACGCACCTGAATCATATTCGCCTAATGTTCGGATCGGCTACCCTGATCAGTTGTATTTCGGGGACACCCACGTTCATACCAATCTTTCGAATGATGCGTACGCAATGGGTGACCATACGCTGGGACCGGAGGCAGCGTACCGGTTTGCGAAAGGTGAGGTGGTCACCATGCACAGTGGTATGAAGACGCGGCTTCGCCGTCCCCTCGACTTTCTGATGGTAGCGGATCATGCGAATAACATGGGTGTGATGTTGCGTACTGCCGCACGTGACCCGCTACTCATGGAGACTGAAGAAGGTCAGTCATGGCTCAAACGCCTTGAGGACAACGACGTGGATATTAGTGAGGCTCTGGACTCAGACTTCCACGGTTTTAGGGATGCGGTGATGACGGTGTTCTACAACACTGGCGGCGAGAACAATTTATGGAACTATTTCGCCGAACCCAGGGCGGCTCCCGAATTCAGACGATCAGTGTGGGATGAAGTGATTGCGACTGCCGAGCGTCATAACGAACCGGGCAGGTTTACCGCGTTGATTGGATACGAGTGGACGGCAGCCGCTAGAGGTGCGATCCACCGTAATGTCATTTTTCGTGATGGCGCCGACAAGGTGTCGCAGGTCCTGCCGTTTTCAAGAAACGATAGCCAGGATCCGGAAGCTCTGTGGGCGTACTTCGAGGACTACGTGGAGAAGACTGGTGGCGATGTGATCGCCATCCCTCACAACGCTAACATTTCCGGTGGTGCTACCTTCGCATCGGTGGACTTTAAAGGGGAGCCACTCAGCCAGGAATACGCCAAAACTCGGGCGCGTTGGGAGCCACTGAACGAGGTGACACAATACAAAGGTGATGGTGAAGCTTATCCGCCACTGTCACCCGACGATGAGTTTGCGGACTACGAAACCTGGCACAGCTGGGCAGGACCCAATACCGCCAACATCACTTTCGACGAGGAATGGTATGAGCGCAAAAGGGCTGACTTTACCCGACCAGCCTTGAAACGAGGTCTAGCATTGAAGGTCGAGCTGGGCACCAATCCGTTTAAGTTTGGCATGATCGGTTCCACCGATTCCCATACCTCGCTGGCGGCGGCTGAAGAAGATAATTTCTGGGGCACCTATGCGTTGTATGAGCCTAATACGTTTCGCAGCTTGTTCCAGAGTGAGTTTGCGGCGTCGGGTTATGCAGCGATCTGGGCAACCGAGAATACACGCGAAGCCTTGTTTGCCGCCATGCGTCGAAAGGAAACCTACGCGACCACGGGTTCTCGTATGAGGGTACGTTTCTTTGGTGGCTGGGACTATGCGGATGAGGATGCCTACAACCCAAAACTCGCAGAGATTGGTTACCAGGGTGGCGTTCCGATGGGTGGTGATTTGGCATCGGCACCCGATGGGCAGTCCCCCACGTTTCTCATTCGTGCGGTGAAGGATCCAGATGGTGCCAACCTCGATCGGGTGCAGATCATCAAAGGTTGGCTTGGATCAGATGGTAACGTCAACGAGAAGGTTTATGATGTAGCGGTCTCGGACGGTCGTCCCATACCTAGCGAAGGCAAAGTGGAGCGCGTCGGTTCGACGGTGGATATCGAGAATCTGAGTTACACGAATACGATTGGTGATCCCGAACTCGCGGTAGTCTGGCAGGACCCGAACTTCGATCCGTCATTGGATGCGTTCTACTACGTGCGGGTGATTGAAATTCCGACACCTCGCTGGAGTGCGTACGACAGGAAGTTCTTCCAGAATGAAGCGCGGGTACGTGAGGGCTTTCCGCTCACTACTCAGGAACGCGCTTACACCAGCCCGATCTGGTACGCGCCCTAGGAGGCACGACACAGAACACGGACCCGCTAGAGGATAATCTCATGAGTGAAAAAAAGAAGAACATCATTGTCTGCCTGTGTGACCAGCTTAGGGCTAGCGAGGTTGGATGCTATGGCAATGACATCATCCAAACGCCTAATATGGATGCGCTCGCTGCTTCTGGCATGCGCTTTCAATATGGCGTAACCAACGATCCGCTATGTATGCCAGCACGTTCAACGGTCGTGTCTGGTCAGTACGCAAGGACATGTAGCGGACAGCTCAACAACACGTCCGTGTTGTTTCCTGGGGGTTGGATGATGCCGCCGTATCCTGAAGAAGGGCGACCGCATCTGCCAGACAAGACGCTCCCAGAATGTCTTCGGGATGAAGGCTACTACAACGCCGCGATCGGCAAATGGCACATTCATACCTGGCCCCATGAGATCGGATTTGATGAATATGTCATTCCACGGACGCAGCACTGTCATCTGGGACAACACTATACGGCTAATGGTGGCGCTGAGTTTGTGCCGCCGGGCTACAGCCTTGAATTTGAACTCGATACCGTCGGATCTTTTCTGCAGGGCAGGGACGAACAGCCGTTCTTTCTATTCTTCAATATCTCACCACCCCACACCCCGTTTTTTGATATCCCAAATGAATACCGGACGATGTATGACCCACGCGAGATGCCAATTCGGGACAACTGTTTCATCGATGGTGTGATGGCTGGAAATGAAAATGTATTCAGAACCTACCTGTTTGAGAACAAACACTATTTCTATAAGTTGCCGCATACCAAAGACATGCCGGAAGATTTTGATCTGCGTGATCTCTACACGCAGTACTATGGTGCAACCAGCTGGGTGGATAGTGCGGTCGGCAGACTGATGGGAATGTTGCAAGAGAACGGCCTGGACGAGGATACGATTGTGCTATTCACCGCTGATCATGGTGACAATCTGGGGAGCCATCATCGCTGGAACAAAACACTCATGTACCAGGAATCCAGCAGCGTGCCTTACATCTACCATGTACCAGGTGTCACTAACGGTAAGGTCGCCGACACGCAGATGGTTTCCCACGTCGATATCATGCCGACGATGCTGGATTTGATCGGCGCGGAGACCCCTCCTCATGTGCAGGGGCGAAGTGTCGCGCCCGTGATTCGAGGTGAGGTCGATGTGTTGCTCAACAACTACGTTTTTATTGAGTCTGAAATTCAGGCGGTCGGCGTCCGTACCCCGCAATATACGTTTGCGAAGCGATTTGATCGTACGACGCGTCAGACGAGTCGTGACAAGATGCGGCTCTATGACATTCAGGCTGATCCGTTTGAGATGACCAATCTTGCAGACAATGAGAAGGAACATCCGGCCATTGGAGAATGGGAAGGAATTCTCGATGACTGGCATGAGAACACGCCCTGGATGGAGCGTGAGCAGCACATCGAGACGCACTGAACCGATTCGTAGTCTGCCCTCGGTGCACGCCATTGGCGAACTAGTGTCAAAGTAAAATAGAGCCCGATGAAGTTTACAAGTCCAGGCGCTGGTTTTTACTTTGACCCTTTATTCGAAATCCCTGCATCAATGTGTGTGTTGCAGGAATTAGGTGCACGATCCCCATGATGTGGCAGGTGTTCAAGGATCTCCAGAGCATCGACCAGTCGCGGTCCGTGTCGGCTGAAGAAGCTGTTTCTGTCTAGTTCTTAGACGCGACCTTCCCGATGCTTCTTGAGTTTGTCGGAGTCTATGCGCGGTTTCAGAACTGATAACTCATTTTGGGCGCCTAGTTCCTGCAGTTTGAGGTGGCGCTGACTGACTCGATGTCATCGTCCGCCTTAGGGTGAATATCACTAGACGATGAAGACTCAATAATGACGTGGATTTAATATTCGTAGGCTATGATTGCATGCCTGGCTCATTATGAAAGATAAACGGGTGTAAGCGACACTCAAAATAGGGATCGGGAGATTGTATGAACGAACCAGGCTCGCCACTTATGACGGGACTCGGATTGCAGGAAATCGCCTCGATGGATTCGTCGGGTCGTGCTGAACTTCGATTCGAGGTGCAGCCGCAGCATTGTCACGCAGTGGCACAAGGAGGCTACGTGACTGCATGGATCGATGCAGCGATGGCACGTTCCGTGACTGCCGCCACAGAAGGGCAGTTCGGCTGCAATACACTGGAGATCAAAGTGGCTTTTTATCAGCCAGTGCAGAAAGACCAGGTGGTGACAGCCGCAGGTTGGGTTGTCCGGATGGGACGTTCAACAGCCTTCCTGGAAGGCGAGCTGCGTAACGATGTGGGAGAGGTCCTGGCGAAAGGAACGTCCACTGCAAAACTGGGTAAGTTCAGGGGCAGTGACCTGAGTTAGCGCCGTTCTGTTGAAGGAGAGGCTGCTTTTTGAGATGTCTGCGGTTCGGTATCGACCACCTTCATCTGACGAACCAAGAATCCATCTGCGGTATGTTTCATGGAATCTTGGTTGCCATTCTCATCGTCCCATTCTGGGGCCAGCTTGAGGAGCCTGCGATAGTTGCCCACATAGTTCCGGGTGTGGTTGATACTGATGTTGGTCGCAAATAAAAGGTTGGCAAAAACATCGACGTCTTGTGGATTGTTGTCGAAGTATTCCGGTGTGGGAGATTCGCCTTCAAGGATATTGGTTTGCTGTCATGTGTGCGGCGGCGCCAGGTAATCAGCAACGAACTTGATCTTCTGGCAGTTCCGAGAGAGCTAGTTTCCATAGATTTTTATGACCCCTCCTACTTTGGTGCCCGTCCATGCTAGCCTAAAGATGGGTTTTGGGGAGACGCCAATGATTCAGACGATACCCTTTGGTCATACGGGCCATTACAGCACCCGCTTACTGTTCGGGGCAGCGGCGCTCGGTGGTATGCGACAGGACAAGGCGGACGCGACGCTCACCATCATGCGGGATGCAGGGATCAATCATATCGACGTAGCTGCCAGTTACGGCGAGGCTGAGATCCGGTTGGCCTCCTTCCTTCAGGATTACCGTCGAGAGTATTTCCTGGCGACCAAGACTGGTGACCGCACATATGACGGCGCTAGGGCCAGTATTGAACGTTCACTCCGAAGAATGCAGGTCGAACAATTAGATTTGATTCAGTTTCACAACCTGGCCACCGACAGGGAGATCGATCAGGTGTTTGCTGCAGATGGCGCACTCAGGGCGGCCACCCAAGCAAAGGAAGAGGGTCTGGTTCGGTTTATCGGGGTAACGGGTCACGGAACGCGTATTGCCGAGATGCACCTCAAAAGTCTCAGTCAGTTCGATTTTGATTCTGTACTGTTACCCTACAATCCGATGTTGATGCGCGATGACACGTATGCAGAGGAATTCGAAACGCTCTATGAGAAATGTCGCGAAGATCAGATTGCCATGCAAACGATCAAGTCCATTGCACGTCGGCGTTGGCAGGAGGGTGACACGTCGCCGCGGTTCAGTTGGTATGAACCTATCCGAGAAGAAGAAGCGTTACGTCGAGCTGTCCATTGGGTCCTCTCTAGGGAAGGCGTTTTCCTGAATACATCAAGTGATGCGAGCCTGCTGCCAGCGATCATAGAAGCTGCTTCGGATATATATCCTGTTACCAACGAGGATATCGAGGGGGACCTGCAGTCGCAGGCAGCCGAGCCATTGTTTGTTCGTGGTGTTCAGGACAACGTTTAGCTGCTGAAGGCCAAACGCGCGAACCATTGTTAAAGAGGAATAGAACTAAGGCCAAGTAGAAACTGATCGCCAGCCGTAGTCCAATCCTGTTGGCGGCATTTCTGATGATTTTGGGCGGAGGTAGTAAACTGGCAACGGCTCCAGGTACCTATGATTCTCTCGAGCTGGTGGGCTTGCCACTCTGGCTTTTTTGTTCTGTCCGATTTGGATGCAGCATGAGAAAAATTTTCTCAATGGCAAAACTGCGGCTGCAGACTGATCGATCGTTCGAGTGCGCTACCAGCGGCCTGGCGTCGCGTGGTACCTTGGGTCGTCCATCCAACGCTGTCGACGCAATGGTTCCAGTACCGCTTCACGTGCCGCCGGATCATCAATACGGCAAAGCTGTTCGATGGCAAAGGACTGAACATAAGTATTGGGATCACGCGCAACGGGTTTAAGAATATCGATGAGATCCGGGGTTCGACCCAAACGAATCAATGCCTGGACAGCAAAGAGACGGCGATCCCAGTCTTCATTGCGATGTGCAACATCAGCCAGCGCAGTCATTGCTGCATCGCGTTGGTCTCCTCCCGCAAGCGTACCCAGTGCGGACATAGCATGGCGTTGTACAAACGGATGGTCATGATTAACGAGGGGTATTAATCGATTGGCGAAACTGCTCTCTCCCGATTGACCTGCTGCGAAGCAGCCGTTTGCTTGGACCGCATAGTGATCTGAGTTCATGAGTTGTTCGATCGGTGATTTGTCATCCAGCAAGGCAAGGCCATTACATGCGTCCGCGCAGTCGAGTACCCTGATAGTGTCTTCGTCCAATGTGTAAGCGTGAACTTCCTTCATGAGCACATCTCGAACTCTGATCTGGTCGTCAACGACGCCACTTGCATAGAGTGCGTTAACCCTTGCTCTAGAGTCGTCTCCTTCGATCGCCAGTAACCAGTCCCCAATGGGCAGATGTGTCAGGGCTTCACCGGCGTTGTGTCCGAGCCAACTGACCAGATAGTGTGAGACGGGGTTGTCCGTTGGAATGTTGAGTGGTTTATCGATTGTGGGTCTCTCCGTACGCATTACCACAAACTTGATGGCCCATCGGTATTCTTCCGAGACGTTCAACATCGCGCCATGCCCGACGTCAAAATGACAGAGCGCCATGGTGCCAGCGGGGCAGGTTATGGGTGAGACCCGCCTCTGAAAAAAATTCTGGTCCAGTATCAAATCGTCTCCCTGCTTTTTGATCTCAGGTATTCCGTCGGGGTCGCCACGCATGAGCTCAGGCAGAACATGCGTGCAAGGCAGCACGCCGGTCGGTCCGTTGTTCAGCGTCACTGCCTGCGGATAGTAGAACAGGATCAACCACCAGGGTTCACGGTGACGGGGCCTCGGTTTCATTGCATGCCCGTCCTTGTGGAAATGCTGCATCATTCCCGGTGCAGTTCGATCGGGCGTTGGCGGTGTGATATGTGGATGCCGATGTGGATGGATCAGGTAGTGATCGCCGACAATCGCGCGAAGGGCTGACTGCAATTGAGGGTCGTCCAATACATCCCAGAGTGCTGGGAGCATTGGTAGTACATTGTTGTGCGGATTAAAGCCGTCGCGCATGGAACGAAATAGGTGCTTTGTCGATTCATACAATCCGGAATGCACACCCGCTTCGAGGCTGGATGGCATCGTGACAAAACCGTTCTCAACAAACTCGGAGATCAGAGCAGATGGTTTCAATATGGGACCTGTTTCGCGCGTTGCCGATAGATGGGCACTGTAACGTCCGCCCATTCAAAATCCTAGCGGAGGAAATTGTGGTGTAGTCGCGGCAGCGGTGGTGGCAACTGCCAATTCAATGCGTGGCAATCAGAGAGCTTTTTGTTTTCGGCGATGCGCCAGACCCATGGCGGCGAGACCAATGCTAAACAGGACAAGTACACTGGGCTCTGGAGCGCCGATATGACAATATTGCCGAGTGGCCTCGAGCCACCCAGCTCAAATTCGACACTGATTTCCTGGATCATGAGCAACATGCCGAGGACTTCGTAGCTGTCGATGTTGCCTAGCGACGACGCATCCTCTAGGTCACTGTCGCGGGTCCCTGTTTCTCTGGTATCGAAAACCACTGCGAGATTGGGACCACCGCTAAGGTTATTGGCAGAAATGAGGATAGTGACGCCAATAAGGAGCTGAATGGGTCTGTGTATGTCCAATGACCGTGATGAGATCGGTTGCAAATTAGGAGCAATATTCACACCATTCGTTGGACTAGCATCTACCTAGGGTATTACATGTGCTTCAGGACATGTGAAGATAGGAGTGTCTATTAGGTGTCAAATTCCTTGACTGAATAGAAAGAGGATAATCCCCCTAGGGGTGCTCCGGCCAGCGTTCGGCGAATTGAGGTGCGTTTTCCAGGATCCAAAACTTGAGCGGAAGGTCATCATCGAAACTGTTGGTGGGACCGTAGCCGCCATGGTGGGAAAAACCAAGGAGCTGTTTTTGAACAGGACTCGCTCGATGCATGAAGTGAGACACGGTCATGTCATCCCGATTTGCCAGCCATCGATATGAATAACCGTTAAAAATGACATAGCGAGTCTGATCGCTGACGTTTAGTGATGGGGAGTGCCAAAGGCGACGATCAAAGAAGATTGCAGAACCGGCAGGTGCGCAGACCTGCACTGCATCCGGTGTCAATCGGGATCGATTCTCTCCCGGAAACATCCGACTCCGATGACTGCCGGGAAGGCAGGTAAAGTTCGCCATGCCCTCTGACGATGTGTCTGATAACACATAGCCTACCTTCATAGATATGCGGGGCGGCTCCACCGACTCAGTAATGTCGCGGGTCAGGTTGCCGGTATCGGTGTGCCAGTTGACCCATTCTTGGTAGTTCTCGCGCGTGTACTTCGTAGTTGGCGGCGTCTCCATTCCGACCGTATGGTAGAGCTTGATGTCTGGTCCGAGAATGCCCCAGATCTTCGGTAGTGTTCGGTGCCAGTCGACGAGATCCAGCAGTGCATCACGCTGGCCGATGAAATCAATGACTCCGTGATAGCGGTCCTTTGGAATGCTGTAGACGCGGCGGTGTTCGTTGACGACGTCTCGTGTGACCTCGCGAAATCGTGCCACTTGGTCCGGGGGTAATGCATCTTCCATGACGAAATAGCCGTTTTCTTCGAACTGATATTGCTCATCGTCCGTCAGCAGGTAATCAAGAGATCTGGGGTCCACGGGGTTCTTCCAGCGAAGTCGATCCCTGATTTTCGATACTTATTGGGTCTAAGTCCAATCGCGTACTAGCGTCCCGGAGCTCACATGGAGGCCGCTCATAAGCGCATGTCTGATGTCCGCCATATGCTCCATATGCAATGGAACTGCTGGCAGATCTGCCGATGTTCGAACTGCCAAGAGATAACCGTTGCTCTACGCTTGGTATCGATCGCCAGGAAAAATGGTATGCGTTGCATCGGGCAGCAGAGCCTGTCTTTGATATTTACGATGGACTCCTGGAATAGCAATTTGGACGCGATTGCGAGCTGGAAGGTCGCTGTGTGTTTTTGGATTGTGATTGCTGGGTCGAGAGGTCAGCCATCGCGTGGCGGCACCTTCTGCATGAAGATGGTCACCTCGGCCATCACCAGACCAAATTTCTTAATGTCGGAACGGTTCATCAATGTGTTTTCGTCCATGGCCCACATCCAGTCATCGAATTGGACACGGTATTCGTTATCGCCGACCGGCAGGTCCATCTCATAAGACCATCGGAAGGCGTTACCGAAGCTACGGCCTCTCGCTGTACCTTCAATATCGTCTGCACGCCCTGTGTAAAGACCATCTTCAAAGGTGATTTCCCAGATGCGGGTGCGCGGACCATCGCCCAACATGTATGAGAATGTTTCATGCAGCGTGAGTGTTTTACCGTCATTGGTACCGATGATATCGACTGCAAATCGCTGTACGAGGTGTCCCGATCGGTTCTGCACGATACCCCAAGCTTTGATGTCACCATCAAAGAACTGGCTCAGACTGAGTGTTGGCGATTGTCCAAGGTATTGATCCTCTGTGTTTGTCGCCGAGCAACCGGACAATGCTACTGCTGTGGATAGAAGCAGCATGGTTCGGTTCAGCTTTTCTATTTGCACGCGGGTCGCCTCGTGACGTTTGATTAGTCCGATTACGGTTGTCTAGGTGCCTTGGATCAGGTGTGGTGTCGGGATCTGCGTCAGGCAATCAAGCGGGTGCAACGCCTGATCGCATGTGAACTGTCAGAAACTGGCTGTGGTCGGCTGAATGTTTGAAGGTGTGATTTGAATCAGTTGGATTGATCTTTGTCTTGAGCGTGAGACCAATCCTGCTCACTCGAGAGCCGCGATGTGGTTAGAGGTGGCGGCCAGTGACATGTCGTGATTTTAGGCGAGCTCGTTCACGGATGAGTCGCCGATGAGAAAATTTTGCAGCAGCGCGCGGCGTGTTGGATCTTCCAAGGCGGTCAGAAACTGCGATAGCGTGTCCTCGGACGACTAATCTCATATTGTGATGATTTAAACATTTGGTTGAAAAAGGTCGTCGGTGTGAACTTAGAATCGTCTCAATGGATTATTTTGATATCGCGAACTTTGACGATCGTTCTAACATACGATTTTTACGATGCTGCGACTTCAGCCTTGAACGGGTCAGGCGGTGGTCACCTACGATGAGCTTAACATCTGGCTATGCCCCGTAATCCGGGTTGAGCTGAAGGTGGGCAGCTGTGCCGCCTTTTTCTTCGGACAGACAGAAGGCAATCCGCAGATTTTCAAGGTCACCAAGCTTTAGTGGACGGTGATCCTGAGTGGACTCTAGATTCTGTTTGAGAACGGTGAGCCGTTGAGGATCACCTATGAGCGGACGTAGCTATGTAAGAGAGTGTCACGATGAAATTGACGCTTCCAGCTGTTGATAGGCATCGAGTAATTCGCTGTAGATGGCGCGTGTCGAAGGGTCCGGCTCAATAACGGCGCTGGCCGAGACAAAGGGAGTGACCAGGTCGATCCACGGCAGGTCTGGGCGGTCTCCATGACAGGCCTTTAAGGCTGAGCCAAGCGCGGCAGCGTTGGTTGTGGGATGACAATGCACTGGTCGGTTATGTACGTTAGCAAAGATCTTCAGAATTTCCGGATTAGCGGAACCTCCGCCGGTCACGTGGAGCGGTCCGGAATTGTCGAGCCATTGGGTGTGGATTTTCGACGATAGTGCCTGCGCTTCCACGACAGCGCGTACGTTGTCTGAAGCAATACTCGCATCGAGATTCGATCGAATGACACCTTGCCGAGCATGGGGAACGATCTCTTCGTCGAAATAGGGCAGCATCAAGGCGCCGCGGTTTCCTGGTGGTGTCTGGACAAGCGAGTCGGTGAAGCCGGTCCAGTCTAATTGGTATTGGTTCTTCACGGCTTCTCGCGCGAGGCCACCGTTCATAAAGCAGATCAGTGCCATGTAGTGCTGGTCGTCGGGTGATGAGAATAGGCAGGCTTCGTCGGGCGCCGCGTTGATTGCGTCTTGGGTGCATGTAAACAATGTATCGGAGGTCCCCAAGCTGAGTGCTGCAGCCCCGGCTTCGACCAGCCCCAGTCCGATCAGGCTGCAAGGGTTGTCGCCGGAGAATGGGAACACCCGACAATCGCTAGAGAAACCATGGCGATCAATAAAATATGGATGAATCGTTCCAACAGGTTCATCGGAGCGCGTGATGGGTCGTAGTCTGCGCAAAAGTCCCGGCGCGGTTGCCTCAAGTACCGCTGAACACCATTGTCTGGAGCGTATATCCATCAGGTTGGTGCCACTGCCGTCACCGGCATCGACTGACACCACTTCTCCGACGAGTATGCTGGCGATGAACGAGCTAACGAGTGAGATATGTGCCGTACGCTCGTAGGCCTCCGGATCAGTTTCAAAGAATTTGCGTATCTGCGGTCCGCTGAAGCGTTCGTAGATACGATTTCCAGTCAGTGACACTAGCGCGTCGGCACCGCCAACGTTGCGTTCTATATCGATACACTGATCTCTTGTTGAACTGTCCATCCAGACCGGTGCAGAGGGCCTGGTGAATGCTTTGGCCAGTTGTTTATGTAATGGTTTGTTGGTGGAGAGATTCCTCAGCAGGATGTCGGTTTGGTCATCTAGATAGACCGTGCCGTGCTGCTGACCACTTCCGGAAATGCCGCGGATAGTCGACAGATCGTGGCCGTCGCGGCGAAGCGAATCGAACAACATCTCTAGGGCTTCTAACCACATGAGCGGAAAGCTGTGAACGATACCGCTCCCGTAGTTCATCACCCCGTGGGTGACGCCGTAGGTTTGTGAGAAGTGCTCATCGAAATTGATGCTGATCTCGGCCAGCGTACGACCATACTCTCTGTCAATGATCATGCCTGTCATCGACTGAGTGCTGGCATCAATTCCTAGGTATCGAGTCATACGGCCATTATGTCCTGACAAAACATCGATGTGTGTGGAAAGCGGCTGTCTAATTCAATGGACATTCACCCAGAACCCGACTAGCCACTGTGCGTGTTCGTTATAATCCGCCGATGCTGCTGCCGAATCATGACACGCTTTCGACACCTCGTACTCGAACCTTACGTCTGTTGCTTGCAGTCCTTGTTGGGACTACCCCAATCGTTGTCCAGGCCGACGATGCCCCCTTAGAAGTCAAAGGTCTGACGTTCAAACACGGCATCGCCTTCTTTGGTGAGCTGAAGTATGCGGCAGACTTCACACATTTTGACTATCTGAATCCGGATGCGCCGAAGGGTGGCACGATGGTACTGCCATTTTCGACTGCGTTCGATACGCTGGCGCCGATGTCAGAGAGTGGTAACGGTCCACCCAGTGGTTATCACTTTCGCAATGACACCCTGATTGTACGCAGTGGCGATGAACTGAGTGCGTTCTATGGACGTCTGGCTGACGGCATTGCTATTTCGGAGGACCAGCGGACGGTGTATTTCCGTATTCATCCCGAAGCTCGATGGGATGACGGCGTCCAGATAACCGCACACGATGTGAATTTTACATTCGACCTTATTGCCGATGAGATTGGTATGGGATTTTTCCTGCGGTTCATCGAGGACGTCAGCGTCATAGATGATCGTTATGTTGCGTTTCGACTGAATGTCGATTTGACACATGACCACATAACGTTGATCCAATACATCGGGATCATGCCAAGGCACATCTGGTCGGTGCAGGACCCCAAGGCTCACACGCTTGAACCCCCAGTGTCGAGCGGACCCTACAGAATTGGTCAGATGAAGACCGGACAATACATCGAGTATGTACGAAACGAGGATTACTGGGGCGCCGATCTACCATTGAACCGTGGTCGCTACAACTTCGATCGCGTTCGGTATGACATCTATCGTGACGCGACCGTCACGCGAGAGGCGTTTCGCAAAGGTCTGATCGATATTCTTGATGAGGGGGACGTACGACACTGGGTGACAGGTTTGTCGCAGGACGCATTGGACAAAGGTTGGCTTCGGAAGATTCGTCGTAGCTATGGGATTTCGGTTGGCATCGAAGCGGCTTTGATCCTGAATGCGCGCGTACCTCGTTTTTCTGATCCTCGAGTCCGTAAAGCGCTGGCTTTGTCCTTTAACTTCGACTGGTATAACGAGAAGCTATACTACGGACAGGCTGTCCGTGCGACAAGCTATTGGCCAAACACCATTATTGAGGCGCACGGCCTCCCCAGTGAGATGGAACTTGCGCTACTGGAGCCTTTTCGCGAGTCGTTGCCTGCTGAGGTCTTCACGCAACCTTTCGCGTTGCCCCGGTCGAGAGCGCCCGACTTGTTCAGAGAGAACCTTGTTGAGGCGAAAGCACTCCTAGCGGAAGCTGGTTGGTACTACAGAGAGGGTAAACTACGTAATGATGACGGAGAACCATTTACTCTCGAATTTTTATCCCTGGACGCGGCCAATAACCGTATTGTGCTGCCTTGGTTCGATACGCTGGAACGGTTGGGCATCGACGCAACATTACGGTTTATTGAGAGTAGTCAGTTTGGTTACCGTAGCCGTCACCATGACTACGAAGCCCTTGCGCAGGGCTACGGGATGTTGATGCCACCGACTCTCGAGCTACGTTCCAACTTCCATTCCTCTGGGATCGATACCGAGGGTTCTCGAAACTGGGCAGGGGTTGACCTCCCGGTTGTCGACTATCTTATCGAGCAAGCTGAAGCTGCATCGACGCTTGAGGAGATGGTGGCAGCTTGTCAGGCATTGGATCGCGTTCTCATGTGGCACTATTTCATTGTCCCTTTGCAGGCGGTCGAGAAACGGCGGACGGTCTTTTGGGACAAATTTGGCATTCCACCGGAACCGCTGTACCGACCTGCATATCCGGATGGTTGGTGGTTTGATGAAGTGAAGGCAGCACGAATTGGTGTGAGGGCAGAGAGTGGAACAATCAATGAATGATCACGAGGTTGTATTGGATGCGATCCGTCATTACGACACTGCGTTGTCCAAGCGCGATCCTGAAGGCCAGGCCTCTTTTTTTACCGAAGGATGGTTGTCAGCCAATGACATGTCTCGCCTTGATCTTCGAGACAATATTCAGGAGCAGATTGAAGACGGCAGTCATAAGGATAATCGTTTTATTGTTGATGATGAGACAAAAGTTGAGTTGGACAGTGATGATGGTGATAGGGCGACGGTGCAGCCAATCACCTTAAGAGCCACAACGGGCGGGGGTCGTTTCACGTTCAAGATGAAACGAGAATCTGACGGCGTCTGGCGTTGTGATTCCCTGGCCTTGATGACGCTAGGTGATGAAGCAGCGAAGAATGCCCGCTCAGTCAGAGAAAGAATCCTCGCTGACCCACATCGGCCGGGCTACCACGTGGTCAGTCCCGAAGGTGTGGCCATGCCTTTTGATCCTAATGGTGCGGTTTTCTGGCAGGGTCGCTATCACCTTTTCTATATTTTTCAGGATGATCAGCTGGGGTATCAGGCGGATCACTGGGGACACCTTTCGAGTACCGACCTTTTCCACTGGCGCCACCATCCCACAGGGCTTATGGATGGGATGTATAGCGGTAACTGTTTCATTAATAGGGACGGTGTTCCGACGATGTGCTACCACCAGAAAGGTCTAGGTAATGCAATGGCGGTGGCGATCGATGATGAGCTTGACACATGGCAGAAACTCGATGTGATTACGCCCGCCACGGAGGAAGGTGACGACTTCTATGGGCGTTACGCTTCCTGGGATCCATTCGGATGGCTGGACGGAGATACGTATTACGCAATATTTGGTGGCAAACAGCCGGGAGTCGCAAAATGTGAATCGCTCTCAGGTCACTGGCAGTACGTGGGTGATCTGCTTGCACATGGCGTCGAAGGCGTGATGCTCGAAGAAGATGTGTCGTGCGCAGATATGTTTCGCTTAGATGGTAAGGATGTCTTGCTGTGTATCAGTCACCGGTTGGGGTGCCGCTACTATGTCGGTGAATGGAGGGATGAGCAGTTCTATCCAGAAAGACACGCGATGATGAGTTGGGTGGATCACGCATACTTTGCTCCTGAGTCGTTGGTTGATGACCGGGGTCGCCGCATCATGTGGTCTTGGATCATGGATGACCCCCAATTTGGTACACGCGCTGAGCACGGATGGTCAGGGACAATGGGCTTGCCACGTGTTCTAAGTCTCGGTAACGACGGCTATCTGCGTTACAACGTTCCAGAAGAGATAGAACGTCTACGCTACATGGGGGTCGATTGTGGTTCCCATGACCTTGTATCCGCCACACAATCTATCGACACGATCAATGGCAACAGCATCGAATTGATATTGGAAGCAGACATCGAGTCTGCATCGACCGTTGGCCTCAAGGTGTGCACTTCGCCTGGGGGTGAAGAAGAGACAGTGATCTGTTACGAAGTGGGTGCTAAACAGCTTAAGGTCGATACAACCCGTTCAGGTGAAGGAGAAACTACGGGAGTCGTCGAGTCTGCACCCTTTGAACTGAAAGCAGACGAATCGCTGAGCCTTCGCGTCTTTGTCGACAAGTCGGTCGTAGAGGTGTTCGCTAACGGACGACAGGCGATCGCTCGACGCATCTATCCACATCGTGAGGATAGTCTGGGTGTTGAGGTGTTTACCATCGGCGGACTTGCGAAGATGCACTTGCGGGGGTGGCAGATGGCTGCATCGAATGCGTTTTGATCAACGCTGCCAGGTGCGGATCCAGTCGACTTCGAGTCGAAAAGGACCGTCGCGCTTGTCGTAGATCATGAGGCCTAGACTATCGATATTTTCGGGTTTCAATGCAGGACCTCGTCGCTGGTATCCACGCCACCGAAGCGTGAAGTTCTCAAATGGGATTGCCACATCTTGCCAATCACTGCGAGTCGGTACGTCTGCCCAATAGGTATAGCCATCCCGTGTTTCGACGCGAAAGATATAGGTCCTGAAATCCCCTTTCATCCGCATTGCTATACCATCAGTATCGGAAGTGAACGGCAGTTGTGCACGCGACGTCCGGAGCGACGAGAATCCGCCGCCTCGGGTGTTGGTGGCACCGGTAAAGCGGAGTATCCCGTCCTGGATCGTATACCCTCCCCGGGATCGACCTCCCATTACGTTGTCGTTTACAACGTTCCACCGCAGATCTCCCGGGAGATCATCAAACTGCGTAAGTAGTGACTTGGACGCATCATCTGCGGAGGTTGCCGCGAAAGGTAGTATTGTCATGATGGTCATGATCAGTTTCATTTGTTGCATGATATGCACCGTGTCCAAGAGCAGGCTCAGAGGGCTACTACATGTATACTCAACTACGGTGGACTGCAGGAAATGGATGATATCGGCCCGAAGCGATGCCATATAAGGGCTCAAGTCGCGCAAGCTCTAACGGTTGCGTTGTCGACAATGATCCACCGAGGCAATGTGCCTTCGCAGCCATCGACCGGTGGATCGTGGGCGATCAGGTCTTTATTTCTGCGGCGCTGACAGCGCTGACCATCGATATGTTTTGCCTTGAACGATCGCCGATGATTCTTGGGGCGCCTAGTGGATGCTCCTATTTTCTGGGCTGAGCGTCGCTGGTGGGTTGTAAAGGATTGGATCTGCAGATTGATCGGCAACCGACCATGAATCTCTGAACCTCTGTGTTGTACCATGCGGAACCTATGCTCCTGGTGGCAGGGCTCACTTCTTTTTCCTAGGTGATGATTGACGATGACAAAACCGACGTCTGAAGCCACACGTATCGAATCCTTGGACATTCTTCGTGGGTTTGCTCTGCTGGGTATTTTACTGCTCAACATTCTTGGTTTTGGAATGTTGTCGGCTTCCTACTCGAACCCAGGATTCGATCTGGTTGGTGCTAGTACCATCAACTGGTTGGTCTGGGGCGGCATAGATATCTGTGCTGAGGGTGCTATGCGTACTTTGTTTTCAGTGCTATTTGGTGCCGGTGTGGTTTTGTTTTCCACAGGTGAACGAGGTAAGGCGGCTGCGCTCCATTACAAGCGTACTTTCTTCCTCCTTCTGTTCGGACTGTTTGATGCCTACCTCCTTCTGTGGTCCGGTGACATTCTAATGTGTTACGCCATGGTTGGATTTCTGCTGTATCTGATCAGGCACTGGCACGTCAAAAGCTTGCTCATCACGGCGGGTGTTCTGCTGGTACTAATTTCCCTCATGTATCTTGGGATGAATGGTGCTTTGAGCCTGTTGGAATCTGCCGCCGACGAGGTCGCACAATCTGATGACCCAACAAGCCTCAGTGAGGAAACGCGGAGTATGGCGGCCGAATGGGATGTCTTTATCCGCGACTATGAGATGACCCCCGAGTCTAGGGCCGAGGAACGTGAGGCCCGCAGTGGGAGCTATCTGTCTGCTTTCCGATGGAATGCAAAGCAGGTGTTGGAAGTTCTGGTTTTTGTGATCCCTGCCATTCTGTTCTGGGATGCGCTGGTCATGATGATGATTGGCATGGCTTTGTACAAAGCGGGCGTTCTGCAAGGTGATAGACCAAAGATGTTTTACTGGCGCCTGATGATTGCCGGGTTCACGGTGGGTTTGACCATCAATAGTTTTGAAGTCTTCCGCGCGGTGAATTCGGATATGGCTGTGTTGTCAACGCTCGGACAGATGCAGTTCACGTATCAGTTTGGGCGACTGGGGATGGCGTTTGGTTATATTGGACTGATCATTCTGCTGTTGAAGGCAGGCGTGATGGGTTGGCTGCGTTTGCGACTGGGTGCGGTCGGTAGAATGGCGTTGACCAACTATTTGATGCACTCCTTCATCTGTTTGTTTGTTTTTACCGGTGCAGGATTGGGTCTCGTGGATGAGTTAAGCCGCGCTCAACTCTATATTGTTGTTTTCGCTATCTGGGTGCTCCAATTGTGGTTCAGTCCATGGTGGCTGGCGCGATATCGATTTGGTCCGGTTGAGTGGTTGTGGCGTGCGCTTACGTACGGTGAGCGACCCGCCAACAAGCGAGTGACGGTATGAGTGTTTTGACGTGCGACGAGCGCCGATAACAGATCAACTCTAATTTGGTGGACTTCGACTGTCTATAGATTTTAGGTGCGTTCACAATTCCTGCAACTGTAGCTGAGGGGAGTTTACCGTTTTGATGAGCGAGGATAAGCAAATGCGTCATCTGTTGTTGGATAATCGAGTTGTTTCCAAAGTAGTGGACGCGCGATTGGTTTTGGGGACGGTTAAGAAGTATCTCGATAATCCATTGTTCCCTGAGGATAAGCCCTGGGAAAAACGGTTCGATAACCTCTATGCCAACGTGCTCTATGATGATGAAGAACAGCTCTACAAGTGTTGGTACAGCCCTTTTATCATCGACTACAGCACGCTTGGTATGAGCATGGAACAGCGTCGAACCATCCGCTATCGGGCACCACGTAATCGGGAAATGGCTATTTGCTATGCGACGTCGAAGGACGGGCTCACTTGGGACAAGCCAGATCTTGGTTTGGTGCAATATCGAGGCACTACTGCGAACAACATTGTCTGGCGCGGAGAGGATGGATCGCGAGTGCTGCGTGCCGGTCCCCATGGTGGTGGCGTGTTCAAGGACTTGAACGATCCTGATCCGAAGCGACGGTACAAGGCGCTACTGAAGTCGAAAATCCTATCGGTCGCCTTCTCGGAAGATGGGTTGCATTGGGACGCACCCATTGAATGTCCTGCGGCAAATAGTGCTGGTGACACACATAACAATGCCTTTTGGGCACCGACGCTCGGAAAGTACGTTGGGATTACACGACAGTGGAGCAAACAGTGGAATCGTCAGGTGGCACGTACGACCAGTGATGACTTCCTGAACTGGACGCCAACAGAGGTCGTTCTCGAAGGCGAGAAGAACTTTCAGACCTACTCTATGCCGGTGTTTTATCATGCAGGTGTCTACTTAGGACTACTGGTTATCCATGACCAGACCACTGACCGTGTCTGGACGGAGCTCACATGGAGCCCTGACACCGAAACATGGCATCGCATCAATGAGGGTACACCATTCGTCGCAAACGATAGTGTTGAGGGGTGCTATGACTGGGGCTGTGTCTACGTGGCAGCCAATCCGGTATTTCTGGACAACGAAATTCGACTCTACTACGGCGGTAGTGACGGCCTGCATACAAGCTGGCGTAATAGTTACTTCTGTCTGGCGACGCTGCGGCCCGATGGGTTTGCCGGTTATCGTGCAGAAAAAGCAGGCAGCGTTGAAACTATCACCCTGTCGTCGGGCGTCACAGAACTGTGTGTGACTGCAGACATTGAGCCTGACGGCGAGGTGATGGTTCATGCGATCGGTTCGAATGGTGAAGTTATCGCAAGTAGTCAATCGTTGACTCGTACAGGTACCGATATTCGGATCTCCTGGCAAGGGGAAGGTTCGGAGAAAATGACAGGGGACACGACATCACCTGCTGGGCTCCGGTTTTCTATCAGTAAGGCGACCGTATACTCCTTCTCCATAGAATGAACAGATCGTCGCTAGTGCTGGTCTCAACAGCAGATGGACGGTCGGGGTAGAACGAGCGAAACAACATGAAACTAAGCGCGGTGTTTGACCGTGTCCTCGGGTTGCGCGCGACCTTCAGCTCACAGGTGGTTCATAGAGGTCTCGACCGTAGGGCTGCGCGTGGCCGCCATATTTGGGGTGCATGGACTCCACTGCTTGTCGTGCGTCTTCAGGCCATTCAGTGGGAACCGCGTGGGTCTTCTGTACCATCTGTGCCTTTACTCGGTCTGGTAACTCGGCAAACCGAGGTTGAATCCACAGAGTGATCACGGTGCGCAGTTGTTCCGAGTTGTTGGCATGTGCCGCATGCAGCATGCGGGCATCACCAATTACAAGATCACCGGCTTTCACGGGAACATCGACTTCATCAGGACGAGTAGAGAACGCAGGGTTGTCGGGGTTGTCGATGCGACTCAGCTCGGGGCTGTGTGGACTACTGAGCAACTCATGCAGCGGATTGTGTTGTCGGTGCGAACCTGGGATCACCCGGAGACAACCATTCTCTGGGGTCGTGTCGATTAGGTAGTACATCAGGAAAATCTGTTGTGGTTCACGCGCTCTTGCATCAGGGTCCTTCCATGCGAACCAGTCGTAGTGCCAGAAGAGACGGGGGCTGTTACCGAGCTTGCTGATTAGGTACCCATCAGTAAATGTTGGCGCGGTGTATCCGAGATCCGCCAGTGCCTTGAGTGCACTTGGCAGTGTAATCAGCTCCGCCAGCATTGGATCGGTCATTGCGGACATCATGATACCCTGTGACTGACGATGGCCTCTATCGACGTCGGCACACAATGATTCGATGGTCTGACGCAGACGTTTCAGTAGATCCATAGGAAGTACATTCGGAATCAGACAATAACCATCTTCGATGAGGTCTGGCATCGCGCGCTTCGGTTTATTCAAAGGGAGCACTATACCCTGACATCCTGACCCTTTGGGCTTTGTCGTGAACGATGACAAGACGTGTGGGTAAACCAAAGCCTCGATAAGATTCTGGCTAAATCCAGCTCCAAAAAACTATGTCACTCATACCTGGAAGCACATCGTTCAAGTTTGGCGAGGAAAAATATCGTTTTGGGGGCGATATCATTGGGCTGATGAATTCATCTGCAGAGATCGAAACTTCGGCCCAGTTGTGGTCACGATTTTAAGAGGACGGATAATGGGTGCTTCGCCAAGACAGCTGGTAATCTTAATTTCTTCGATATGGATGAGGGAATATTTTCCTTGGAGGCCTATTGATGAAACCATTTGAACTGCCGCGGATTGGGTTTGGTTGTTGGGACGATGTTGCTCAACTGGTCAAAGACGGAAACGGCTTACCGCCGCCACCTGATGCGATGCGTGATGATAGGTCGGTCTCGATACTGAAGTCTGCGATCGACGCTGGGTATCGACATTTCGATACTGCAGAGATGTATGGTGCCGGTCATTCCGAGACTATGCTTGGGCGCGCATTGCAGGGCTGTCAACGGGACGAATTTTTGGTAACGACCAAGGTCAACCCAGAAAATCTCGCCCATACGGATTTGTTGGCCGCCTGCGATCGCAGTCTTTCGCGACTGCAGTTGAGCTACGTGGATATGTACATGATCCATAAGCCGAATCCTGATGTTCGACTTGAGGACACGTTTCGCGGGCTGAATGAACTCGTTGCAGATGGGAAGATTCGTCAGATTGCCGTCAGCAATTTTGATGTCCCCATGCTGGAGCGGGCAGTGTCATTGTCTGAGACACCGATCGCCACTAACCAGGTCTTTTACAACCTTCTACATCGTGGCCCGGTCGAAACCGGTGTTCTAGGCTTTTGCCAAGAGAATGACATTTTGCTGACTGCGTATGCACCTCTGCGTCTGGGTGTGTTGACGCATCCCGCTGTCGTCGACATCGCGCATCGGCTGAAGGCCACGCCTGCGCAGGTTGGACTGCAATGGTTGATCGGCCAGGATGGTGTGGTAACGATCCCGCACTCAGGGAACCCTAGCCGTCAGCGAGACAATCTGGCAGCCACTGCGATCGTGCTCAGCCAGACCGATCTTGCACGACTCGATGCAGCCATAACCTGAGAATTGTTCTCATCAGTGTTTGTGCGATCAAAAGGTCTGTGTTTTGATCAGTCCAATATCCATTTAGGGGGAAGGGCGTGGATTCACTGGAAGGGAAAGTGGCTGTTGTCACCGGTGCCGCAAGTGGTATCGGCCTGGGGATGACCGAAGCGTTTGCTGATCGGGGCATGAAAGTCGTGATGGCGGACGTTGAAAAAGCGGTCCTGAATGCGGAAGCTGAGCGCCTCTCGAACGCCAATTTTGACGTCACGCCGTGTGTCACTGATGTTCGATGGCGGGAGGAACTAGATAAACTGCTTGCGACTGCAGTTGATGCGTACGGCAAAGTCCATGTCCTTTGCAACAACGCGGGTGTCAGCGGTGGCCTGGGTAGTGGCGGTGACGGGCCGGGACTCTGGAATACCACAGATCAGGAATGGGACTGGGTGATGAGCGTCAATCTTCAAGGGGTGTTGCAGGGGGTGCGGGCATTTGTCCCACACATGCTCGAACACGGTGAGACATCGCACGTTGTGAACACGTCATCGATACTGGGACTGACGTCTGGCGATGGATCGGTCTACAGTATCAGCAAACACGCCGTTGCGAGGTTGTCAGAAGGGCTCTATCATGATCTGCAGAACCAGAGTGCGGATGTCGGAGTAACTCTCTTGTGTCCGGGGATGATCGCGACCAACATCATCACCTCTGCACGCAATCGTCCAGATGATATTGCGCCGGATAACGCCGAACCCTCGGCCATGCAGCAGGAAATCATGAAACGTCTGGATAGCCATTTCAAAGAGGCTGGAATGCCCCCCCGGGAAGTGGGGGATATGGTGGCAGAGGCCATCTTGAACAACCAGTTCTATCTGCTCACACATGCGGACAACATGGCGGGTGTTGAGAAACGCTTCGAGGATCTCACGCACCTGCGCAATCCTGCACCCGGGCAAGGGTGGGGGATTCCTGGCGTCGGCTGATTCGCAGTTTCTTCAGGACGAGATCCTGCGGCGGGGCGTTGCAGAGGCTTTGCTCAGGTGGGTTTAGCGGTAGCGGTCAGTCGAGTTCGAGCTCGTTTTTGTAGTCAATCGTCAGCGCTTCGTCCTGATCTTCTTTCTTCAGCAGGTAGTTCCCAACAACTAGTATGTCAATTTTGGTGCCCATCGAGCTCTTGAAAGCGTGTTCGGGTGCACTCTTGAGCTCCAACGCCATCAACGTCATAGTGGCGGCTGGTCATTTTCAACCGGATCTCCATCACTATGCCAACCCTTCCCGAAGCCCCGGCACGCGTTCGTATTCGTCAAATCGCAGTATGTGCACCCGATATTCGACCCGTAGAGCGCGAGGCCGAGCAGTTGCTGGACATCACGCCGGTGCATCGTGATCGCCCTGGCGCACCAATCTATATGTATAACGGTGTGTTTGCTGTCGGTCATACGTTCCTTGAAATTCTGCAGCCAGAACGCGAAGAGGCACCCACTACCAAATTTCTGAATAAACAAGGTGGGGCCGCCGGCTATATGCTGATCTTGCAGGTTGATGACCTGGACAAGGCACGTGCTCGTTGTGAAGCTGCCGATGTGCGAGTCGTCTGGGAAATTCCGCTGTCGGATCACCACGGTGTCGAGGGCGGCGCGATCCATCTACACCCCGGTGATACTCGTGGGGCGCTCACATCATTTGACTACATGACCGACTGGGACAGCTGGGCTTGGGCAGGAAGAGCCTGGCCGTGGCACCAGCGAAACGATGTCGTGAAAGCCATCGTTGGTGCTGAAATCAGTTCAGAAACTCCGAATGAGGTCGCCGATAAATATGCCCAAATGACGGGGCGCGACGCCAAAGATGGTGTAATCCAGCTGGATGACAGTTATATCCGTTTCGTGGCCGGTGAAGGACGAGACCGGTTGACAGGTATCGATATGACCGCGACGGATCGTTCTCGGGTAGGTGAGTCGTTTGAGATTGCACGCACCACCATCCGGTTGGTGTAGATCACACATTTGCAGCCACCAACACTCAACGAGGGGAATCTTGAGCGCACCTTAACCACATTGGCGACGGATGGTTACGTGGTTCTTGATTCGGCGATTCCCATGTCGTCAATCGACATTTGGCGAGGCGCTTTCACAAGTGCACTCTCTAGCAAGTATGCCGGTAGAAATGGTCTTGATCAGGCTCGCGGTCACGGGGGTATACACCCACCCCTACGAGGTCCATTTCTTGATCCTTTGATTGTAGAAAACCCCATTGTGTTCCAGGTGTTGTCACGGGTTCTGGGTCAGCGCTTTTTTGGATGTCTACCGTACGGGTGTAATACAGCGTTTCCTGGGAGTGCTGCGCAGAATGTGCATCGTGACTGCGGACAGCTGTTTCCTGGTCTGGAGGTGCGCATACCGCCTGTGTTGGTGGTCGTCAATATCGCGCTGGATGATTTCACGAAAGCCAACGGTGCCACAGAAGTCTGGCCAGGCTCTCACCAGTGGCCGGATACCACAGAACAGGAGATCGACTATCTGCGTGTAGAGAAGCACCGTCTTGACGAACATCAATCCTGCACGATTGAGATGTCAGCGGGATCCATTGTGTTTCGGGATATGCGGACGTGGCACCGCGGCATGCCCAATAAAACGGATCAGCCGAGAACAATGATCTCGCTCGTATACTATCGACAGTACTATTTGCCTGACAACCTTGTGTCTTATCCACCAGACGAGGCTGACATTGAAATCGAGCGGTTATCCCAACGTGCCATTGAGGTCTACAGGCTTCGTCCTTAACGAGACGATCTGTGTGGGCATAACAGTTAATTCTTAGGCTGGTGTTAGCCGGGGTTAACTGTGATGACCTAAGACCTCAAGGTTCAGGACGCGATCGTTAACGACGACTTAGAAATGCGAATCGATCGACGCCCGATTCCGCCAATTTGCGATCCCAACCCAGTTGGCGATGCACCAGAGTTTCCAGTCTACCGCGCAATACAGCAAACAATCGGTAGGATTTTTCTGAAGATCGGGCGATACGCTCTGCCTCGCTGGGCGAGCAGTGCTTCCGGCTTCACCTTGTCGTCAAAGTTGATGGTCCATTCTGGTAAATAGCCCAGAGTTCCGGTTTGCATTGTGCCGATCCACGCATTTGGAACCGTGCTATCGACCCAGTTCATAAGCTGGAAGTTATGATGATGTGGTACGCCTGTCTGTTAGATCCATGTACTCGGGCCGGTGATCAGTAGAAAAACGAGGGCAACCCCAACCAGCGACATGGGCTTGAAGAATCCAGACCATTATTGATGGATCGCTAGGATGACGGCAATCGTGAACAACAGGAAGGACGGTGACAGGGGCACAAAATAATGGGCGATAAAGTGCTTCGCTCCAAAAAACGTGACTTGGGCGCGCTTGACTAACCCAGGGCTTTGGCGATGAATGCGCCAACGATGCCCAGAGTCGTGTAAAGCATACCACCGAGCATGGTAACGAATATGCGAAGTCCGGAACTCGACATGATGTCGAGGCTCATGGCGCGATGGGTACGCTCGAAGTCGGCGATCTCACCTAGTAGCGTGCATCTCACCGGGAAGCAAGTAACCCACACCATAACCGCTCTGAATGAACCGATACGCACCAGCCAAACCGCCAGCGATCCGTGAAAGCTGATGATGATCCCTTAATAGCGTTCGAGTCCGTTAAAACAATCGGAGATCAACCCGCCGAAAATAGTGATCACTAACGCGGAAGTGTTCGATAAATATGAATTCGAGGCTTCCTAGTCCCCATCTTTGTGCGCACCCAGGTAATTTTTATTGAAAAATATGTTGCAAACGAGAATCCTTCTCACTTATATTCGCGCGTTCTCGAACGACTATTGGGTTTCACGATGTATAAATTCATGAATTCATGGAAGGCCATCCTTTTGGCGATTTCCCTCACCACCGTTTACGGCTGTGGAGATGACGATACGCCACTGCCGCCAGATACGGACGGTGATGGCGTATATGACAGTCAGGATGCATTCCCTGAGGATGCAAGTGAACAATTTGACGCCGATTCGGATGGCGTCGGTGACAATGCTGATGCATTCCCTAGTGATCCCTATGAAACGGTAGATACGGACAGTGATGGCGTCGGTGATAATTCAGATGCCTTTCCTGAAGATGCAGCCGAGACCGCGGATACCGACGGTGATGGTGTCGGTGACAATGCTGACGCTTTGCCAAACGATGCCACTGAAACGGTAGACACCGACAGTGACGGTGTTGGAGACAATAGTGACAACTGTGTGAGTGACGCAAATGCGGATCAAGCCGATAGCGATGCAAATGGGTCGGGCAATGCATGTGACCCAATGCCAACTAGCTATACCTATGTTGACTCAGTGCATAACGCGTCCGGCGATGCGACGACTTCGTCAGTTAGTTACACGGGCCAAACCGCTCGTCATTTACTGATGGAAGGCCTGACGTCCGCAATGGTCGGATTGACGGAGCGTGTAGGCGAGGCAGCTGCGGTGCGATCGGAACTACAATTCTATATAACGGGAGAGGGCGTTGACGACGCCGCGCACGGCTTCAGTGTCGACGGAGCTGAACCCGTCATACCCGGGCCAAATTTCGGCGACGTGAGCACCGGTAAAAACTTAGACGGAAAAATTGCAGGTGGAGATGGCTTGGGTGGTGGTGAGACCAGCCGGCTCATTGACGATTACATGTTTGGCTGGAATACAGGGTTGGATGCGACGCCACTGCCAATTGAACTTGTAAACTACTTTATCGAGCGGATGGTGACAGAAAGCACCGATGGCAACACGCCGCTGATCCCCACTACTGCCGACCCGGCGGTCCCACTGGACGTCGTTAACGTAGATGCTAACGGTTTAGATTATCGTCAGCTAACTCAAAAATTCCTTGGGGTTGCCGTGGCCTTTTCACAGGGAACAAACGATTACTTTCAGACAGACTTTGCTAACTCACTCGGCCAAGAAGGCTCAAAAAACTATGGCTCCGGTGAGCATGACTTCGACGAGGCCTTCGGTTACTACGGCGCTGCGCGAGACATTGGTGACTACACCGATGACGAAGCTGCAGGTAAAGGTGGTCGAGACGGATATGCCGATGGTTACTACGATTCCAACGGCGACGGTAGCATCGATGTTCGCAGTGAGTACGTCTTCGGACACGCGCAAAACTGCGCGAAGCGAGATCGAGGATCTGATTTCGACGGCGATGGCGTGAATAATACAGACTTCTCCCAAGAAGTCTTCGATGCCTTCTTGATCGGTCGCCAGATTGTGGCAAATGCCACGGCTGCGGGCACAATGACGGTCGCCGAGCAGACTGCGCTTGATGCTCAGATCAGCGCTGCTTCCCTCGCATGGGAAAAATGTATCGCTGCAACGGTAGTACACTACATCAATGATGTAGTTGGTGATTATGCCAATTTTGATACGGCGAACAGTGCTTATGCAGACCTTTCAAACTTTAAAGACCTCGCAAAGCATTGGGGGGAAATGAAGGGTTTTGCTTTAGGGCTTCAATTCAGCCCTGCATCACCGTTCCGCGTGGAGCTTGTCGAGGGCATCACCGTTGCTGATCTTCGGACGGTATTGCGTAGAATGGGCGATGCGCCCGTGCTCGCTGACGGCTCTCAGAATGGTATCGGTTACGCGGGTCCTGTTCAGGACGCTGTTGATGCATATGTCGCCGATCTGTTGGATGCTCGTGACATTCTCGAAGCCGCGTATGAGTTCGATAGTGACATCGTTGCTCAATGGTAGAATGCATAAGGCAAGTGCTGACTTGCCTTTGTTCGGGAATAATAGAAACCCCACCCATCCCAGGGTGGGGTTTCTTCGTATACTAGTTCGAAAAATGTAATGCTTGTAATCTCGGAGAAAAGTATGACCCCCATCAGCTGGAAACATAGCCGCTCCTTTTTAAGGTGTGCGATTCTAATTCTGTCAGTAATGGGGTTGGTCAGTTGTGGTGGGGGCGGCAGCAGTGAGTCGACAGAAGGCTACACCCCAGCGGTAACCGACACCGACGGTGACGGAGTTATCGACAGCCAAGACGCGTTCCCTAATGACGCGACAGAAACAACTGATACAGACGGTGACGGTGTTGGTGACAATGCTGATGCCTTCCCCAACGATGCGTCCGAAACAACTGATACAGACGGCGACGGTATTGGCGATAACGCTGATGATGAAGCAGAAGATGTAGATAGCGATGGCGATGGTGTTTTAGACAGCCAAGACGCGTTCCCAGACGATGCAGCCGAAACAACTGATACAGACGGCGACGGTACTGGTGATAACGCTGATGCCTTCCCTAACGATGCAGCTGAAACAATGGATACGGACGGCGACGGTACTGGCGATAACTCTGATGCCTTCCCTAACGATGCAGCCGAAACAACGGATACGGACAGCGATGGGATCGGTGATAATGCTGATAACTGCCCAACCGATGCCAACGCAAGTCAGGCAGATACGAATAGTGACGGCGTTGGGGACGCCTGTTCGGATAATGATCGAACAGTCCTACTACAAGGGCTTTCGGACAATATAATAATTCCCAATTACGAGGCGCTTGAAACATCCACAGCTGATTTTGCAGCCGCTGACGGACCGTTAGATCAGTACTGTTCGGCTATTGGAGGTGCGGATGAAGCTACAATGCTTGCGACAGCACAGGATGCCTGGAAGAACACAATGGCGTTAATACAAGAAACCGAGATGCATGCCATTGGTCCTGCGTTGGACAACGAAGGAGCTTTACGCAACCGGGTTCACTCTTATTCTTTCGATACGATCAGTACTTGCGGCGTTGATCAGATAGCAGCGCGCATTAATGAGGATGGCTTTTCAGTAACGTCTCGAGCCATTAATCAGCGTGGATTCGGCTCCATCGAATATCTGCTTTTCAATGAAGATTTGGGCCATACATGTGGATCCCAAGTGCCTACCACCCAAGGATGGGCCGCTCTTAGCGATAATGAAAAGAAACAACTGCGTTGTGAAGCGGCGCTTAGTATTGCTGAAGATGTCTCGATAGCGGCTTCCTCAATCGCCACAGGATGGGATACGTATCGCACAGAGTTCACGAGTCTAGGAAATACAGGCGATAGCATGCAGGCTGTGACTGACGCGCTATTTGCGATAGAAACCCTAGCGAAAGATCAAAAAATAGGGGTGCCAACTGCTTTAAGGAATTCTTGTTCCGCGCTGACGTGTCCAGACAGAATCGAGTCGCCTTACAGCGAAAACTCTTTCACGAACATACGTAATAACCTTTTGACCTTCAAAGATATGTTCACAGGCCTTGATGGCTATGGATTTGACGATTTCATAAATGATGAGGGCTATCCTGAAGAGGCAGCCGAATTCGCAGTAGTTGTGGATGAAGCAGTGGCTATCATTGATGCGACCGCTACAACTTTGAGCGAACAGGTCGCTGACATAACGGATGCAGCAAAAACTGCAGAATGCGTAAACGCGTTTTCTAGCCCGGACACCGCAGCTGAATTGTCTGCCTGCCAGTTGAATGGCAAGATGAAGGAGCTCACCGATCTTCTCAAATACGAGTTTATTCTGATCGTCGGCGTCTCGATCCCAGAGGCCGCGGCAGGCGATGGCGATTGATTATGTTAAATGCACTCAGAAGTATTAAAGGCACTAATGGGGCATTTTTACTCATCGCCGCTTACGGCTTTATGGCAATGGCGGAACCTGAAACTTCTTCTGCCTCGGCGCTGGATGAAATCGTTGTATTCGCAGACCCCAATGACTTATTAAAAGCGCCTGGCTCTGGTGCGCGTTTAACGCAAGAATATTTGGACAGGTTCGACCACACCGACTTGCATCAGCTCCTCTCCGGAGTTGCAGGAATATATTTGCGTGATGAAGACGGTTACGGCCTCAGGCCTAATATTGGCATTCGCGGAGCAACTCCCGACAGGAGTCAAAAAATAACGATCATGGAAGATGGGGTACTCATAACTCCTGCACCCTATTCGGCGCCAGCCGCCTACTATGTTCCAAACGTCTCTCGAATGGAGGGTATTGAAATAGTTAAAGGACCCAGCGCCATTCGTAATGGGCCTCACACTGTTGGAGGCACGATTAATTTCGTGACCGAACCTGTACCATCGGAGCGTGCGGCCTCCTTAGGATTAAGTGTCGGAAATGATGGCTACCATAAATTAGAGGGCCGCTATGGCGACGTGATTGGAGATTCGGGCTATCTATTCGATGCAATGAGATATGGTAGTGATGGCTTTAAGCAATTAGATGGCGGCGGTGATACAGGGTTTGAGCGTAACGAAGTTAATTTTAAGTGGACTTTATTAGACACAAAGCGTCGTCCGCAGCGACTAACGTTTAAAATCGGTTATGCGGACGAGGACGCTGATGAGACGTATCTCGGACTATCAGACGCAGATTTTGCAATAAATCCGACGCGTCGCTACATATCCTCGAAACTGGCGCGATTTCAAACAAGTCAGGTAGCTCTTAGCCTCAATTACGGTTCACAATTAGGTGAATCTACTCGGATCAATAGTAAGCTTTATTACAACATGTTCGAGCGGGAGTGGAATAAATTGAACGGATTTGTAAGGGGTAATCCCGTGTTACGAATCCTATCGCAGCCCGAACTCTATAACCGCGAATTTGGCCTACTGATCGGAGAGAGGAACTCTGAAGTGGGCGCAGATCGTGACACGCTTGACATCACAAACAATGATAGAGAGTTCAACTCCAGCGGATGGCAGACCACGATTTCCCACGTCTTAGATTTTGGAATGACCAGACACAATATACATGCTGGTTTTCGTGTTCATACCGATGAGGTTGATCGAGACCATCGGCAGCGGGGCTATCTAATGACAGACGGTGCGCTCATCTGGGACGAGGTTAACCGTGGTTCAAAAGTAAACAACCATCAAAACTCCGAAGCTCTGGCGATCTACGTGGAGGACGAGGTCGACTGGAAGGACTTAACGGTCACTATTGGTTTACGATTCGAGGATATAGAGGGCCTCCGTATCAACAATTTAAACAATGAAACAAAAACTACTAATCAAGATTTTCTTTCTCCTGGATTTGGCATGCATTGGCAAATTAATAACCAGTTGGGAGTGTTGGGAGGTGTTTATAAAGGTTTCTCTCCAGTTGCTCCGGGTTCGTCTGGTGAACCTGAGGAAAGTTTGAATATTGAGTATGGTCTCAGGTATCGAAACGATCATGTGTCTTTAGATCTAATAGGTTTCAAATCGGATTATGAGAACTTGCTGGGCCGGTGTCGTGTGAGCGATTTTGATTGTAGTCCTGGTGATGAGTTTAATGGTGGGAACGTTGAAATCGAGGGTCTGGAGTTAATGGCGGAGAGCAAGTGGCCAATTGCCTCGAATATCGATGCTCGTGTCTCGGTAGCTTATACCTACACTGACTCGGCGTTTCAGAGCCAGTTTTTATCCAGGTTTAGCCAGTGGGGTTTAGTAAACGAGGGGGACGAGCTCCCTTATTTACCCAAACATGCTGCTCAAGTTCACCTGGGTTTGGAGAGTGGTTCTTGGCGGGTTTGGAGTGCTCTGAAATGGCGTGCGGAGATGAGGGAAGAGCCAGGAAATGACAAACCAGATGTTGGATTGTTCGCAGAAGAGCTGACTGAAATAGATCTGTCAGGAAGCTGGCAATTTTCTCCAGTACTGACTGGGACGCTAACCGTTCAAAATATTACCGATGAAGCCGCAATTGTGTCTCATAGGCCTCTTGGCGCTAGACCCAACAAACCGCGTTCGATAATTGCGAAAATAAGTTACGAACTGTAATCGTGTCACCAGAGCTACTGGCGCCATTCTCTTTTCTCGTCGATCCTTCGAGCCGTCTGTTCTTCGGTTGTATTGTTAGTTCACTCCTCTTAGCTAGCGTCGTATATAGCCTTCAGAAAGGCAGATTCGATTGGCGGGCTCAACTGACTGCTCTTCTAGATGCGCAGTATTGGTTTAATCGGTCGACTGCTACAGATATTGCATTATTGGTTACGAACAATGCGATTCGTGTGCTTATACTAGTTCCTCTTATCGGCTCACACATATGGCTCACCCTTGCTGCTGGTCGCTACCTCCAATCAAGCTTAGGTGACGCGCCAGAACTCGCATTTCCAGCTACCGCCATTGCGCTAGCGTATGCCTTAACTTTTTTTGTCGTCGAAGATGGCAGTCGATTCAGTCTGCACTGGCTAATGCATCGAGTTCCCTGGCTTTGGCGTTTACACAAAGTGCATCATAGTGCTACAAATCTTACGCCCTTAACCTTGTTTCGCCTTCACCCTCTTGAATCGATTCTGTATTTCGTCCGCGGCGCTCTCGTATTTAGCGCGGTTAGTGGCACGTTCATTTGGTTGTTTGGTCGAGAACTAAACACTTGGCACATACTTGGTGTAGATCTACTAGGCTTTCTGTTCAACATGCTAGGCTCTAATCTAAGGCATTCCCATGTCTGGATGACTTTTGGTCCCCTTGAAAGATGGTTCATCAGTCCCGCTCAACACCAGATTCACCACAGTTCGCAGCACCGAAACGCCAATCTAGGCACTTGCCTAACCATATGGGACCGCATGATAGGAAATCATCTGACAGCCTACGCAATAGTATCGACAACGGAACCTTATAAGACTCAAACAATGCATCCTTACCTAGAATTTGGATTACAAGAACATGCCCCCGCCTCAGTAGGTACTCACTTCGTCGATAAAAATCATCTTCCGATTAAAAACTTCGTGGCGTAACTGCGCTGGTAGGCTCCATCTATCAGTGCAACCATAAATATTTTTTGCGTCGCTCTCGACGACTGATGGGATCACGCAGGAAAAGTGAAGTAGATACACAGAAAAATTGCAGATTTTGAGTAAGAAAACTGGCTCTTCTTGCAATTTTTAACAATGTTCCACAGCTTCCCCATTGTTCGACGGTTTACTCTAAAGGCTGATACTTTGCGTTAGTAGCGTGCATCTTCAAGGAATAATGCGGAACTTAGTAGTTTGCGTGCGCAGATTTCTGGAATGAGATGGTTTCGAACGTTGATGCGTAGATCAAGCTTAATACTGATTCGTGACCATAGCTCGGGAGTTTTATAGCTGTAACAGCTTATCGGGTGTACCACGCAAATTCTCTTTGCCCGAAATCAAGTCCGTTAACCACATCCAGTAGTCTTTAGACTGTTCGAATATAACGTGGAGATTCGTATCCGTTCCCTGACGCCGAAAAGCACGGCGGATGCTATTTAGGAAAAACAACCCCCTACCTAAATAGATTTGATATTCGATGAAGTTGCGGCGAATCACATCAAAATCACTCCGAGTATCGATCATGTTAGGTAATACGATAATTTTTGGGCATAAATCTTTTGGTATCCCTGCGTAATGGAATAACTCCTGCATCTCATCTAAGAATTTATGAGTCGCGTGGATGTCTGCATCGCCTACGGATAGAGGCACAAAAATGAAGTCACATTTAAGTATGAAGGAACTCCGAAGGGGTTCAGTCCCAGCTGGGGAATCAAAGACAAGGAACCTCCTACCCTGACTGTCGTGCTTAAAAGCGTTAATATGCTTGGAGATATTGGAGTTATTTGGCAGTCCAGAGTCAAGAAGCATTTTCTTAGCGTTTACTACTTCGAACCGACTATTTGCAAAATTATTTAGTGCATCGCTTGAAGTCGATTGTTTATCCAAATCAACTAACTGCACCAACGCTTCTGGATACCGAGTCGCGACACCTAATGAAGCAATAAGAGCAAGCGTACTTTTCCCGACGCCCCCCTTTGAGTTCGCGAAAAGTATCGTGGTCCCTTCCTCAGAGACACTCAAATCTTCTTTAGATGGAAGCAAATCGCTAACCCCCCCCCAGGGGCTCAACGCTTAATCTTCTTCGTTGCCGTTATCGCTTTGATCAGAGCCACCGTAGCTCGTGGTTGTGCTTGCTTTTGTCGTGAATTGATCGAGCCTGTCTGACGACATGGTTGTGTTGTCTGTTCCCCAATCTGTAGATATTTCGCCGACCAATTTTGCTCCCTCCACGGCTTCAAGCGAACCGTAAGAAATCTTGCCCCGAATGCGGCCAGAGGATCTCACTGTGAGCTTTCCGGTCAAAGCGATACTATCCTCCACGACGCCTTCAATCTCGGCGGTTTCTCCCGAAATATCCCCCTGAACTATTCCAGTGGGACCTACAATTAAGTGATTGACTCCGACTGTACCGACGATTGTTCCGTCAATTTTCGCGGTTCCTGAAATTTCAAGTGAAGCTCCCTGAAGGACCGTTCCCTTGCCTACGTAAAACTCATAATTATCTCTATCCGACATTTTTTCACCCTAGTTGAACAAAATTTTGTTTTTAAGCGCTGCGCTAGCCAGCTTTGCTTTTATGGTTTAGTCATGGATTTTGACCATCTTGGTTTGCTGTATATGCAATAGTGGTTTTATTTATTTTTTGGTCGATTTGGTCAGTGGGCATAGGAATTAATTCGACATTAGGAACTGCGTCGGATTGTACCTCTAATTGCATATACTTTAAGGTCCCCGTCACATTGGCTGACGCTTTTATGCTAACTAGCTTCGTGCAGGTGACCTCAGCCTCTACTTTCCCTAAAATTTCCAAGCTTTTGGACTGAATCTCACCTACCACAATGCCTGATGATAGGACTCTAACCAAGCCACTTCCTTCACCCTTAAATTTTATAGTGCCATTGACTGAACCTGCAATCACAAGTTCGTCAGAGAACTCTATGTCACCGCTGATTGCGAGGTCCTCGGAAATGAAACTACTAGTTGTCATGTTTTCATGCTTTTTAAGAGGAAAAGATCATATTCATAGGAGGACAGTTCCTGACTGCTCAAGTTGTAACTCCTTCTCAATCTACGGTACTTTCATTGTTCTAGGACTCTAGCAATGAAAACGCGAAATCGGTCAACGGATAGATCTAAACTCAGCACCTGATTTGATCGTTATTAAAAC